>Ga0272441_10001203_pt1 | contig 55561 bp, 48 predicted proteins | sample SSMProp6N_FD_193582 | JGI IMG/M metagenome (GOLD analysis project Ga0272441, IMG submission 193582) | Marine sediment archaeal communities from Little Sippewissett salt marsh, Falmouth, MA, United States - SSM-Prop-6N | ecosystem: Environmental > Aquatic > Marine > Wetlands > Sediment ...
GGATCAACTCGCCTCCAGCTGGCTTCGTGCCTGTCGGTGTCACTTCGTCGTATCGGACGTTGATGAAGTCAGCTACTCCGTTGTTCGTTCGCAGGAGGACCGGATTCCCGGTCATGTTTATTACGTTCATGAGGATGACGACTTCATCCCCGACGGCGAACTCAATCGGCTCAGAATGCCGGATCATGAGGGGCGCACTAGGCCTTGTGTCGTCTGCCCTCAGTTGCCGGGCAACAGGCGTCGTTGAGCCCTGCCATTTGGGCGGGGTAGGCAGCGGAACGTGGCCATCGTCGCGTGCTGTGGCCTTCTTCCACTTTTTCCTGTAGGCGTCGATGTCAGCTTTGCTCAGTATCTTGCACCGCTTGCCGCCATGTCTCTGCAGCAGCTCTGTGATCTGGTCTTCTTCACCGCTCCCCACCAGCGCCATATCCAAGGGCGTCATCCCTTGTCTGTCTCTGGCACCTACCTTGGCGCCCCCTTCAATGAGAATCTCCACCATCTCCTTGTGCCCCAGACCAGCGGCAGCGTGGAGTGGTGTCCAGCCGTCCTTCCCAACTGGGCTGGCATCAGCCCCGTTGGCCAGAAGGACCTTCACTATGTCCCGATGGTTCTGCTCGGCCGCGAGATGCAGGGGGGTCCTCGCGTCTCTGCGCTTGTGATTCACTTCAGCATGGTTCTTGATGAGAAGGCGTGCCATGGCCACATCGCCCCTGATCGCAGCGAGGCACAGCGGGGTCGAGCCGTCACTCAGTTCCGCATGGACATCGGCTCCTCTCGACAAGAGTAGCTTGGCAGTCCTGGTGTGCCCCTTGGCCGCAGACAAGGCCAAAGGGAACCAACCAGCTGAGTCCTTCGCCTTCACATCAGCGCCATGGGCGGCGAGCAGTTCGACCATCCCCGTATGGCACTCCCGTGCGGCTATCCCCAGTGGCGTGACTCCCTCCTCAGTCCTGACATTGACGCGGGCGCCTCCAGATATCAGTCGCCCCGCGATAGCCGTATCTCCTCTTCGGGCTGCCAAGTGTAGTGGGGTCCAGCCCCTCTTTTCCCTTGCGTTGACGTCCGCACCTTCGGCGACAAGTAGTCTGACGATGTTCTCGTGCTGTTCCTGAACGGCAAGATAGAGGGCGGCGTTCCCCTTCTCAGACTCGATGTTGACATCCGCCCCATTGTCGACGAGCAGCCTGAGTAGGTCAGCGCGGCCCTTATAGGCCGACCAATGCAGCGGCGCCCATCCATCCAAGCCAATGACGTTGACGTCGGCGCCTTCAGCCAGGAGCTTGGCGGCTGCAGGAGCATCGCCAGCCACCACTGCCCGATGGAGCTCGCGCGACACTGCATCGTCCCCCTGCCACACACAACCAGCAGAGAGTAGCAGGATTGCGGAGCTCCAAGCTAAGTACACCCGACACATTGTGGGGCGTCCGTTCTCAGTCCACTACTTCACGTTGACAGCGCCGGTCGTTAGGGCAACCTTGCCCCCTATCTTCAGTTCGCCCTTCCACTTGCCAACCGCGGTCCTGGCGTTAACGTCAACCGTCCCGCCATCGCCGGCTCTGACTATGTGTGTGCCTGCTCCGCCAAAGCCCGATTCAAAGCCAGTTGCCCGCCTTTGCCATCTCGCGCTGTGCGTCTTGGCGGTAGCCCCAAGTTCATCTCTTGACGTCACTGTCTGTCCATCTTTCTTTATCTCCCACTCAGCAGGCATGCCCTTCAGCTGGTCCAGCCAATGCTGCGTAGTACCTCCTCTTTTCCAGTCGAAGCTAACCTTGATCTTGCAGGCCTCGTTCGCGGATGCGGAGGTGCCATTATCCACCTGGCCCCCGCCCGCGTCCAGCACCTCTATCTTGGGCTTAAGGGTCTTCGCCGCAATCTGCGCCCAAGGGATTTCGACCGTGTCTGCCTTCGATGGGTCGTACCACGCTGGCATAGGCTGACGGCGCTTCTTGGTCCGCTTACTGTAGGGCCAATTGTCGAGGCCTTTCTCAGGCTTAACTATGGCAGGCTCGTATGGTTTCTTCGGGAGCGGGGGGTTGTCCCGATCAGTTCCTCAGGTATGGGCCGTCGCGGTGGCATCGGCGTAGTGGGCTGGGGCTGAGGCCCCGGTTCTGGGCTTGGCGGAGGCTCGGTGACTTCCACTTCCTCTCTCCCGTTGGGGTCGACAAAGAGATTCGGATTCTGTCTCGCGAACTTGTAGCTACCAGCCAACCCATTGCTCGGTTCTCTTTGCAGGAAACTCCCTGTTCGGGCGTCGTACAGCCGACTGGGTGACAGATATAACATTCCGTCAGAGTCCTTCAGCTCGATCCAATTGGGATGGAAACCATGGCGCGCTAAGCTCCAATCTCCGGTCTCCGAGAGGATGTTCCCGAAGGCATCGTACTCCCTCGTCGCAACTACGTTTCCGTTCCCGTCGGTCAGATGGGTTACCTTCGGCATACCCGCCTCCTTCCAGGATCTGGCGCAAGAGCACGAACGACTATCCTACAGGCGTCTACGCGCGGATGGTATCGCGCGCGGGCATGCGCGTCAAATCCCTTTCTGGCAACGCGGGAGTCCTGGCGCTGGAGGCAATGGCTATTGCCTTCCTGGCGTGGCTTGGCCTGCCCTCTGAGCCAGCACGCGGAGGCACCTTGACGCCCCTCGACAGCGCCACAGTAAGGAACGAGCCGCCAGGGCTTCGGCTACTCCGCCGGCAGCTCCGGCGGCCCGAAGTCGCTTCCCGACTCGAAGCATCCGATATCGGGGGCCGCGCCCTTTACGGGATAGTAGAGGCCCGGTATCGCGACGCCTTTGTCGATGCACGGGCTGCCGGGCTTAAGATGAAAAACCTCCTTCTTCGGATCGCGGAAGAGCGGCGGGGCGTTGACGCCGTTCTTCTCGGATCCCTTGGCGGCGGCGAACTCGGCGAGAGTCTTGTACCGCTTGTTCTCCCACTTGAGGAGGATACCGTCGGCGGTGGTGTAGTGGCAGTTGTGGTCCCAGGTCGACTTCGGCTTCGGCGTATAGTCCTCGACCGTGTAGCGGGTGGCGCGGATGATGTTGTTCCGGAAGTGCATGTTGTCCCAGGGGCCCGACGAGCCCATGCCGTTCTTCTTCGGAGCGTCGGTGTAGCAGGTGTTGTTGTAGTTGTAGACGTCGCCCTTCGAGCGGTTCGACACCTTGAACCCGCCGCCGGTGTAGCCGTAGAACAGGTTGTGGAAGACGTACGTCGGGCCGCGGGTTATCGGGCAGAGCGATATCCCCTGGTGACACCCGCGACCGGCGGTGTTCAGGAAGTAGCGGTTGTTGATGCAGGTGCCCTCGGGCTCCATGGGGTCGTCGGTCACCTTCCAGAACCGGTTCTGGTAAACGTCGATCTCGCGGTTGAGCTTTTCGTTGTCGAGGTCGCCCCACGTCGAGGCGGCGACGCCGTTGAAGAAGTGCGAGATGTCGTTGCGCCTGACGACGAGGCCGCGGCCGCCCCTGAGCGAGACGGCGGAGCCCTCGATGTCGTGGGCCTTCACCGTGGTCCACGGCCACTCGTCGATGGACGAGTCGAGGAAGCGGCAGTCCTGCACCGTCACGCGCTCGGTCCGCTGTCCCCGGGGGGCCACGCCGGTCCTGGCGTGGTGTATGCGGCAGTTCTGGATGACGATGTTCTTCGAGTCGCGGATGTCGATGGCCCTGCCGTACTTCCCCGTGCCGAAGTAGGCCATCTCCAGGCCGTCGATGACGAGGTCCGACCGGCCGCTGATGTCGAATGCCAGGTTGCGCTCTGCGACCTGCATCGGCACCGAATCCGGATCGGCCGCGGGCTCCAGCTTCACTAACAGCGTCCCGTCCTTCGACTGACACCAGCCGCTGCCCAGCCTGTAGTCCTTGCCCCTCCACTTGTGGACGCCGGACTTGAGCTCTTCGAGCCCGACGTAGTGGTAGATGCGCCTGCCCTTCGCGGCGACGAAGCCGACGCCGTGGTCGAGCTTGATCGCATAGAGCCCGTCGACGCCCTCCACCGGCTTCCAGCGGTCGGTTCCGTCGGGGTTGGCGAGATCCTTCCGGCAGCCGAGGATGCGGGCCTTGGGCCCGGCGCCCTTGATCCAGACGGGCCTGCCGGGCGAGCCAGAGACCTTGACCTCGACCGACTCGTAGTAGTCACCCTCGGCGAGGAGCACCGTGTCGCCGGGCCCGGCCTTCGCCACGGCGGCCGCGAGGCCGCCCGGAGCAGCGTCGATGGTCTTCCCGGCGGGGGGCGCCGGAGCGTCGTCCCAGGTCTTCACCCTGGCGGAGAGCACGCGCTCGGCGCCGCCAGCCGACGGCGGCACGGTCACCTTGACCTCGTATCCTGAGCCGGGGGTGAGAAGCAGCAGGCTGGACGCCCAGCGCCCTTTCCCGAGCGACGTCATCTTGTGGCCCGCGAGCCAGTCGGCGCGCCCGAGCTCTCGGTACTCAGCCCTGGGCTCGGCGGCGGCCACCATCTGGACGCTGATGGACGCGTAGGTGCTGTATAGCTCGAGCCCGCCCCTCTCATACCTCTCCGGCAGCCCGGCGGCCGAAGGCCTGGGGGTGGGGGTGGGCCTGGGAGCAGGCCCGGGGGCGCGCACCTGGTCCGGCTGGGCCATTCCCGTACCGGGCTCTGGCGTGACGGGCTCGGGGGTGCCGGCCGTGGGCGTGCCAGACTCGGGCTCGGTCTGCACGACCGCCGCTTCGTCGGCGGCCCTCGGCCCGCCGACGGGGCCGCCCGGCTGGTTCGAGAAGAGCACGAAAGCCACTGCAACGATGATCAGTATCACCACTAGAATCGCCACGAATCGCACTGTCGTTCCCTCCGAAGGCCCTCTCGCCCTGTGTTATACACCCCCGGGCACGCGGCGCGCAAGGGCCGCGAGCGATCGCGCCGGCCGGGCCGGCTCCGGAGGCCCCGGGGACCTCTGGCCCGCGCCACATGTGGAAAAATCCCTTGACAGCTTTTGCGTCCTTGTGGTACGTTAGCCGAAGGGAGTCCGGCAACTGTGCTATCAGCCTGGCGGGGGGCCGCGCCGACCTGGGCGCGGGAGCTATAATGGTCCAGATCAACTTCGCAGCCCGCGAAGTCAACTGCAAGATCGTCTACTACGGCCCGGGCCGGAGCGGCAAGACGACCAATCTGGAAGTCGTCCACGCCAAGGCCCCGAAGGACTCCAAGGGCGAGCTCGTATCGATCGCCACCGAGACCGACCGCACGCTCTACTTCGACTTCCTCCCGCTCGATCTCGGCAAGATAGCCGGCATGACCACCAAGTTCCAGCTCTACACGGTGCCGGGACAGGTTTTCTACAACGCCACGCGGAAGCTCGTGCTCCAGGGGGCCGACGGCGTCATCTTCGTCGCCGACTCGCAGCGCGACATGAAGGAACAGAACATAGAGTCCATCGAGAACCTGGCCGAGAACCTCGCCGAGAACAACCTCGATATCAACACGATTCCGATAGTCCTGCAATGGAACAAGCGCGACCTGCCGGATCTGCTCACCGTCGAGGAGCTGAACGCCGATCTCAACCACTGGAACGCCCCCACGTGCGAGGCCGTCGCGGTCAAGGGCGAGGGCGTCTTCCCGACGCTGAAGATGCTCTCGACGCTCATTATCAAGAAGCTGAACCGCGAGCAGGGCTTCGCCGAAGACGGCCAGACCAAGGCCGGCGTGGTACGTCCGGCTCCGCCGAAGCCCGCAGCCCCGGCCCAGGCCAGGCCCGCAGCGGCCGCCGCTCCAGCGGCTCCGCCGCGTCCAGCCGCGGCACCGGCGCCGGCTGTGCCCAGAGCCCCGGCCGCAGCGCCCAGGGCACCCGCGGCGGCTCCGAGGGCACCCGCCGCAGCGCCCAGGGCCCCGGGGCAGCGCCCGGCGGCTCCGGCGCCGCGGCCCGCAGCGGCCGCCCCCGCGGGAGGCAAGCCGCTCAACCCTCTCTCCGAGGAGATAAGGCGCCGCAAGGCCGAAGCGGTCGCGCGAGGCGAGGAGCCCGCGCCCGCGGCGCCCAAGAAGCCCAAGAAACCGAAGAAGCGCAAGAGCGTGGGGCCGGTGGCAGTGCTGGTAGTACTGGCCCTCGCGGCGGGTGGGGTTGCAGCGGCGCTCCACTTCGTCTTCGGCATAATATGACGGCAGCTCCGCGCCCCCGCGTCCTGGCAGGCGCGGCGGGAGCGGGTCCCAGGGACGACCACAGGCCGTCCGGAGGGTGAGGCAATGGACCCGAACCAGATGATGAGGCAGGAGAGCCTCGCCTTCTACGAGGAGGATATAGAGGAACTCGACGGCATCCTTGCCGAGTTCCTCGACGCCTCGCAAGCCAAGTGCATCCTGATGGTCGACAAGGACGGACACTTGGTCACGAAGAAGGGGTTCACCAAGTCTTTCGACACCGACTCGCTGGCCGCCCTCGTGGCCGGCTCCTTCGCAGCGACGCGCCAGATGGCTGAGCTCCTCGGCGAGAAGGAGTTCACGGTCCTCTTCCACGAGGGGGAGAACGAGAACATCCACGTTTCGCTGGCCAGCGAGCGCGCTCTCCTGGTGATCGTCTTCGACGACAGGACGACGATCGGCATGGTGCGCCTCTACGCCGAGGAGGTGACGAAGAAGGTCGCCCAGGCGCTCATCAAGGCGGCCGAGAGGAACAAGGACCGTGAGCCCCCGAAGCTGGAGGCCGACTTCGGGGCCTCGGCCCAGGAGAAGATCGACGACTTCTTCGGGGAAACGTAGGCCGTCCCCCGGCGGGCGGGGGGGCGGGGGGGTGTCGGGCGCGCGGGGCGGATATCCTCCCAGTCCAGCAGAGGTTAACGCATGGGGTTCAAGGGCACCCTTGAGAGCATTAACCTCGCCGACATATTCCAGAATCTGTCGATAAACCAGCAGTCCGGAACGCTGCGGATCACCGACCAAGACACGGTCCGCTACATCTATTTCGACCACGGCCAGATCAAGTACCTCTCGAGGGGTCGCGGCAGCGGGCTCGAGCTCGAAGAACTGATGCTCGGCCGCGGCATGATCTCGAAAGCCGATCTGGAGGAGATGCAGAAGGAGGCCTCCGCCACGGGCCAGGGCGTCACCGGGGCGCTCATGGCCTCGGGGGTGGCGACCCCCGAACAGCTCAACGAGCTCGCCCAAATCCGGATCGAGGAGGACATCTACGACCTCTTCGCCTGGACCGCCGGGCAGTTCGAGTTCCTCGACGGGCCGCCGCCGACGGACATCTTCGACTCGCACCTCGTCAGCACGCAGGTGACGCTCAACACCAACAACCTGATCATGGAGGCGGCCAGGCGCATCGACGAGTGGGAGCGCATCCGCCAGAAGATCCCGTCCACGCGCGAGATCTTCGTGCTCACCGAGGGCGCCGGGGAAGGCCAGGAACTCAGCCAGGTCGAGACGCGCCTCCTCGAGCTCCTCGACGGCACCCGCGACGTGGACGACATCGTGGCCGCCTCCACCTACAGCCGCTACGAGATAGCGCAGGGCCTCTGCAACTTCCTCGACCTCGGATGGGTGCGGCCGGCGACGGTCGACGAGCTCAGGAAGGGTGTCTCCCAGGCCCGGTACCGCGGCGAGATACCCCTCACCATCAAGCTCTACGAGCGCATCCTCAGCATGGGCGCCGAGGACATGCAGGTGAGGACCGACCTGGCAGAGGCCTGCGCCGCGGTCGGCAGCAACGAGAAGGCGGCGATCCACTTCGGCGTGGTGGCCAACAATCACCTCGCCGAGGAGCACGAGGACGATGGCGTCGCGGTCTACAAGAAGATAGTCGAGCTCGTCCCCAAGCACGTGCCCTCTCGGGACAAGCTCGCCCGGATATTCGCCGAGCGCGGGCAGCGGCGCGAGGCCCTCGAGCACTACCGGGTTCTCATCAACTCCTACATCGACACCTCCCGTTACCAGCAGGCTAAGGCCGCGTGCTCGGCGGCGCTCCAGATCGACCCCGAGAACGTCGACATCCGCAACTCGCTGGCCAAGGTCTACCTCGGAGAGGGCAACCGCGAGGCCGCCGTCGCCGAGTTCGAGGCCGTCGCCGACGCGCTGGCCGCCTCCAGCAAACCGCGCGCCGCGGCCGACATCTACCGGCGGATACTCCACCTCGACAAGCGGCAGACCCAGGTCCGCGACAAGCTCTCCGGGGTCCTCGCCCAGGATAAGGACTACAAGACGGCGCGGACGAAGAAGCTCGTCATCGGCACCGTCCTCGTCATCACGCTGCTGGGGGGCGCCGGCGTCGTGGGGTACGAGTTCTACGCCAAGTACCAGGTCGACATGGCGATCGCCGAGGCGAGGAGGCTCTCCGGCAGCGGCAAGTACAAGGAGGCGCTGGCCGTTCTCGCCAAAGCGGAGAACATATTCTCCATCATGCACGCCGGCCGCGCGGCCGAGGACGAGGCCGGGAAGATAGAGGAGATCCAGCGGACGGCGAGCAACCTGGGAGACCGCAAGCGGGCGGGCCAGATCAGGAAGATGCAGGAGATCCTGGCGGTCGCCCGGGCCCTCGCCAAGGAGTACAAGGCCGCCGAGGCGAAAAAGAAGGTCAAGGAGATCGACGCCCTCGATCCCACGCCTGAGCTGCGCGCCAAGGCCACCGCCATTCTCGACGAAGTGCGGGACTACGAGGACTTCAGGTCCAACTACGAGGCGAAGCGCAAGGATAATGCGCGCCGCCAGGCCGAGCCGGGGCTCGCCGACGATGAGAAGCTGAGGCTCCTCAACGCCGAGTACGACCTCAAGCGCTCGCTCATGAACACTTACGCCGACTGCCCCGAGGCGCAGACCGCGCTGCTGCCGCTGCTGGTCCGGACAAATCCCGAGGGCTGCAACATCTACATCGATGGCAGGTTCAAGGCCCCCGCCCCGATCATCCACAGGTACGCCCCGGGCAAGGAGTCGGTAGTGGAGGCGAGGAAGGCCGGATACAGGGAGGAAGCCGTCAGGATCAGGATGCACGGCTCGGCGCTCCTCGAGTTCTCCCTGCGGCGTCAGCCGGCATGGACCGCCGACGTCGGGGCGCCCGTCGACAGCACACCGCTGGTCACGAGGGGCATGCTCATCGTGGTCAACCGGAACGGGCGCGTGGTGGCGCTCACCGCGAAGAGGGGTGGCGAGCGGTGGGAGAAGAAGATATCCGGCCTCGCGCAGGTCGAGGGCGGCATATGTGAGCTCGAGGGCAACATCTACTTCGGCGACAACGGCGGGGACCTCCACGCGCTCAACATCCGCAAGAAGCCCAGCGGCTTCCTGTGGACCTTCGACGCGGGCACGGCCATCAGGGCGGCCCCCTTCGTCGCGCGAGTGACACTCCTCAACCAGAGACCGCACGTCTTCGTCGGGTCGGACGACGGCCAGCTCCACTGCATCGACGCGGCAACGGGCAAGCGCAACCGCAACTGGACGCCGCCGAAGCTCACGGGGCCCGTGAGGACAACGCCCCTCGTCATAGACCGGCTGGTCTTCTTCGGGTGCGATAACCGCCACTTCTACGCCTACGACGTCACCAACAACCAGAGGGTCGGGCTCTACAGGACCACCGGGATGGTGCGGGGCTCGCCGGTGCTCGCGGGCGGCAACGTCGTCATCGGCGACACCGACGGGAAGCTCTACGCCTTCCGGCCCGACGCCAAGCTCGCCGCCCCCGAGTGGCAGTTCTCCGCCACGGGCGAGATCGGCGCGACGCCGGTAGTCGTCGACGGCGTCATCTTCTTCGGCACGACCAAGGGCAAGTTCTACGCCGTCGACGCCGATACGGGCAAGCCCGTCTGGATCCCCTACTCGGTTCAGGGGGCGATCAGGGGCTCCCCGGCCATCAGCGACGAGCGCGTCTACTTCGGTAGCACCGACAACCACGTCTACGCCCTCAACCGCAAGACCGGCAGGCTCGTCTGGAAGTACAAGACCAACCGCGAGATCAAGGCCGGGCTCGCCTTCGCGAGCGGCATGCTCTACGCGGCGTCGACCGACGGGTTCGTCTACGCTTTCAAGGAGGACTAGGCGCCCCGACGGCCCGCACCGCCCAGCGCACACGACTCTCACGCGGAGGACAAGATGTCGACAGAGCCCCTCACCTTCGGAATCATCGGCATAGGAGGTTACGCGGGGAGCTACCTCGGCTCCCTCGATCACCTCGAGGAGCAGGGAACCGGGCGGCTCGCGGCAGCCGTCGTCCGCTCGCCGAAGAAGTACGCCGAGAAGCTCCCCGACCTCGAGAAGAAGGGGGTCAATATATACTCCGACCTCGAGTCGATGCTCGCCGCCGAGGACCTCGACGTCGTCGGCGTTCCGACAGGGATAGCCTCGCACGTGCCCCTCACCATACAGGCGATGGAGGCCGGCTGCGACGTCGTCTGCGAGAAGCCGCTCTGCGCGACGATCCAGGAGGCACGCCGCCTCATCGCCGAGCGCGACCGCCTCGGCAAGCTCGTCGCCATCGGGTACCAGCGCATGTTCAGCGCCGTCACCCAGGAGATAAAGCGCCGCATTATCGAGGGCCCCCTCGGCACCATGAAGCGCGCCCGCGTCAAGGCCAGCTGGCCGCGCCCGAAGTCCTACTACGACCGCAACTCCTGGGCCGCCAAGCTCAAGGACTCCGCGGGCGACTGGGTCCTCGACTCGCCGGCGAACAACGCCCTCGCTCACTACCTCCAGCACGTCCTCTTCATGGGCGGCGCCTCGCAGCACGAGACCGCCGAGCCCGAGTCCGTCTACGCCGAGCTCTACCGCGCGCGCGATATCGAGAACTTCGACACCTGCGCGATACGCGTCGAGACGACCGCCGGCGCCGAAATCCTATACGTCGTCTCGCACGCCTCGAAGGAGACCTGGGGCCCGACCATCGAGATCGAGTGCGAGAACGGCACCGTCACCTCCGACCCGTCGGCCGGCACCGTCGTGAAGCTCGCGGACGGCTCGGAGGAGAAGATGGAGTACCCCGACGACCGGCACGTGCTTTTCACGAACATGGTCGCCGCCGTGCGCGAGGGGGCCCATCTCCTCGGCACCCCCGACAACTCGTGCCAGCAGACGCTCGTCATCAACGCCGCGCAGGACGCCTGCCCCGAGATCTCCACTATCGACGACTCGCTCCGGGCCGAGGCCGACATGGAGCAGTGGGGCCGGACGAAGCATTTCACCTTCGTTCCGGGGATGGAGGAGGCCGTCGCGCGCTGCTACGACGAGTGGACGGTCTTCTCCGAGATCGGCGTCCCCTGGGCGAAGGCGGGTGCCACGGTCGGCTGCGCCGGCTACGAGCACTACCCCGGCGGCAAGGCCTAGCGGCTGAGCGCCGGGCCGGCCGACGCGCCTGGGGCGACACGGGGGGTAGTCCGGGTGAGTCGGGACCGACCCGCGGCAGCCGGCGTGTGGGAATTCATCCACCAGTGGCAGGTGGGCGTGCCGCTTCTCCTGATCTCCGCGGGCCTGATCGGCTGGGCTTCGATGACCCCCAAGGCGACCGCGCCCCGCGAGCGGCATGGCCTGCCGCCGCGTGGGCCTTCCCTCATCGAGAGGGCCTGGCGGCATACCGGCCTCCCGCTCACGGTCCATTCGCAGTGGGGCTTCATGGGCCACGGCGGGTTCCGCCTGCCGAAGGTGGCGGCGCTCTCGGTCGCCTTCGCGGTGATATGGTCGGCGGCGTCGGCCCTGCACTGGCTGGTCGTGATAAGACCTGATCCGGAGCTCTTCCGGCCGGGCTTGGCGGCGACCCCCGGCGGCCAAGCGGGACTTGCGGCGATAAGAATCGCGGCCTTCCCGGCGGCCGTGGTAATGCTCTACGTGCTCACGGGGAACTTCTTCGCCTACAACGGGCCCTTCCTCGCAGCGATCTGGCTGGCGGCCTTGCTCCTCCACGCCGTTCTCCGGCTCGAGTGGCGGCCCTCCGGTGAGGACGAACAGACCCCGTCTATGTGAGCGCGCGCTCACTTCGCCTCCAGCTTGCCTATCTTCACCTTCAGCTTCACCTCCTTCTTCTTGCGGATCGCCCTCAGCGTGACCGTCGTGCCGGGGGCGGTCTCGGCGATCCTGTTCCGCAGATCGACCGTGCCCTTGACCTCCTTGCCGTCGAGCGCGACGACGAGGTCGCCCTGCTTCATGCCGCCGGCGGCGGCGGGCGTGCCTTCGATGACGTTGACCACGTAGGCGCCCTCGGCGGAGTCGAGCTCCAGCTGCTCGGCGCCGAGCGTCGTGAGGTCGGCGATCTGCACGCCCAGCCAGCCGCGGACGACCTCGCCCGACTCTATCAGCTTCTTCGTGATCGCCTTGACCATGTTGATCGGTATGGCGAAGCCGACGCCCTGGTTGCCGCCGGTGCGCGAGTTGATGGCGGTGTTCATGCCGATGACGCGGCCCTTCAGGTCGACGAGCGGACCGCCCGAGTTGCCGGGGTTTATCGCGGCGTCGGTCTGCAGGAAGTCCTCGTAGTCGGTTATGCCGAGGCCGCGGCGCCCGGTGGCGCTGACGATGCCGGCGGTGACGGTCCGGTCGAGGCCGAAGGGGTTGCCTATCGCCAGCACCCAGTCGCCGGTCTCGACCTCGTCCGAGTCGCCGAGCCGGGCGACGGGCAGGTCCCTCGCCTTGACCTTGATGACGGCGATGTCCGTCCGCGGGTCGGTGCCGATGCGCTCGGCCTCGACCTCCTTCCCCGAGCCGAACCTCACCACCAGCAGGTCGGCCGGGCCGACAACGTGGTTGTTGGTGACGATGTGGCCGTCGGCGTCGAAGACGAGCCCCGAGCCCAGCCCCATGATGGCGTATCCCTCCCGGGGCGAGAAGCGGAAGCGCCGCAGGTGCCGGAAGAGGTCCTCGCCGAAGCGCTCGCGCAGCTCAGGGCTGAGCGCCGCCCCCGCCGGGGCCTCCAGCTTCTTGTAGCTGGTGATGTGCACCACCGACGGCGTCGCCACCTTCGCCACGGCCCTGAAGGCCTTCGAGAAGTCCTGCAGCTGCTTGAGCGACTGGGCGCTGCTCGCGATCTCGCCGGCCTCCTCCGCCGATGTGATCGACGGCGGTCTCGGGCCGCCCGAGCTCAGGGCCAGGCCCGCGATCATGCCGCAGAAGACCATCAGCACGGCGAAGCCCACGGGGTGTCTCTCTGCGAATCTCATGGCGCACCTCCCGCGTTCATTATACCCGATACTCCGGTTCACTGACGTCCAGTACCGGGACTCCTTCACCGGGCGGCTCGGCTGAACGGCCGTCTGCCTGCCGTGTCACGGTCCCATGGTGCACCTCCAGTACGTCTGTGCCCGACGCTCCAGCCCAGCTTCCCGTAGTGGTGTGCCGGGGTCTTTTGTCTCACCCTTGAGAACCGGCACTGCTTGGGTACTGACGGGCGCGAACTCAGGCCGTCGCCGTCCGGACTTCCTAGAGCATCCGGCCTTCGCTCCCGCGTTCCCCTTCACGGGGCCCCGGACTCCGCCAAGGCACGGCGCCTGGCTCGGCCGGTGAGCCCCGTCCGTCAGCTAGCTCATACGCCTCCTATCGGAGAGCACTGCCCTCCACCCTATGCCGTTCTTATGCATACTTCGGCGGATGTTTTTCCGCCACCGATGCGATTCCCTTCCCGGCGCACCAGCGCCCCTATCGGGTCCCTCCATAATAGGCCGTTTTCGGTCCATGTTTCGGGGACCTGTTTTCGGGATTTCTGCATTTTCTTTCCGGCCCCATTTGCCTACCCCCCTCACCCTAGGCCGTTTTCTGAACCACTCTTGGCGAACGTTTTTCGAAGAAATGTGCAGTTTCTTCTCGAGCGTCCATGCGGGGCGCTCAGGCGCCGGGAGGCGCGGCGTCGCTGTCGGGATGAGCGGCCGGGCGCTTCGGCAGGTCGCGGATGTAGCGGCCGAGGGCCAATGACAATCCGATGCCGAGATGGAGCGTCACGACGGAGGCCCACATGTTGAGCACGAGGATGATTATCAGGACCCACGTAGGCCCTTCCTCTGCGAAGGCCTCATAGGGCAGGAAGAACAGCAGATGCACGCCCACCGAAAGAGTTCCCGCCGCGGCCCCGCCAAGCAGACCGGCCCACAGCGTCGCCACCGATCTCTCGCTCAGGCCCTCGACCGTGCCCAGCGCGGCCCCGACGGTGGCCATTGTCAACAGGGGGGCCGCCAAGGCTCCCTTCTCCGCCTCGGGCAGCAGATAGCAGACCCCCATCGAGAAGAGCAGAGCCGCCATCGCAGACGCAACGGCCACGAGGTAGACGCGCCACCCCTTCCTGACGAAGTGGATGGGCAGAGCGACCCCGACGGACATGAAGATGACGCCCTGGGCGCGGAGGCCAACAAGCTCGCGGGTCGACATAATATGGAGATACAGTGTGGTCAAACCGGAATAACCGAACCACACCGGCACGACCGCCAGGATTGCAGCAAGACAGCGGGCGTAGACCAACTCCTTCCACAACTCCTTGAACCGCCTGCCATCGTCCATGCCGGGCCTGCTCCCCACCTTTTACTCCAGATGCGGATCCGGCTCGAAGCGCTCCCATGCCGCCATCACGCGGTCGATGAAGGCGCGCGCCCCGGGCTCGGCGCAGCGCTCGATGATCTCGGCGGAGCCCAGCTGCGGCAGCTTCTGCATGAGCTGGGTCGCCGCGGGGCGGCCGCCCTCGTGATACGCGAAAAGCGCGAGCCGCGGCCGGTCGGGGATCGCCTCGGCGATCCGGGCGAGCTCGCGGCACCCGGCGGCCAGGTTCTTCGCCGGATCGGCCATCGCCAGCCTGTCGCCCCTGACGGCCATCAGCCCACACCTGCCGTCGGCGCCGCGGGCGGCCGCTCGGCCCTCGCTCGCCGCCTCGACGATGGCCGCCACGAGGCGGGGGTTGAGGTAGTGCTCGCGGGCGGCGGCCTTGACATCGTCCCAGTGCTCGAGGGCGCCGGGCGCGGTGAAAAAGTGAAGCATGGCGAGCAGGGAGGAGCCGAGCCCGAGAAAGAACGCGAAGCCGTCGGCGGGGCGTATCAGCTTCGGCAGGTGGACGTCGGGGAGCTTCATCGCTCGGCCTCCTTCTTCCCGGCGGCCTTGATCTCGGCGAGCAGCCGCGCGGCCTCCTCCCTCTCGGGGGAGGCGGGGAAGTCGCGGACGATCTCTTCGAGGACGACGCGGGCGCGCTCGGGGCGGCCGAGCTTCACGTGCGTGCGGCCGAGCCTGAGTCGCGCCTCGCCGTAGCGGGGGCTCGCGGCGCAGAGCTCGCGGAAGGGAGCGCGCGGCACTAGCTCGTAGGCGTGGGCGGCGCTCTCGAGGAGCTCGCGCTTCTTCGCGGCTTCCTCCTCGGCGGCGGCCGCGTCCAGATACGCGTCGCCGAGAAGGATGAGAAGCTCGTGCGCGGAGACCGGCCACGGCCCGCGGCGGCCGATGGGGCGGTCGGCTTTCTCCTGGCGGCGCGGGTCGGTCGCCAGCGCGAAGCGGACAAAGTCGACGACCTCAGCCCCCTCGCCCATTGCGAACTTCGCCCGCGCGCCCTTCGCGACGACGGACGGCCTGATCCACCCGCCGTCGGGGATCTGCGAGAGGAGGTCGAAGTAGAGCTTCACCGCCTGGCGGTGCTTGCCGGCGGCGGCCAGGCCGTCGGCCCGCTCGAGGATCTCTCCGATGCGCGCGCCCTCGGCGAGCTCCTCGGCGCCGGGACCGACCGGCGGGGGGTACTCCGGCTCGCCCTTCGCCAGCAAACCCGTGGCGTGGACGCCGAACCCCAGGCCCACGACGGCGCCGATGGCGAACGCGATGACGGTCCTGCCAGCGGAGCGCTCCAAGCGGGCCTCCTTCAGTCAATCCAGACGGGCGAGCTCCACGCGAGCTCGCCGTCGGAGGTCATCGCCCTGATGTAGTAAACGAGCGTGCCGGCCGGCGGGTTCTCGTCGGCGAACTCGATCGCCAGGTCCTCGGAGTCGCCGGGCTGCGAGTGGATCTCCTCGCCGCAGCGGACGACCGTCACGCGGGCGACGGGCTCGGGCGCTATGGCGCGGCCGCGTATCACGTGCCGGGAGCCGGCGCTCTCCGTCTCCGAGCCCATCGGCGAGCCGTCGACCGAGAACTCGAGTATGATCCGCGCGCCCGTCGTGCCGTAGCACCGCCGCTCGAGCAGCGCCGCCCACAGCGCCTCGCGGGTGAAGCCCTCCGCCCACACCCCCGTCAGGCCGCCGGGGTGAGCCCGCATGTGGCGGAGCCAGTTGGCCCGGCCGGGGTGGCCGGCGTGGCAGTCGGAGCCGGCCGTCACGCCCGCGCGCCACCCCCGGGCCCAGAGGTCACGGACGGTCTCGCCCCGGCCGCCGGAGCCCGTGATCTTCGGCTTCGGGCCGCCGCCGTACTCGAAGGCGCCCCACAGCGAGTATATTTCGACGAGGCGGATGATCGCGGGGTCGAAGTCGCCCTGCCGCGCGCCGTGGCAGTGGGGGATCATGAGTGCGCGGCCCGCGCGGAGCAGCTCCTCGAGGCGGTCCGACTCCTTCCGGTGCCCCTCGACGAGGTGGCGGTAGAGCCCCTCGCCCGCGGAGGGGAAGTAGACGTTCCGCTCGCCGAGGGGGCCGTTGATCTCGTAGCCCGGCAGCGCGAGGAACGAGCCGTCGGTGTTCGCCTCCTCGGCCGCCGCCTGTATCGCCTCCCAGTCGTCGCCGTCCATCTGGCCGATGTGGTCGGCCCCGGCGGCGAAGTCGAGCGCCGCCGCGTCGCGCGCGAACGCATACATCTCGGCCGGGGTGCCGAGCCCGTCGGAGCAGCGCGTGTGTGCGTGGAGCTCGCCCCAGAGCAGCACGCGCTCCGGCGCCTCCGGCGTCACCAGCACCGGGTTCGACTCTCCGGCCGGGCCGCCCCCCGCCTCCACCTGCCAGAACGAGACACCGGGCTCGGGCGGCGCGGCGACGTCGACGGTCACCGGCCCGTCGAGCGCCTCGACCGCGGCGACATCCGCCTCCGGGTCGCTCTCCCAGTCGCGGAAGACCTCGACCGGCGAGCCCAGGCCCGTGCTCGCCAGGTTCCGGTCGCCGTCCTCGGGGACGACGCGCAGGCGGATCGCCTCGCCCGCGCGCACGACCGACGGCGCCACGACCAGGGCGCACGTCGCCTCTCCGCCGACGACGGTGACCTCGGGGGCGGGCACCACGCGGAGATACTCGCCCGTGCCCTCGAGGTCGACGGCCAGCTCGAAGAGGAACCTGTGGGCGAAGTAAGGCGCGAAGGCGCCGGAGTTCGGGTAGTACGGGGTCCGGCCAAAGTCGATGCGGACGACGTCGCCGCGCCCGAGGCCGCCGCCGACGGGCCTCAGGAAGACGAGGCGGCCCCAGCGCGTCAGGTACTCGGGGTGGAGGTCTCCCGTGACGGGCCCGGGGAGGTAGAACTCCATCCTGACGGGCGAGCCCTCGGGCACCTCGACGGTGGCCGTTAGGTATCCGGGCTCGGTAACCCAGAGGTACTGCGGCACCGAGAAGCCGAAGGGCACGGTCAGGCGCAGGCTGCCCGTCCAGTCGAGGCCCGCCTCGCCCACGGTGTAGCGGATCGACCAGATGTTCTTCGAGCCCGCGACGACTGGCCCCGCCGGCTCGATCGAGGCGCTGCCCAGTCCTTTGCCGATCTTGTCGGGATGCAACTCGCCCTCCCTCCGGCTACCACGTGTGCGCGGCGATGACGGCCCTCGGAATCCGCGGGAAGAGGATGCCCAGAAGCTCCACCGCGCGACGGCCCGCGGGGGCCGTCCGGGCGATCCTCATCGAGCTCGGGCCGTCGAGATAGAGCGCCTCGGCAGAGGCCGTCCCCGTCACCAGGCCCACCAGCGCCTCCTCGGAGAGGCCGACGGCCATCTCCGCGCCGTCGAGCGCGGCTCCCGCGACCTCGACGGCCCCGTCGGCAAACTTCAGCGTCGCCGAGTGGCCTGGGCTCTCGAGCGACAGGCTGCCGGGGAGATCGATGCCGAGCTCGCGGGCGGCGCACGCCCTCTCGGCAAGCCGGGGTGCGAGGCGCCCGAGCAGTCCCGGAAGGTCGACCACCGCCAGCATGAAGACCGTCCGGTCGCGCGCGGTGCCCGAGTAGCCAGCCCAGTCCAGCAGGCCCCAGAGGAGGCCGTCCTCGGGGTGGCACCTGACGGAAATCCGCGTGACCCCGCGCCCGGCGAGCATCCCCTCGGCGTGCTCGAGAAGCCGCTCGGCGAGCCCGGAACCGGCCTCGTCGGCGGCGACGACGAGCTCCTGCAGCACTCCCTCGGGAGTCCGGCCCCGGCTCATGCTCCGGAAGGCGACGTAGCCCACGACATGACCCGGCCGCTCCGAGCGCTCGGCCACCTGCACGCAGTCGGGGTCCTCCTCGAGGGAAGGGCAGTTCCACCAGCCCTTCGTGTACATGCGGTGCCACGACTCGGCACTCACCTCGATGGGGCCGACGTAGGGGCCGTAGCGCGCGTTGAAGAGCTCCGCCACCGCCGGCGCGTCCGTCTCGCGGTATCTTCTGATGTCTACGTCGCCCGCCACGCTACCCCGCCTCCTTGGGGCTATCCCACCCGCCGAAGAGCACCGACGCCAGCCGGCTGAAATCCCCCGCCTCGCCCCGCCGGATCTCGATCAGCCCGAGCCCGAGGGCCTCGCCGGGCCCCAGGGTCGAGCCGGCGAGGGAGTTGAAGACGTCCGCCTCCACGCGGAGCGCGATCTGCGCCCCCGCATCCGCGCCTGACGCCACCTCGACCGAGCCGCCGCCGAAGGAGACCGTCACCGTCCCGGCGCCCGGCACATCGATCTCGGCGGCGAGCTCAAGGGACGCCGCCTCGTCCTCGCGCTCACGCGCCTCGGCCAGCCGGCCCTCGGCGAACCCGCGCACCCAGGCCGTGAAGTCCAGGTACTTGACGCGGTCCCGCAGGGGGGTCACGTCGGCGAAGCCGGACTTCCGGTAGAGGCGGTGGGCCACGATGCGGGTGCCGGTGTAGAGGCCGCTCAGGTGCTTGCCGAGGCGCCTCTGGTGTGCCATGGCCTCGGCCATGACCTTCGTGGAGTACCCCTTGCCGCGGTGCTTCGGGGGCGTCCCCACGCCGCCGATGCCGCCGCACTCGGCGAGAACGCCCGGAGCGATCTGCAGGCGGCGCATGTTGATAGCGAGACCGCTGACGCGCTCGGAGGCGAGCTCGGCCCAGACGCTTCCGCCCTCGGCCTTCAGTCGCAGCTCGGCGCTCAACGGGGCTCTCCGGGATGGATTTCGGGGGTCGCGGCCGAGTATAAGCCGCACTCGCACGGTGTCAAGCCCAACGGTCTCGCACCCCGATCGCCCGACAGCTTCGCTTGACGCGACGGGGCGCGGTAAGTATGATCTCAGGGCCCTGCGCCGTCAAAGGCGGACCGTGGGGGGGGGTCGCGGGGGGTTGGGGGGTCGGGGGTTGGCCGAGGATCTCGACCGCCGCGAGCTTGGCCGGGCGCTGTCGCTCGTCGGCGAACTCGGCCTGACAGTGGTCGTCTCGATAGTGATACTTGGACTGGCCGGCCACTACCTCGACGGCCGGCTGGGGACGGGCATGACGCTGACGGCCGTTGGGACTGGCCTGGGCCTGGCCGCCGGCCTGTGGCGGTGTTACCGGAGAGTCACGGCATTCCTGGAGTAACCCCGATGCCGGAAGTCAGCCTCAAGCGGTACTGCCGCTGGGTCACGTTCTGGTCGGCGGTGATCGCGGCGGGGGCGCTGGTGATGCTCTCGGGACTGCTCCTTCCGGCGCACGGCGGCGTCTTCTACGCGCTGGCCATCGGCTTCGCTGCGAGCATCGTCAAGTTCCGCATCGCGTACGTCGACATCGAGGCCCTCGGCGACATGACCACCAAGGGAGCGGTCAGGAGGGGCGTGGCAAGCGTCTTCGGACGCTACGCGCTGATGGCCGCAGCGATCGTCGGTGCGGGCTTCGCGGGAGGCTTCACGGCGCCCGTGATTCTCGCGGCTGCCGGAGGGCTTTACCTCACGAACGCCGTGGTGATCCTCGAGGTCGTCTTCGGCCTCTCGGGCGCGGGGGGCTGAGGCGATGGGCTCCGACATCTACCCAGACCTCCCCGTCGAGATGAGCTTCCGGGTGCCCCTGGTGGGCGGGCTGCTCAACTACGCCACCGCCTTCAACTCGGCCGTAATCGTGCTGCTGCTGATAGTCGTCGCCTGGATCACGACCAGGCACCTCAGGAAGTTTCCCGGCCGGCTCCAGGTCGCCGCGGAGAGTTTCGTTTCGGCCTTCGACCAGCTGACTTGCGACGTGCTCGGCAAGGAGATCGGCCGGAAGTACCTTCCGCTCGTGGGCAGCCTCTTCCTCTTCGTGCTGCTCTCCAACATCTGGGGAATGGTACCGGTCTCGGCCCTGCCCTACTTCCGCTCGGGGGGGGTGGAGATAGGCGGCGAGAAGGTGACCATCGACCGCGAAGCCAACGGCCGCTACGACCCGGGCGACGAGTTCGAGGACTCCGACGGCGACGGCCGGCGCGATCACGGGGTGCTCATCCCGCCGCCGAAGGAGCCGACCGCCGACCTCAACGTCCCGCTGGGGCTTGCACTGCTCTTCTTCCTGGTCGGCCTCGGATCGCAGATCTGGTACAAGGGACCGCTGGCCCCCGTCAAGGACCTGTTCATGGACATGGGACCCATGAGCTTCAAGGGCAATCCCGTCCTGGTGGCCGCCCGCGTGCTGCTGATGCTCGTCTTCCAGGCCTTCATGTTCTTCCTGAACGTGGTGGGCAAATTCGCGGAGGTGGTGTCGGTGAGCTTCCGCCTCTTCGGCAACATCTTCGGAGGAGTGGTGATCCTGGCGGTCATCGGCGGGCTGCTGCACGAGCTGGTGGTGCCGATAGGCCTGAGCTTCTTCTTCGGGATCTTCGTGGGCACGGTGCAGGCCTTCGTCTTCACCATGCTGAACCTGACATACCTGTCGCTGGCCATCGCGGAGGAGTGAGGCGGCTTGGAGACACAGCTCGCAATCTTCCTCGGCGCCGGGATCTGCATGGGGCTCGGCGCCATCGGCAGCGCCATCGGCGAGGGCTACGCCGCTCGCGAGACGGCGGTCGCCACGGCGCGCCAGCCGGCCGCCCGCGAGGCCCTGCTCAGGAACATGCTCATCGGCCAGGCCATGTCCGAGACGGCGGGCGTCTTCGCGCTGCTGATGGCGGCGCTGCTGCTGCTGGTGGGCGGCGGCGAGGGTCTGGCCGGGGCGATGGGAATAATCGGCGCCGGCTTCGCCATGGGGGCGTCGGCGATAGGCGCGGGTGTGGGCTCGGGTTACGTCGCAGCGCGCGCCAACGGCGCGATGGGGCGAAACCCGGATGCGGCGGGCGCGCTCGTGGTGACCATGCTCGTCGCCCAGGCTTTCACGCAGACGCCGAACATCTTCGGGATGCTGGTGGCCTTCTGGCTCTGGTTCTCGGATACGGCGGGGCTTGCCGGGCTGGACGCGCTCGCGGTGGGGGCGGCGTTCCTCGGCGCGGGGCTGGCGATGGGCTTCGGCGCGATCGGGCCCTCGCTTGGCACCGGCTACGCCGGGGGCGAGGCCTGCCAGGCGATCGGCCGCAGGCCCCAGGCCCGCTCGCTCGTCATGAGGGTGTTCTTCATCGGCGGCGCGGTGAGCCAGAGCACGAGCGTCTACTCGCTCGCGGTCGCGATGCTGATGATAACGATGGCCAGATAGCTCCGGAAGGGAGAACCTAAATGGGTCTGGAAGAGGCGATAGTCGCCGCGGCGAAGTTCGTCGGAGCCGGGATATGCATGGGCTTCGGCGCCATAGGCCCGGGGATAGGCGAGGGCTACGCCGCGGGCAAGGCCTGCGAGGGCGTCTCGCGGCGGCCCGAGCACGCCACGCTGCTCACGCGCACGATGCTCATCGGGCAGGCGGTCTCCGAGTCGACGGGCATCTACTCGCTCGTCATCGCTCTGCTCATGCTGCTCATCCTGTAGAGGGGGGAGGGGCGAAGGCGGATGTCGAAGCGGGGCAAGCGTATCCTCAAGGTGGTGCTGGTCCTCTACGCCGCGGGGATAGGGCTCTTCATCTACGACGCGGTCAGGAACCGCGAGACGGCGCTGCTGCCGGAGCCCGTCGAGGCGACGCTGTCGGTGCCGGCGGACCCGGCGTCCGAGCGTGCGGTGCTCGCGAAGCGCTACCGCGCCCGCGCGGCGGTCGAAGGGCTCCTAGAGGAGTGGCAGCTTGTCGGCGCCGACGAGCTCGCGGCGCTCCGCGAGGCGAAGAAGCCCACGGTGCAGGTCTGGGACACGGCGCTCCTCCAGGACTTCGCCAAGCGCAAGCTGCAGGCTGGCACGGACCTGAAGGTGGGCGGCACGCTCATCGTCGGCGCGGGCAAGCCCCTCGACGAGGAGACCGTCGTCAGGCTGACCGCCAACCGGGAGGCCCTCGTCGACGACACGGGCGCCGAGGCCGTCAGGGACGGCCGCATTCTCGTCAAGGGCCGCGGCGCGGCGATCGGCATCAACCTGACGATGCTCTTCAGCATCCTCAACTTCCTCGCCCTGGCCGCGGCGCTCTACGCGCTTCTCTGGGAGCCGATCCTGAAGGTCCTCGACGACCGCGCGGAGGCCATCCGCAGCGACATCGAATCGTCCCAGGCGAGGCGCGAGGAGGCGGACGAGCTGAGGGCGACGCGGCAGTCGGAACTCGACGAGCTCCGCGCCCGCCACGACCGCGTCGTCCAGGACGCCCGCATGCAGGGCCACGCCGAACGCGAGCGCATCGTCCGCGAGGCGAGGGAGGAGGCGGCTGGGAAGATCGAGGCCGCGGAGCTCGAGATCGCCGCCATCTCCGAGGAGGCCCGGGTGAAGCTGCGCTCTGAGCTCGGAGACCTCGCGACCGAGCTCTCCGCGAAAATCCTCGAGAGGGAGATCGCGGCGAAAGACCACAGGAAGCTGATCGACGAGTTCGTCGGCGGCCTGGCAGAGGCCCCCGACGGGGAGGACGGCCCGTGATCTCGGCGCTAGCCGTACGCTACGCGAAGGCGATCCTCGCCGCTGCGACGGAGCTCGGCGGGGAGGACCTGGTGACGGGAGAGCTCTCGGCGGTTGCCGAGGCGGGGCGCTTCTTCCTCTCGGGATCCGGCGCCGGCCGCTCACAGCGGCACGCGGCGGTCGACGAGATGGCGGAGGCGTGCGGGCTCTCGCCGGTGTCGGTCTCGGTGCTGCACCTGCTGGTCGATGCCGGCAGGGCGGAGCTGCTGGGCGAGATAGCCGAGGCCCTGCGCGAGCTGGCCGACCGGGCCGCCGGGCGTCTGACGGCGTCGGTGACGGTCGCCCGGCCGATGAAGGCGACCGAGCGCAAACGGATAGCCGCGGCCCTCCAGGTGCTTGTCGGCAAGGAGGTGATCGTGGAAGAAGAGGTCTCCCCGTCCGTCATCGGCGGGGCCAGGGCCCGGGCGGGCAACCTGCTCATCGAGGGAACCGTTGCGGGAAGGCTGGAGCGCCTGAGACATTCACTGAGGTGACGGGGACGGCCCCAGCGCCCGATCCCCCGGGAGCAGCCAGATGCAGATCAGGCCGGAAGAGATCAGCAGGATCATAAGGCAGCGGATCGAAGCCGCCGGGGCCGCACTCGAGCTGGCCGAGGTCGGCCAGGTCACGCAGGTGGGCGACCAGATCGCCCACGTCTACGGGCTCGACAACGTCATGGCCGGCGAGATCGTCGAGTTCCCCACCGGCGTCATGGGCATGGCGCTCAACCTCGAGGAGGGCGGCGTCGGCGTCGTGCTGCTCGGCGAGGACGTCGGCATCAGGGAAGGCGACACCGTCAAGCGGACGGGCCGCATCATCGAGGTGCCCGTGGGCGAGCCGATGCTCGGCCGCGTCGTCAACGCCCTCGGCCAGCCCGTCGACGGCAAGGGCGAGATCAGCGCCTCCGACGCCCGGCAGATCGAGCTCGTCGCCCCCGGCATCGTCAAGCGCCAGCCGGTGAAGGAGGCCCTCCAGACCGGCCTCAAGTGCGTCGACTCCATGACGCCCATCGGGCGGGGCCAGCGCGAGCTCATCATCGGCGACCGCGAGACGGGCAAGACCGCGATAGCCGTCGACACGATCCTCAACCAGAAGGGCGGCGACGTCTACTGCATCTACGTGGCCGTCGGCCAGAAGCGCCGACAGGTCGCCAACATCCGCAGCATCCTCGAGGACGCCGGCGCCATGGAGTACACCACCATCGTCGCCGCCACGGCCTCCGACCCGGCCACCCAGCAGTACATCGCCCCCTACTCGGGCTGCGCGATGGGCGAGCACTTCATGCGCCAGGGCAAGCACGCGCTGGTCATCTACGACGACCTCACCAAGCACGCCTGGGCCTACCGGCAGATATCGCTGCTCCTGCGCCGGCCGCCCGGGCGCGAGGCCTATCCGGGCGACGTCTTCTACCTCCACAGCCGTCTGCTCGAGCGCGCGGTCAAGCTCTCGGATGCGGAGGGCGGCGGGTCGCTCACGGCTCTGCCTATAATCGAGACCCAGGCCGGCGACGTCTCCGCCTACATCCCGACGAACGTCATCTCCATCACGGACGGGCAGATCTACCTGGAGTCGGACCTCTTCTACAAGGGCATCCGCCCGGCGATGAACGTCGGGATATCGGTCAGCCGCGTGGGGGGCAAGGCCCAGACGCCGGTGATGAAGGCCGTGGCGGGGTCGCTGCGCATAGACCTGGCCCAGTACCGCGAGATGGCCGCCTTCGCGCAGTTCGGCTCCGACCTCGACGAGGCCACCCAGCGGCAGCTCGCCCGCGGCGACCGCATGGTCGAGATCCTCAAGCAGCCCCAGTACGCGCCCGTCCCGACCGGCGAGCAGATCGCCATCATCTTCGCCGGCACCCGGGGCCACCTCGACGACGTGGACGTCGGCGAGATCAGGCGCTTCGAGGAGGAGTTCCTCGCCTGGATGCGCGCCGAGAACCCCGATCTGCTCGGCGAGCTGGCCGAGGCCCAGAAGCTGTCGGACGAGCTCGCGGAGAAGGTGGCCGAGGCGATCAGCACCTTCAAGTCCGATCACTTCACGGGGGAGTCCCTCGGGGGCGGGAGCGCGGAGCGCGGGGTGCCCGTGGCCGACCCGAAAAATCCGGAGGAGCAGGAAGAGAAGTAAATGAGCGCCTCAGGCACAAGGGACATAGGGCGGCGGATCAGGTCCGTCCAGAGCACTCAGCAGATCACGCGCGCGATGAAGATGGTCGCCGCGGCGAGGCTGCGGAAGGCCCAGGAGCGCATGCTCGCCATGCGCCCCTACTGCCGCGACCTCGAGGAGATGCTCCCCGTGGTGGTCGCCGAGATGCAGGGCGACGACGCCCCGCTGCTGGCCGGCCGTCCCGATCCGGCCTCGGCGGCGCTGGTCGTGATGACCTCCGACCGCGGCCTCTGCGGCTCCTTCAACAACTACATCATCCGCAGGGCCGAGCGCTTCATATCCGGCGAGGCCGCGGGCCGCGACATCAGGCTCATCACCATCGGCGCCAAGGGGCAGAAGGCGCTCTCGCGCCTGAGGCCCCCCGGCTCGGTGGAGCACATAACCGGGGCGTGGGAGGACGTCTCCTTCGTGACCGCAACTGCGCTCGCGGAGTCGCTCTGCGACCGGATGGAGACGGCAGAGGTCGACGAGGCGTACATCCTCTACGCCGAGTTCCGGACCGCGGCGACACAGACGCAGGTGATCCGACGGATCCTGCCGGTGAAGGGCGCCGAGATATCCGTCGCATCGGTGGAGGGAACCGCCACCAGCGGTCGGCTCCAGAAGGTTGACGAGGCCGGGCACTCCTCGCCCGGTATGGAGTTCGACCCGGACCTCGAGACGGTGGCCGAGCGGCTCTTCCGCCGTTTCGTCGCCACCGAGATCTACAGGGCAATGCTCGAGAACCTGGCATCGGAGCTCGGCGCCCGCATGACGGCCATGGACACCGCGACGCGCAACGCCGACGACATGATCGCGGCGTTGACGCTCGAGTACAACAAGGCACGCCAGGCCGACATCACCGAGGAGATGCTTGATATCGTCGGCGGCGCCGAGGCGCTGAGGGCGTAGGAGGAGCGGATAGTGTCAGAGGGACGCGTCAAGCAGGTCATCGGGCCGGTGGTGGACGTCTCCTTCGAGGGCGGCGATCTGCCGGAGCTCATGGAGGCGGTGAAGATAGCCGACAAAGGGCTCGGGATCGACGTCACCGTCGAGGTGGCCCAGCACCTCGGCGAGGACTCCGTGCGCTGCGTCGCCATGTCGCCCACCGAGGGGCTGGTGCGCGGAATGGCCGCCGTCTCGCAGGGCGGGCCCATCACGGTCCCCGTGGGCGACAAGTGCCTCGGGAGGATACTCAACGTCATCGGCGAGCCCACCGACGAGCTGGGCCCGGTCGAGGCCGCCGAGCGCCACGCCATTCACAAGCAGGCGCCGAGCCTCGAGGAGCAGGAGACGACGGTCGAGCTGCTCGAGACGGGCATCAAGGTCATCGACCTGCTGACGCCGTACTCCAAGGGCGGCAAGATCGGGCTCATCGGCGGCGCCGGGCTCGGCAAGACCGTCATCGTCATGGAGCTCATCCGCAACATCGCCACCGAGCACGGCGGGTACTCCGTCTTCTGCGGCGTCGGCGAGCGCTCGCGCGAGGGGAACGACCTCTGGCTAGAGATGAAGGAGTCAGGCGTCATCGACAAGACGGCGCTCATCTACGGCCAGATGAACGAACCCCCGGGGGCGCGCCTGCGCGTCGGGCTGACGGGGCTGACGGTGGCCGAGTACTTCCGCGACGAGGGGCGCGACGTGCTCGTCTTCATCGACAACATCTTCCGCTTCGTCCAGGCGGGCTCCGAGGTCTCGGCGCTCCTGGGACGCATGCCGTCGGCCGTCGGCTACCAGCCGACGCTCGGCTCCGAGATGGGCGCGCTGCAGGAGCGGATCACCTCGACGCGCAAGGGCTCGATCACGTCGGTCCAGGCGATCTACGTCCCGGCCGACGACTACACCGACCCGGCGCCCGCGACGACATACGCGCACCTCGACGCGTCGATCTTCCTCGCGCGTAACATCTCCGAGCTCGGCATCTACCCGGCGGTGGACCCGCTCGAGTCGTCCTCGCGCATCCGCGACCCTCGGATACTCGGCGACCGGCACTACGACGTCGCGCGCGAGGTGCAGGAGATCCTGCAGCACTACAAGGACCTACAGGACATCATCGCCATCCTCGGCATGGAGGAGCTCTCGGACGAGGACAAGCTCGCCGTAAACCGCGCCCGGCGCATACAGCGCTTCCTCTCGCAGCCCTTCTTCGTCGCCGAGGCCTTCACCGGCGTCGAAGGCAAATACGTCCCCGTGGAGGAGACGATCAACGGCTTCGAGCAGATCATCCGCGGCGAGTGCGACTCGCTGCCCGAACAGGCGTTCCTGTACGTGGGCACCATAGACGAGGCCCGCGAGAAGGCGAAGGCGATGTGATGGCCGTCAACGGCGCCTCCACCGCGCACGAGCCGCCCGGCACCCTCCACGTGAGGCTGCTTACGCCGTCGGGCACCCTCTACGAGGGCGCCGCGAGCGCCGTCGCGGCTGTGGCCGAGGGCGGGGCGCTTGAGATACTGAGCGACCACGGCGACCTCATGACGCCGCTGGAGATCGCCGTGCTGAAGGTATCCCCCCCGGGGGGCGAGCCCGTGACCTTCGCGGTCCACGGCGGCTTCCTGGAGGTCAAGCCCGACGAGGTCCGCGTGCTCGCCGACGCCGCCGAGTCCGGCGGTGATATCGACATCGAGCGCGCCCGGGCCGCTTCCGAGCGTGCCCGCCGTCGGATCGCCGACGCGAGCACCGGCGGCGAGGAGGTCAACGTCGATCGCGCCGAGAACGCCCGGAAGCGCGCGCTTCTCAGGCTTGGCGTGACGGGCAGGGGCTAGGCTGCGGCGCGGGTGAACGGGTGGGGGCAGGCGCTCCCGCAGGCTGCTATGCCTTCGCCTTCTTCACGAGCACCGCGATGCTCGCCCCCAACCCAGCGGTCATGGCCAGGAAGATGACCGGCCACACCATGCTGCGGCACTGGACGGGCGTGGAGTAGTACCTCGGGTTGCTCGGCAGATAGACGACGGGGAACTTCCTCTGCAGTGCCAGCTCTTTGGCGTCGTCCAGGGGAAGGTTGACCCCGCCGTCGTGGGACTTCCCCCCTCGGTCGCTGAAGCGGTACTGCACCTCTATCAGGTTGCTGCGGCGCCTCGTGACCGCCCGCTCGATGTCGGTCACTCGGGCCTCAGCCTCGACGCCGGAGATGGAATACCTGAGCTCGGTGCAGGACATGAAGCCGGCCATGAGGAAGAAGGCCCCGAAGAACAGGATGGCCCTGAACTTCGCCAGTTCATTCCGCTGGTCCATGTCGCCCCCTCCCGCACACACAACCTGGTTCGCTACGCCAGTCCCCCGCGGCCGGGGCCGGGCCTTCGCCCTACTTGACTCTCGCCTCCTCGCGCTCCGCCTCCTCGGTGAGGCCGTTGCCCCGGCAGTAGGCGGCCAAGGCGGCGTGGTCCTTCGAGTAGCGCCTGGCGACCCCGTAGAACCTGGTCGGAGAGAGCTTCGACCACTTGACCGTCACCTGCATAGCCGAGGTCTTCACCTCGATGCCGGCCTCGTCCGCGGCGACGACCCTCGCTCTCGCGGGCCTGCCGGCGAGGTCGACGTAGACCCGGGCCTTCCTGCCGCCCTTCACGCCCTCGATGATCTCTTTCCGCAGCTTCGCCTCTGCGGCCGTCGCGGCGGCGCGGTCGACCCCTGCGGGGGCCCCCTCGCCCTTCTCTCCGGCGGCCGTGGCGGCCGCGGCAACCGGCTCGGGCTCGGGAGCCTTCCCGGCATACTTCAGGAACCAGATGAGCATCGACGTTTCGCGAAAGCGCCAGTTGAACTTGCGTCCCGGGCGGTTGGCGCCGTCCTTCATGGTGGGCGGCCAGAGCGTGGCGATCTTCTTCGTGAAAACCTCGTCCGCTCCCCCCGAGAGCCAGTATCCCATCGCCAGCAGGTAGCAGCCTTCGAAGTTGTGCTCCGGCATGACAACGTGGCCGGGACGGCCACGGCCGGGGGAGTTGGCCATGTAGCGGACGCCCCTGCCGTCGGCGGAGACGGAGTGCTTCTCGGTGAAGCGCGAGTACATGGCGAGCGACGACGCCGCGCGCGCGTCGCCCGTCAGCATCCAGTACTTCCAGACCGCGTCGGTGAGGAAGCAGCTCATCCAGGGAGAGGTGGTCCATCCGTTCCCGTCGCCGTGGCTCGAAGAGGTGTGCAGCCACGCGCCGTCGGGCGGCTTCTTGTCGAGCGGGGCGGCCTGCAGCGAGAGCGCCGCTTCGAAGAAGAGCTTCGCCTTCTCGATGTACTTCGGGTCGCCCGTGATCTCGTAGGCGTGGACGTTCGCCGCCATGCCGAAGCCGTGGTGCCGCTCGGTCCAGAAGCCCCGGCCCTTGTAGACGATGGCCCGGTGGCGCTCCCACCACTTCATCATGCGGCCGATGACCTCGGTGTAGCGCGGGTCGCCGGTGAGCATGTAAAGCACGGCCGAGCCTTCGGTGTAAACGTACTTGTGGTCGCCCTTCTTGAGCTTGAAGTACCCCTCCGGCGATATGTTCTGGATGTAGAAGTCGCCCGCCTTCATCGCGGCCAGGAGGTACTTCTCGCCGCCGTGGCGGCAGTAGATCTTGGCGTAGGTGGCCGGGCGGTCGAACAGGTGCGCCTCGTAGCGCCTGGTCGCGATGTTCGCCGTCGAGGCGTCGAACTTCTCCACCAGGTGCTCGTCGAACCACTTCTGCCCGGTATTCTCCTTGGCAGTGACCTGCTGCCACATGACGAGCGAGTCGCACATCCATTCGGGCGGCAGGAGGGCGAGGACCTTCGGCCGGTGGAAGGTGTACCCCGAGGCGGCGACCTTCTCGCGGGTGTCGGCGACGCTCACGGCGGCGTCGCGCGACTTCGTGCGCGGCTTCTGCCACGAGAGCGTGACCGACCGGGCCTTGCCCTTCTCAAACTCCATCTCGAACTGGACGAGGACGCTCCGGATGGCGCCCTTCCGGCCGTCGATCCACCAGTGGACGAGCGGCTTCGTGAAGGCCGCGAGCTCCTCGGAGCCCGAGGTCACGCGCAGAGCCTTGTCGTCGGTGAGCGTGTCGGGAGGGAAGGGCACGGCGAACGAAACGACCTCAACGCCCGACGTCTCGCCCTGGGGCGAGAGGCGGATCTCGATGGACGTCGTCTTCGCACGCGGCCAGCGGGGGCGCTCGGCGACCTTGACCGTGGCGCCCGACGCCTCGACGGCCTTCTCGACCTCTGCCGCCGTGGTGCCCGGCAGCGCCGGCGCGGGGCCTTCGACTTCGGCGCTCAGTCCCGCGGAAGTGACCATAAGCAGGGCGAGAAGTCTTCTCACGGATCTCTCCGCTCCCCGTGGCTGGCGGGGGCGGAGATCGCCCCCTAGATGACGCCGGACCCCGCAACTGGCCTGGCGACGAGCCAGTTGGGCTCGACCTTCTCGGGCTCGTAGTACTTATACACCACCGCGTCCACGACGGACTGAACCTTGCCGGCCTCCGCGAGGGCCATCATGCACCCGCCCAGCCCCGCGCCCGAGAGCTGCGCACCCACGGCCCCCGCCTCGAGCGCGACGTCGACCATGCGATCGATCTCGGGCGTCGAGCAGTCGTAGTCGCCCGAGTGCTCGGCGAGCGGCACTGCCGCGTCGATCGTGAACTTGCGGGCCTTCGCGCCGTCGCCGGGCTCCGAGACACGGTCGCCGTCGTGAGACGAGTTCATCATCCTCGCGAAGCGTGCTATGTCGCCCGCGTCGAGTACGGACTTCGCCTCGCGGCCGCGGGAGCACTCGGAGAGCCCGAAGGCCGCCACGCCCCTGACGGGGTAGCCGCGCTCCGGCTCGCGGTGCGTCGAGAACTGGGCCTCGAGCTCAGCGGTGCAGCCGGCGAGCGTCGCCAGCAGCTCGGCGCGCGTAGCGCGCTCGGGGATCGACTTCAGGAGCTCGAACACCTCGGCCTCTGGGAGGATCTCTATCACGTCGGCCTCGTGGAGCGCCTTGACCTCCGGGCCGAGGCGGGCGCGCGACTCAGCCAGCTTCCTGACGTCTTCCGGGCGGCGCTCCTCCATCCACCTGCGGATGAAGATGTCCGCGACCTCGTAGGTGGCCGTCTTCTCGTTGAACTTGTTCCCGGCGGAGCCCGTCTTGTCGGCCTCGTGCCCGGAGTGGAAGATGATCAGGTCATACCCGGCGGGCCACTTCATGTAGCCGCCCAGCACGAGCTCGGGGCTCGACTTGATGTGCGTTATCATTCCGGGACGGCCGAACTTGATGGCCGCCTGGTCGCCGCATCCGCCGCGGGTGCCGACGTACCATTCGGCCGCGCCGGTGTATCCGGGGACGGCCTCGGCCGGGATGCCGAGCGAGTTGACGGCGTCCAGCACGTCCAGCGTCAGGACCACCAGCGCCGACGACGACGACAGCCCCGCCCTCGGCGGGATCGACCCCTCGAAGACCCCGCGGAATCCGGTCAGGGGCCGGCGCTCCAGCACCATGTGCGACAGGTAGACGGGCACGCCCTTCACCTTGTTGATCCAGTCGGTGGCCGTGCCGGCGCCGGCGCGCGCCTTCGCCAGATCGCCCGTCCACTCCAGCCACCCGGCGGCGCCCCTGACGTCCCCGGGGGGCATCTCCTCGCCGATGCGGAATACCCGCTCGCCGAAGCTGGGGTTGAGGTCCGCGAGGCGCACCTCGTCGTCGTCCGAGTCGGCGACGCAGATGGCGATCTCGCGGTCGAGGGCGATCGGATTGCAGTACGACCCGCGGTGGTCGGCGTGACGGGCCATCGTCACAATGCGCCCCGGCGCCCGGGCCAGCCTGACCTGACCGTCGCCGTATCTCTCGCGGTGCGAGCGGACCAGGCGCAGGTAGCCCTCGGTCCTCTCGCGGACGCGCTCGGCGTCGCCGTTGAATATCTCGAGGAGCCTGCCCTCGACGCGTTCCGAGGGCCCGCTGAGCTCCTCCTCCCACTGTCCCGAGCCCATCGGCCCGATTGTCTTCGGCGCAGTGCTCATCCGGATCCTCCATGGTGACTTGACGGAGCGATTATACGTGGCGCGGCGCCGGCCGCAACCCGCCCCCCCGCCCCCGGCCCGTCACTCGAGGTCGCCCATCTCCTCGGAAGTGTGGTCGCCGCCGCAGAAGGGCTCGATGTGGACGAGGACCGATGTGATCCGCGGCTCCTCGAGGCCGGTCAGGTACTCCTTGACATGCTGCGATATGCGGTGTGCGTCGGCGACGGTCATGTCGGGGGGCAGCTCGACGTGCACGTCGACAAGGAGGTCCATCCCCGAGCGGCGGACGATAAGCTTCTCCACCCCCAGCACCCCCTCGACGGTATGGATCTTCTCCCGGAGCTCGCGCACCGTCTCGCCCTTCACCACCTCGTCCATCAGCAGCGAGGAGCTCTCGCGGAAGATCTGGTAGCCCGACCGCATGATGAAGAAGGAAACGAAGATCGACGCCACGCCGTCGAGGAAGTGCCACTCGGGACCGCCCGCCACCGCCCCGAGTACCCCCGCCAGCGCCGCCAGCGACGAGTAGACGTCCGAGCGGTGGTGCCAGGCGTCGGCCACCAGCCCCATCGAGCCGAGGCGCCGGCCCAGGCGGATCTTGTATTGGAAGAGGGCCTCCTTGACGAGTATGGCCGCGATCTCGATGTAGATGGCGAGGGGGGCTATCGTCCCACCGTGCCCGGCGTCGCCGAGCATCCCCGCCGCCGCGCGCCAGATAATGCCCGCGCCGAGAAGCGCCAGTAGCCCCGCCACCGACGCGGCCGCGATCGTCTCGGCCTTGCCGTGCCCGTAGGGATGCTTCTCGTCGGGCCCGCGCTCGGAGACGCGCAGGCCGATCAGTATGAAGACGCTCGACGCAACGTCCGAGCCGGAGTGCACGCCGTCGGCGACGAGGGCCGCGCTGCCGGAGACCAGGCCGCCCGCGACCTTCGCCGCGGCGAGGATCACGTTGCCGGCTATGCCGAGCCAGGTAGCCCCCCGGGCCTCGGCGACGGGGTCGTGGACGTGGCCGTGGGGGTGGGGGTGGGGGTGGGGGTGATCGCCCTCCGGCAGGTTGTGGTGGCCGTGGTGGTCGGGCAAGTCTCTCCACCCTCGCCGGGGCTGCCCGCGGCGGCGGTCGGGTTCAATCCACGATTATGATCTCGATGGAGTCGAGCGCCTGGGGAACCATGCGCTTGGGCGTCGAGCCGGCCACCTTCTCCTCGCCCCAGATGTTCTTCAGTATCCACTCCAAGCGCCGGCTGATGCGGACCTCGACGCGCTTCCCCTTCTCTTCGGCTCCCATGGCCAGATCGCTGATGAGCGCCACCACGGCCGAGAAGATGAACTTGACCTCGGCCAAGTCGATGACGAGCACGTCGTCGTCGCAGTCGAGGAGTTCGTGGCAGAGCCTGGCGAAGCGCTCGTTCTCCTCCCACCGGAGCTCGCCCGCCGCCCTGAGCAGATTGCCCTCGAGCTCCAGGACTCCCTCTTCCTCACCCATCTCAGCTCTCCCCGCGCTCGGAACGGGACGGGCGGCTCCGAACAACGCGCGCCCTCAGGCCATCCCGAAAACCTCCACCTTGCGTTCCATGTAGTAGATGTAGTTCTCCAGCGACACGTCCGGCGGGCACCTGTGATCGCAGTGCGGCGCAAAGCCGCCGTCCTCGACGACGGGCCGCAGCCTCTCCAGCTCGGCGTCGATCGCCTCGCGCCCCTTGGCGAGCATGCGCTTGTTGACCCCGCCGAAGAGGAGTACGTCGTGGCCGTACTCCTTGCGGTACTTGACCGGGTCGGATCCGCCGGCCATCTCCAGCGGGAACATCCCGTTGATGCCGGCCTTCAGCCAGTAGGGGACGAGGGCGTCGATGTTCCCGTCGCAATCGGTGTAGATGATGTCGACGCCGTGCTTGTGGCAGAGCTCGGAGATCCGCCTGTACCGCGGCACGCAGAAGCGGTCGAAGTGCTCGGGGTTCATCATCGGCCCGGCGTTGAAGCACATGTCCTCCCACATCGCCGCGTAGTCGAACTGCAGCACCGGGAGCATGCGCTCCAGCACCGCGCAGATCACATCGCAGATGCGCTCCATCATCTCCTCGAAGAGGACCGGGTCGAGGTGGGGCACCATGCAGGCGTTCTCGAAGCCCATCCAGTCGCGCACCCAGCCGAAGAGCGACCCGGCACCCACCCCGAGCGGATAGTCGCGCTCGGCGAAGCGCTCCTTCAGCTTCTCGGCGTCGGGGAACCGGGCAGGGTCGTCGGGGTCGAGGCGCTTCTTGAACTCGTTCCAGCTGTCGCGGTCGCTGATGGGGTAGCTCAGGTGCTCGGGTATCGTCGAGGTGGTGATGCCCGCGTGCTCGCGGATGACCGAGCCGTCCCCCTGCTGAACGTCGCGGTAGCCGTCGCCCTCCGCGATGACCTTGTGCTCGAAGTGTGGAATCAGCCCGTTGGGCGTCGGCGCGCCGGTGTGGAAGTCGAGGCCGAAGTAGCGGTGCCCCTTCTCGTGGGTATCGACCTCCTCGGGCAGGCCCGACTTGTGCCATATCGGCAGCGTCTCCGCCCAGTAGCCGAACTCGATGTTGACGGGACGGTCCACCGGCTCGAAGTGGAAAGACTTGAGCCAGCGCTCGCGGCCGGTCATCTCGTTGATGCGGGCCTTGCCCGCGTTCTCGCCGATGCGCGTCATGACGGGATTACCCCTCCGGTCGGTCGAAGCGACGGGCGTCTTCAGCGGAACCAGCCCCTCTTCTTCTGCTCGAGGCTCTTGATGGCCTTGCCTTGGTCGGCGTGGAGGTTGAGGACCGTGTCGAGCTGGGTGACCTCGAAGACCTCGCGCAGGTCCTTGCGCACGTTGCAGAGCGCCAGGCCCCCCTTCTCGGCCTGGACGCGCTTGTATAGCGCCATCAGCTTGCCCAGCATCTTGCTCGAGAGGTACTCCACGTTGGCGAAGTCGAGGACCAGCTTGGCGTAGCCCTGGCTCTCGATGAGATCCATCGCCTCCTCGGCGAAGCGGTTGATGACTTCGTCGTTGAGGAACTGCTTCTGCTGAATGCTCACGACGCCGAGATCGCCGTGTCTTGTCACCATGAGCATGCCGCCCTTGGCCATGGTCGGTACTCCTCCAAGCTGGCCCCGGCGCGCTACGGGGCCCTGACTACTATAAACGTTATGTCGTCCCCCTGCAGGGAATCTCCGACGAAATCCGACAGCGTCGATGCGATCTCCTCAGCCACGGCCCGGGCGCTCATGCCCGCCGAGCGCCTCACGCACTCCCGCAGCCTCTCGCGGCCGAACATCTCGTCCGAGGCGTCCCTCGCCTCGAAAACGCCGTCGGTGGTCACTACGAGCACGTCGCCGCTCTCGAGCGCATCCGCCCCCCCGCGGCCGTACTCCGAGCCCTGGAGCATCCCGAGGACGAGGCCGGTGGGCCCGAGCGACTCGAACTCGGAGGCCCTGGCGCGCCAGAGCACAGGAGGCTCGTGGCCCGCCGAGACGTACTCCACGCGCTCGCCGGGCCTGATGCCCGCGAGGAACATGGTGACGAACCTGTCGGGCGAGAGGTCGGGCTCCAGGAGGTCGTTCGCCGTCGCGGCGATCCTCTCGGGGCCCAGCCCCTCGTTCCACAACGCGTGCACCGTGGCCCTCACCGCGCTCATGATGAGCGCCGCCGGGAGCCCGTGGCCCGAGACGTCGGCGATGACCGCGCCGATCGTTCCATCTGGTCGGTGCTTCCGGCCAGGCATTGGCGCGCCGCAAGTCGAAAGGGGCGCAGCCCCTGCCGACTTCTGCGGCCCGCCAAGCCCGTGCCGGCCGGAAGCACACTCGATGCCCGCCCCCCCCGTCGGCAGGAGGAAGTCGACGTAGTCGCCGCCCGTCTCGTCGCAGCTCGAGAAGTGCCAGGCGAACTCTAGCCCCTCGACCTCCGGCGACTCCGCCGGCAGCAGTCCCTGCTGGATGCTCCTCGCCACCTCCAGGTCGCGCTCCATGCGGCGCTTCTCGATGAAGTGCTCGAGCAGCGCCGCCTGCGAGAGACTCACGCCCGCCTGCGCTGCCAGCGCCCCCAGCAGCCACTCGTCGTAATCGGTGAAACCGGTCGGCTCGCCGCCCGGCGAGCGCTTGTTGAGCGCCTGGATCACGCCGACGATCTGCCCGTCGTGGTCGCGCAGAGGCATGCAGAGAACGGAGCGCGTCCTGAAGCCCGTCTTCCTGTCCACCTCCTGGTTGAAGCGCTCGTCGTCGTAGGCGTCGGCGATCCGCACCACCTCGCCCGTGGTGGCCGCATGGCCGGCCAGACCCTTGGAAGCGGGGAACCGAATCTCCGTGAAGCCGTCCCCTTCGGCGACCTTCGACCAGAGCTCGTCCCTCTCACGGTCGACGAGAAAGAGGCTCGAGCGCTCGGCGTCCATCACCTCCGATGTGCTGTGAACGAGCATCGTCAGGAGCTCGCCGAGCTCCTGCTTGGCCGCCATGGCGCGAGTGACCTCCAAAACCTTCGAGAGGTCCTCGAGCCTCCTGGCGTCGTCGCGCCCGGCGCTCATCTGCGGCCGCCGCCTCCAGCGCTTCCCCCGCGCCTGGCGCCGCCGCCCTTTTTGGCGGGGCGCTTCTTCTTCGCGGGCTTCCTCTTCGGCGAGCTCTTCGCAGGCTTCTTCTTGACCTTGGGCTTCGCTCCGGCTTTCCCGGCCTTCTTCCTGGCCTTCTTCTTCGCGGAACTCTTCGAGGATGGGACCAGTTTCTTCCCTGCGCGCTTCTTCGGCTTCTTCGGCTTCTTGGGCTTCTTGGGCGCCTTCGCCTTCCCGGGCTTCCGGGCCGCTCGCCCCGGCACGAACTTCTCGCACCAGATGGTGGCGCCGCCGTCGCGGAACTCGACCTTGTCCATGAAGCTCTTGATGATGAGCAGACCGCGCCCGCCCTCTCGAAGCATCCCCTCGGGGGTCCTCGGGTCCGGGACCGCGCCGGGGTCGAAGCCGTCTCCCTCATCCGCCATGAGCGCCGCCCAGCCGCGCTTAGTCTCGTGGAGCTCGATGTGAACGCGCTTCCTCGCGTCGTGCCTGTTGCCGTGCCGGATGGCGTTGGTGATCGCCTCCTCGAGAATGAGGGGCGTCCTGACATCGATCTCGGCGATGAGGCCGCGGACGCGCAGGGCCTCCATCATCCCGTCGATGTAGGGGTCCTTGAGGGCGAGATCGCTCGGGGCGTCAGCACTGTAGAAGGGCTTGCTGCTGCTCTTGCTCACCGAAGGCCCCCCTGCCCGAAGCGCTAATCATACATTCGGCGGGGGGGGTGTCAAACGAAAGGGGGGGGCGGGGGGAACGGCGCCTCAGCGCGAGGGCACGACCGGGGCGGAGCGCGTCGGCTCGAGCTCCGCCCACACGCGCAGCTCGCCGCCCGGCTCGTAGCGGCCGGTAATGACGACCCGGTCGAAGAGGCGCGCGATCTCCGCAAAGGCCTCGTAGCGCGCCCGGTAGTCGGTGGTGTCGGTAAGGGCCTCCTCGGGGGTCATCTGCTTCGTGCGGTACATCTCGACCTGGTAGTCGTAGAGGTTCGACGTCTGCCTCATCGACTCGGGCCGGTCCGCGTAGAGCAGGAACGAGCGCCCGCCGGCCGGCCCCGGGAGCCGCGGCAGCTCGAGCCGCGGCGCCTCCCCGGCGAGGGCGTCCATCGAGCGCTTCAGCCCCGAGATACTCGTCGAGCAGATGAGCAGATCACCGGTCGTCGTGAAGCACGGCTCGTAGCCGTGGTCGCGGTGGACGAAGCTGCCGCGCAGCAGGTAGACCCTGGCGCCCCGGTACTCCTGGGCCTCGAGGTAAGGGAAGGCCAGAGCCGCGCCGCCCCCTTTATCACCGGCCGAACGCACGCCCGTCGCCCAGCGGAGAGCCCCGGTCAGGATCTCTCGGCGGACAGCATCCGGATCGTCCGTCCGGAAGAGCCACGTCACCGCCGGGTACCCCCCCTCCGGGTCGCGCGTCTTCTGCGGGGCGGCGAAGGCGGCGAAGTCACCAACGAGATGGGGTCCGACGCGCAGGAAGACTATGTTGGATATCTCGTAGACGACGTTGCTGTCCCGCACCGACCGGCCGGCCTCCGAGGCGATCTGGCCGAACAGGTTCCCCAGGTGCCATGCGTCGGCCGCCCGCCACGACCAGTGGAAGAGCGCGTCCGCCGGCACCGCCTCCAGCCCCGTCCACTCGGAGGGGGGTCTGTCGACGAGACTCCGGGAGCGGTCGGGTATCAGCGCCGGGTCGAAGCCGATCGCCGCCTTGGCGCCCAGCCGGCCGTCGCCGAGGTCCTCGACGGTCAGAGCCGCCGCACCCGCCGGCCACGGCAGGCCTGTGAACGCGAAGGCCTGGGCCAGCACCTCCTCCGGAGCGCCGCTCGCCCCGGGCAGAGCGCTCCTGAGCGAGACCGCGGCCGCCGACATCCTCTCGTCCCGGGCGCCGGCGGCGCCGGCGGCGGGGGGGGCGGGAGCGCTCAACTCGAAGCGCTCGCCGCCCGAGGCCGCTGCGAGGGCCTCCGAAATGAGCCCCGGCGAATCGCTCGCAAGGAGAAGGTCGCCCTCCATCGTGTAGACCAGCTCCCCTGCGCCGGAGACGTTGACCCTCGTCAGCACCGCCCCGCCGGCCCCCTCGAGCGGCTCCGCAGAGACCATTCCCTCCGGCCCGAAGTGCCGGAGGGCCCACTCCCTGGCGGTGAACCCGAAGCCGATCTTCGACAGGAAGAGCCAGTTCACCGCGCCGCCCTCGGTGACCTTCACTCCCGCAGCGCACTCCCGCCCGAGAATGACGGGGGCTAGCTCGAGCACCTCCGGCGGAAGCTTCAGCCCCCGGCCCTCCGGCCCGGCCTCCAGCTCCACCCCGAGCGCGCGAAAGGTCCGCCCTCCGGCAAGATGGCCCAAGGGCTCCCACGCGGCGATGGCGACGAAGGTCTCGGACGCCTCGGCGAAGCGGGCGGCCGCCGCCAGCGTCCGCGGCAAGGCGTCGGCGACGGCGGGACCCCGGCCGGGCCTCAGGGCGAGATAGAAGACGAGCGCCGCCGCGAGGACGGCGGCGGCGAGGACGGCGGCGGCGATCTTCAGCTTGCGCCTCACGGCGTCGCTTATAGACGGGCCGCTCTCCCGTGTCAAGAGGCCGGGAGACTGCGAGGGCTAAGCTGTTGCGCCGGGCGTCCCCGAGTATATAATCGCCGCGACCGGAGAGACGACTTGCGGACCAGACGGCTCGTCATCTTCACGCTCCTCATCTGGGCGCTGAGCGCGGCGCTCGCAAGCGCCGTGAGGTTCCGGCGCTACGTGCGCTCCGAGAGCTTCGCGCTTCTGCTCGCCGACTACCTCGCCGCGCCGCTGGGCGCCACGCCCAGCATTGGCGGCCGCGCGGCCCCCGACGCGAGGACGGTCGTGCTGAAGGACCTCGTCCTGCGGGTGCCGGAGGAGGGCGCGGGGGGGCGGGGCGAGGAGACGGTCATCCGCGCGGGCACGGTCACCTTCCGGTGGCGCCGCTACGCCGGGCTCGGCTGGCCCCGGGAGATAGCGATCGAGGGGCTCAGGGCCGATCTGCGCGGCAGGCTGGCGGATCTCTACCGCGCGGAAGAGGGTCCGGCCGCGCTGCCGGAGGCGCTCGAGCTCATCGGCGTCCGCGGTGACATCATCCTGGGCGAAGGCCGTCTCACGATGCTCGATCTGGCCATCACCGGCCGTGCGCCGGCGCGCCGCATCGCGTGCACCGCGCGTCTGGGCGAGGGAGCGCTCTCTATCAGGGGCGAGCTCCGCCGCGGCGGGCCCCTCACGGTGGAGATCTCCGGCGCCCGCCTCGAGAGGGCGGTGGAGGTCATGCGCTCGGCGGGGCTGACGGGCCTTTCCGTGGGGGCCCGGGGAGAGATATCGACGCTCGCCGGGACCGTCGTCATCCCCGGGGAGCCGGACGGCGACTGGGGGGCCTATCTGAAGGGGCGCACGCGCTCCTGCCGCGTGGGGGCCGGCGGCGCCGTCTCGTTCAGCTCGCCGGAGTCCGAGTTCACCGTCGAGGCCGGGGAGGGCGAGCTCACGGCTTCGGTCTCTCACGAGAAGGGCTCCGCCTGCGCCCTCCTCCTGACCGGGGTCGAGATACCCCTCAGCGACGCGAAGGCCGAGATGAAATCCAGCTCCGAGGGCAGCCGCCTCGATGCAGAGCTCGCCCTTCCCGACGGGCCGCCCGCGCGGATCACCTGCGACACCCACACCACGTCAGGGCCCCCGGGCCCGCCCGTGCTGGAGATGCGCTGGCCCCGCACCGGAGAGGCGACGACCAGGCGGTTGTTGGCGGGGCTGCTCGGCTGGACCGATCTGCCCCCGGGCATAGGCGGCAGCGTCTCTGCTCGCATAACGCTCGGCGGAACCGGCCCGAGTGGCGACGTGGCCGTGACGCTCACGTGCCCGTCAGGTGGCCCGGCGGCCGAGAGGCCCTTCCTCGAGGTACGCGGTCACCTCCGGGCCGCGGGCCCGCGCGTCGGCTTCGACTCCGGCAGCATGAGCTTCACGGCGCCGCCGACCTCGTGGGGCCAGGGCTTCAATCTAAGCCGGCTGAAGCTCGCCCGGGGCTCCCTGTCTCCGCCGGAGAAGCCGGGCGGACGCTGGCGCATTTCGGGCGAGGTAACAGAGCTCGCCTACAAGCTGAGCGGCCGCGAGGTGAAGCTCGCGCCCCCCGTCATGATCGCGGGGGAATTCACGAGAGAGGCCGGGGGTCTCCGCTTCAAGGAGCTCACCGGCTCGGGCCCGGAGGGGTGGACGGCGCGCTTTACCGGCGGCACGCGGGCCTCGGCGGAGGGGCATAGCGAGCTCACCGGTACCTTCGTCATGACCGGGACGCCCGTGAAATATGTCACCCCGCGCCTCGATGCCGGGCTCATCGACTCGGTCTACGATCTCTCAGGGCCGCTGCGCTCAGTGAAGTGGAAGCTCATGAGGCGGAAGGCTACCGGAGGTCACTTTCGCACGGGCGATCCGGAGAATATAATACGGAGCCTGGAGATCGAGGGGCTGGACTTCGAGATCACGAGGCCCCCACCCCCTCCCCCGAAGCCGGGGGACGAGGGCGGTGGCCCCACCAACTGACGCCTTGGAGGCCGCACCATGCCGCGCGTGACATTCAACCCGGGTGCTCGCACCATAGAGGCCGGCGAGGGCGAGCTGCTCCTGAAGGTCGCCGCGCGCGCGGGCCTGCCCCTGCGCTCGCCGTGCGGGGGCAAGGGCTCGTGCGGCAAGTGCGCCGTCGTCGTCTGCCCGGCCCCAGAGCCGACGCCTCACGAGCGCGAGGCGCTGGGCGACGAGGGGCTGGCCCTCGGGCTCCGCTGCGCGTGCCAGGCCCGGATAACCGAGGACACCGAGGTGGACGTGCCGACCGAGGCGCTGCTCTACGACGAGCGGATCCTCGTCGACGCCGCCAGCGGCGGCAGACCCGCCGTGCCGGCCGTGCGCGTGGTCGAGTTCGAGCTCGCCGAGCCGTCCCTCGACGACCCCGTCGACGACCTACGGCGGCTGGCGGCTGGCGTGGCCGGCGGCGCGGCGCTCGAGGCGCCCCTGGAGGTCCTCCGCCGGCTGCCGGCGGCGCTGAGGGAGAACTCCTTCCGCGGCTCGGCGGCGGTCGAGGGCCGAAGGCTCCTCGCGGTGCTGCCGCCGGGCTCCGCCGACCGGGTCCTCGGCGCGGCCTTCGACCTGGGCACCACGACCCTCGCCGGCGCGCTGGTCTCGATGGTGAGCGGCGATGTGCTCGCCACCTCCAGCCGCGCCAACCCGCAGGGCGTCCTCGGCGACGACGTCATCACCCGCTCCGACCACGCCCGCAAGGGGCAGGCGGAGCTCGACGAGCTCCGCGCCAAGGTCACCTCCGCCTTCGACGAGATGCTCGGCGAGATGCTCGCCGCGGCCCTGGGCGACCCGGAGCGCGGCGACGTGTACCGCGTGAGCGTCGCCGGCAACACGGTGATGACCCACCTGTTCCTTGGCGTGAGCCCCGAGCACATCGCTGTGGTGCCGTTCACTCCGGCGGCGACCGGGGGGGTCCGGCTGCCGGCGTCCGAGGCGGGCATCCGGGCGTCGGGGTCGGCGAGCGTGATGACGCTCCCGTGCGTGGCGGGCTACATCGGCGGCGACATCGTCGGCGGCATGCTGGCGGCGGGCGTGCACGAGCTTCACGGCGTGACGCTCTACATCGACATCGGCACCAACGGCGAGGTGGTCCTCGCGCGCGACGGCGACCTCTACGCGTGCTCCGTGGCGGCTGGGCCGGCCTTCGAGGGCGCGCGCATCTCGCAGGGGATGCGCGCCGCCGCCGGGGCAATCGACTCAGTAAAGCTGGAGGGGGGCGACGTCCTCCTCTCGACGGTGGGGGGCGCGAGCGCCTGCGGCATCTGCGGCACCGGGCTCATCGACACGGCGGCGCTGCTGCTCGAATCGGGCCTGCTGGACCTGTACGGGCTCCTCGCCGAGCCCGGCGCCGAGCCCGACGGCCTGCCCGACGCGCTCCGCGGGCGCATGGTCGATCATGACGGCAAGGCGGCCTTCAGACTCTCGGGCGAGGGCGACGAGGCCATCCACCTCACGCAGAAGGACGTGCGCGAGCTGCAGCTCGCCAAGGGCGCCGTCGCGGCGGGCGTGATGACGCTCCTGGGCGATCTGGACCTGGGGCCGGCGGACGTCGACAGCGTGCTCCTGGCCGGCGGCTTCGGCACCTTCGTCGACCGCGAGAACGTGCTGCGAGTGGGGCTGCTGCCCTCCGGCATCGACCCCTCATGCATCCATTTCGTCGGGAACGCCGCCGCGGCGGGTGCCCGTATGACGCTTGTCTCCGAGTCGCACGAGCGCCGCGCTGAGGAGATCGCCCGTGCGGTGCGCTACGTCGAGCTCTCGGGGCGCGCCGATTTCCAGATGACCTTCGCCGACGCGATGCTGTTTCCAGAGGCGTGATTCGGAGGCGCCGTGCACGGACTCGTCGTGGTCTCCCTCGCCGTCTCCTTCGCCGTGGCACTCGCCGCGACGCCGTTTGCGGCACGGCTCGCACGCCTCGCGGGCGTCATCGACAGGCCTGGCGGGCACAAGGGGCAGGACGAAGCGGTGCCCCTCCTCGGCGGCCTGGCGGTATTCGGGGCCCTCGCGGTGAGCGTCGCTGTAATCGTGCTGCGCGTGTACTTCGCGCGCGAGGGCGCCTGCGCCGCCGCGGCGGAGCAGCTCGAGGCGGACGGCGGCATCCTGCGCTTCGGGGCGATCGGCGCGGGCGCGGTCGTGATCTTCCTCGTCGGGCTGGCCGACGACAGGTGGGACCTCTCGCCCCGGCTGCGGATCGCCGTCGAGGTGCTGGTGGCGGCGGGGCTGGTGGCGGCCGGGGTGCGCGTGACGGCCATGGTCCATTGGCGGTGGGTGGGGGCCGTCCTCACCGTCCTCTGGATAGTGGGAATCACCAACGCCTTCAACCTGCTCGACAACATGGACGGCCTGTCGGCCGGGGTGGCGGCTGTGGCGGCGCTGGCCTTCTTCGTCGTAACGGTCCAGACCGACCAGTGGATGCTGGCGCTGCTTTTCGTCGCGGTGGCCGGGGCGTCAGCCGGGTTCCTCGTCCACAACCTCCACCCGGCGCGGGTCTACATGGGCGACTCGGGAGCGCTGCTCCTGGGCTACCTACTGGCATCCCTCTCCGTGGTGGCAACCTACTACCGCTACAGCTTCGAGAGCGTGGTGCCCCTGGTCACTCCGCTGCTGATCCTCGCGATACCCGTCTTCGACACCGCGTCCGTCTTCTTCATCCGCTGGCGGGAGGGCCGGCCCTTCTTCGTCGGTGACAGGTGTCACTTCTCGCACAGGCTTGTCGACGCGGGGATGTCGGTGCGCGCCGCGGTCGGGACCATTCACCTGCTGACGCTCGCGATGGGCATCGGCGCCGCGATGCTGCTTGCGCCCGAGTCGGCAAGGGGACTCCTGACGCTCGTCCAGGCGGTGATAATCCTGACGGTGGTGGCGCTCCTCGAGACGGCCGGAAGAAGAAAGACCTGAGATGCTCACCCCCGAAATCCGAGAGGACCTGAAGAGAGCGCTTCGCCTCTCGGGGCTGATGCTGGCCGCGGCGTGCCTCGTTGCCGGGTCGCTCGTGACGAACCAGGTGGGAGGCTCGCTGGGCGGGGTGACGGTCCTGATACTCGCGGCGATGCTCGCCGCAGTGGCCGCCTCGGCGGTGCTCGCCGCGGGCGAGCTCCGGCTCCCCGGGACGCCGCTGCTTCCGGCGATCGTCCTCGCCTTCGCGGTGGTGACGGTGACGGGCCTCTTCGCGGCGCACTCGTCGGCCGCGGGCGACCACCTGGAGGCCTGGGTTGTCTACGCGGTGGTCGGCGTCTCCGTAGCGGCGCTGGCCGCCCGCAGGTGCGAGTGCCGCTTCGTCCTCGCCGTCGTGCTCGCGACGGCCTCCGTCATCGCAGCCTACGGGGTCTTCCAGCGCTACGTGGGCCTCGCGGCCCTGCGCACGGAGTTCGCCGGGAACCCCGAGGCCTTCGAGCAGATACGCCACGCCTTCGGCGCGACGCGCAGGCTCGCCTCAAACCGCGTCTACGGGAACTTCGTCCTGCCGAACTCGCTCGCCGGGTACCTGGGGCTGGTGCTGCCGCTCTCGGTCGCGATGTGCGCGGCGGCGGTGCGCGAGCGCGGCTCGCGCCGCTGGCCCGTCTTGATCGCGCTCGGGGGCACGGTGGCGCTCTCGCTCTGGTGCCTCGTCCTCACGGGCTCGAAGGGCGGCGCGGCCGCCGCAGCCGCCGGGATGGCCGTCTTCTTCGCCGCGAAGAGATGGAGCGGCGTCAGGCGCCGGCCGGGCGCGGCGATGGCGGCCGCGGTCGCGGCGGGAGCGCTCGGGATACTGCTGGTGACGGCGATGCCGGAGTCCACGCCGGGCCTCGGCGGCGCTAAGCTCTCGATGTCGGTGAGGGTCAACTACTGGCGGGCCGCCGGCGGCATGATGCGCGACCACCCGCTCGGCGTCGGCCCGGGCGGCTTCGGCGACAGCTACACCCGCTACAAGGTGCCCGGAGGGTGGGAGGCGCGCCACCCGCACAACATCTACCTCAACTGGGGGGCCGAACTCGGCATACTCGGCCTCGCGGCGCTGATAGTCCTTCTGGCTGCGCTCGCGAGGAGCGTGCCTGGCTCGTCCGGCTCCGCGGGCGGGGGCGGCGAGAACGGGGGACAGGCCCCGCCCGCCTTCGCCGACGCCGGTGACGGCGAGCCCTACGAGAGGAAGCTCCGCAGCTTCGGCCTGCTCGCGGGCGTCGCTGCTTTCGCGATCATGTACGCGGGGCCGGGCGTGCTCGACTCGGCCTCGATAGGCGAGCTCTTCCTGGGCTTCACCGGCGAGACGCTCGCGATACCCGAGGGCGCCGAGGCCGACGCGCGCATCGCCTCCCAGCGCTGCGTGCTTCGCTCGGCGGCGGGTGGTATCGAGGCCGGGACACCCCTGGGGACGCCGCAGATCGCTCGCCTCCGCGCCGAGGGAGTGGACGCCGTCCCGGTCAACGACCCCGATAAGCGAAGCGCCGGTACGGCCTTCACGGCCCTCGTCCATCTGCTCTTCCCGGTCCTCTGGTGCGCTGTCTTCCTCGCGGCCTACGCGCACCGGCTCGGGCGCGAGTGGTGGGCGGCGGCGCTCGCGGGAGGATTCGCCGCCTTCGCGGCCCACGGGCTCGTCGACCTCGACGACACCGTGCCGGGCATAATGCTCACTCTCATCGCGATGGGATCGGCCGGAGCGGCGGCACGCGCCGACTCGCTCGAGTCGCCCGTCCGCATCACGGGCCTGCGCGGCTCGCGGGGGATGGGAGCGGCGGCCGCGGCGGCCGCGCTTCTCGCGCTCTTCGTCGTGGTGCGGGTGTACCCGTCGGTGGTGGCGGCGCAGGCGGCCGCGTTCGCCGCCCCGGTCATCAGGCTGGGGCCGGCATCTGACCTCGTCAAGGCGATCGAGGACCTGGACGGCGCCGTCCACCTGCGCCCCGAGGACGACCGCCTGCAGATGATGCGCTACATGGCCTACAGGAAGATCGCCCCGATGGCCCCGCCCTCCGAGGCCGCCCGCCTCGAGGCAGAGGCCACACGCATCGCGCAGCTGCGGACGGAGCTGAACCCCGCCAGCCACATCCCGCGCGAGCAGCTCGGCCACCGCCTCATGGTGATCGGCGACTACCCCGGCGCGGCGGCCGCCTACGGCGAGGCGGCGGAACGCTATCCGCTGAGACCCCTGGAGTGGTTCTACCTCGGCGACGCCAGGCTCCTCTCGGGCGAGCGCTCGGCCGCCGTCGCGAGCTACCTGCGCGGCGCGGCCGTCGACCGCACGATCACCGACGAGCGCTGCGTGCTGCTGAGCGTCCCCTTCTTCCGTTACTTCGCGCTGAGGCGCTCGGCGGATGTCGAGGAGAAGCTGGGCGAGGCCCTCGACGACCTCCTGGCGGGGGGCGACCTGCCAGCGGATGCGAGGCGGGCCGCCGTCATCAGGCGCGCCATTCTCCACGTGACCGAGTACCACTCGGCGGCGGGCGCCCCCGGAATGACGGCTGTGCTCGAGCGGGGCAGGGCCCTCGGCGCGGCGGCGGAGCTCCTCGAGGGGCTGGCCGGCCTCGAGGCCGATCCGCAGGCGATGTTCATCCTCGGCGCGGTCTACTCCGCGGCGGCGCTCGACCCGGCCTCGCCCGAGCGGCGCCGCGCGGCCGAGCTCTGGGTGAAGGCCGGCGAGGCCAACCCGTCGGCCCCCGCGCAGGTGCGCGTGCGGCCCGAGGTCGCCGCCGAGCACGCCCGCCGGGGCGCCTGGATGCGCGAGCGGGCCGCGAGTGCGCCCCGAGGCCCCGACGGCTGACGCCCTTGAGGCGCCCGGCCTCATCCGGTATCATCACGGGCCGGAGGTCCAGCCATGAAAGACGATGCTTCCCTGGAGGTCCTCGGCGCCTTGGACGTCGAGGAGGAGATGCTCTTCCGCTTCGGCCTCGAGCGCGCCCGGCAGGGCTTCGCCCGCGGGACGAGCCGCCGGCGGGCCCTGAGCGCCGATGAGATCCCCGCCTGGCAGGCCGAGACGCGGCGCCGGATCGTCGAGATGATCGGGGGCTTCCCGGAGCGCACGCCGCTGGGCGCGCGCGTGACGGGCGTCCTCGAGCGCAAGGGCTACGTCGTCGAGAAGCTCGTATACGAGTCGCGCCCGGGCTTCCACGTGACGGCGAACCTCTACCTGCCGACCGACGCGCCGTCGCCGGCGCCGTGCTGCTTGTTCCCATGCGGCCACTCGGCTGAGGGCAAGGCCGCCGCCTTCTACCAGACGGCCTGCATAGCCCTCGTCATGAACGGCTACGTCGTCCTCTGCTACGACCCGCTGGGGCAGGGGGAGCGCTCGCAGTACTGGGACGCGCGCCGCAAGCGCTCGCGCGTCGGCCTCTGCACGCCCGAGCACGGCATGGCGGGCGCCCAGTGTGTGCTCCTCGGCACGAACCTCGCACAGTGGCGGATATGGGACGGCATCCGCTCCATCGACTACCTCACCTCGCGGCCCGAGGTCGATCCGGCGAGGCTGCTCGTGACCGGGAACTCCGGCGGCGGGACGCTGACCAGCTACATCTCGGCGGTCGAGCCGCGCGTGGCCATCGCGGCCCCGGGCTGCTACGTCACGACACTCGAGGAGCGCTTCCTCTCCCGACTCGGCGCCGACGCCGAGCAGAACCTGCTGCCGCAGTCGGCCTGGGGCATCGACCACGTCGACTACCTCGCCATCATGGCGCCGAAGCCGGTCATCATCTGCGCCGCGAAGAAGGACTTCTTCCCGATCAAGGGCGCGCGCTGGACCTTCGGCGAACTGAAGGACCTCTACGCCAAGCTCGGGGCCAGGGGCGCCGTGGCCAAGGCGGAGTCGCCGTTCACGCACGGCTTCACTCAGCCCCTCCGCGAGGCAATGGTCAACTTCGCCAACAGGCACTTCGGCACCGGCCGCCCGAAGTGGCGCGAGCCGAAGATAAAGCCTGAGCGCGAAAGGGACCTGCTCTGCACGAGGACGGGGCAGGTGGCGACCAGCTTCGGCTCGCGGACGGTCTTCCAGTTCAACCGCGACCTCGCCGCCGCGACCCCGGGGCTGCCGAGCCCGCCGCGCGAGCGCTCGGCCCTGGCCGGCTACCGCGAGGCGCTGAGGCGCCGCGTCCTGAAGGTGCTCCGCCTAGAGCTCCCCTCGACGAGGCCGCGTGTCCGCCGGGCGGGGATGTTCAAGCGAGGCGCACTGCACGTCGAGCGCCTGGCCGTCGAGCCCGAGCGCGGCATCCTCGTGCCGGGGCTCCTCTTCCGCGCCCCCGGCGAGACGCCGTCGGGGACGGTGGTCCTGGCCTGCGACGGGGGCAAGGCGGAGATCGCGAAGCCACGCGGGGCCGCGGAGCGGCTCGCGCGCGCCGGGCTCGAGGTCTTCGCCATCGATGTGCGGGGCATCGGCGAGACGCGCTCGAAGGCCCGGGGGTGGTCCCACCGCAACTACGAGTACGTCGAGCATGACCTCGCCTTCCAGAGCTGGATGTACGACTACCCGATCATGGCCGGTTGGACGCTCGACCTCGTCCGCTCGTGCGAGGCGATGGCCCGGATGCGCGGGCCCGCGCAGGGCGGGGGCGGCGAGGGCACGGGCGTGCTCCTCGCCGCAGACGGCGTCCGGACGGCGACGGCCGCCATCTTCGCGGCGGCGCTCTCGAAGCACGTCGCCGGCGCTGTCGTCAGGGGGGCGCTGGCCAGCTACCGCGACGTGATGGAAACCGAGATCTGGCGGCTGCCCCTTGCGGTCCTCATCCCCGAGGTGCTGGGCGCCTTCGACGTGGGCGACGTAGCCGGGCTCGCCGCGCCCAAGCCCCTCACCGTGGCCGGCGCCGTCGGGGCCGACGGCAAACCCCTCTCGGCCGAGCGGGCGAAGAAGCTGGGGCTCGACCGGGCGGAGGCGCAGTACCGCTCGGCGAAGGCAAGGCGGGCGCTCTCGGTCTCGGGTGCCGTCTCGGCGGCGGCCTTCGAGAAGAGAATCGCCCGCGAGGCGAGGGGGCTGGGCCGATGAACTCGAAGGAGCGTGTTACCGCAGCCCTGGAGCCCCGCGAGCCCGACCGCATCCCCTGGGGCGAGTTCGCCGTCGACCACGACACCGTGGCGAGGATCATCGGCCACGAGACGTTCCTCCGGGCGAAGGCCGCCTCCCAGATCGCCTTCTGGGAGGGCCGCCGCGACGAGGTGGTCCAGTCGTGGCGCGAGGACACCATCGAGCTCCACTCGAAGCTCCCCGTCTTCGACATCGTCAACCTCGCCGTCTCCTGCGGAGGGCTAGCCCCCCCGAAGGGCTACGAGCCCGAGGCGCCCGAGAAGATCGAGGATGGCGCCTGGCGCTATCCCGACGGCCGCGTTCTCAAGCACTCCGAGGTCACTGGCGACATCACCTGCGTCGAGGACCCCGACCGGTGGACGCGCGAGTTCCGGGCAGAGGACTACGAGGGCGAGGTGAACGTCGAGCCGCCCGACCCGTCGGTCTTCGAGGTGGTGGACGCGGTCATCGACGCTCTCGGCGACGAGAAGTACATCATCGGCCCGTCCGGGGGCGAGGTGGGGATGGTGCTGCTCGGCGGCATGGAGCGCGGGCTGACCGAGTTCATCACCAACCCGGAGGCGGTGAAGGCGGCCGCAAGGCGCGGCCTGGCGTACGCGAACGCCTCCGATCAGCACCTGATTCGCCCCGCTCAGCAGGCCGTGATGTGGGGGCAGGACTACTCCTACAAGTCGGGGCCGCTCATCTCGCCCGGGATGTTCCGCGAGTTCGCGCTGCCGGCTCTCGCCGAGCGCGCCCGCCGCGTCCACGAGCGCGGCCTTAAGGTCTGCAAGCACTGCTGCGGGAACAACTGGCAGCTCCTCGACATGTTCGTCGAGATCGGCTTCGACTGCTACCAGTCCATACAGCCCACGGCCGAGATGGACCTGGCAGAGGTGAAGAGCCGGTACGGCGACAGGATCGCCCTCTGGGGCGGCGTTCCCGTGGAGGCGCTCGTCTCGGGAACCACCGACGAGGTAGCCGAAGAGGTCCGCCGCGCCTGCGAGGTCGGCGGGCCCGGCGGCGGGTACATCTTCGGCTCGTCGCACTCGATCGCCGTCGGCACGAAGTACGACAACTTCATGACCATGGTCGACGAGTTCGAGAAGCACAGGGATCTCTAGGAGGAGGCGGCCAGTGAAGCTCAAGACCAACGCCGACAGGCTCGTCGAGATATCCGTCATCGGCGAGGTCGACTCGCCCACCGCGCGCAGCGCCTCGCCCTGGCGGGTGGGGCCCGACGGCGTGCCGAAGGTGCTCCCGTCGGTGGGGGGCATCACTTACAACGTCCTCGTGGGCGACCCCGCCGGCGGCTGGCAGGCCGACCACGTCGAGCCCGGCGTCTCGATCCGCAACCGGAAGGACGGCGACGACCAGAACGCCGCGCTGAACACCTTCGCCCAGATCGGCAACTCCGCGCAGGTCGTCTCGGGCGACGCGAAGGGCGCGAAGGGCGTCGTCACGGGCAAGCACGGCGGCATCGAGCACGTCCTTGTCGACTTCGCCCCCGACGTCATGGCGAAGCTCGTCATCGGCGACCGCGTCCAGGTGAGGGCCCTCGGCGTCGGGCTCGAGCTCGCCGACTTCCCCGACGTCACCGTCATGAACCTCGACCCCGCCCTCGTGGCGAAGATCGGCATCAGGAAGAAGGGCGGCGCCCTCGAGGTGCCCGTCGCCGCCGAGGTCCCATCGAAGGTGATGGGCTCGGGCCTCGGCCGCGACAACACCTACCGCGGCGACTACGACATCCAGACCTGCGACCCCGAGGCCGTCGCCGAGTACGGGCTAGACAGGATAAGGCTCGGCGACCTCGTCGCCATCTCCGACGCCGACCACCGATACGGCCGCACCTATCGCAAGGGCGCGGTGGCCGTCGGTGTGGTCGTCCACTCGGTCTGCACGACGGCCGGGCACGGCCCCGGGGTGACGACGGTGCTCGCGGGGGCTCCCGGGAGCGTGGCCTTCAGGCTGGCGCCCCGCGGAGCCAACATCGCCGAGATGCTCAAGATCGGCCGCTCGCGGCGCTCGAAGCGGCGGCGCAGCTGAGGGGGGACGCCATGGCCAGGATGATCGCGCTGAGGATGATCGATGCCGGCGGCTGCCCCTTCCTCGACGAGGGCGACCGGATGGTCCTCGAGGGCATGGAGGTGCTCAAGCGCCGCTCGGGGCGCATCTGTGCCCGGGCCTTCGCCTGCATACTCGCCGGCGACGATACCGAGCTGACCGAAGGGGCGGAGTTCACCTGCTCCGGTCCGGGCGGGTGCCGGGGGCGTTTCCGCGTCGAGGATGCGGGCCGCGACGAGTCCACGGGGGCGTACCGTCTGCGCCGCGACGCCGCGAGCACCACCACCGACACACCCTTCCTCTCGCGCATACCCGTCGAGATCGTGAAGGTGCTGATCGGCCGCTCCGAGATCCTGCGCTACGACGAGACGACCGTCATCATCCGCGAGGGCGAGGTCGGCAAGAGCTTCTACATCGTCGGCGACGGGGCGGCCGAGGTGGTTAAGGAGGGGGACGACTCGGACGTGGTCCTCGCCTCGCTCGGCAAGGGCTCGTGCTTCGGCGAGATGAGCCTGCTCACGGGCGAGCCCACCAGCGCCACGGTGCGCACCGCGGGCGCGGCGGCGATCTTCGCCGTCTCGGGCGACGTGCTCGAGGATATCCTCGCCGAGCAGCCGGTCCTCGCGCGCGAGTTCTCGAAGCTCCTGGCCTCGCGGCTGAAGGCGACCTCGGGCTCGCTCGAGCGCGAGCTCGACCGCGGCATCCTCGGCCGCCTCAGCATGATCTCAGCCGTCGACCTCATCCAGACGCTGAACGCCTCGCGCCGCACCGGCACCCTCACCCTCACCTACGGCGACCGCGAGTGCCGGCTCTGCTTCTCGGGCGGCGAGGTCCGCGGCGCGGTGATGGGCGATCTCGTGGGCGAGGAGGCCTTCTATCCTGTGCTCGAGTGGGCCGACGGCGACTTCTGCTTCGAGCAGTCGGAGTCGCTCGCGGATATCCCGGGGCCGCTCACCTCCACCACGACGGCCCTGCTGATGGAGGGCATGAGGCGCATGGACGAGTCGTCCCGCGAGGTGCCCTCCGAGGGCGGCGACCTGGGCGATGCGGACGACGCGATCGGGGAGGCCCTCAGGTGAAGCTGTATCTCGCCGCGCCGCTCTTCAGCCAGCACGAGCGCCAGTGGAACAGGACGCTCGCGGCGGCCCTCGCCGAGGGGCTGCCCGGCTGGGAGATCGTGCTGCCGCAGGACCTGCGCGTGGGCGGCTCGTACAACGACCGCGCGCGCTTCGGGGAGCTCTTCCAGCGCACCATAGGCGACCTCGCCTCGACGGACCTGCTCGTGGCCGTCGTCGACGGGCCCGACTGCGACTCGGGCGTCGCCTTCGAGGTCGGCTTCGCCTACGCCAAGGGCATCCCCGTCGTCGCCGTGCGCACCGACTTCCGACAGTCGCAGGAGAAGGGCGTGAACGTGCTCCTCGCGCGCGCCGCCGAGGAGTACCTGAGCTTCATGTCCTTCGAGGAGGATACGGCCGAGCTCGCCCGCGCCATCGCCGGGAAGGTGAAGAAGGTGGCGGCGGGGATAACTGGCAAGGCCGCCGACGTTACTCGTCCGCCGGGCCAAGCAGAGCGGCAGTGATCGCCTTGTAGGTCAGCCGGGCCGCCAGGAAGTCGGGCGCGGCGAGGCCGGCTATGGGAGCCAGCTCCACCACGTCGACGGCGGCGATCGACTCGGCCGAGCGCGCCACCTCGTCGATAATCGCGAGCGCCTGCCAGTAAGTGAGCCCGCCCGGCTCGGGCGTCCCCGTGGCGGGCATGATCGACGGGTCGAGGCAGTCGAGGTCAATGGATAGAAACACGCGCCGGCCGCGGCAGAAGCCCGCGACGGCCGCCGCCGGCACGGCGCCCACGATCTCGTCGGCGTACACCGCGTCGACGCGGTCGGAGCCCTCCAGGAACTCCGCGCACCCGGACGAGATCGACCGCACCCCCACGACGAGCGCCGGCATCACCTCCGAGATCCTGCGGGTCGCGCAGGCGTGCGAGTACTTCGTGCCATCGTAATCGTCACGGAGGTCCGAGTGCGCGTCGAGGACCACCGCGCAGAGGTCCCCCGCGCCCGGCGCCGCGGCGAGCGCCCTCGCGACGCCGACGGAGAGCGAGTGCTCGCCGCCGAGCACGCAGAGCACGCGCCCCTCGCGCATCTCCGCCGCGACCCGATCTTCGATCTCGCCGACGCAGGCTTCGGGCGTGTCGGCCGACGGCATGCACTCGGCAAGCGTCGCGATGCCGAACTCCGCCGCCGGCGAGCGGCCGCGCAGCTCGTCGAATATCTCGACCTGCGACGACGCCGCGATGATGGCCGCCGGGCCGCGCGCGGTGCCGGTGCCGTAGCTCGTCGTCTTCTCGTAGGGGACCGGCAGGACGGCGGCGCGCGCCGCCGCGGGGTCGGAGTGCTCGGGGTCGAGATCGAGGAATCGCATTTCTACAGCAGCACCGCCGCGGCTATCACCGTCGTCCAGCGCCCCTTCTTGTCGCCGACGGCTGACTGGGTGATGTTCGACGTCCGGATGATGTGGCCGCCCACCTTGAAGTACTCCTTCCGCTCGTCCCACGAGGCGTCGGCGTTGAAGGGCAGGCCCATCGTGGTCGCGAGCATCTGCGCGGCCAGGTCCTCGGCGTAGTCGCCGGCCTGCCGGGGGGTCTGGCCGAAGGAGTGGTGCTCCGATAGGTAGCCGTGGCGGTTGCGATCGCGCGGGAGCGCCACGCCGACGGAGGAGGTCACCCTCCTGAAGGGCTCGTTGGTGGCGTTCTCGGACATGACCGTGTGGACGATTTCGCCGGCCTGCAGCATGGCGAGGCCCTTGGCGGGCGAGACCGTCTTCGCCCCGGGCGGGAAGATGGAGCTCACCCGCACCAGGTTGAACTCGGCGATCTGCGCGTCGCGCAGCGCCATCTCGAAGGAGACCAGCTTCTCGGCGTGGACGCCCACGCCCTTGGTCAGGAAAACGCTCGTCGGCACCAGCCTCAAGGCCCGTCCCTCCGGAACTTCGACCGCGAAGCGGCGAATGATAGAAGCGACCGCCCCCGGTGTCAATCGCGTTTGGCACCCGCAGGGGGCGCTCCTATGACGGCCGCCCCCGGCCGCGTCATTACTGCGGAGGGAGGCGGTCGTGAGGCCCCGGCGGCTCATTCCCAGGTACAGCCTGAGGACACTGGTCGTCTTCATGCTGCTCGTGACGAGCGGCGTGGGGCTGTGGTGGCGGGCGCGCGGCGAGCCGTGGTACTGCGAGCACGTTCTTGAAGTGGACGGAGGCGGAGTGGGCGAGTTCGCCACCTTCTCGCCCGACGGCGCTCGACTGCTGCTGGGCGGCTATCCCGCCACGGTCTGGGACCCGGAATCGGGCGCCCTGGTCCACGTCCTCCGGAGACATGCCGTCGAGGCGCAGTGGGGCATCTACTCGCCCGACGGCGGCAGGATCCTCACCGGGAGCGCCTTCGAGTTCAGAGTGGACGAGACGGCGCCCATGAGCAATGACCCCGCCCGCGTCTGGCAGGCTAAGAATGGCCAGCTGATAGCGGCTCTCGACCACGGCTCCGGGCTCGTGCCCTTAGGCATCTTCTCCTCGGACGGGACGCGCATCGTTTCCTCGGCCCGCTGCGGGACCGCAAAGGTGTGGGACGGCATCACCGGACGATTCCTCGCAGACCTGCGGAGCGAGTTCGGGAGCTTTGCCTTGTCGGCAGCCTTCTCCCCGGACGGCAGGTCGGTCTACACTCCCGAGGGCCACGGCGACTTGGTCGAGTGGGAGGCTCAGACCGGAAAGCGTCTGCGGACCTTCGCCGGACGCACAACGGACTCTCCTTACTGGATCATTGCTTCCCCCGACGGGGATCGCATCGCCACTTCCGGCCACAGAGATGGCACCGTTGTGATCTGGGACGCTCGACGCGGGGTACGGCAGCGCATCTTGGATGCGAGAGGCCATGACACCTACTCGTTCGCTTTCTCCCGCGACAGCCGGCGCCTTCTCGCGACCTACTGGAACGGCCCGGTGTGGATATGGGACGCGGCGAGCGGCGAGGTGCTCACCGAGATCGACCTGGGACCGGAGCAGATCTGGTTCGCCTCCTTCTCCCCCGACGAGAAGAGGATGGCAGCCACTAGTTCCGAAGGCAAGATGCTGCAGATCTGGTCCATCCCCCGCAAGCAGCTTCTCTGGACGACCCACGTGGCCGACGACGCTTACTTCGGTACTTTCTCTCCTGACGGCGAGCGGCTGGTCACCGGGGGCAGTGAGAGCAGGTGCCTGGTCTGGCGCCGGAGGCGTCCCGAGTGCTGGTGGGGGGTGTTCTGGCTGTGGGAGTTCTGGCTGACGGCCGCCTTCGCCTGCCTCTTCATCTGGTCGGTCATCCGCGACCGGCGCCGCCTTGCCCGCACGGGCTGATTCCGGGCCTTCCATAACCCGACTCGCCAAAGCACCGGTTCGAGCGAGAATTCACGGGCGAGCGGCCGAACCGGCGACTTTTCCTCATA
>Ga0272441_10001206_pt1 | contig 55495 bp, 44 predicted proteins | sample SSMProp6N_FD_193582 | JGI IMG/M metagenome (GOLD analysis project Ga0272441, IMG submission 193582) | Marine sediment archaeal communities from Little Sippewissett salt marsh, Falmouth, MA, United States - SSM-Prop-6N | ecosystem: Environmental > Aquatic > Marine > Wetlands > Sediment ...
GCCGGGAAGGAGCCAGCGTCTGGGATGTGGAGCAGTTCGAAAGGGCCCTGTATCCGGAAGCGGCCGCTCTGGCCGCGCAGAGGTCCGCCGAGGTGCCTCACGGAGAGCTCAAAGAGCTTCTGGAAAATTACAAAAACGCCATTGCAGATCAGGTCCGAAAACAGCCCGGTGAAAACTGGTACACTGCGGAAGTCAGGCAGGCCTGGTACCGGCTTCTGGATACCCTTTTCGCAGCTACTGATAATAAGCTTATGGTTTATTTCGGTCCCGCCGTGGCGAGAATCCGGAATGTACGGATGCTCGAGGGCGGCAAGGATACGGACCCTGAAGAGGTTTCACTGAGGGAGACCGAAGAAATCGGAAAGCTCCTGCAGACTATCGAGGAAGGTGACCCGGAAAAAGCCCGGAAGATTACCCGGGACATGCTGGCCCTGCCGCCGGAGGCGGAAGAGGCTATGCGCCGCACTCCCGTCGGAGAACCTGCCCGAATACCCCTGGATCTGGAGGAATTCTTGAAAGGCCGGAATGAAGGTTGACAGGGTCCCGCTTGATCTGGAAGGATTCCTGGAAGGGCGGAGCGGAAGCTGACCGGAGATATTCCCCGATGATGCAACTGGTCCGGCCGATGGATTACCGGCAGGTTTTCTCACCTCCCAGTGATGCGGGCAGCCGAAGGGGATGGGTTTTTCCCCGCAGTACCATGCAGAGTCGCAGAGTGCTTGAATCCCCGTTTGCAGACGAGCAGTTCGTTACACAGATTGTTGATCTCTTCCTCACGAGGATGGTTTGTGAAAACCTCTTTGACCTGATTTTTTATCCTGATAAAACTCTTGAGCGGCATCTTTCTCATCAGGCGATAGAGGGTTTCCCGGGAGGGGGTTGATGCTGATAAGGTAGCAGCCGCTGATAGGGGAGGGGCTGATAAGACGGCGGTCGATAGAAGAGCGGCTGATTTGCCCTGGCCAATGAGGAATGAAGCAGCATACGTTGGCACCCGTCGGGCTCCGCCCGGGGATTCCGTTTCGACCAGATAGCCGAGCAAAGCAAGGTAGAAACGCGAGGAAAGCTCCCGGGGACTGAGAGCGGATGCTTTTTTTAGATGCATGAGGGCCTCTTCAGTGACTCCGGCACGAATATAGTGCAAAGCTATCCGTTTATGCAGAGCGAAATTGTCGGGGTTGTTACCGAGAGCGTCATCTATCTCGGTGATCGCCTGCCAGCAGCGGTCGTAGGGAATTTCCGTAAAGGGTGAGAGTTTTTTCAGGTAGGAAAGACCGAGGAGACTGAGGGACACAGTACCCGCATTTAGCAGGAGGGCCGGTGCAGGCAGACCCAGTTCCAGAAAACTGTTGTACAAGCCATGCAGGACAGCCGCGGATACCAGAGCGGTAAGAACGATCGAGAAGGGGTAGGTTTCTCGATCTCCCTGATAGGTGTAGAGGTAGACTCCCGCGGCATAGCCCCAGATGGCCGCATAGCTCATATGCCCGGCGGTACAGAGAATCGAACGGTATATCATTGTTTCAAAACCGTAGTAGGAATAGAGTATATTTTCGATAACCGAGAAGGCCAAACCCACCGAAGCGGCGTGAAGAATCCCGTCTTTCGGTTCCTGGATTGTTGCTTTTCGGGTAGCCACCAGGTAAAAGATCATGAACTTGGCGGATTCTTCGACCGGGCCTACCAGGAAAATTTCTTCGAGGATCGGCGAACGCCAAATAAATGGTAAAAGGGCAGCTTCGCCGATTCTATAAAGGACCATCACCAGGGGGATGCTCAGGAGTCCGTACAGGAAAAATCCACGGACCCCGGTACGCCGGCTTTTCAGGCGGTGTGCATTGTCGAAATGGTAGAGGACCCGGATCCATATTGTAATCGTGAGAATCGTAATCAGTATCACCATGATGACTTTTTCCTTTTCTTACTATACCTCATACTTGTTTCTCCTTCCTTCTTTTTTTTCCATCCTGAGGCCTTTCTGAATTGATTCGCAAGGCAGGAGGGCAGAGGGCTTCCGATCCCGGCGGATCGAAAAGAGAGGGTGACTCTCTTCGTTGGAAAATAAAATATTTTATGTAAATATAAAATAATTTGCATTCTACAAAAATTATTGTCTACTTGTGGCAATCCCGCTGTCGGATATCTCCGCCGTTTCGGAAGAGAGCGAGACGATGGTAAAGGGGATCGGAACAACCGGAAAAAGGGTAGCGGTCAGGCACAGGTCCCTGGTGCTTACCATCTCATGGGTCGGATCCCATCTGGCGACAGCGAAATCAAACTCGACTTCTTCAGTTTCTCCCCGACCGCTGAGGTGAGAAAGCAGTTCCAGCATGGATTTTACATTGGTAGCGGTATGTACGCCCCATTGCCGAAGGGTCATATCGGGGGTCAGAATCTTGAGGAGCTTGTGGGACAGGAAAACCGGGGTGCTGAAACCGGCTTTGTGGGCCGTCAGGCTCACTTCATGCACGTCCGGGTTCTGACGGAGTATATCTACATTGAAATGAAACATAGGCGCCTCCTGCAGGTCTGTTTTCGATGATCCGCCGGAATCTCCCGGCGCGGTTGAACACAGGGTGCTTTGGAAAGCACTTTTCCCGTGGACGGCCGGAATCTCGGCATGAATAATAATGCAAAAAGTGTGCCAGTTAATTTCGCACGAGCTGATGAACTAAAATTTTGAATCGACCTTCTGATGGGTGCCGCCCGAATCCTGCGGATTTGTGCCAATTCCGATCAGGTGCTTTGACTTTCGGCCAAGCTTCTCTCCCCCCCCCCCCGAGCTTCCGAAAACCGCAGGGTCATCCCGGTCCCCCGGGTACTTCCTCACTTTCCCCGGTCCCGTTCTGAGCTTTCTTGATGGCATGTTTTTTGCATTAAAACCTGTATGGAAGCAGATTTTTTCGAAGAAGAAGAAACACGCAGCGAGCTCGAGTTCAGAACGACCGGGATCGAGCCGATTCTCGTTCAGTATACGAACCAGCAGGGCAGGACCACAGAGAGAGAGATTGTGCCGCTGGCGTTCTATGAAAAATATGGTCATCAATACGTGCGGGCTTACTGCTACCTGCGGCACGGTGAACGGACCTTCGCCCTGCGGCGGATGACGCTGTCAGACGGAGTAGGGCAGGTATCGATGAAGGGCAACCAGGAGGCAGCATTCCTCAGGAGCTGTGAGGGCGCCGGGGATGCAGGGGACGAGGAGGATGAAACGGAGACATCGGTCTGCCGGGATATCGGCCGGTTGGAGATACCTGTCAATACGGGGACCATATCCGCCTGCTCTGCTCCGGTCGGCTCACCCGGGATCTCTGAAACTGCCCGGGAGAGCAGATCCGATGATTCCGGTCTTTTCGCTGCGTTCCGGAGAGGATTCAGGAACTGCCTCATCCTGTTCGTCGGGGCTGTTCTCCTGGCCCAGACACCTCTTGGAGAGGCGATTTTCGATATCTACGTGGAGAGCACCGATGGAGCGGCTTGGATTTTACCTTCACTAATAGACAGTTCCGCGGAGGCCTGGAACGGCGGAAGCAATGAAATGGACAAGAGCTCCGGGGCCGGCGGCTCCTTCAGCAGTGCCTCCGCAGGAGCGGTACCGAGTGTCTGGACATATAGGGGTTTTGAAATGCGCCGTGATTCTGCAGGAAGGGTGTTTATCCCGGCTCTCGGGCAGTCTTTTGCGAGCGGCCGGGAAGCCCATTTCATGATAAACGTCCGGGGTTTTCAAAAAGAGACCGGATTCACCGACAGAATGCTGGTGAAGATATATATGAATGCCGATTCCGACAGGAACGGTCATCTGAGCTGGAGGGAGGTGGCTGAGTTCCAGAGGCGTACCTACCGGACCTTCGAATACAGACACAACAATACAGCCCTCAATCCTGCGGATTTCCTGGCACAGCGGGGAGGCGACTGTGAGGACTTCGCCCTGTTTACCTGCGGAATGCTCCGGTTCTGGGGCTGGAACTGCAAGGTGGCAGGGTTTTACCCTCCCGATGGCGGGTACGGGCACGCTATCGTGATGGTCTGGTCGGCAAGCCCCATCAACGGCTACGGCAGCATCCGGATTGATCAGGGACATATGGTCGGCTCGACCTTCATGCAGGCCGGTTACTGGATTCCCATCGACTATGATTCCATCGGCGCCTTTTCCAACGCCATGGGAAATGACTGGAGCCTGTGGGATCTCGATCGTCCGGAGGATCTTTACGGGCGGAATTTGTAGGGATGTCCGAGTATTGTGCATGTTCTCTCTTCATCTTTTTGTTGATGGAGTAATAATCTGGATTTATAATGCTGTTACAGGCAGGAAAAATTGGATTCCATCGATCTAAAGCTTCATACATACGAATATGTAATAATTGTGCTATTCTACTGTTTTGCGGCAGTTTCGTTACTTCTCGATAGAGACAATTACATATTCACCATTGATAATGTCTATTTTCAAATTGTTATCCTCTGTGCCCTGTGTTTTATCGTGAATATTCTATTATTGCTGTCATCACATCATGTGGCGCTTTTTATTCAAACTGTGCTTTACTATATCATTCTCACCCTCATCATTAAATTGTATGCCGGTTCGGTCAGCATGCGTTTCTGGCTGGCAGGAACCTATTTCTATACCATGGCGATCAAATACCCCCATAGACTCAGTATTACTCTCTCGAGTCTATTCTTCATCCATCTCTTTTCTTTACAGTTGAATACAAGAGTATATGGACTGCCGATAGAGCAATCGTCAAACACGATGCTCTGGCTGCTTTTTTCCGGAGAGTTTTTATTGTTCGTTTTCAGCCAGTTGAGAAGATATTTCCAGGATAGACTGGGGGTGTACAAAAATGATCTGGATCAAAAGGAGAAAAGTATAAATTTTCTGGCGGATACAAATCTGGGATTTCAGGAATACGCGATGAGAATAGAAAATGAATCGCGAATGGAGGAACGCCTTAATATTACCAGGGAAATTCACGACATCACCGGATATACCCTGACGAGTATCCTGATGATGCTGGAATATGGCGAGGACCTTATCCGTTCGGATAACAAGGAAGAACTGATCGACGTGCTGAGTACTGCCCGGCAACAGGCCAGGAAGGGCCATGCGGAAATACGCTGTGCTCTCAAACAACTGCGTAGTATAAAGGAGAAGCCGGTTCCTTTTTTCCATCGAATCAAGGAGATTGTGGATACCTTTCGGAAGATCACTGATATGGAGATAAGCCTTGAACTTTCGAATATGACGAGCAGGATAGGGAAAAAATATGATCATATTGTTATCAGGTTTTTACAGGAAGGTCTGACGAACGCCTTCCGGCACGGCAAGGCCTCGAAGATAAAAATTATCTTTTTTCAGGATAAGCAGAACGTTATTATCAGTATGGAAGATAACGGGATCGGTTCCAGCACTATCGTCGAAGGTATTGGTCTGAAAGGGATGACCGAGCGGCTGAAGGAATACGGAGGGACCCTTACCTACGGTTCCAACCACCGGGGATTCAGTTTGATCGCACGTCTGCCGCTTTATGAAATGAAGGAGAGTACATGAAGGATGAAGCAGCAAAAATAAAGGTATTGCTGGTGGATGATCAGCCGCTGTTCGTTCACAGCCTGGCCCGTGTAATAAGTAACCGGGCGGATGATATTGAAATCGTCGGCATCGAGGAAAACGGAGAAAGGGCTCTCAAAGCAGTTGAATTACTCTTACCGGACATCATTTTAATGGATATAAAAATGCCTGTAATGAACGGTGTCGAAGCGACCAGAAGAATCTCGGAAAAATATCCGGATATCAAAATAATGATGCTGACGACTTTCGATGAAGATGAGTTCGTGATAGAAGCCCTGCAATACGGAGCCAAGGGATATTTGCTGAAAAATATATTACCGGAAGAAGTCATCATCGCCATCAGGTCCCTTTATGTCGGGATCGACCAGATATCCCCCGCTATTATTTCAAGGCTCTCCCGGCAGTTTCAGTCCGCGGCGGCAGCAGTGGAAGCGACCGGTAAGGAGGCGGCAAACGAGACTCCCTTCTGGTTCAGGGAACTGACACGACTGGAACGTTCTGTTCTGGAGCAGATGGCCTTGGGATTAACGAATAAGGAAATCGGAGCCTCTATACATCTTGCCGAGCAAACCGTTAAAAATTATCTCAGCAATATCTATCTAAAAATGGGTGTTCACAAGAGGTCCCAGGCGGTCCGGATGTATCTGGACAGCGGAATACAGGAAAAAACCGGGTAATCAGCGACATTAGTACTTTTCAAGTACGGAAACAGTACCAACTGAAGTACCATCGTACCTTTTTCGCACACAAATATGTATATATCATTCCTTATCTATTCATAAATGGAGGAGACTATGAAAAGAAATGTTCTGTTTCGATTAATCATGACTCTGGTTTTGTTTTTCACACTGGTGCTGCCCGTGATGTCCGGTGGACAGCAGGAAGCGGCGGATGCAGGAAGTGAAAAAGAGCTGAAGGTGTTTTCCTATCAGTTTCTGGGAACCCAGAACCTGGTACAGGAAATGGCCGACACTTACATGGAGGCCCATCCTGATGTGAAAATCATCGTAGAAGAATATCCATGGAACAGCTACTTCGAGAACCTCGAGGTACGCTTCGCGGCCGAGAATCCCGATATCGATGTGCTGGTCATGGATATTCCCATGATGGCGGGCTACGCCGAGCGGGGATTTATCGAAGATCTGCGGCAGTGGATTCCCGAAGATGAGTTTAACAGCAAGGTGGCGGCGGGCTCATTGGCTGCTATCACCTACAATGGAAAGATTATGGCCTCACCTCTCCAGAATTCGGACCAGTATCTCTATATTAACAAGGATATGGCACTGGAGGCTGGAGTCGAACTTCCCGATGTGTATGTCGACAAGGATACGGTCATAACCGATGAGTTCGCGAAGGCCTGGGGCGAAGCGTCATGGACCTGGGAGGAAGCCGTGGAAGCTGCCCAGAAGATGGTCAAGGACACCAATGGCGACGGTATCACCGATGTGTACGGCCTGCATCTCGAGCAGGCGGCCCGACTCTATCAGATGCAGCCCCTCGGCGGTTCAAGGGGCGGTAAAATTGTATCTCCCGACGGAACAACCGTGAAAGGATATTTCGATCAGCAGGTCTGGGTGGACGGCGTACGGTTCTACGGTGATCTGTTCAACAAATACAAGGTCGAACCCCCCGCTTCGCTCCTGCCTGGGTATGACAACCGGGCGGAACTTGTAAAGGGATCCTACGCGATGATGATCGGCGGCGGCTGGAATCTGAAGGCGATCATGAACTCCGACAAGAACTTCATCGTGGCTGCACATCCTCACTTCAAAGATGGCGTTACAACCACGCCGACCGGATCCTGGGTCACCGGCGTGACCGCTTCCACAACCGATGCAAAGAAGGCCCTGGCAGCGGAGTTTATCGAATGGTGGAGTCTGTCTGAAGAAGGAACGGCAATGTGGTACGACCTCACAAATGAACTGCCGGCCACCAAGTACATGCTTGACCAATTGGCGAATTCGCCGAAGTTCGACGAGTTTCCAAGAAGCGCCCAGCGTCTTGGTGTATATCAGGTGCTGAATACCGCTGAGGCACGCCCGGTAACCCCGTATTATCAGTTTGTCAACGAGGGTGTGGACAAGGCCTTTCTGGATGCCGCCCAGGGTAAGGATGCGGAAGCGGCAGTCATGGACGCAGTTGAACTGATTGAGAAGAAAATCGGAAGGGTGAAATAAACTATGTTGACGGATCGATCGTGGAGAGTAAATATAAAGGCCTATTCGTTTCTGCTACCAGCCTTGTGCCTGATCTTCATCTTCAGGATAGCGCCGATTGTAAACGTTATCGGACAGAGCTTTCTGAGGAGTGATTACATAACCCGGGCTAAGATATTTGTGGGAATAAAGAATTATATGGACCTTTTCACCGATCGATCCTTCTGGAACTCGGTCTGGGTCACGATAAAGCTGAATCTGATCATCAATCCTTTTCAGATTGCTATTTCCGTAATTATGGCCCTGCTCATCAGTCAGAAATTCCGGGGGAGATTGTTCTACCGTGCTCTGTTCTTCATTCCCCTGGGAGTTTCACTTCCCGTAACGACTATCTATTTCAGCATCGTGTTTCGACCCGGCGGGGTAATGAATTTTATTCTCAACGCCCTGAATGTACCCATACAGAATTTTCTGAATTCCCCTCAGTGGGCGCTCTGGATCGTGATAATCATCGCATCCTGGAAAGGATGTTCTTTCTGGATGATTTTTATTATCGCGGGCCTGCAGAATATTCCTGATGACATCTATGAGGCAAGCAGACTGGAAGGGGCCGGCCCGTTTCGAACCTTTTTCTCCCTGACTCTGCCGCTTCTATCAAAAACGATACTGTTCGTTCTGGTTACGGATACCGCGGCGAACTTCATGATGTTCATCCCTGTATTCATGCTGACCCGGGGAGGACCTGATAATTCCACGAATGTGCTCATGTATGAAGCCTACAAGACGACCTTTATGCAGGGTGACATGGGACACGGTATGGCAATGGTGGTTTTCCTGCTTGCAATGCTGATCTGTGTACTGATCTTCCAGTTTGTATTCCTGCGGGATAAGGATTGAAACAATGAAAAGACCAAATCTGTACGTTGCGCACATGACATTTCACATATTGTCGATTCTCCTGGGATTGATATTCGTGCTCCCGATCATCTGGTCCTTAATGGCATCACTAAGACCCGAGATGTCTGTCATGCAGGGCCTCGCTCCTATTTCTCTGAAATCATTGATCCCAAATCCGTTCACCCTGAGTAATTATCGGGGGGTTTTTGAGAACAGGTATTTTACCCTGGCCCTGATCAATACATTTTATGTCGTTATTGTCACCGTAGTGTTCGGAATAATAATCAACGCTCTGGCGGGTTTCGCCTTCGCGGCATTTCGCTTCTATGGGAAAAGGATTTTATTCGCCATAGTTATCTCTTCATTTTTGATACCCGGCGATATTCTTACCATACCGGCATACAACCTCGTGGAATCAATGGGACTCATCGATACCAAGGCGGCTTTGATACTTCCCGCCCTCGGGAACGGGATGGTCATATTCATGTTCATCCAGTTCTTCAAACAGATCCCGGATTCCATACGGGAAGCCGCCCTCATCGACGGGGCGAGCAGCCTGCAGATACTTTTCAGAATTTACGTACCCCTCACCATTCCCACCATGATCGGCGGATCCTTGATGCTTTTTACTATGCAGTGGGAAGCCTTTCTCTGGCCGCTGGTTGTTTCCCGCTCGGTGGAAAACCAGATGATCCAGGTTGCCTTATCGACCTTCAACCAGCAGTACCAAACCGCATGGGGACAGGTGCTCGGAGCGGCTACCTTGCTCTGTTTCATTCCTCTGTTTATACTTATGCCTCTGCAGAAATATTATGTTTCGAGTGTTACCAGCGGTGCAATAAAAGGATAACAGTATGAAAAATCTAATTCTGGATACGGATATCGGCAATGATGTGGACGATATGTTCGCCCTCATTATGCTCGCGAAGATGAGGGACATCAGATTCCTCGGGGTGACCACGACCTACGGAGATACAGGACTGCAGGCCCGGATGACCCGCTACATCCTCGACAAACTGGGAAGGATCGACGTTTCCGTTTTCCCGGGAGAATCCGTTCCCTTGTCGGGAAAAACTGTTTTGAGAGGGTCTCATGTTTCCGGAGGTTTTCCATCCGATCTGACGAATGTTCAGGCCAACCCGCATACCTCAGCGGTGGATTTCATCCTGGAACAGTCGCGGTTATACGCCGGGGATCTGGAGCTTCTCTGTATCGGCCCCTTGACGAATATCGCGAAGGCAATACAGAAAGATCCGGATTTTCCCGGGAGGATAAAGAGCCTCACCATCATGGGTGGTATGATATATCCCGATGAGAATCCAACGTGGCTGAAGATCATCAGCAGACACGACGGCGAATACAACATCAGCTGCGATCTGGATGCTTCCAGAATCGTATTTTCCGCCGGCTTCCGGATAAATCTGATCCCCCTCGATGTTACCACAACCGTTGTTTTTAACGGAACTCACAGGGATTATTTTTCACGCATGCCCTTCGGCCTCGGTGATATTCTGAAAAAAGAACTTGATATCTGGTGGCTGGTCACGTCTCAGATGGATGACATGATGGATTATGAAAACAATCCGCATGATCCGATGGCGGTGGTTTCCCTCTATGATCGATCTTTTTTCCATTTCAAGACCGGAACGGTCAGTATCGGTCCATCACATGGTTTGAACGGTATGACCTTGTTTGAGGAGTCCAAAGACGGCAAAGCACAGGTCGCGGTAGAGGTTGATCCGAAGATCCTGGATGAAATCACTCTGCGAATAGTACGGTAAGCAGAATGCAATTCCTGCAGCTTTGCATATCCGCTGATTTCAGGTGCAGTTTCTAATTAAGGACAGGCAAAATGAAAATACTGAATTACGGTTCCCTCAATATCGATAAAGTCTTCTCCGTGGATCATATTGTGCGGCCTGGTGAAACCATTCACAGCACAAACATCGAGCTGTTTGCCGGAGGGAAAGGGGCCAACCAGTCTGTAGCCCTGTCACGGGCGGGACTCGATGTATGGCATGCCGGAAAGATCGGCGAGGACGGCCGCTGGCTGCTGAAAATACTGGGGGACGCCGGCGTACGGACTGAAAATATCTCCGTATACGATGGATCGACCGGCCATGCGTACATACAGCTCGATCTGGACGGAAACAACTCTATCATCCTGGAAGGCGGCGGAAATCAATGTATATCGAGAGCCGAAATCGACCATACTCTCAGTCTTTTTTCATCCGGAGATTATCTGGTTCTCCAGAATGAAATCAATGATGTGCCCTATATCATGGAGAGGAGCCGTGGAAGGGGTATGAAGATATGCCTGAATCCGGCTCCCATTGAAAGGGAAGTGAAAGACTGGCCGCTGGATCTGGTAGATATCATGATCCTCAATGAAATAGAAGCGAAAACCCTCTGCGGAATCGAAGGGGAGTATGAAGAAGTGCTTGATTCACTGGTAAAAAGATATCCCTATGCCGAAATTGTCATGACCGTCGGTCCGGATGGGTCGTACTGCGGCTGCGGACAGAGCGGTCTTTTTCTCCACGTGCCGGTTTCCGAAAAGTCCGGGCCCGTCGTGGATACAACAGCCGCCGGCGATACCTACCTAGGGTACTATCTTGCCTCGAGAATCGCCGGTTTACCGGTGAAGGAATCGATGGAGAGGGCGTCCTTCGCCGCGGCAATCACGGTATCCCGGAAAGGAGCGATGGAGACCATTCCGGATCATACAGCACTATTTCATTGATTTCACCGGGCCCTGGGATCCTGCGGACAAGCTGAAGGAAAATCTTTCACTTGTACTGGTTGAAAAAAGAAACTTTCATGCAGCTTTACTTTCCCGCCCCGGAATGCCCCGGTATAGAGCAGAATAATGCGGAACATGGCAAAACAATACTAAACATAAAATTTCTTGTATTAGCACAAATTTTGTTATAGCATAAAAGCATGGAACAGAACAGACTCTGCGCCTGGCTCGGCCGGACGGATATCAGGGCCTCGGAAGAGGACCCTGCAGCCGGTATTGGACCGATAGCCCAGGCCCTCGATTCGGATGAATATGACGGTCTTACTCTGCTGTCAAATTATCCGGCCGAAGAGACCAGCAGCTATTACCGTTGGCTGTCCCGGCGGCAGCCGGATATACACATCGATTCCCGGATGATCAGACTGACCTCGCCTACGGAGTTCTCGGAAATTTACGAACAGGCTCTTCGAGTTCTGAAAAGCCTGGCCGGAAATCCCGGTGAACAAAATCTCACGTTTCACTTGAGTCCGGGGACTCCGGCAATGGCGGCCACCTGGATTCTTATCGCCAGCGGCCCTTATCCCGCCGGGCTCATAGAAACGAGCAGGGAAAAGGGCGTGCGGAAAGTTGAGCTGCCCTTTGATATCCTCGCGGAATACCGGCCCCGGGGGGGGAATAAAATTGACCAGCAGCTCATCGGTATATCCGATGAAATGCTTCCGGATACTCCCGCCTTCGATGAAATAATTCACGGCTCTGAGAGCATGAAGCGAACAGTCATGCTGGCCCGCCGGATCGCTCTGTTTGACGTACCGGTTCTCCTGCTTGGAGAGTCCGGAACCGGAAAGGAGTTATTCGCCAAGGCGATCCACAATGCCTCCGGCCGGGCCGGCAGGCCGTATATATCGGTCAACTGCGGGGCCCTTCCGGAGGGACTGGTGGAGTCGGAACTCTTCGGATATGTGAAAGGAGCCTTCACCGGTGCCTCCGGTGACAAAGTCGGTTATATTGAAGCTGCCGACGGCGGTACCCTCTTTCTGGATGAGGTCGGTGAACTGCCCCTGCATGTACAGGTGCTGCTGCTGCGTGTTCTGCAGGACCGCAGTTTTCAGAGAGTCGGCAGTACCCGGCGGCAGAGTTCAGATTTCAGGCTCATCTGCGCCACCAACCGCGACCTGGCCGGCAGGGCTGCCGATGGGTCCTTCCGCAAGGATCTCTTTCATCGTATAGCCGTTGGAGTGATCAAATTGCCGCCTCTCCGGCGCCGCGGGAAGGACCTGGATGTCCTGGCCGACCATTTTCTCGGAGAAATTAATCAGCGGTTTGGAAATATTAATGGCTGGGAGAAAAAAAATCTCACTGTCGGCGCTCGCAAGCTTCTCCATGAATATTCCTGGCCAGGCAATGTCCGTGAGTTGATCAATACCCTGACCCGGGCATCTCTCTGGAGTTCCGGCACGCTGATTGACCGGACTATCCTGGAGGATTCCTTCGTCCGGATAAATTCCGATTCGTCCGGCGGCCCGACCGGGGACAGAGGCCTGCCGGCGGTAGAAGCCCCGCTTCCCGAGGACAGTACATCGGGCAGAATCGCAGCGAAGGAAAACACCGGTCTTTTAGATCAGCCCATCGGCGGAGATTTCAGTATCGAAGCGGTAATTGGAGAGTTGGCCCGTCATTATCTGAACCGCGCTATGATACAATCCGGCGGCAGCAAAACCGGAGCGGCGAAGCTCCTCGGTCTTTCGAATTACCAGACCCTCAGCAACTGGCTGAGGAAATACGGGGTGGATGAGGTCGGGAATAAACCGAGCTGAGTTCTTGCGCGATCCTGAACCCATAGCAGTTATGACCATATTATTTTTGAATATAAACACGGCTTTGCGCCACTGTATTATCAAATCCGAATAATGCGCAAAGCTTCGGGACAGTCTATACTTTTTTAGTACCCCCTTGTCCGCCCGAATTACTCCCGGATTAGAATTGCTTTTATACCGTACTTTTCCATTGTGAAAATCCCCGATTCATGTGAGAATTGCTGCATTACGTGTCGAGGAGGGCGCTTTGAAAAGAGATGGGAACGCGCTGGTCTACAGCGAAGGATACTTCAACACAACCTGGGGGAAAACCGCCCACGGGCTGGTCCGCTTCACCATGCGGTATCTGGTGAGAGGTGTAATTGACAGCCGTTATGCCGGACAGGACGCGGGGGAGGTGCTCGATGGGGCGCCGTCTGGAATCCCGATATATCCGGACGTAAAAACAGCCGTCGAAGCGGGTGTGAAAGCCGGAGAACCCTTTACCCATCTGGTTTTCGGCATCGCGCCGGACGGCGGAGTGCTGTCGGACTATATGCGCAGGGACCTCCTCGGAGCGATTCAAATGGGATTGAACGTCGACTGCGGGATGCATTATTTCCTGTCAGAAGATTCTGAAATGACTGCCGCCGCCGCTGAAAAGGGCGTAAAACTGCGGGACGTACGTAAGACACCGCCGAGAAACGAACTTCACGGTTTTACCGGAAGGATCAGGGAGGTCGGTTCCTTCAGAATTGCCATCCTGGGAACCGATTCTTCGGTCGGGAAAAGGACCGCCGCCTGGAAGCTGCTGGAGGCTTTTGAAAAACAGGGATATTCGACGGCTTTCATCGGAACCGGTCAGACCGCCTGGCTGCAGGGGGCGAAATACGGCGTGATAATGGATGCCCTGATAAATGATTTCGTGGCGGGGGAGATCGAGAATGCCGTACTGCAGGCCTGGGACAATGACAGACCCGATGTCATGATCATCGAGGGGCAGGGTAGTCTGATGAATCCGATTTTCCCCGGGGGCTTTGAAATTCTTTCGGCCGGACAGCCCCATGCGGTGGTCATGCAGCACGCGCCGCTCAGGGTGGATTATGATGGTCTGGAGGACAGTCCGATTCATCCTCTGGATGTGCAGATTCAGGCAGTGGAACTGCTTTCGGGAAAGCCGGTGGCGGCGATTACCGTCAATCACGAGGGTATGCGGCGGGAGGAAATCGACGGATACTGTGAAAAGATCAGCCGGGAAATCGGTTTGCCCGTCAAGGACGCCCTGATACACGAACTGGATGAGATCGTGTTGAAGCTGAAGGAAATGTGGCCGGATGATCCGAAGCGGGAAAATAAATGATACTCATGCACCGCGAGATTCTGCTCAACCCGGATTTCAGCCCGCCTGTGTACCACGTCATGCGGCGGGCGGCTTCACAGGCCTCATCCGGGAGGTTTGCATGAAAATCACCCGGTGTGAAGCCTGGCCTGTCAGGCTCGACCTCGAAGAACCCTTTACAATTGCCTACATGACGGTAGATCACGCGGTCAACTGGTTTCTCCGGGTGGAAACCGATACCGGTATCTGCGGTTACGGCTGCTCGGCCCACGATGAAGAGGTCACCGGGGAGAATAAAGAAACCTTACGGGAGGCCCTCAACGGAATCGTTATTCCGATTTTGCAGGGACAGAACCTGGATTATCTCGAACGGATTCTGACCGAGCTGCAGACGGCCCTTTCAGATCAGCCCACGGCGGCCGCGTCAGCCGATATGGCCTTGATGGATATCATGGCCCGGCACGCAGGAATGCCCCTGTACAGAATGCTCGGGGGGTACCGCGATTCGATCCCGACAAGCGTGACCCTGGGAATACAATCGATAGAGGATACAGTGAAGAAGGCACTGGAATGGCAGGACCGGGGTTTTCGAATACTGAAGCTGAAGGGTGGTACGGATGTCGAGGGGGATATTGAAAAGGTTCGAAGGGTCCGGGAAGCTGTGGGCCCTGAAATGGAACTGCGTTTCGACGCGAATCAGGGCTATTCGGTGACGGACGCCTTGAAATTCGCCGGGGCAGTATCCACCGACCGGGTGGGTGGATTGAAGGGAATCGAATTCATCGAGCAGCCCTGTTCAAAGAATGATCCCGGGGCTTTCATGGCCGTCCAGAAGGGCTCCGGCGGAAAGCCGCCGCTTATGGCCGACGAATCTGTTCTCGGCCCCGAAGACGTACTGGAACTGGCCTGCGCAGGAGGTGTCGATCTTTATAATATCAAACTGACGAAAACAGGCGGGATCCGCCGGGCGATACACTTCGATGCAGTAGCCGGAGCAGCCGGTGCGGCTACCATGGTAGGCTGCATGGACGAGGCGGGACTCGGGGTAGCCGCCGGACTGCACTTCGCCCTCTCGAGCGCCAATGTGGCCTACGCCGACCTGGACGGGCACCTCGAGTTTACCAATGACCCGAGTGCGGAAGCGTTGATCCTTCGGAACGGGGTTCTTTTTCCGCACGATAAACCGGGTCTGGGATACGATCCGTAGGGCCTGTATACCTCGTATAAAATTATTAGCAAATCAATCAAGTTAACCCTATATCCGATAAATAATTATAAATACTCCAAAAAATATATTTTGACAGAATAATATAGACGTGGGATAATTTGAATAAATCTTTTCACGAGGAGTTGGTGTATGTTTGGAATTTTATCAATTATTCCACCGCTGGTAGCTATCCTGCTTGCCATTATTACCCGCAGGGTGATAATAGCCCTGTTTTTCAGCATCTGGGTCGGCGGACTCATCTTCAATGGAGGTGATCCCTTCGCGGCGATCGGGACGACCTTTGACTGGATCAAGGACGTCATGGTCGACGAATGGGATGCTCGTTTCCTGGTTCTTACGTCACTGCTGGGGGTCGGTGCCGCTTTTATGTACAAGATCGGCGGATCCCAGGCCCTGAGACGGTCCCTGGAGAAGCAGATCAATACCCGCAAACGGTCACAGCTGTTCGCATATATCCTTGGTATCGTCGTGTTCTTCAACGACTACGCCAACAGCGTCATCGTGGGAAATGCCTCAAAGGACATTAACGCAGAGTTCCGGGTATCCAGAGAAAAACTCTCCTATGTCATGGACGCGACTTCCGCTCCCATGGCTACCTTCGGACCGATTTCAGACTGGATCGGATATCAGGTATCCCTGCTGGCCGCAGCCTTTGCTACTATCGGACTGGTGAGCACTCAGCCGTATTTTGCCTTTCTCCATTCCATGCCCTGGAACTTCTACTGTCTCCTATCGCTGATAGCGGTTCCTCTGATCATCTATGGAAAAGACTTCGGTCCCATGGCGAAGGCGGAACTGAGAGCAAGACGGGACGGAAAACTCCTGGAAGACGGCGCTACGCCGCTTTCCTCGGTGGAAAGCGATCTTGGAGAACCGGTGCATCCCGAGAGGGCGAATGTATTCTACTTTCTGCTTCCCCTGGTCACCTTGATCGGTGTGGGTGTATGGGCCCTCTGGTATACCGGAGGCGGTCCTGAAGGCAAGTCAATGATGGATGCCCTCGCGGACACCGACGTATCGGTAGCCCTGACCTGGGCGGCCTTTGCCATGTCCCTCGTCGGTCTGATACTGGCCCTCTTTCAGAAGATGAGCTTCAAGGAAATTGAAAAAACAATCCTCTCCGGAGTTATTACCATGATGCCCGCTTTGATCATCATGGTACTGGCCTGGGGTATCGGAACGGTCAGCGGCGAACTCGGAACCGCCGACTTCGTAGTAGCAGCGACGAGAGGCTGGATGACTGCGGGACTGCTCCCGGTATTGATTTTTCTCATCGGAATGTTCATCTCCTTCTCGACCGGTACTTCCTGGGGAACCATGGCAATATTAACTCCCATCGCGGTGCCTCTTGCCTACGAGATCGGAGGAGTGGAATTGATCTACGTGATCATCGGATCGGTATTTGCAGGCGCGATCTTCGGTGACCACTGCAGCCCGATTTCCGATACCACGGTCATGTCATCGATCTTCGCCGGGTCGGACCACATCGCCCATGTGAAGACCCAGATACCGTATGCCCTCGTTCCGGCCGCCATCTCAGCGGTTCTCTACCTGATTTCTTCCTTCGTCCCGAACGTCTGGATACTGCTGATTATCGGTATAGCGGCCCTTTTCTTCTCGCTGAAATTCCTGGGGAACTCTTACCAGAAAAAGAATTTCACGCCGGAGGAAATTGAAATACTGAACGCGAAGTAGAAAAAGCGGTCTGAGCAGATGAAAAAGCGGGGATGTCTGATTTTATTTTTCAGACATCCCCTTTCTTGTTGGAACCCGCTGCCGGGGCGTCCAGCTGCTGTTTACAGCTTTTCTGATTATTCAATCCTCAAACCGTGACGCTCGCCCGGCGATAAGACCGATGCTCAACAGCTCCCCTGGGTCTCTCAGCTTTCGGTGCTCTTCCTTTTTCTGTATGCCAGCATAGCCAGGAACTCATGGATGATCGCCCCGCCTAAATAGGCCGTTATCTGGGTGGGATCAAAGGTGGGCAGGACTTCGACAATGTCCATACCGACATAATTGAGTTCTTTTGTCGATCTCAGCAGTTTGAGGGCCTCGTGGCTGGTAAAGCCCCCGACTTCGATCGTACCCGTACCGGGCGCGTAGGCGGGATCGACGAAATCGATATCGAAGGTCAGAAAGGTCCTGGCCGAACCTACCCGCTCGTTGATCTGCCGGGCTGTTTCCTCGAGCCCGATCTCACGCATCTCTTCGGCCATGATAACCTTGAATCCCAGGTCTTCCGAGGTCTTCCTGGCGGCTGTGTTGAAGAGCCCCCGGATACCAACCTGTATGGAATGCGCCGTGTCGATCAGACCCTCCTGACAGGCCATATAAAAGGGAGTCCCGTGGGTCAATGTGTCGCCGTTTTCGATGTCGTAGGTGTCGAGATGGGCGTCAAAGTGCACCAGGGCGACCGGTCCGTACTTTTTCGCCACCGCCCGCAGTTCCGGAAGGGTCACCGAATGGTCGCCGCCCATACAGCAGGGTATGATATCCCCTGCCAGGATCTCCGAGATTCCCGCCTCGATCGCATCATGGGCTTTCGCCAGATCGCAGGGACTGACATTGACATCCCCCCAGTCGACGCCGGAGATGTATTCGAATATATTGACGTCGAGGGTCAGGCTCGCAGCCCTCAGCATCATCGACATTTCCCTTATCGCGGAGGGGGCAAAGCGCTGTCCGGGTCTGAAGGTAGAGCCGGTATCCGCCGGGGCCCCGATCACAGCGAAATCCACATCATCATACACTCTCAGCTGCGGAAGCCGCATAAAGGAACGTACTCCGCAGAAGCGTGAAACTTCCGATGAATCCACCGGATGATATTTTTTCAATTGTGCCATGGAGAGAATAGTAAAACGGAAAAGCAGGAGAGGCAAGGGGGAAAGTATAACTTGAAACGTATCAATGAAGGAAGGCTGACAGATAATAAAACTGATTTCGAACAGACTTTGCTATTTCTGATCCAGCGATCCCTTTCGGAGTACCTGGTATTCACCGGTTTCGGTATCCAGGCTGAAGATGCTGAAATTCGTACTGATATCGAAGCCATCGTAGCGGGTGGCGAGGTTCAGTGAGGCTGAGCCCTGACGGCCGCTGCGGATCCGGTGAAAAACTCCATGCGGCCAGACGAGAATGGCCGGCTCGGAAAAGATCAGCCGGTCACCAAGGTAAATTTCATCCGGTGTAACCCGAAAGGTCATCATGTTTTTGCCCGACAGATGATAAATATCAACGGTGCGCTCACCGGCAAGCACGAGAAGGTTGTCATCCTGGTGGGTGTGCATATACCAGGGCCGGGATACATCGCCGACAGGACCCGGGGATACGGCGTCCGATTCATGTATGACCCGGTCGACCCCGTCGATCCTGGGGATGTTCTCTTTCATCAATATGTGAAACTCCACTCCCGGTGTCCGGCGGAACTCCTTCATCGGTATGATTCGATAAAATCCGGGGACTTCAAAGCTGAAATTATTCATGCTGTTTTCTCCTTTCTCAGTGTCCACGAAACAGCACCTGAGGACTGTATAAAACCAATCTCAGGATAAATATACCTCATAAGTTCACAAGCATTTCCGCGCTTTAGCGGAAACGGCGGTATGTGCCTCAGGTGAATATCTTTACTCGTTATAAAGGTGCCGTTTCAGGGACACTGCCTGCTTTCTTCCCCTTCAATCATAGTGAAACCCCGGCGGTAGAAGCAACTTCGGCTATGGGGAAAAGCCTGGAACCTGAGAAGATTCATTTCCGCTGCTGATATTGTGCCGGGGCGGGGAAGCAGGTTTATTCAGGGATCGGTAAAAGGTATTATGTGAATAAAATTGAAAGGAGGGGAGAATGCCGATCCGCATAAAACGTGTTTATGAAAAGTACGAGGATACAGACGGCTTTCGTGTCTTGGTAGATCGGCTGTGGCCGAGAGGGATCTCGAAAGAGAAGGGGAGAATTGACCTGTGGTTGAAGGAAGCGGCTCCTTCCGATGAGCTGCGGAAGTCCTACCGGGCGGATTCGATCGAATGGGGCGATTTCCGGGATGCGTATCTGCAGGAGCTTGAAGATCTTGAGGAAAGGCTGCCCGAAATCCGTGAGCTGGCCGAAAGAGCCGCCGGAAGTACTATTACCTTCGTTTATAGCTCTAAGAACACCAGGTAGAATAACGCTGCAGTTCTTCGTGAGTTCATTGAAAGTCTAGGAGAATAAATCGTTGCGCTGAATACTTTTTGCCGGTATCATTGAGGGGGTGTGTCCATGATGCGCACCTTCAGGAGGGATCAGGATGAGAATCAGCAGAATAGAGGTGATATCGAAAGTAATATCCGTTACGGTATACCAGGGAAGGGCCATGATAACCCGGAGAGCTGAACTGAGCCTGGAAGCCGGCAATCAGGTGCTGGTATTCAAAGGTCTCCCGGCGGGCATCGATAGGGACAGTATCCAGGTGAAAGGTACTGGAGAAGCAGTTCTCGGAGACTGCGGTCTGGAGACTGAGTTTTTTACTGAAAATGTTGATGCGAAAAAACAATCCCTTTTGGAAAGACAGCGGAAAATTGAAGATGATATCTCCGAAGTGCATTTGAAAATTTCCGCCTGTGAGAAAGAGAAGCAGCTGATAGAAAAGATAATCAACTCGGTAACGACACCGGCGGGACAAACTTTCGGGCATGACGCCGATGGAGAGAATACGCCAAAAGAGGTGAATGTTTCCGGAATGCTCGACGCTGCCGCCTGGGAAGGGATGCTGAACTTTTATCATGATAAAAATGCGGCCCTCGATGAATCAAAACTCGCGGCTGAAAGGTGCGTACGGGAGCTGGAGCTGGAGCTGGAGAAACTTCAGTCCGAACTGGATCTTCTCGGTTACGGCAGCGATCGGGCTTTGAACAACCTTACGGTCGGTTTGAATAAAGAGAAGCCGGGTGAATTGATTATCGAACTTTCATATATGGTATCAGGTCCGTCATGGAGACCTGTATACAGTATTCGGGCCTCCCATGAGAGCGGAAATCTGAACCTCGAATATGACGCCCAGGTTCAGCAGGGAACGGGGGAGGACTGGGTTGATGTCGAATTGAAGCTTTCCACCGCCAGGGTAAATGTTTCGGGTACTCTGCCCGTGCTTGACTCCTGGAGGCTGCATTCTTACCGGCCCGTTCCTTCAACACGGATGGCTAAAAAGAGGAGTAGGAGCGGAGAGGATGGGCTATACGGCGAAATGGCAAAGGAAGCAGACGATGAATATCCGGCCGCGGAAATGAGTGCCCTCCCCGATGAGTTCACCGTGCCGCAGGCTGAAATCGACACCGCCGGGGCTTCGGTAGTTTTCGTCGCAGCCGGGGGCGGCAGCATAAACGGGGATAACAGCGATACCCGGGTAGGTTTGATGAGGCGGGAATTGAAGGCTGATTTTCACTATGCCTCGGTGCCGAAACTATCGGAGTTCGCCTATCTGACGGCGGATGTAAAGAACACCACCGAATTCCCCTTCCTTCCGGGCAAGGCGAATGTTTTTTTCGACGGCTCTTTCGTCTCTTCGACGGAATTGCCGCTCATTATGCCGGATCAGAATCTGGAGATATCCCTCGGTGTGGACGAGGGGGTAAATATTGAATACCGGTATCTGAAGAGATTTAAAAAGAACGAAGGCCTGATGAATAAAAGGGTCGGTGAACAGTTTGAATATCAGATACGGGTCAGCAACAACCGTTTAAAAGAAATAGAGATCAAAATCTACGATCATTTTCCCATCTCTGAAGAGAAGGAGATCCTGATAAAAAGAATTGCTCCGGTGATTAAAGAAAACCAGCAGGAGATCAGCATCGATGACGAGGCGAAGATTCAATGGCAGCTGAAGCTCGATCCGGGTGAGAAGCGGGAACTGCCGTACAGCTTCCTTGTGGAATATCCGGCGGGTTCCGGACCGGTGAATCTATAATCAGTGACCGCGAAAGGGTACCTGCAGACTGGATAAGTTCAGCTTGAAGGTATATATACAGGACACAGTGTAGAAATTTTTCAATTTTAGCGGAAGCCGTACTATGCACCACTGGTGAATACCTTCAGCCGAGAATAAAGTGCCGTTTCGGGGACACTACCGAATATTTAATCCGGCACGGACCCGCGGATGCTCAGCGTATTCGGGAGCCGGAAAACACGATACAAGCTCCTACTCGACAATATACTTCCAGGAGTGACAGAGGGTGTGCAAATCCGACCGGTACACCAGGTGCAGGATGTCCGGATCGCTGGCCCTGTCGAAGCCGATGGAGGTGGAACCGACGCAGGTCGAGAGGTTCTCCATGGACCATGACCCGCCATCGGCGGCACTGGGGATGAAGGTGGCGAGCTTGAGGGAGTCGTCCGACGTATCCCGGTAGCTGATATAGAGGTAGTAATACCGGTCACCGCTGTAACTCTTGTATTGCAATCCGGCGGCGATGGAACTGTAGATTGCTTCGGTATCCGGTGATGAGTCGATTAGATATGGATGATCCCAATTCCAGGTACCATCCCGGTCGGTCATGTAGGCAAGCTCTCCGCTGCCTAGAGAATCAACATAGCAGGAAACATACATTTTTCCATACGGATCCAGGGCGATATCCGAATAGCGCCCTCCGGTATATGCGTGTGAGGTAATACTCTCATCTTGCAGCAATGTATCATCCCATCCGTTATCGGAAAGGATATACAGAAGATTGTCTGCTTCGTTAAAGGTGGAAAAATAATATTGGCTGCCGCTGCTGTTGGTAGTGATGGAAGTGCAGGCCCCATTGTAGGCATGTGTATAACTGTCCGGGAAAGTCTGGCCGCCGTCGGTGCTGCGGATACGGATGAACTGATCCGCCCGGGTGTAACCGATTATTAAAGAACCGCCGTCTATCCCGTTGGCATATGCGATCGCGGTCTGATCGTTGTCGGCGGAGCCGATTTCTATCGTGGACACGCTGCCATCATAACTGGCATGACAGATGGTGTAGGCGCTCATATTATCGGTTGTAAGGTAGCTGAAATGAGGAATACCAGTCGCGTCGAGAGTGATGTCGCAGAAGCTAATGTCCTGATAGCCAGAATCGATCAGGGTATCCGCGAAGCTGCCGGTTGTATTGGTCATGTAGATTAGTTTTCTTCCCATCATCTCATCCTCGACAAATACTAAATGCAAAACACCATTGTTGTCGACGGCGCAGCGGGCGCACTTGCCGGAATCGAACGGTCCGCCGCTGCGCACCGTTTCATGCTGCCAGAGGTTTTCGGAGGTAACGGCTGCGGCATCATTGCTCCAGTTCGAGTACTCGCTCCCGAAGTCAGCCCGGATCCGGTAGGTGTATTCGCTTTTCGGAGAGAGATGGGACCCGCTGTCGGTATAATTTACCGCGGAGTCAGATATACTGCTTGATACATCAGCCCAGATGTTCCCGGAATCGGCGGACCGTTGAAGATGATAGGTCTGGATTCCCGGTACGTTCGGGGTCCAGGAAAGGTAAATCGCAAAGGGCCCGGAGGGTGAAGCCGCGAGCTCGATCGGGTCCTCCATGGAGGTATCCACCTGAGAGAGTGTTACGATCCGGTCGATGGTCTCGGCAAGAGTGAGGGGATTTTCACAGCCGGATGAAATGAGAAGGGTGATGATGAGGGCACACCACAGAATACCCTGTTTTTTATTCATTTCTACTCCTCCTCCCACACAATATCAGACTGGATCAGTGAGGGATCAACAGCCCGGTCGGAAGTGGCTGATCCTCCGGCGAGGTAGCGGAATTGTTCCGCTATCTCGGGATTTTTATCTTTGAGTCTGGTATAAACGTGCTTTGATTCTTCATAATCCTCCAGCGCGCAGGCAACCCTGACCAGCCCGACCAGAGCCGCTGCATTATCCCCGCCCAGAACAAGGGCTTGTTGATATACCTTCCGGGCTTCGGCATGATCGCCTTTTATACAGAGAATGTTTCCGAGGTTTATAAGAGCAGGAATATACCTGCCGCTTACGGCGGCCGAGTGGAATTGTTTTTTCGCCTGTTCATATTTTCCGTACCGGGCGTAGAGGACACCGAGACTGTTAAGGAGCCGCGGGTCTCCGGGCTGCTGTCTTAAATCAGCTAGGAGGTTTTGTTCTCTGTCTCCTATTTCCCGGAAAATGAAACGGTCGAGTTCGGAACCGAAGGCTTTCAGAACTTCATCTCTCAGAGGGATATCCACTTCGTAATTCGATATGCGAAAGGCCACCGGTTCGTAGGTCCTCCACGCTTCCCGGGTGATCAGAAACGAAGCATCACCTTCGGCCGCGTGTTTTCGCCACCGGGAGGCTCCTTCATCCCAGGCGAGGAGAAAGCCATCCCTGAGAAGAGTGGTCTCAACCGGTACCCAGACGGAGCCGTCTTTCCGCAGGATGAGATCCTCCGGTTTGAAAAAGGATCGCCGTGCTTCATCTGCCGTCATATCCAGCTGAAAAGCGGTGAAGATGTGTCCGGGTACGGTAATGAAGGCGGTGGGAATTCCGGAGGATTCAAGGAGGGCGGCGAAGGTCGACGACAGGTCGTCGCAGTCACCCGCTCTGAACTGCAGGGTTTGTCGGGGGAACTGGACCATATCGATGGCCTGTTTATTTCTTGATAATTCAAGATAGGCGGAAGAGGGATCCACGGCGTAGGCACAGTGGGCGGCATTCATGGCCTCCAGAAAAACCATAGCCAGCTGGAGTTCCCGGCAGAGGGCGTTGATCCCGCGGTCCTGAACTATGGAGGCATGAACCCGGGCGAAACGCTGTACTTCGTCATCCCTGGCCGTGACGAAGGCAGCTATCTTTCTATCGTCATCCCACCGGAGGGCGTTTCTGCTGTAGGCCTCGAGGGTGATGATTTCACCATCCCGTCCGTTTCTTCCGGCGACGTCGTATTCGGCGTATACTTCCGCGGCGACTTTGGCACCTTCGGTTATCGTGAGTATATCTTCGGTGAAAAGGGCATAAATATCGACCTCCCTTTCTTCCCAGGCCTGGAGGGTATTGATTCTTGCACTGAGTTTCGGAGCATCCATATACTGCTTCATACTCATGCGAATTTCAATATTTTCGACAGACCGGGAGCTGGTATTGACAACTCTTATCGTTCCGATGGGGTGGCTGTCGTAGTACTTGTAAAGGACAGGGAAAACCGGATCCAGCTCCAGGGAGGTAAATCTGATATACCCATCCTGCAGTCCTGTATGTCCTCCCGGCAGTATAAAATCTTTCCGGGGAATGGCACTGTTCCCTGGTCCTGAAAGGCGGATGGTGGTGCCGAGGGAGAGGGAAAGGCCTGAATACAGGTCCCGGTATGCGTTGTAGCCCGCGGATACACCAACCTGCGTTGTCGGAGAGAAGAGGAAACCCAATCCTCCGGACAATCCCCAGGCGAAACTGCCGGCGGTTCCGCTGTTTTCTCCAGTGAGGGCGGCGTAATACAATGAGAGGTGAGCCCGCGAGGATAGCAGGAGCCTCTGACCGGCTTCATGGGAAAGATTCAGACCGATCCCGGCTCTGATCAGACTGAGGTTTGTCGTCGATGTCAGGCCCTTTTCTCCGATATCGAGAGGTATAAGAGAAAAACAGGTGTTCAGGGAAGGAGTAAGATAAGGGAGAGAGGGAATCCCTAAAAGACTGTCCATGGTACCGCCGAAGCCCAGGGTGTATTTTTCAGCTCTGTTACCGACCGGGAGGTATAATTCGGGAGTGATAAGGAGACCGAGGCTTGTTTTCGATTGGCCGAAGAGCATAGTGGAAGATGTTAGAATGAGAAGGAATATAATGATTTTTTTCATACGCAGCTCCAAAAAAAAAGATGGATGCTGGGGGTGGAAGTATTACTTTGTATGCACTTTAATTGTAGGCTTGTTAATATAAAACAGTCAAGAAATATTCAGGAGCCAGGCGTCTTTCAGGCGGATGCGGATCATTCTGCATCCTCATCGATCGGAAATGTGATGGTATAGACGGGATGGGGATGTTTTTCGAGGATCAATATTCCTTCGAGCTGCTTTACGAGAGTGGAAATGATCTGCAGTCCGAGGCTTTCGGGGTGTTCCGGGTCTATCTCTTCGGGAAAAGGATTACCGGTATTGGAGAGAACAAGGGTATACATTCGCTTTGACTTGTCCTGGGTCAGTCGAATGGAAAAGCGTGCCTCTTCTTTGGAGTTAAATCCGTGTTTGATGGCGTTGGTGGCCGCCTCGTTTACCAGCAGCCCGACGTACATGGCAGTTTTCGAGTTGAGATAGGTATCTTCTATACTGCTGTCGACGGTGACGGGTTTTGAGGAAAAGGTGGAAAAAACGGACCGGATCAGGTCTTCAAGGTAATCCCTGACTGCAATCCGGGATATTTCCTCGTTTTGATAGAGTTTTTCATGAATGAGCCTGATGGCATCCATCTGATGATGGATATCGCTGAGATCAGCCGATTCACCCAGTTCATCATCCTTGAGCCGGATAAGGGAACCGACCATGGCCAGGTTGTTTTTTATCCGATGATTAAGTTCCCGCATCAGCTCGTCTTTTTCCTCGATCGTCCGTTTCAGCAGGCTGATATCACTGATCGCGACAATCATTGTCGATTTCAGGTCCGGTTCGTAAAAGAAATTGATCCGGACCATGAGGTCCATTTTGCCGCCCAGAAGGTTTTTGGCATGAATTTCCCCTTCGATGAAGTCATTCTGACGGGTGATGGCGACGAGCTCGTTTTTCATGAACAGCAGGGTCTGTTCGGTCGGATAGAGAGTTTTTTCAAGGCTTCCGAGCAGCATATCCTTCGTTTGGGCACCATACATTTTCACTGCGGCATCATTTACATCGATGATTCTTATTCGGCCTATCAGATCCTTCACCAGGTCCGGATTATCGATGAAATGAGAATCAAAATCCGTGATTCCTTCCCTTTTCAGGCGGTCGATAACATCCAGAACCTCGGAAATATCCTCTTCCCATAAGGATATGGCGGAGTTGTCGAACAGATGTTTGTACCTGGCTTCGCTTATCTTTAGGGCTGTTTCATCTGCTTTGCGTCGGGTGATATCCCGGGAGCTGAAAAGAAGTTCTTTAGGTTTTCCCGCAGGGTCGGTGAGAATTTTACCGGCCGTCTCAAGCCACACATAGCCGCCGTCGGCCCGGCGGTAGCGGTATTCGACGCTTCGGTAATTATCCATCCGGCGGAGTGCGTCGTAGAGGGCTGTCTGTATTTGCGGCAGATCATCGGGGTGTACGAAATCGAGGACGTTTTTCCCAATCAGAGATTGGAGGTTGTATCCCAGTATCGAATGAGAGGCCCCTACAAAGGTGAAGTTTCCTTCCAGATCGGTCAAGGCGATCAAATCGAGCATATTGTCGGTGATATTGCGGAGAAACTCGGTCTTTTCAGACAAAGTGATTTCCGCTTCCTTCCGGTCGGTGATATCTTCAATCAGTCCAAGTCCCGATCTGATAGATCCGTCTTTGTCCCGAATTCCCCTGAAAAAAGCCCGGACAGGCGTCGTATTGCGGCCGGTTACTGAAGTATAATTACCCTCATAATAACCGGCACCTTCCCGGAGCGAATGCTTTATCTGCTCGAGAAATTCAGCGTCTTTCAGTCCGTTCAACAGGCTGAAACCGATGAGCTTTTCCCTGGCTGATCCGAGAATTTCAACGAATCGATCGTTGCATTCCTGAATTATGCCATTGCCATCGTATTCAAAGGTACCGAGAGGATTTTCATGAAAAAGGCTTCTATACCGTGCCTCGCTGATACTGAGATGCTCCATCCATTTTTGCGTTTCCTGTTCATGAAGCTTGCGGTCGGTGATATCCCTGGCAGTGGCATAAATAATCGTTCCTACCGGTTTTGATCTCCATTCGATCCACTTGTAGGAGCCATTTTTGCAGCGGTAGCGGTTTTCAAAGTTGAGGATCTCTTCCTGATTTCCGAGTTTTCCTACAGCCTGCAGGGTTGCCTGCCGGTCCTCCGGATGGATGAAATCCAGGAATGAACGGCCTTCAAGATCCGATAGGGAATAGCCGAGGACCTCTTCCCATACCGGATTCAGCCGGATGAAAAAACCCTTTGTATCGGCTACGCACAGCATATCCATGCTTGACGTGAAATACAGGTCAAGCTCTTCGGTCTTCCGTAGAAGCTTTTCCTCGGTTTTCTTCTGCTGCAGGAGGGTTTGTTCCAGGTCCTCCCTCCTATTATTCAATTGCCGGTGTGCTTCAAAGAGCCGGAAGGCCATCTTGATGGAGGTGGTCAGAACAGTTTCTCCTGAGTTTTTGTGTATGTATCCATAGGAGGTGATACTTTCCGTCTTTTTCACGATCCCCCGTTCGTTATGCGATGAGAGAAAGACGATCGGTAGGTCGTGCTTCTCAAGGATGTGCTGTGCTGTCTCGGTCCCGTCCATCCCTTTTCCGAGATCGATATCCATCAAAACGAGGGAAATGCCGGGGTCGGCATCAACGATTCGGATTGCTTCTTCTCCCCGATAGGCGATGATGACCTCATAGTCGTGTTTCTCGAGAATCCGTCTTTCCGACAGGGCGACGACCGCTTCGTCTTCGACCAGGAGAATCCTGTGCGACATATATTTTCTATACTCCTGAATATAGTATTGTAATTTTGTCAGGTTATGTCAAAGCAGAAAATCAAATCCCGCCTTGGTCTGTATCCTCTGGGCACCCTAAAAAAATACCCTATTCCCGGGATGTATGATAGTATCATCGAAAAGAAAGTGAATGAAATGGAGATAAGGTATATTGTCCTTGGCAGGAATAATTCAGTGACAGGAGTGATTACATGAAAAAACAGCCGGTGCGCATACACCCTGTTGAGATTCATCCCGGGATCCTTGGATTCGGTGATCTCTCGCGGGAAGCGAAGGCTTTCATCCAGTTTCCGAAGGATCTCTATCGGGGCTGCCCTCAATATGTGCCGATGTTCGATATTGATATGCGGGTCCTCCTCCGTAGGAAACACCCGTTTTTCCTGCACAGTCACGGAGAGTTCCTGCTGGTGTTCCGGGGTCCGGAGCTAGTGGGGCGATGTCTGATCACAGAGAACAACCGGTATAACGATTATCACAAAACAAACTTTGCCTTTTTTGAATTTTTTGATATGAAAGATGACCAGGAAGCTGCGAAGGTCTTGTTCGAGTACCTTGGGAAATGGGCGGCTGGTCGGGGACTTGACGCTCTCGCGGGTCCCATGCTGTCCGGCGGAGCCGGAGGAGCGGGTGTTCTGGTGGAGGGATTTGAGTATCCGCCGGCAATGACGATGATGCGCTACAACTTTCCTTATTATTCACGGCTGCTCGAAGGGGCCGGTTTTACGAAGTACGTGGACCTCCGGTCCTTCTCCCTCTCCCCCGAACAGTTCGTCCTCCCGGAGCGGATAGCCCGGCTGTCAGAGAAGGTGCTCAAGCGGGGCCGCTTTTCAGTCATGCGTTTCAAATCCAGGGGGGAGATCCGCCGGGTGGCGGAGGATATAAAGGGGCTGTACGCGACCACTCTGAGTCATCATCTCGAAGACTATCCCCTCAGCCCGGAGGAACTGGAACAGGTGAAAAAGGACCTGCTCACCGTAGCCGATCCGGATCTCATTTCCCTATTGACCTATGACGGTCGGATCATCGGTTATGCTTTCGGTTTCGCTGATATAACACCGGCACTTCAGAGAAACGGCGGCAGGCTCGGTCCGTTGTGCATCCTCCGGCTTTTAGCTTCTATGAAAAAAACCGACAAAATCCTCTTCAACGGGATCGGCATCCTGCCCGAGTATCAGCGGCTGGGGGGAAACGCTCTGCTGTACCGGGAGCTCGAACGGATGGTCCACGACCGGGGATTCTCCAAAGCGGAGATGGTACAGATTTCCGAAAAAACCGATCTGATGATCAGCGACGCCGGTACCCTGGGGGCGGAGCCGTACAAAGTGCACCGGCTCTACCGGAAGGACCTGTAGTAGTTGTTTCCGGCATAGAGGAATGTCTAATTCCTATTCGAGTCCCCTCCTTATCGACTGTATCTTCTCAGGCAACTCCACCGAGGTATCCGGCGGATGCCCCGGGCTTTCATCTGAGAATCGGCAGCGCCGCCGTCAATGCGGGAACAGGGCACATATCCGGATCTCGGGGCCTGGGAGTCGGCATCTTAGGTCTCTTCCTTTATGCAGATTCCCTCCTCCGTAGGCGGATATCAGGAAAAGCTGAGTCCGGCCCTGATGGGGAGGGAGGGCCCTCTTTGAGATTATCCAGCTTATGCCGGCATCTTGCCGCTGCCGGAAACCTCTCCTGAGAAGGACGAGGGTACAGGGTGCTTATTTTCCGGAACAGCTTCAAATGCTGCGGGCATTTCCAAATGATCCGGGAGGTCGTTTACGAACTGTGCTCTCCTGTATTTAGTCAAGAAAAACACAGTAGCGAGAACACTGAAAAAAGTTCTTGAAAAAATCTTTTCATCACGATTATTATCATTTGTGCCGGAGTGTAAGCTTCTGAGGAACCTGTGAAAAGTGTATTTTCGGACTCTATCGGGACTGGTGAAGATTATTCATATAAAGTAGGCAGGAGGGAATTATGATGCACATGGAAAACGGTTACCCGGGAGTGATCATCCTTATAACAGCTTTCATTCTACTCATCGTCGGCATCGCAGAACCGGCAGTCTTGTATGCAGAGTCGGCCGGGGAGACGGCTGATAGTCCTGTAAATCAGCCGGTGCAGGAGGGCGGCGAAGTCATCACCGATCCCGGGGTTATGGATCCGGAGATGAAAAGATGGATCTTCACGCCCCTTCCGATTGTTTTTTATACCACCGATACCGGTATCGGCGGCGGAGGACTGCTGGTAGCCGAACGGGGAACAAACCGGACGGATATCGATCCCCTTTTTCTGCAGACCGCCTTGACCTATACCCAGAAGAAACAGGTGGAACTGTCACTGATATTCAACGGTGACTTCATGAACGGAGATTACCGGCTCAAAGGCGTCGGGGGATTTTTCAACACCCCTTCGGTTTTTTTCGGAGTGGGATCTGAGGCCGATACGGAGGAAACCTACGAACGGCTGACGGCGGCCGGGGAGCTGGTCGGGCTGCGCAGGGTATATGGACAGTTGTATGGAGGACCGGCTTATCAGTTCGATTATGCCGAATATACCGAATATGATGAAGCCGGCGCGATCGTTTCCTACGTACCGGGTGATGATATGGTCCGAACATCGGGTCTGGGGGCCGTCGCGGAGTGGGACTGCCGCTCCTCCATGGTGTATCCCCGATATGGTTCATATCTGGAACTGCGCGGGTTCCGGTACGGATCCTTCCTGGGCTCAGATGAGGATTTCAGTCTTATACAGGCTGATGCTCGAGCCTACCATTCTATCGTCCCGGATGTGATCCTGGCGGTACAGGGCCTGGTTTCCGCAGGCTTCGGTGAGGTTCCGTTGCATAAAATGACGGAGTACGGAGGGGTCATGGTCCTGCGGGGCTATCCCTTTTCCCGTTTCCAGGATAAAAGTGGCTGGGCCTTGCAGACGGACATCCGGTTTCCGATTTTTAAGTTCATCGGAGGCGCAGTCTTCGCGGCGGCGGGACAGGTCGGAGAAGCCCTTGTTGATTTCCGGCAGTCAGGGACCGCCCTGTGCGCGGGGGCGGGGCTGCGGATCCGCCCCAATCCGGCCAGCGACGTGAGGATCCGGCTGGACCTTGGTTTCAGCCCTGAGTCTTTCGGTGTCTATATTACATTGATGGAAGCATTCTGAGTCCGGAGCGGAATGTTATCTCAGACCGGGAGAAAAGACGTATATCTTCCTGAGGGGCTACTACTCCTTCACCCCTCCGGCTGCCAGTCCGCCGGCCAGGTTTCGCTGAATAGTCATGAAAAGAATGATAACCGGGGTGGCGGTGAGTACCGACGCTGCCATGATGCGGTCCCAGATGGCGTTTTTCGAATTGAAGAGGGCCTTCAGTCCCATCGGCAGGGTATAAAAATCTTTGAAGTTTTTCAGAAAAACCGAGGCGAAGAGATACTCATTCCAGGCGATCATGAAACAGTAGATGAACACAGTGACAATGGCGGCGAAGGAGAGGGGGATGATGATCCTCCAGACCGTTCCGAAGCGGGAGGCGCCTTCGATCAGAGCCGCCTCCTCGATGGAGAAGGGAATGGTGCGGAAATAGTTGCCGAGCATATAGAGGGATACCGGCAGCGTCTGTACCACGTAGATGATCATAAGGCTCATGAAGGCTCCGGGGGGGATGCTGATCCATCCGATGCTCACGAACATTTTGTAGAGCGGGATGAGCAGGAGGATCCCTCCGAACATGTAGACGAAGAGGACCCCGCGCTGGATGACGGACCGGCCGGGAAAGCGCAGCCGGCTGAAGGAGTAGGCGCCGAGGATGGCGAAAACGACGGTGATGAAGGCCGCCGAGAAGGAGAGGAGAAAAGAGTTCGCGAAGTACCGGAGAAAGGGAAAAACATCGCCGGTGCCCTTGTACTTGGACAGGATGGCCTCCCTCTGTTCGGTGGTCAGGTCCGGGGTTTCCTCGAGCAGGGTGAGGACCGATTGCGGTACGTCCTTGGCCCTTTGCCCGATATTCAGAAGTTCCTTGTAGGCTTCGAAATTGAAGCTTTCTGGTATCAGGTCCGGATTGCCCCAGTCACCCGGGTATTTCAGCGAAATAGACAGCATCTGAATGAAGGGAAAGATGCTGAAAAAAACGATCCCGAGAACCAGGAGGAAGAATCCGATTTTACGGGGAATGCTCGTGTGTTTTACCATTTCAGTACCCTCTTGATATAAAACAGAATAAATCCTATCAGGAGCAGGAACTGAATCACTGCCAGGGAAGCACCCTGACCCAGTTCCATGGTACCTACGAAGGCCTTGTAGTAGGTATACACCGACAAAACCCGTACGTTCTCCGTCAATAGAAAGATTTCTTCGAATTTGTTGAAGTTCCATATCATCCGAAGGAGTACGATCGCCCCCATGACGAAGTAGACTTCGGGCAGGGTGATGAAACGGAATCTCTGCCAGCCCGACGCACCGTCCATCTCCGCCGCTTCATAGAGGTTCTGATCGATGGCCTGGAGACGGGACAGGATCATGAGATAGGAAAAGGGAAAGTTTTTCCATATGCTGAAAATGATGGCTACCCAGACGGCGGTGGAAGGCGAACCGATGAGGTTGAAGCGGGAGCTGAATATTCCCAGCTTTTCATAGGTGAGGTCCATGAATATCCCGTTGACCGGATCGAAGATAAACTGCCAGGCGAACACGACGGAAATGACCGGGGCTACATACGGAAAGAGAATAAGGCTTCGAACGAGCCCGCGCAGCGGAAACTCCTTGTTCATAACCAGGGCGACGAGAAGGCCCATGATAGTTGTTCCGAGGGTAGTGAATAAGACATAGATGACCGTAGTGAAGATGGCATTCCAGAAGCCCGGATCGAGAACGACATTCTTATGATTTTCCAGGCCGATGTAAGTATTGGCTGCCAGGGGCTGCACATCGAAAAAACTGAGGTATATGTTGTACACGATTGGATAGAGAATGAGGGCGAGAATGATGAGTACCGATGGCAGTACGAGGGACCATCCCAGAAGCATTTCCTGCCGCTTCAGATCAAGTCCTTCAGACTGTATAAACTGGATTCTTTTCATACCGGAAACACCTCTTTCTTTCTCCCGGCGCCGGCACGGACATGCGTTCCGCAGCCGGTCTTTTAAATACAGGCGGCCCGGGAAACAGGACCACCTGTCGGATTTTCAAAGGGCAGGTTTACATAAGTTTTTCCATTTCCATCTCAGCCCATTCCATTGCCTTCTCTACGCTCATACCCTCCTGGGTGATCTTGTAGATCATCTGCGGGATAATCTGTTTTGAATAAATGGAACTTGCCGCGGCCATACGCTGGCCTTCGACAATGCTGAAAGTCTCGATGTTGTCCAGGCCTTGAATGATCTCAGCCATTTTTTCCGCCCCGTAATGCTGGAAGATACCCTTCGGATCATTCTGAAACCGCGCGTTGGTGGCGATTTCCTTCAGCACCGGATTCATACCGCCGGGTGCCATATGGAGCCAGGTGATATAGGCGTTCGGTGTGAAGAGATATTTCATGAACTTCTGAACAGCATCGACCCTGGCCGGATCTCCGTGATTCGGGATGGCGAAACTGACGATGGTCCCGTATCCGGCGTCCTGGGTATTCGTAATGGTCGGAGCCAGCCGGGTATTTTTAACCAGTTCCGGATCGAAGTTTTTGCCCTCCAGCTCGGGGAAGTTTTCATTGGTGAGAGAGTTCATTGCGTTTTCTTCTATCGCCAGGTCATCCATGATGTAGGTCGAGTAGAAGAACATGGCCATTTTCCCCTGCAGGTAATAGTCCCGGGCTCGCCATGTCTGGGGTCCCGGCGGTGTAAATTCGGCCAGTTCGGCATAGTATTCGATGGCTTCCTTCATGGCTGGGGAGTTAAAAATCAGATTCCCTTCAGCATCGAAGAGCTGGGCCCCGTTGGCCATGGAAATCTGGGTGAAACACTGCTCGGCGTATGCCTCGGCTTTCGTCCCGACGAGGATACCGTACTGGTTCTCCGCCGGTTTGTTGAAGTACCGCGCTGCTTTCAGGATATCATCCCAGGTGGACGGAGGATTGAGTCCGGCTTCTTCGAACCAGTCCGCCCGGTACCAGATGCCCTGCACCCATCCGTGATACGGGACACCGTAATACAGGCCTTGGTCCGCACTTTCGTTCAGCCGAAGAGTGCCGGTGTAAAATCTTTCCTTGCCGATGTCCTCGATCAGCTCGGTGATCGCGGCGGCATCGAGGAGCCCTTCGGAACCGAAGGCGACGGCATTTTCAGCGGCGCATTCGATCATGGCCGGCAGGGTACTGGCCGAGGCGGCCGTATTCAGCTGGGTGGCCATGTCGTTCTCATCCACGGCGACAAGATTGATGGTGATATCCGGATTCAGTGCCTGAAAGGTGTCGATGAGCACTTGAATTGTTGCCATTCGGTCTGACTGGGTCTGGGTGGTCCAGAAATCGATGGAAACCGGACCGGTAACCTCCGCCACCGGTTCTTCTTCCTTACAGCTTGTCACAGACAATGTGAAAGCAATAATTAACAATACAGCGATGGGAAATAAAATCCACGCATTGCTTTTTTTCATCGCTTCTTTCCCTCCTTACATTGATATTATCCATTTCAAATGGTAAAGCCGGTACGGGGAGGGAGCAATAGTACTGAAGTACCGATTTGGTACCTGCTTTTGAGGAATCCTGCAGGTCGGAAAAGGGGAGTGTCCGGCGGACAGCCCTGAAATCTTCAATCCAGATAGCTGCAGTACTGACCGATGTCCAGCTGCCGGGCTGTCTCGGCGGCTTTGAAACGGTCATGGCTCCCGATTTTTCCATAGATTTTTGAAATCTGATTCTTCACCGTCTGCTCGGCGATAAACAGCCGCTCTCCAATGGCATTGTTATCAAGTCCCTTCGACAGGAGGTATAGAATCTCCCGCTCTCTCCGGCTGAAATCCGCAGCCTTCGGCGTACCGCCTGCGGGCGAATCAGCGTTCGGCTTTTCACCCGGCGGATTTGTTCCTTCTAATGAAAATTCCGGGTCAATTATTTTATGGGCGACCCGGGGCGAAAGCTGAATAGTGCCGTTGCGGACCGCCCGGATCGCGTTGATGAGATTGGTGGCGGGGATGTTCTTGAGAATATATCCGACGGCACTGTATTTCATTGCTTCACGGACGTAGATGTCATCGTCGAAGGTGGTCAGCATAACGACCTTAATCTCGGGAAGTTCACTGTGTAAACGCCGGGCAGCCTCAACCCCGTCCATCTTCGGCATCCGTACATCCATCAGTACAATGTCGGGCCTGGCAGCGCGTATAAGCTCCAGACCTTCCTCTCCATTGTGTGCCGTCCCTACTACCTCGATGTCATCGGAGCGAAGTTCCAGCACCGTCTGGAGGCTTTCGACAAAGAGAATCTGATCATCTACCAGGACTACTCTGATTTTTCCCATCTCCGTTCTCCGTAAGCGGCAGTACCGCTCGTACTTTGAAACCGTCCGAATAATTATGAAAACTGATTGTGCCGCCGATATTTTCCACCCTCTCACGCATACCGCTGATCCCGATTCCTTCCACGATCTGAGAGGTACTGCTTCCATTGTCAAGGATCGTCGCGTTAAGCTGACTATCTTCTATCCAGAGGCTTATTCTGACCATGTCGGCCTGACCGTGGCGAAAGGCGTTGGTGAGCCCTTCCTGAATGATCCTGAACAGGACCAGATCGAGTTTGCCTCCAAAACTGTTGGGCACGTTTCCGTATTCAATCTGCACTTTCATTCCGGTAGCTTCACTGAAACTGCGGGACAGGTGAGCGATCGCCTGCAGTCCGACTGCCTCCTTGAGCTCTCTGGACCGCATTTCCTGCATGGATCTGCGGGTTTCCTCAAGGCAGTTCTGCGCCTCGTTTATGGTGCGGTTGAGTGCTTCCCGGGCTCTCGCTTGGTCAGTGTCGATCAGATCCGTAACAGCTTCGAGAGTCATAAGGATATTGGTCAGAGAATAACCGACGGTGTCATGTATCTCACTGCTGATGCGTCTGCGTTCGTTCTTTACGACGGAATATTCGACGCCGTGCACATACCTTTGAAAGTCCAGATTTGCATCGGAAAGTTGAGTGATGACTGTATTCAGATGTTCGGTCTTGCGGTTCGCATTGTCCAGCAGGACTATCGCTCTCTTATACAGCAGGAGGGCAAGGGCATAGAGGAGGGAGGCCGAACTGATCGTCAATATGTCTTTGAGGTCCGCACCCTGCCGAGGCACATTGAAGACTGATCCGGGGGTGCTGAGAGTTCCCAGGAGAATAAAGGACAGGAAGAAGTACACCATACCGATTTTCAGGGATGTGTAAGTGACAATCTCGGTCAGGAGGGCGAGGAAAAGTATGAGCACAACCCCGAGATCCAGACCGAAGGGATAAGCAAGCAGGAAGAACAGCCCGATTTTGAATACCAGCAGGATGGAGGTGCTGCTGCGAAACAAAGCTAAAATCAGAGTAAATGCAGCTGAAATACCCAGAAGAATCTGAAAATGCCAGGAGAATTCCAGCAGAATCCATTCCTGTCCGGCGATCAGATAGGTCTTCTGAAATTCCAATGCCGCCGCCAGGTGTAAAATCAGGCAGACCGGCATACAGAAAACCGAAAGAGGATCATTGGAGAGATGCTGAGCGTAGATATCTGGATCGTACCGGATACGCATATATTCTTTAATGCTTTCAGCATAACACATTTGCCGGGGGAGCGAAATACGGAGAGGGAGCTTATTATCCCCGGTCCAGCAGGAGGATGAGATAACATATCGGGCTGACAAAATACCCGTGAAGGATACCCCGTTGATGGAAAAATCGTGGTAGTGATAACATGAAACCGCCCCGAAAAGGTACCTTCGAATTTTCAGAAGTCAATAAACCTGATCATGTCTAATTATGAGAGCGGCCGACTGTATTCATGAACCTTAAATGCAGTTCTACCGGAAATAAGAATAGAACCGAGCATGACTTATCCGGAATTCAGGTGCCGTTTCGGCTACACTCCTCTGTTGGTGTTTCGTGCGGCCTTTCATGTTATCACAAGAGAGAGGTTTCTACTTCTCCTCCAGCCGGCGCTGCAGCTCGTCCTTGTAGGACCCGAAATCCACATCCTGCTCGATGAAAAACTCACGTACCGTCTGGTCGGCCGGGCCCATGGGCATTCCTATCACTTCTTCTATTACTTCCTGACTGAGACCCCAGTCCAGCAGATCGCCGAAGGTAGTCCTGCCTTTGATCGTGGTATCTTCATCCCCCGGGTCTGTTTCCGGGGCACCTCCGGCATTTCCGCCAGTATTTCCGGCTGCATCATCGGAGGCGGGCTTCGCGCCGGTCTCCCCGGCTGTTTGGACCGTGTCCGGTCCCATCATATCGAGGGCCAGCTGGACCCCGTGTCTTTGACGGATCTCTTCAGCTGTCGTCTCGTCGATGCGACCATCCCGAACCAGCAGATCGACGGCACGAATGGGCAGTGCGGTGGTCTCTTCGGCTGTATAAGGCCGGCCTGCATAGAGGGCAACGAAGAGCCTCACACTGTCGGTGCCGATCTCCTTCCCGTCTATTTCCCCGAAGATCTCTTCAAAAATCTTAGCCTGTACGGCCCCCGGCTTGTCCTGAGCTTCGAAACCGTAGGCTTCAGCGAGCGCTTCTACCGGCACGTCAAAGGCTTTTTCTATATCCTCAAAGGTGTAGGAACCTCGGATGTCGGCGGGATCGTATTCCCCGGCGAACTCACCCTCGGTATATGCTGCGGGGATCTTGGAACTCTCAGTACGCCAGACGCCCAGGAGCATACTGATGAAAATTCCTCCGAATACAAAAACCAGCGTACCGGCTGCGATATGGGGTGATCTCAGTTTCATGACGTTGCCTCCTTTTCGGTTCGTCCGGATCTCGGGCCAGCCTGATCGTCTGACACGGCGAAGTTTCCGGTCATCAGTTCAACCGTGTTCGGTACCGGGCAGGCCTGTTCGCTGGTGCATTTGAGGCAGCTTATACACTGGTGGTCACGGACTCTCCCTGCAGTTGAAACGGTGATGTTCATCGGGCAGGTCCGGTCGCAGGCTTTGCAGTCGATACAGGTCTGAGAATTGCGCCGGATACCGAAAATGCGGAAGAGATTGAATATACCCAGGACTGCGCCGTAGGGACAGGCGTACTTGCAGAAGGGACGTTCGATAAAAAGTGAAAGAAGTACAACTGCCCCCAGAGCGATGAAGGCAGTGACAGCCACTTCACCGGTCCAGAAGTTGAACAGGGCGTAGTAGGGATCATAGTCCGCGAAGATCAGCTGAGCGCTCCGGGCGGTGACATAGAGGACCCAAACGGCTGTACCGTAGCGCAGGTAACGGAGGATTTTATCGACTCCCGGCGGCACGAAGGTATTGTACCGTTTACCTGAGATCTTTCGTCCGAGTCCGGCGATCCACTCCTGGACGGTACCGAAAGGGCAGATCCAGCCGCAGAAAACAGGTCCGGCTGCGATAGCCAGGGCGAAAACGATGATCATCAGAATAAAGCTGGATTCGTGGGTTTTTTTGACAAAGCCGCCCACGGCGGCAAACTGATAGATGGATACCACACCGCCGAAGGGACAGACTGCGTGAAGTGATGCCTCGCCAAGGAAGGGTATTCCCCCGCCGGTTTCCGATAGAGTGTGGTTGACTGCGATTAGGGCTATCAGAAGGAGAAAGAAAATCTGAATTCCCCTTCTTATCCGGGCGACCTTTTTTCTGGAAAGCCTGCTTTTCTTTTTTACCATGACCTGTGCCTCCGTCTACTAGTATAGCGGCGGGCCGGAAAGCCCGCCACCGGGAAAGTATTTTTATCTAATAGAGAAAGGAGGGATCTGTGATCACTCCGCTTTCATTCCGGCTGGAGACTATCCGGTCGAAATCGCCCTGAGAGATATATTCAGGTGTGTAATCATTCCCGGCACGGTCAATCTGCCGATAGAAAGATCGCATATGGTTCCGTGAGCCTTTGAGCAGGTTCTGGTATACGATCCTCACGTCATCGTTGCCGCTCTCTTCGATGAGGCGCTGCAGGTCGGCAATGTCAAGGTCCTCGATAAGCGCACCGACTTCGAGGGCCGCCTCGAGGGATTCTGACCCCTTCCTGATGAGATCAGTATACAAGGTGTTGAACTCTTCATTGCTGTATCTACCCCGTGAAGCCGGAGATGTGTTATCGACCGGATCGGTCAGCCCATATCGTTCGATCAGCATTTCCATGGCTTCCATGTGGGTCGACTCGCTTCGGGCGATATTGGCGAAGACCGGAAGGTTCCACTTCTCCGACAGGGTCAGATAGACATCTCTGGCGAGTTTCTCTTCCTCCCGCATGAGCAGTATCCCGGCTTCTTCCTCGCTGGTCAGGGTTCCCGGCTCGATACCGGAGATCACCGATTCGATGTCGAGCCCCTGTTCAGAGCGGTAATTCCCGCCGGCCCGGCCGGGACCATCTGCACGATCGAAACCTGGACTTGTGTTCCTCCGCCCATAATTCTGTGCCCACAGCGGCATAACCGCCGTTCCGATCAGCAGCAAAGCTGCACTGATAATCATGATTCTGTTTTTCTTCATCCTTGTGTTCCTCCTGGGAATTGTATGTTGTCTACACGGAAAGATAGAGGAAGAATATGAAGGAAATGTGAATATAATGTATTTCTTATATATATGTGAATAGCGGCGCTGGAAGAAAGGCCGCGGAAGAAGCCGTGCCGCAAGGTGAAACCGGGTCTGCCGACGGGCAGATCCGGCTTCTGCATGATAAGAAGATATCCCGGACGCCGGTTTAAACTTCAACTTCCGGCGGGTTTTCCGGATTGGCTTTGAGTCCTTCATAGGCCAGGACAATGAATGCCGTCATGAAGGCCCCATAAAGGGCCGAGATGACCGCGTCGATTATCGGACCGGCGATGGGAATCAGACCGATGATAGTCGTGACAATGCCGAAGATCACTCCCAGGGCTATCAGGATCAGGAAGAGAATCACTGTAGTCTTGAGGTTGCCGATGACGGTCTTCGCGGATAGTCCAATGGACTGCAGTCCTCCGGCTTCATCGATCATGACCGCCGGCAGGGCGAACATCACCAGGAAGGCAAGGATAATTCCCGGGATAACCAGAAGTATGAAGCCCACACCGGTGAGAAGACCTACCAGGACGGAGGCTATCAGAAGAGGAACTATTCTGCCCAGGGTGCGGTTCCATCCAGTCTTGAGGCTGGCCCTCTCTTCCTTTATCGACTGGTCGACCATGGCGGTGGTCATCCCGCCGGCAAGCAGAACGAGTACGCTTCCGAGGAACATGAGCACGAGAACCCCGAACAAGCCGAGGGCGGACTTGCCCGCTGCTGCGGCTTCCGGAGACATTTTCCCCATCATGTAGGTGTGGTCAAAGGGATCCATGGACCCGGTGAAAATTAATGAGATCAGAAGCATGAGTACCGAGACCGCCAGTAAGGGCAGGGCGATCAAAAGGTTTTTTTTGACTAGGTCGAAACTGTCCTTTAGTAATGCTGTTAAGTTCATTTTCTATTCTCCTTTTGTAGTGTTCTCGATCCTGCGGATACCTCGGTCGAATCCATCGGCCGGTATGGTTCATGAATTACATATCGCGGGTTAAAATATACAGCCCCAGCGAAATCCCGCTTCATCTGCTCTCGAGCAGCCGGATTGCTTTTGCCTGGGAACCATCCTGCCAGCCATGATATAGCCTCATTCCATCCTCACGGTCTGGAACACTCTTTTAAGGATAATAGATTTTCAGTCGAACTGCAAAACAATTCTCCCGGTATGCAATGTCAACCGGGCGGCAAAAGGAAAGGCCTCATCGATCCGCATATTCGCCGATTTCTTTCTTTTCGTAAAAAAATAAAACTTGTGTGATTGGAATTTATGATTTACCATTTAATCCTACATATAAAAAAGGAGGAAACGTTACATGAAGAATCTTAAAAAGCTGTTGATTGCATCTCTTCTGCTGGTTATCGCCGCCGCATTTGTGTTCGCCGGGGGCGAGGCTGAAGCCGGTGCAGAAGATGGCGGAGGAACCCTGGTGTTCGGCAAGCGGCAGCCTGCCATAGCCCTGGATCCTGGAGCTGTAGATGAAGGAGGATCTTCCGGTGTAACCACCCAGATCTTCGAATCTCTCCTGTCCTATGAACCGGGAACGACCAATCTGGTGCCGGCCCTGGCCGAGGATTGGGAGATCTCCGATGACGGATTGGAAATTACCTTCTACCTGAGAAAAGGAGTGAAGTTTCACGACGGGACCGAAATGAATGCCGACGCTGTCGTTTTTTCATTCATGCGCCAGCAGGACAAGAAGCATCCCTTCTATCAGTATGGACCCTGGAAATACTGGAGTTCCAAGGGCTGGTCGCCGCGCTACGAGGAAGACGGCACCCTCAAGGACCCGGGAGTGATCAAGGATGTCGTCAAAGTTGATAACTACACGGTGAAGGTGCTGCTCAATGAGCTGGATACCTCTATCATGTACAATTTCGCCCTCTATTTCACTTCCATAGTATCACCCCCTGCGGCGGAAAAACTGGGTGAGGATTTCAAAAAACAGCCGGTAGGCACCGGGCCCTTCAAGTTCGTGGAATGGGTCAAGGACGACCATGTAACCCTCGAGAGGTTTGGCGAATACTGGGGAGAGCCCGCTGGAGTACAGAGACTTATCATGAAGGTCTATCCTGACGCAACTGCCCGCAGTCTGGCGCTGAAAAAGGGCGAGGTCGATATGATCGAACCGCCGGATTACGACAATCTGCTCGAGCTCATGACTGCCCCCGAAGTTGTAGTGGACTTCAGCGAGATATACTCCATCGGCTATGTGTGTTTTCAGGTGGAAAAGGCCCCCTTTGACAATGTACTGGTGCGCCGGGCCCTGAACCACGCCATCAACAAAGACGAGATCATCAAGGGAGTCTACGGAGTACTCGGCTCACCCGGAGATATGCCGCTGCCCAAGGATATGTGGTCCTACAATGAGGACCTTGAGCCGTATAAATACGATGTAGACAAAGCCAAAGCCCTGCTGGCCCAGGCCGGCTATCCCGACGGTTTCGAATGCGAACTATTCGCGCTGCCGGTTTCCAGGCCCTACAATCCAAGCGGTATGAAGGTTGCGGAAATTATGCAGGCTCAGTTGGCAGAGGTTGGAGTCGATGCGGACATCATTTCCTACGATATCGGTACCTACTGGGACAAAGTCGATGCAGGCGAGTTCGATCTCTGTATGACCGGCTGGACCGGTGAAGGTGATCCGGACGACTTTCTCTACAACCTGTTCACCGAGGGGTACCTAAACAGCGCACGCTGGTACAATGATGAGTATATCAATCTTGTAACTGAAGCGAAGAAACTTACGAAGATCGAGGATCGGGCCGAGCTCTATATGAAAGCTCAGGAAGTCCTCCATGAGGAAGCCCCTATCATAATGCTGGCCCATGCCGTTGACTCGATGCCGATGCGCAACCGGGTAGTCGGTTTCATTCCCTACCCGACAGGCAAACTCGTATTGAAGCATGTGCGGCTGGTTGATTAAAAAGTAGATTCACGGAGTACACATCCTGGACCGGCCTGTATAATTTCCCGGCCGGCCGGATGTGTTCCTTTCCTTTTTTTCCGAAGAACGACCTTCTCTCAGGAGACTGGTATGACGAAATATATTCTCAAACGGCTGTTGCTGCTTATTCCAACCATCCTCGGGATAATCACCATCGTTTTTTTCATGATGTCCCTGGCTCCAGGTGATCCCGCCCGGCTGGCCCTGGGTGCCCGGGCTACTCCGGAGGCGGTGGCGGAGCTGCGACACGAATGGGGGCTGGACCAGCCGCTGACGACCCAGTATCTGGTCTATCTCAAACATGTGACGGCGCTGGATTTCGGGAAATCCCTGAAGACTCAGGAACCGGTTATTTCGGAGATCCTCGCACGTTTCCCGGCTACGATCGAACTTTCGATCGTGGCGATCATTATCTCGACGGTGTTCGGGATACTGGCAGGGGTGATATCCGCTTCGAAACAGTATTCGGCCCTGGATTACGGGGCCATGTTCGGCGCCCTGGTAGGGGTGTCGATGCCGGTCTTCTGGCTGGCGCTCATATTGATCATGGTCTTCTCGGTGAACCTGAATCTCTTTCCCACCGGGGGAAGAATGGGGATCCGTCTGATCTTCTCCCCCATAACCCGCTTCTACCTTCTGGACGGGCTGATCTATTTTTTCAGGACCGGAAGCATGAAGTACTTTCTGTCCGCGCTTCACCACATCATCCTGCCGGCCGTCGCCCTGGGAACGGTACCCCTGGCGATCATAGCCCGGGTTACCCGCTCATCCATGCTGGAGGTGCTGCGGCAGGACTACATCCGGACGGCCCGGTCGAAGGGGCTCACCGAGCGGGTGGTGATCTATAAACATGCCCTCAAGAACGCCTTTCTGCCGGTGATTACGGTCATCGGAATCGAGTTCGGTTTCAATCTGGCAGGGGCGGTGCTGACGGAGGAAATATTTTCCTGGCCGGGCCTCGGGCGCTGGCTCTTCTCGGCCATGAATGCCCGGGACATTCCGGCGATCCAGGGAGGGGTGATGGTTATCGCTATTGTATTCGTAGTGATAAACCTGGTGGTGGATGTGTTATACACTCTTCTCAATCCGAAGATAAGGTACTAACCATGAGTACGATTGAACAGACTGCAGATACCAGGCAGAGCCGGCTGGAGAATTCCCTCTTCTATGAAAACTGGCTCCTGCTGAGGAAAAACAAATCGGCCATGCTGGGCCTCTTCATTATCGTGATGTTCATTCTCGTTGCTGCTTTTGCCCCCCTGCTTGCAACCCACGATCCTATCGCCCAGGACATTGACCTCAGGCTGTCCAGGCCCATGGAAAACGGATATATTCTCGGTTCGGATGACTTCGGCCGGGACCTTTTCTCCCGGATCATCTACGGAGCGAGGATCTCTCTCATGATAGGGACCATCACGGTTTCCATTGGACTTGCCTTCGGGGTTTTCCTAGGGCTGATCGCGGGTTACTACGGCGGAGTTTTCGATATTCTCATCATGCGGATTATCGACATAATGCTGGCCTTTCCATACATTCTGCTGGCACTGGTCATAGTAGCCACCCTGGGGCCGTCCCTGCGGAACGCGATGATCGCCATCGGGATAGTCGGCATCCCGCGCTACGCCCGGATCGTCCGTTCCAGCGTTCTGGCGGAGAAGGAAAGCGACTACATCATCGTCGAGCGCTCTCTCGGAGCTTCGAACCTCGAGCTGATGTTCAAGTCCATCCTGCCGAACTGCATGTCGCCGATTATCGTCCAGGCTACCCTGGGCTACGCCGGTGCCATCCTGTCGTCTGCGGCACTCTCCTTCCTCGGAATGGGGACCCAGCCGCCGACACCCGAGTGGGGCCTGATGCTCTCTTCGGCCAAGCAGTTCGTGGCCTCAGCCTGGTGGGTTGTGACCTTTCCCGGCGTGGCGATTCTTATATCCGTGCTGGGATTCAACCTCTTCGGCGACGGACTGCGGGACGTTCTCGATCCCCGCCTGAAGGAGTAGAAGCGATGAGTGACGCGATTGATATGAAGTCCGTCCGGAAAGAGACGGAAACGGTTCTGCAGATGGAAAACCTCCGCACCTTTTTCTACACCCAGAAGGGGGTGGTGAAAGCGGTCAACGATGTCTCTCTGAAAATTGAAAAGGGGAAAACTCTGGCTCTGGTGGGTGAATCCGGCTGCGGAAAATCGGTCACCTCCCTTTCCATTATGAGGCTGATCTCCAAACCCGGACGTATCGAATCGGGCCGCATCCTCTTCGAAGGTGAAGATCTGCTCAGCTATTCGGACCGGCGGATGCGTTCCATTCGGGGCAACCGGATCTCGATGATTTTTCAGGAGCCCATGACCTCCCTCAACCCGGTCTTCAGGGTGGGAGAACAGATCATAGAAGTTTTCATGACTCATGAGAAAATAAAAAAAACCGAGGCCTATGAACGCGCGGTGGAACTGTTGAAGATGGTCGGTATCCCTGCTCCGGAGAAGCGGATCACGAGTTATCCCCACGAGCTTTCCGGCGGGATGAGACAGCGGGTCATGATCGCCATGGCCCTGGCTTCGCCCAATCCGGGTCTGATGATCGCCGATGAACCGACTACCGCGCTCGACGTGACGATCCAGGCCCAGATCCTGCAGCTCATGAACGAACTGCAGCGGCGGGTAAAGATGTCGCTTCTGCTCATTACCCACGACATGGGCGTGGTGGCAGAGACTGCCGATCACGTGGTGGTGATGTACGCGGGGAAAAAGGTGGAGGAGGCCGATATCAACGACATTTTCGAGCATCCACGGCATCCCTATACTGTAGGCCTGCTGAACTCCATCCCGGCAAATGAAAAGTACCGGGGCAGAGAACGGCTCGAAGCTATTCCAGGGGTGGTGCCGAACCTCCTGAAGCTGCACGACGGCTGCCCCTTCGAGAACCGCTGTATTTACGCGCAGGAGATATGCCGGCGGGAGTTTCCGGAGCGCAAGGTGATCGGGGAAAATCATGAAGTATACTGCCACTTTGCCGATGAGCTGGATTTTTCATAAAGAGGATTGAAGCAATGGAAAAACTGCTTGAAGTAAAGAATCTCAGGAAGCATTTCGAGATAAAGTCGTCGAAACTGATCGGTGAAAGCAGCTGGCTCAAAGCTGTGGACGATGTGAGCTTTGACGTAAATCGGGAAGAGGTCCTGGGGATCGTTGGAGAATCGGGCTGCGGAAAATCAACCCTGGGGAAGACCATCATGCGTCTCTACGACAAAACCGACGGGTCGGTCCTGTTCAAGGACCGGGATGTGTTCGAACTCGATCCGCGGGGTGTCAAGGAGATGCGGCGGACCATGCAGATGGTCTTTCAGGATCCTTTTTCTTCACTCAATCCTCGGAAGCGTATAGAGAGCCTTCTGGCACAGCCCCTGCGTATACACAACATGGGCAGCCGCATGGAGATTTCCCGGCGTGTTGACGAGCTCCTCGACGAGGTGGGTCTGACCACCCGCTACCGCCGCAGGTATCCTCATCAGTTCAGCGGAGGACAGCGTCAGAGAATCGGTCTGGCCCGGGCGGTGGCCCTCAATCCCGAGCTGGTCATCTGCGACGAGGCGGTATCGGCTCTGGATGTCTCCATCCAGGCCCAGGTCCTGAATCTGCTCAAGGACCTGCAGGAAAAGTACCATCTCACCTATATCTTCATCGCTCATGATCTCTCGGTGGTGGAGTTCATCTCCGACCGTATTCTGGTGATGTATCTCGGCCGGATCGTCGAACTGGCGGATAAACAGGTCATCGTGGAAAACCACCTCCACCCCTACACGAAGGCCCTGTTCGAAGCTTCACCGGGTATCGATCCGCGCAAAGACCGGGGCAAGCGGGTGCTTCTCGGTGATGTTCCCTCACCGATCAACCCTCCCCGGGGCTGTCATTTTCATCCCCGCTGTCCCGACTGCATGGATATCTGCCGGGAGGTCTATCCTCCGGCTGTCGAGGTCGAACCGGGCCACTGGGTGGCCTGTCATCTCTATCCAGGGAAAAAGTAGGCGGTAGAAATACATCGGAGCCGGCAAAGACAATGCAGCGGATATGCAGGCAGCCCCGTTGATGGGGTTTCAGGCGGGGTTCGGGGTGTTTGTTTTTAAAACTGGTCCGGAACGGCCGGGCTTCTTACCAGGTCCGGGGATACGGGCCGGTAAGGGGAAAATCATCCCGCACCGCCAGAGTGTACAAGTACTGGCCCGGGTAGAAAGTGATCCCCTCGGAACGGCACAGAACGAAGCCTTCGGACTCGGCGTACAACACCTTTGGCTCCATAGGCCGGCCCCAGATATCCATGAGCTCAGCCAGGGGCGTTCCTTTCCTGAAAAAATCACCCGGCTCCAGCAGATGCCGTACGATACATGATTCTTCCACCACCGGAGTTCGGTCCCTGCGAACCATGTAACCGGGATCAATCACCTTGGTAGTTTCGATCGCTTCCATCGTTCCGTCGAGCATTCCCGCCCAGCGCAAGACGTTTCTCGTACCGGCCGCGGCGGCTTTCACAATGCCCGGATCGGGAACGATGTTGGTACCGAGCTCCGCCGTGAAGGTCGGTATCCCCGCGAAGAGCAGCACCGAGCCGGCAACCGATCGGTGGAGCTTCTCCTCCAGGTAGCGGTCGGATGAGTATTCACAGATGGTCGTGTGTCCGTAAGCGGCGAGCATCTGGTCTATTTTCTCTGATAGTTCATCGGCTTCTGTTGAGGTCATGCCTGTAGTGCCGCGTGCCGTCAAGCTTGCGGCGGGTTGTATTGCAGCATGTGCTGAGGAAGAGATTTTCGAAAGTCTCTTCGAGGCACCTGGCTGCGCTCCGGTATTTTTTCCCTGATCAGGATAGTAGAGAACCCGGTCCCGGAAGGCGAAGGAAAGCGCCCCGACATTGAAACAGTGAAAGTCGATGAGATAATCCGCTGTGGCGGCCACATCTTCGTACAGCTTTGCATATATCCGTTCGAGGGGTGAGAGGGATCTGGAAGTTTCCTGTAGTGCGTCGCCGGAAGAGCTGACATCACCGGATGTGCCGCTCGCGGAGGAGTTCTTCGATGCATACCCCCGCTTCTCCGGCCAGAGACGATTGGGGTCCGTATCGTCGTAGAATGACTTGCGTGTCTTCTGCCGCAGCCCGGCCGGATTCAGTACCGGTAATGCTACTATGGTACCGCGCAGACCTTGCTCCAGAATATCTTCCATCAGGCGATATATCACAAGCGGGCCGGTGTGTTCGTCACCGTGAATACCGGCGGTCAGCCAGATGCAGGGTCCCCCGCTGGAGCCTTCGACAACGATGAGGGGGAGGTCTTCCCTTTCACCGGTAGGATGAGCAAAAGCTTCGTACCATCCGTACTGAATGGTTCCAGGTTTTGAAATAACGTTTGATATTTTCATTTTTACCTCTTTTTTATTCTTTGATTAGACCATGATGTCTCAATCAGGGAATATAGTATCACGACCTTTGTCTCAGCGCGACCGGAAAAAATCGTAGCCATCGGTAATCTCCTACGGCACCAGGAGAAGTACGGCAGGGCTGAAAGTGAACCGTTTGCTTCCGCGGTCCGGAATATCTATACTTAAAGGACATGAAGGCAACCGCCTTTCAGTCGGAAAAAGACCTGCCGCCAATTCCCATTACCGAAGCCCTCTGCCGAAAAGCCCTTGAGCTCAAGGAACACGGGCTGAAGTGGGAACCTCATGTTGGATGTTTTGTTTGGGATCCCGAAGAGACGATACCCGCCCCGTCCCCGTTTGGGGGGAGGATCTACTTTATTCTCAACCTGAACCGTTTTCTGCAGTTTTACAGTGATATTGAAAGCATGAAAAACAGGCTTGTATGGCTGCCGACCTGGCATCAGGCCGGACAAATTCTTGGCTCCGCCGGGAAAAGCAATTCTGAAAATGGCGTTCAAAGGAAGGGGCCGACGGAAGAACCAATCTTTTACGGGGATAGTGAAAATGACTTTATCCGGCTGTACGATCGGGTGATTGCTCAATTGCATTCAGTGTAAGGTAACTCATTTAAGGTCCCCCGGTTTTCAGTTCCAGTGATCATCCCGGATGGAACCAAAGGCTTTTGAGAAAGCGGGAATTGGCAATATTCTCATTGATCCGGGAATGGCAAATCGGGAATATGCGGAAGAGGCAGTCCGAAGGCTTCTAAACGGAAACACTCGGTGACTGCATGGTTTGAAACAATTGAATTATTCAAAAAGAGCTGCATCGGCTTCCACAGTACGGAAACTGCTGCATTGGGTGTTTAAATTGGCCGATATGTCGCTTATTCGTTCAGCCAGAGCATGGGTATGACTCACTGCTTCATCGATCCCCGCGATGCCTTCCTTTATCTGATCCATGCTTCCGTGAACACTGGATGATACCGCTCGAATCGACTCCATCGCCCGGCCGGTGACTTCAGCGGTACCGCTCATCTCGGTGCTTCGGGCCTTTATTTCCATTGAACTGTCTCTCAGGTGCTGTACCGATTCGAGTATCTGACTGCTTCCGTCTTCCAGCTGAAGCATGCTTGCGGAAATTTCCTGGAGACTTTCGCTTACTCCGGTAATCTCTTCATGAATCAGGCGAAAGGACTGCTGGGTATCGGCTCCTTCCGCGGCGGCTGACTCAATTTTCAACACCACGTTTTTCACCACTCCGGATATGCGTTTTGAATTGACTGCACTCGCCTCCGAAAGTTTTCTGATCTCTTCGGCGACCACCGCGAATCCGCGGCCGGCGTCTCCGGCGTGAGCAGCTTCAATCGCCGCGTTCATGGCGAGTAAATTAGTCTGAGCTGCAACATTCTGGATAATGTGTACCGCCGCGCTGACTTCATCGATGCTCTCATGCATATCATTGATAATCGTTATCGTTGAAGTCAATTTTTCCTGACCCGTATGAGCGGATTCAAGAAGCCCCCGGGTTGCTTCCATCTTGAGTCCGGTGATTTTGCTCACATTCCCGATGGAGGAAACCATCTGACTCACCGCCGAGCTGGTTTCCTCCACCATAGCGGACTGTTCGTGAAGGCTGTTTTCTACTGACTGTATAAAACTTTTAGATTTGGACATTTCCCTCGAGCCGACCTCCACCTGTTCCTCGAGATTCCTTGTTCTTTCACGGATAGAAATGGAGCTCTCCTGAATGGTTCTCACCATTTCCCTGGTATGATCGGTGGTTTTTAATAGTTCATGTTCAACGGCAACATTTTCACCCGAACTCTGCTGGATGGAATGAAGAGATGTACTGAGCTGTAAAGTAAAACTTAGCAGATGCCCGCATAGCCGTCCCAGTTCATCCCTGGTCTTCACATCCGGGCGTACGGTCAGGTCTCCCTTACTCATCTTCAGCAGGGCCTGTTCAAGAATAGATATCATGCCGGCCATCTTACGGGCATAAACGAGGGCGGAAATAATCGACAGAAGAATAATAACGCCGGCGGACGCGAAGACGGAAAGGTAAGCCCTTTTTCGGATTTTCGTCAATTCGGTGTTAATGACTTCCGTCTGCTTGTCGATCAGTCCCCGGGCGATCTTCATCTGATTGTTCATTATAAATATCCAGGAACTCACCTGGCTGATCTGCCATTTTGCTTCTCCGATTTTCGGATGATCCTGGATTTTTATATTGGTGAAGATATCCCACACGGTTATTTTTTCACGTTTCGCTTCATCCGGAAACAGCTCTGTCAGGATTTTCGTCAACTGTGTCATCAGCAGGGTGTATCTTTCCCAGTCTTCTTCAAAAGCCTTCTTTTCATCCTGAATATAAGTCAAAGAGGTATTGATGGTATCGCTCAGGCTTGGAAGAAGCTTGAGCTTTTTCAGCTCCTCGTATGCGGAATCCAGAATCTTCTTTTGTTCCTCTATCACTTTTTTCTGCTCAGCGATACTCTTACTGTCGATCTGATTGATCTCTAGAGTGATCTGAGAAATCCCCGAGCTGACATCCTGCAGTTTCCGCTGCTCACTTTTCAGGATCTGTTCCGGAATGGTCAGCAGGTAGTACGCTGTTCCCGCGGCAAGAAAGGCGAGGGCAACAGCAAGGATAAAAGAAACGAATTTATAACGGATGGACATGGTAATTCCTTTCTGGGTATAGGTTAATTCTTGTACAATGAGTTCCGCGCCAGGAGATTTGCTCTCTATTTTGCAAACCCGGTCATTATGCTATAAACTGCCTGCTTCTATATACCCAAAAAATCTCCATTTTCCAAGCATTCTTCGGTCAATTCAGAGTGGTTTCATAGAGATTTAATATTTCGAATAATCACCGGAGGGAAAAGTGATTTAATGATAGGCTCTTTTGAGTTAAAATTGAATTATGAAAAATGAGTTTATCTTAAAATGTTTGTTTAAAACAAAAAGTATTAATCTGGAAGAGGGTACGATCCTCGCATACAATCCGCCGGGAAAATCAGGGGATTTCGACTTTGATAAGATCGAAGGAATGCTCCTTGGCCTGGCGATCGGAGATGCCCTGGGTGCAACTACCGAGGGGATGCCCCCTGCTCAAAGATGGGAGGCTGTCGGTGAAGTTACCTCCTATTTACCGCACCCGTATGCCAGGGGGCGGGAGGTCGGTCTGCCCACAGATGATACCCAGCTGGCTTTCTGGACCCTCGAGCACCTCCTGCAGTACGGGGCGCTGAATCCGGAGGGGCTCGCAGAGACCTTCTGCGGAAGGCGTATTATCGGTATCGGGGCTACCGTACGGGATTTTGTCTCCAATCACAAGCGGGGAGTTCCATGGTATAAATGCGGTCCCCCTTCGGCGGGAAACGGCGCGCTTATGAGGATTGCTCCTGTTCTGATCCCGCATCTCAAGGGAGGAGGCAGGGAATTGTGGATAGATACAGTCCTCGCCGCTATGCTCACCCACAATGATCAAGCATCGATATCCGCCTGCACCGCCTTTATCGGGATGCTCTGGGACCTCCTGGATATGGACAGGGCTCCGGATCCGCTATGGTGGATCAACCGGTATATTGAGATAGCCGGGTCCATCGAAGGCCGCAGCAGCTATTCTCCCCGGGGAGGTGAAAAAAAAACATACTGCGGTCCCCTTTGGCGATATGTGCAGGAAAAGGTGCCTGCAGCTTATTTTGACCGCTTATCAGTACTGCAGGCATGTAATAATTGGTTATCCGGAGCCTATCTGCTTGAAACGGTTCCCTCTGCCCTCTACATCTTGATGCTCCATGCCGATGATACCGAAGAGGCGATTCTCCGGGCGGTCAATGACACCCTCGACAATGATACGATAGCTGCGATCGTCGGGGCGGCAGTCGGTGCTCTTCACGGAAAAGGAGCGCTGCCCGCTCAATGGCTTGAAGGATTGGCCGGATATACAACGATGCAGGATGAAGGGCGGGTGTTTGACCTGATAGGTCAGGCGAAGGATGTTTTCTGGGAACGTGACGGAAATCGCCCAACTTGATCGGAGCATCAGGTTCTACTATATTTGGGATAGAGATCGTTCCATAGTTTATGAAAGTTTCAGATGGAAAAAGCTGTATGCAGGACAAAGATGATGCACCCTCTCCGGCGGGAAGGGGAAGTATAGAGCATCATTTCAATATCGCTTACCTCTATCCCCCGGCGATCGGACTTGCCGGAATTCTTTCTATGCTGTATATCTCCGCACTGATGCGAGGCAGACGCCTTCCGGTGCTCCCCTTAAGCCCTTTTCCTGAAATCAGCTTTACCGGAACCCGACAGCTCTACATTCTTCCAGTCTCTTTTCTGGTGCTGGGGCTCATTTTTATCTATGACCGGCGCAATTACTCTCTCTTTTTCCGCATGGGAGACCTCGGGGCCCGAGTCGGCCCGCTCAAACTGCTCGGACTAAAGGGGACCGAGTCCTGGAAAAAGATAGGGCCCCTTATTGCAGGGCTTCTGACCGGGGGTACCCTGATTTTTATGGCGGCAGAGGTGATCGGATTGAAGGGGATCTCGCATGCCACGGTGATAAAACTGCTTCCCTTTGTGCTGATATTTTCAGCCGCCAACGCCTGGTCGGAGGAGATTTTCGGCCGTTTTGCCGTAGTCGCCGGACTTTCCGGTCGACTGAAACCCAGAACGATTTTCTGGATATCCGCCGGTATATTCGGCATTCCCCATTATTTTGGTACCCCGGGAGGTCCGATCGGAGTCTTGATGGCGGGGTTTCTGGGATGGCTTCTGGCAAAGGCGGTCTATGAAACCCGGGGAATGTTCTGGGCCTGGTTCATCCACTTCGTTCAGGATGTGGTCATCTTCACCGCCCAGGTGATGATTCTCGCTGGGGCGGCTGATGTTGTTTAGGGCTCCCGGGGGTGCACAAAAGAAAGGCTGAAATTATCCTGCGGGGTGGACAGTCAATCTTTTCGCGGAAACCAGGGGATAAAAGGACTGGTATTTGCGCGGTATGTTCGGTAGGCCGGCAGATGGCCGTATTTCTTTTCCGCCTCTCTCTCAACGGTGGGTATGCCGGTGACGAAGAGAAGGAGAACCGTAAGGAAGACCGGCCCTGCGGCCGTGAGTAGCAGGATCCCTTTGAGATGGGGCAGGGAAAAGAGGAATATGCCCCACCAGCAGAGGCTTTCACCGAAATAATTGGGATGCCGGGAATATTTCCAGAGGCCTGAACCGATCCATCGTCCTTCGTTACAGGTATCTTCTCTGAAACGATATTTCTGCAGGTCCGCCGCCGATTCGATGAGGAATCCGCAAATCCAGATTACTCCGCCGGCGGCATGAAGAGCCGTCCATCCGGCCGGATTCGTACCGCTCAGGACGACGAGAACCGGCAGCATTACGACCCAGATGGTGATGGTCTGCAGGAGCCAGAAGGAAGCCCAGGCAGTTAGGTTCGGCCGCATCCTGTCAAAACGCACGTCTCTGCCGATTTTGAGGATTCGGACGAAGAGGTATCCCCCGAGGCGGAGGGCCCACAGGACGACAAAAAGGGCGATCAGGACCCCTGGTCCGGCATGAGCGGTGCCGGGGGCGGCACCGGGAGCGGCGAAGAAAAGGGTCACTGTAAGTATGAAAAAGGTCAGACTGTATGCCAGATCCGTAAGTTTGTCCGTCCGGAAGACGGCAGCGAAGAGGAAGAAAAACAGCTGCAGACCAGCGATGAGTACAGCGGCTGAAATAAATGAATAGGGATCCCAGCTAAACAAGGGTATCAATCCTCCTTAATTTTCATGGCAGGAAAAAACAATCCGAATTCGGTGTTCCGATAAGTGAAAGGATAGCTAAAAGAGGAGGAGAAAGCAAAAGGGACGACGATTTTTCAGCTCCCGGCAGGCCGGATTGTGTTCTTCGGGCGCAGGAAGCTAATTCATATTTTCCACCGGGCTGACATAGGCCGGACGGCCTTCGAAATCTCCACTGTAAATGAACAGGTGCTGCAGGTCTTCCGGCAGAGTCTGCCAGAGCTCGCCGGAGATGGAAATGCTTCCGGGAATAGTGTGGGATTTTTCGAGATGTGCAGCGTAGTTGATGTTTTCAGAGATGATAGTACCTGTTTCATTGGAAAATTTCATTTTTCCCGTATCCACGCCGATCCGGATTTCTATCCGGTCCTTCACCGGCCGGTCGGGGTCGACGTTGAATACCGACAGAAGGTTCTGGAGTTCAACGGCAAACATGATCGAGCGGATTTCATGACCTTTGAAGGTGAAGGCAAGCAGTGCCCCGTCACCCGCCCAATACCAGATCCGGCCGTTATAGACGGAAAGCACCCTTCTCAGCAGATTATGAAACCTGAAATAGAGCTGTTCCGCCTTCTTTACGCCGTGTTTTTTTACCAGCGAGGAGTTCGCCACGATATCTATGCAGGCAATGGAAAAATCATAAATTTTCCCTTCCTTCAAGGCGCCCCAGTTGGGCATGGATTCCGGATCTTCATGGACTTTCTTTAATTTTCTTCTTTTAAAATCATAAATGAAGCCCGAAGTGGTGAGATTATAGAGAAAACGCTCAATGCCTTCGAATTCGATTTGTTTTCCCAGCAGTTCACCCCCGTTGAGGTCGATCAGGCATTTTACCAGTTTTTCTTCATGCTTCTTTCTGATGCATTCGGAGATCAGTGATTCCGCCGCCCGCCGCTTCGGTACGGTAATATGCGGATCGATGCCGAGCATTTCGTGAGAATTATATTTTCTCAGAATCAATCGGCCGATTTCATCGATCTGGCAGGGTTTGAGATTTTTTGCAAGCATTTCAGTCATATCATTGATAAGCCCGGGGTCGAGCATATGGTGAACCTCTCTATCTGCTGGGGTGCCTGTTACATCATTCACATCAATTTCCCGCCCTATCGAAAGAAGGGATACAGGGTAAGGATGATAAAGACTATCTTATGTTGAAATCTTCTTACACAGCAGTAGGTTTATTTTATCAAAATACTCTAAAAGAATCTACCCAATCTGTCTGATATCTGAAATAGGACAAGTGAAATGGGCCTTGATGCTTTATCAAAGATGCGGCGGGACCGTTCATCAGACCCAGACCCGGAAACAGTCACAAACACAGATACAGACCCAGACACCCGCAGGAGTACCGGGGCAGTCCCAAGCGGCAGAAC
>Ga0272441_10001207_pt1 | contig 55471 bp, 35 predicted proteins | sample SSMProp6N_FD_193582 | JGI IMG/M metagenome (GOLD analysis project Ga0272441, IMG submission 193582) | Marine sediment archaeal communities from Little Sippewissett salt marsh, Falmouth, MA, United States - SSM-Prop-6N | ecosystem: Environmental > Aquatic > Marine > Wetlands > Sediment ...
ACGCTGTTGATGCCCACGGCACGATGCTTGTCTACTTCGGCACCCCGACCCGGCTCCGATATCAGGTGCATCATTGCCTGTCCCATTACATGAAAGGAACGCGGTCGTTGCGTAGCTGTTGCGCGAGAAACGACAATGGAGTTGGGTTTGAACGTCAAGGTTGACTCACGAACGCAATCGATGGAGGTTGTACGAATGCCGAACTGGAGTACGCGCCGTTGGAGGCCGTTGTTCCTCACGATTTGGGGTGGCCAAGCGCTTTCGCTTATCGGGAGCCGCTTGGTGCAATTCGCCCTCGTTTGGTGGTTGGCCAAAGCATCGGACTCGGCCGTCGTCTTGGCGAATGCAGCGTTGATGGCCTACGTCCCGATGGTGTTCCTCGGGCCGTTTGCAGGGGCATTGATCGATCGTTGGAATCGCCGTGCCGTGATGCTTGTCGCGGATGCAGGGATTGCACTAGCTACCGTCGGATTGGCTGTGTTGTTCGCAACCGACAACATTCGAATCCCCTACGTGTACGCACTCATGTTCATCCGCGCAGTCGGCAGTGCGTTCCACTTCCCGGCCATGCAGGCGTCAACCACACTCATGGTTCCGAAGGAACAGCTCTCGCGAATTGCCGGAATGAACCAGACGGTCCGTGGCGCCGCGATGCTGATCGCGCCCATGTTGGGCGCGCTGCTCATTGAGTGGTTCCCGATGCAGCATGTCCTGGCCATCGATATCGTGACTGCATTTCTGGCCATCGCTCCTTTGCTCCTGATACGCATTCCCGAACTGCCGGCTGATGCACTCAAGAAGCAGTCTCACATCCTCCGGGACATGAAAGAGGGGCTGCTGTTCTCCATCCGATGGAAGGGGATGCTGTACTTGATCCTCGGTCTGGCCTTGATGAACTTCGTCGTCAATCCTGCATTCTCCCTCATCCCCATGTACGTGAGACGTGTCCTCAGTGACAACCCTCTCGTGTTCGGCAGCATGCAAACGCTGTTCGCGGTCGGCTTTCTTCTGGGCGGCCTCCTGCTATCGGTCTGGGGTGGATTCAAGAAGCGAATTTTCACTGCACTGCTTGCGGTCGCGATCATGGGGGTCGCCATCGGCGCCATGGGTCTGACGCCCTACGGCTGGATTGGATGGGCCCTCGCAGCCATGTTTTTCACTGGACTCATGGAACCCGTGGCAAACGGATCGTTCACCGCAACGTTGCAAGCATCGGTTCCAGCGCATCTTCAAGGGAGACTCTTCTCGCTACTCGGGAGCGCAACGCAAGCTGTGGTTCCCCTCGGCCTACTCCTTGCCGGCCCGCTCTGCGATCGCTTCGGCATGCGCATCTGGTTTCTGATCGGAGGAATCGCTTATCTTGTTGTCGCGTTCGGAGGGCTCGCCAGCCAGCAGGTTATGGGGCTGGAAGCTGAAGGAGCGGGATTGAAAGAGCAGGAAGCAGAAGGGGCGGGGTGAGGGTGGCCGCCCATGTTACCACGGAAGGACCGGCGTGCAGGAGCATCGCTCCTTTGCCTGTTCCTGGCTCAAGGTGAAGTCGGCTGGCCATATGTTCTCGGCCGTACGCGATGCCGAAAGCAGTGCTCTCTGCTTGCAAGAATGGCGACATCTGAGCAGCCATTCTCTTCGTCCGTGGGCCAGCTTCCAGGAACATCATCTCTTCGCTTGCTTCTGTCTCGGGGTTCGAGCGGCAAGCTCAGAGATTCAAGCAGCGCCGGCTTGGGGCTACTTGGTGTTGCCGGGGAGCTACCGTATGAGAGCGCCAGCGTCCGGCGAACCTCAGCGAGGAGATCCATGCAGACGGAGATTGTTCCGTGTGCCGCGTATCCAAGCTGCTCTGAGAATGATGAGCTGTGTCTCTAGCTCTCTGAGAGCGCCTCTTGCGCGGCCAAGACCAGGGGCTTTCTGAACTCCCGTCCTACAAGCTTCCGTTGCCCTTCGGCGTAATTGCCCGGAATGGAGACAGCCGCTCGGCGCATCTGGGACGAGCGGATGGGACCTTCCATGGAGCAGTATGGCGCTTTCTGTTCACCTTCACCCCTCGTCCCTCATCCCTTGCCTCCCCACGACATCATCCCTTGTTCCTTCATGGACAGGAAGCCGTCCTTGGTGACGATGAGATGGTCAAGCACTCGGATGCCGAGGACATCGCCCGCACTCTGGAGCCGCTTCGTCATGGCGATGTCTTCGGGGCTGGCTTCCAGTGTTCCTGAAGGATGGTTGTGTGCGCATAGCACAGATGCAGCACGATCGGCAATTGGATCGGCGAATACCTCGCGAGGATGAACCTGGTTCGTGTCGAGCAGCCCGACGGTCACAACGCGCGACTCAAGCACTTCATTCGCTCCATTCAGCGAAAGGCACACGAAGTGCTCCTGTTTCGCGTTGCGGATGCCTTGGAAGTATGGCAACGCATCCTTGGCCTCGCGGATCCGTGTGCGGGGGCGCGCCAAATGGCGCCGTGCAAGCTCGAAGGCTGCCAGCAACTGGCACGCCTTAGCCTTGCCAATCCCATCAACTTCTAGAAGGGCATCGGCACTGATACTACCTAGCCCTTCCGGAAACGTGCGGAGGATCGAGCAAGAGAGCTCGATCACGCCCTTCCGGCGTGTGCCACTCCCCAGCAAAACCGCGAGCAGTTCCGCATCCGCCAATGCATGCACACCTCTTGAGAGCAGCTTCTCCCGGGGGCGATCCACATTGGAGAGCTGATCCATTCGAGTTTTCGGCGCCCAGCGGTGTGGAAACGGATCACTGACATATGCATGCTCTCTCACCGACATACGTAGAGTATATGTTTTTGCAGATGGCCAATCAAGTTCTATGTATTCTTCACCCATGATGCGCTCTCGCATCTCTGGAGGATTTCGCCGCCGCCGGGGAACGCTTGATCGGCAAGGTTGACCGCTACAGCAATCGCAAACTCATGGACAAACGAGGGGGCTACAGCCCGTCTGAGGACTCATCCTCCAGACCTAGCTCGTCGTAGTCGGGCAGGATGGTTTCGATCTCACGAATGGGTCGATAGGCGAAGCCGACGATGGCTGCCAGCGTACCGAGAATGCCGAAAAGCACGAACATCAGGCCCATGCCCGCTCCTGGGCCGGATCCTACAAGATTCGCCAACGCGTTCGCCCATCGGCTCTGACCTTGCATCAGCGGCTCGAACCAACGGTCGGCCATGAATCCGGCAACGGGCAAGGCCACGGCACCACCGATCTGTCCAATGAGAATCCGCGCGGAAAACACACGTCCTTGTAGATGAGGTGGAATCTTTGTTTGCCAAATCGCTTGGCTCGAGCCGTTCCCCATGGGCAGCAGAATCATGGTCAGAAAGGCACCGATTCCCCACACCAACATGCTCTGCCCAATCCCCAGCACGAGATTCCCGAACAGGCTGGTACACAGAATCGCCAGGAATAGGGCATTCATCTTCCGTTTCGGCCCTCCCCAGATACTGACCAGCGCACCCCCTGCAAGCCCTGAGGCTCCGAACAGGGTCATGACGGTCCCGAGCACAAGCCGATCATTCCCGGATCGCGCAAGGATCATCGGCGAGAGTACGCCTCCACTGAAGGAGAGCAGAACGTTCAGTGTGAAGTACAGGACCAGAAGCCCCATCAAGCTTCGATTCGCTGCGATGTACTTGAACCCGAAGACGCAATCGGCGAGAAGATGGCGCTCCTTTGCCTCCTTGACGTGGTGCTCGGCAGGTTGAGGGATCGCCACCAGCAGGAGTGTCAATATGGCGAACGAGAACGTCACGATGTCAATCAGCAAAATCCCCTGGATGCGTATCAACGCGAGCAATGCGCCGGAAGCAATAGGCGCGAAGACACCCGAGATGGAATGCGCCATCCCCAGCATGGTGTTCGCACGTGTGAAGTGCTTCTTCGGCAACATGAGTGAGATCGAAGCAGAGTAGGCGGGAAACTGAAACGATCCGAACGCACCGGCGAATGCCGCAACCACGTAGAGATGCCAGATCTCCAGCATACCGAGCAGATGAAGAACGAAGACCGCAATCGTACCCAATCCAGCCGCGAGATCGCTGAGGATCATCACCAGCTTGCGATTCCAGCGGTCGATGAGCGCGCCGGCAAGCGGGGTGAAAATGATTCGAGGGAAGTACCCGAAGAATGCAACCAACGCCAATGCAGTCGCTTCCCCTGTGAGTTCCCATGCCCAGATGGTCAGCGCGAATTGCGTCATGCCGGAGCCAAGCAGGCTCACCACCTGTCCGAACCACACCACACTGAATCCGGCCATCCCCGTTCTCAAACGCTCGAGCATCTATCCTCCTCTGTCGTCATGCCTGCCTACGGATAAGTGTCTCCCCTGGGCAAATGGGTTCAAGCGCTGCGGACGTGCCAGATTCTGCTACAATGCTGCTCCCATGAGAAACACGATGATCTTGCTCGGAATTGTCGCGCTCGGGCTTATCGTTGCCCTTAGCATCGTCGGAGATGAACGATCGGGAACACCTACGCCTGATGACATGACGTTCACCGTCGTCACGCTGAATGCCTGCTGGTTGTTCGACGGTACTGGCGAGGAAGAGTTCCGCTATGCTCCGCAGAACGCAGAGGACGCAGAGGCTCACATCGCAGACGTCGCGAACTACCTCTCAACTGTCGATGCAGATTTCATCGCGATCCAAGAGATTGAGTCGGCCGATGTGCTCCGGCGCGTGAACGAGAAGCTGGGGGGAGTGTATTACGAGATCTTTGTCCAAGGCACCGACGATTACACGGGACAGAACGTAGCCGGGCTCTCACGATTCCCCGTTCTCGCAAAGGGACGAACGGACGCAACGCAAACCTATCCGATCCCTAGTCCGTCCGATCGCACCGTGCGCGGCCGCGAGAACGTCGCCAAACATTTCTGGGTCACAACGAAGATCGGCGAAGACACGATCACTTTCATCGCGCTGCATCTGCTTGCCTATCCCACCGATGTCGAGCGATTCCTTCGTCGAGAGGCCCAAGCCCTCATCATCCAGGACTTGGCAAGGAGCTTCTACGACCAAGGGCACGAGATTGTCATCCTCGGGGACGTCAACGATTTCGACTCGACCGTCTGCGATGCAGCTGGCAACGAGCCGCGCTCATGCGTAGATCTCCTGTTCAAGGATCTGGATCCAGAGGCAGAAGGAGAGGAATTGGTGAACGCTGCCTCTTCGCTACTACAGGATTTGCGCTACACCTACTGGTACGACGAGAACCGAAACGGCATCGACGATGGCTCGGAAGAGCACTCGATGATCGATCATGTGTATGTCACCCGCGATCTCGCGGCACAGATCGTCGATGTACGAATCGATCACCAGGCATACGAAGCACGTACAGTCTCGGATCATTGGCCCGTGATCGTAACCTTCAGACTCTAGTCTCTATCTATGATGTAGCCAATGTCACGCCCCGGATAGCGGGGCAACGGGGCGCGACATCACCACAGTGCTCTCCGTTAAACCAGGCGGTGTCCACCGCAAGTTCAGCGCGAAGCAGCGCTGTGATATCGTGCGATCTCCCAATAAACACGAGCATGACTGCCAGGGTTCCCTGGCAGCCACACTCGCTTCTTGTCTGTCTGCGCTATTCCGCAAACACAACCTCGTCGACAATCATGTCTGTATCGAGATCGATGACTCTCAACAGCACACGCGGCTGTGTGTAGCGGCCGTTGGAGAAGGCATAGACCACGGTGAGTTCCAGGTCGTCTTCCTCTCCATCCGCATCGAAGTCGCCAATGCGCACGTCTCGCTGTGGAACAAGACGAATGCGGGCGTCGACCAGACCGTCGATTGCGAGATCAATGGCGACGCTATCGACGTTGCCATCTCTGTTGTAGTCCTCTAGCCACAGCGTGTCATCAAGCTCCAAGTCGCGATCGTAGTCCTCATCGAAGCCAACGGGGAACTCTGCACCATCGTTCGGATCCGTACCGGCTGCGATCTCGTCAGCATCCGAGAAACCGTCTCCGTCTGTATCCGTCCGCTCGTCATCCAGCGTGGTGCCGATCGGAATCAACCATGAGTAGCACGGGTTCGGATCGAGTCCGTCGATGAAGCGATCGGAGTCGGAATCCCGATTCGTCGGATCGAGAACGCCACCCAGTGCTTCCATGACGAAGAAATCGTCGATTCCGTCCATATCCGGATCCAAGTCGAAACCAGGATCCACACAGATCCAGTTCACTTCCTCGCCATCGTAGAGGTAGTCGTTATCCGTGTCGTGATCCAGCGGATTGGTGGGATTGAACGGGTAGAAGACACTCGGATTCGGCTGATAGCGCTCCTCGAAGTCGGTCAGACCGTCGTCATCCGTGTCCGGATCGCAAGGATGCGTTTCTTCCGGATCCGGCTGGGGTGCGCCATCAAGAAGGTCTTCATTGTCGAAGTCGCTCGGATTGAAATCGAAGTTCCCGTCGTGGTTGAGATCTTCTTCTCCGTCCATCAGTCCGTCATCATCCGTGTCCGCGTCAAGCGGGTCGAGACAACTACAGTCCGGATAGGTGATCACAACACCATCCGGCGGATAGGTGACGGTGATCGGACGCCCAAGCATGTCGATCGCCGGAATGGCCGAGGCTCGTGAGACGGAGTATGCCAGCTTCTCAACACCATCCCCTAGGGCATCGTCATCGGAATCGTAGTCATTCGGGTTGGTCTCGCCTGCAGAGATCGCGCCGTCACCGTTTTCATCCTCGCCGTATCCATATGGGTTCGGATGGTTCGCAACGCCGGCAGTTACGAGGGCATTCGTACCCGATCCATCAATCCCATCGACTGACGAGGGGGTCGCCAAGCCTCCGTCGGCAAGCCCGTCGCTGTCCGTGTCCGCGTTCAAGGGGTTGGTGGGATTCACGCCATAAACTTCAACGCCGTCTCCAAGACCATCATCGTCCGTGTCGAAGTCCTCTGGATCACTTGGGATGGGGCCACCGCCGGTGAGTTCTTCCCCATCGCTTCGACCATCATCGTCCGTGTCCCAGTCGTATGGATCGATGCCAAGCTGGTATTCCTCGCCATCCAGGACGCCGTCACCGTCGGAGTCAGGATCGCACAAACAGGTGATCAAGTCGTCGTTGATCTCCCCATCATTGACTCCATCCCCGGCTGCTTTGGCGCCGCCAGGAACTGGTGCAGGCGTTTCCGGATAGAGTAACCAGGAGCGAGTCATTGGCGTGTTGTTGACGCTACCATCGCCATTGAAGACATCCGCGTACGCATCCTCGACGTCTTTCAACCCGTCGCCGTCGGAGTCGAAGCTATTTGCGAATCCATCGAAAAGCGCACTACCCGTACCTGGTCCCGCAGCACCTTCATTACACCCAGGATTGAACTCAATGTTGTCGTTGATCCCGTCGCCGTCGGTGTCCACCTGCAGCGGATCGGTTTCATCCAGCGGGTTTCCAACGAACGCTCCGAGTGCCGTGCCACTAAAGGCTTCCTCACAGTCCGAATCACATGCAATGGTGTCTGGGCCGCTGTATCCGACCAGCGAAGGGTGCGAGCTATCGAAGTAGGCTGCATCGCGGGTCGCAAGAACGCCATCAGCAAGATCTCCATCTGTGTCGCCCACGTTGGGGTTTGTGAAGTAAATGCGAACTTCCTCGAAATCGCTCAATCCATCGTTGTCGGAATCCCAGTCGAGCATGTTCGTGCCCGTGTGGTACTCCTCACCATCCGAGAGCCCGTCCCCATCGGAATCCGGGTCTTCGATGCTGTGCATCGAGTCCGACCCCAGTTCGCCGTCATTGCCACTTGCATCCGGGAGATCCGTGGCCGTATCCAGCCAATCGATCAGTCCGTCGCCATCCGAGTCGTTGACGTTTGCGTAGCCGTCCGTCTCGTCTGAGCCGAGTCCCGGAGCGAACTCTTGCGTGTCCGTGAGTCCATCTCCGTCGGAATCCCATTCGCGCGGGTTGGTCTGATCTTTGATGTCAAACGGGAACGTGTATGCCGGAGATCCGTACGTATATCCTGCGACAAACCCGTCCGTGACGCCCAGTCCACTGGCAGCTTCTGCGCCATCTGGAATCGTGTCGCAGTCCGTGTCCGCGACGCAGAAGTCCGTCTTCGTAACATCGGCTTCGTAGCCGTCCTTCAGTCCGTCCCCATCACTATCCTCGTTGACTGGATCCGGCCGACGGTTTCCCACACGGAAGCCAACCAGCCCAATGTTGGACCAACCTCCGGCAGCGGACACTTCGCCAGCATCGTCGATCCCGTCCCCATCGGAGTCGGTCAGAAAATCGTTGGTCCCGATGAGTCTCTCAATAATCGAGGGAATGCCATCTCCATCGAGGTCTCGCTCCATCTCCATTTTCGCCGCTTCCGCTCCGGTCTTGATCCCAGCAGTGACGGCCATGACGATGTCTTTGATCGGGATCTCGCTTCCGGAAACCGCTCCAATGCCTGCACCCCAAATCGCATCCGGAATCACGCTGATCGGAATGTCAGCGATATCAAGTCCCAACTGCAAATAGGAGAGCAACTCGACGGCCGTGTTCAGCCCAAGAATCAGCGCATCAACATAGACTCCGCCGTCGCCACAACCCGAATTGCAGTCCGCACCGGTTGTCCCATCACCGGTTCCGCCTTGGATGAACGCGGATCGGTCCACGTGCACTGCATCCGTGGAGTTGAGGTGAATCTGGTTGCTCGCCTCGAACTTCACATTGACGCTCACAAGGATGTCGTCCGAGACAATGGAGAAAGCTGGCCCCACAGCAACCCACTCCGGTTCCGTGTCGTTCTGACGATACCGATAGAAATTTCCGACAGGCGGAAGCACGGGGATGCCCGCATTGCCTGAATCCTCAGCTACAGCCACCGTGCAATTGCAGCCTGTGGGGGTCTCGATGCAGTTCAGCGTCGTTTCCGTAGGACGCCGCTGCACTGCCTGAACATAGCCTCCGGCGCTCACATCGTGAATGCCGTCGAGCGGTACGTAGTCCACGCGAATTGGCTCTTGGCCACCCGGTGCATCCGGATCATCTCCCACGATATCGAAAGTCAGCTGCGTATACGAGAAGGGTGTGGACCCTGCAATCGCGACGAATCCCGGATGTATTGCCGCACCTTTGGGATCAACCCTTGTGATGATACAGTTCCCGGCAGGCAATGTCCCTCCCACTGCTCCGGAGAGGTCACTGACGTCGATAGTATAGATACACGGCTCGTTGACAAGCACGTTCGGGCACCCTGTCACAAGGGTTTCCGTCGGCCGCAACTCAATCGTCAGTTGCTGCGTCACAGCTGCGGGCGCGTGAATTTCCGAGCCCGCATAGGACACAGTAATGAGTGTCGTTCCAGCATCGAATGGGGCCGGTGTGTAGATGACCGCGTAGGAACCTGCCGTCGGAGTTACCGGTCCTGCGGGCGTGAACACCCCATTCTTACCGCCGTCGCTGAACGAAAGGGTGTTGGAACCTCCAGGAATTGCAGGCGTCCCTTCCGTTGTGTCATCGGCAAGCGAGATGACACAAGTGATCGGCTGGTTGACATATGCAACAGTGTGAGAGCAGTCAAGCGCAAGATCCGCCGCGCGCTTCGCAATCGCCTGACCGAACGATCCGCTGCCCGCACTGTGTACGGTACTGCCACTGTAGGATGCAGTGATTGTATGCGGGGTCGTGTTCCCATTCGTCGGTGTGTACGTGAAGGTAAACTGGCCAGCTTCATCGAGAGTCCCACCCGTGCTGCTGAGCGTTCCGTTTCCGCCGGGCGAGACACTGATACTCACCGTGCCGGTTGGGATCTCCGGATCGACACCGCTGATATCCACGACGGACACCGTGCAAGTGGCCGTGTTGTTCACGACAAGCTCGGTATCCGAGCACTCCACAATCGTGTGGGATTTCCGAGCCACGACGTTGACATCGTGAGAAACGGGACTGTTGCCGGCTGCGTTAAAGCTGCCTCCATCGCCCGCATAAGTCACCGTCAGCGTGTGGGTTCCTCCCAACAAGGCGTCCGGTGTGTAGGTCGCGGTACAGGAGGATGAGCCGTCCCCGTTTCCGGCCAACGGAACCGTCCAACCTGGAGGAAATGGCGTCATCGACCCTGAGCCCAGCGAAAGCCCGAAAACGATATCGCCTGTCGGATCCGGCCCGCCCGGCGTTCCGGTATTCGTTACCGTAACACTGATCAGTGCCCCACTGTTCACAGCAACTGGATCAGGAGTATGCGTCACAACCGAGATCGTCGTGTTGTCTTGGGCAAAGACGGTGCCTGCAAGCGCAAGACACAACAGACCTACCAACGCGAGAACCCATACTCGCGATTGTCCTTTGCTGCCGACTCTGTCAGTTCCGCTTCGTCGCATCGCCGCCTCCCCTCCTTCGGTTGTAGCGCATCGTTTGACGTAACCCGTTGGCCACTTCATGTCTTCGGCGCGCACTAGAACGTCACCCCCACATCCAGAGTTGCCTGGCGGAGTCCGACCCTGCTGAACACAACGGAAAAGGAGATACGCAACGGCGTCAACGTCATTGAAAGACTCGTGGAGGTCGTCGAGAGTCGAAGCGTTCCTTGCTGCTTCGAGAAACCGACATTCAGCGAACCTGAGAACAAGCCCTGTGATGCTGACGCCCCGAGGCGAATGCTCGTGGCGCCGAGATCCTGAGCGAAAGTTGCCGCCGAGGTGAAGGTGCCTGTCATCGCGCCAAAAGGTATGTCGATCTCACATTCGACGTTGGCCGAGAGGACTCGGAAAGCATTCGATAGCGACACGCTTCCACTCAAACACTCATTCCAAGTGAAAGAGAAGTTGTATCCGCCGATCATGAGCGGGAAGAGGGAGAAGGAGCCCGAGAGCTCCAATCCCCCAAGCTGGGAGAACGATCCACCGCCTGCCAAGCGCAAGATGTCGGGCCCGCAGGGCTCTACATCCAATCGGAACCAGAAGGGGATCCCGCAGTATTCGAGCCCCGTCAACGTAAAGGACTGATTCCAATGTGGAGATTCGCACATGCTGCAATCCACGCAAACGCGACCAGGCGCAGAATACCCCTTTACAGGACGGCTGCCCCCGTCAGCCGCAATGTTGGTGACACTGCGCAGTGTCACTCCGGGGAACGGCTCGCACGTGATGGTAAGTATGTCGCCGACGTGGAAGGATTGACTCTGTATTTCGTAGACAAGCGGTCCAAAGTCGGCATATGGATTCGGGAAATTCACATCCTCAATCATAAAGAGATTGTCAACGGAGAACGCGGTAAAATCCGCGCTTGTGTGTATGCGCGTCTTGACGTACATCAAGTCAGCCGGCGGAATCACAACCCAGTTCGTGAAATGGCTTGCATCCGTCACGGTCTCAAACGGCACTGCGTGCCAGATCTCAAGCTTCGCATCAAACGGCCCCAAACTGACCATGCCGTCAACGATCACACGCTCGAGTCCCGCAATGTTGATCGCGGAATTCACGTGCATCGCGGCATCCCAGATTGTGATTGTGCAATCCAGCTCAGACTCGATGCCAAACTTGAGAAGCGAGAGTTCGCCAGGTGTATTGAGCTGCATCCCACCCGCAAGTGACACCGGGACCGGCATGATGACGGTCGCCAGGCTATACCGCCCAGACACATCAAGCAGCTTCGCACCCGCAGCCGGCGCGGCGCAGAGCACGAAAAGCACTGTGATGACAGCCGCCCAAACTGGTAGCTCCAAGAATCCCGTTCGACTCATCTGTAGGCGATGAATCCGATCGGCCCTTCTCCGCATCGAAACCTCCTTGCACCAGCTTGCCGAACTGCAAGTTACAAGGAGGGCGTCATGTCATGTTGCGAGACCTTTGTCGTCTCTCGCTGGCCTCGATGTCTCGAACCTCCGCATGATACGGGGTATTCTTTGCATCGAGGAGGGGATAAGGCACGTCCTCGTGATCCGGCCAGATCGCACATGATGGGTCGACGCCCCTCCTGTTTTCCTCATACCTCCGAATAAAGTCTCCTATTCAAAGACTCGCTTGATTCGTCCTAGGACTCGAAATGGAGTGATGGATGAATTGAAGGAGAGAGGGAAGGCAAACCCGATGTATCGATGTACGCGCACTCCTCGGTACAGACCCTGCGTGGCCCACATACCCTCCGTTTCTTTCGCTACCAGGCCCTTGCATCCTCCCTCTGGCCGGTAGCGCTCGTCCCTTTACCCCTGCCCAGGATCTTGCATTGGGTCTACCCGTTTGCGTGCCATGGGTAGAGCTCATTGCAAGTCTAGGAGCAACACTTGAGCTGAGTCAAATCAGCTCGGCAATGGCGTTGTTGTGCGTTTGTGCCAGCTGAACGAAGGATTGACAATTGGACCGATATATCCTGATTGCGTATATGGCAAACAGCCTGGTGCATGCTCTCAAGGTGCTCTGTGTCCTATTACGTGCCCGGACAGCTGGCTAGCAAATCGCGAAATCCCTGTCTTAGATTAGCAATCCTCGCTGAAATTGACTAGTCGTAGCCGATTCGGGTTGCAAACTCCGATACCGTCAAGTACCACTCGTTGCCCACGAAGAGAGAGAACGGCAGTCGTCGTTGCGCGATCTCGCGGCACAAATGGTCGATGTAAGAATCGACCACCAGGCATACGAAGCACGTACAGTCTCGGATCCTTGGCCCATGATCGTCACGTTCGGTCGCTAGCTCGCAGCTGCACGCGTACAGGAAGGGAGATGTCGCGCCCCTGCTTCGGGGCGCGACATCACGGGAGTGCTACTCGTTGAACCAGGCGTTGTCCACCTCGAGATCGGCGCGAAGATCTGTAATGGTGAGCGTTCGCCAGGTGTGCCGGTAGCGGTTGTTTGCCACGGCATAGCGGACCGAGTACTGAACATCGTCCACTTCGCCATCACCATCGATATCGCCCTGCAGGATCCCAGCAACGAGGATCCCGATGCGCTCATCGACTACGCCGTCGCTCTCGATATCGAGCGCGACGCTCTCAGCAACGCCATCACGATCAAGATCCTCCAGCCAGAGGCGATCGGTTGTTGCGTCATCGAGATCCAGCTCCAACGCGAAGGCAGATGGATAGCTGTTCGGATCGTTTGGGTTCGTGTACGCTGCCCACTCCGCAGCGTCGGAGAATCCGTCACCATCCGTATCTACAGGATCACCGTCAAGCGGCGGCTCCAGCACCGGCCCGAGAATCGCAGGATAGCTCGCCGGATCGTCGGGATTGGTCCCTGCCTCAACTTCGACAACATCGGGAACCCCATCACCGTCTGTGTCTGTTCGATCATCGATCTTCGGACCCACAATCGGGATCAGATCTCCTGAGCATGGGTTTTCGTCGAGCCCGTCGATGATCCCGTCCGAATCCGAGTCGCGATTGGTTGGGTCAAGCACATCGCTGATCACGCCCATGACATAGAAGTCGTCTACGCCGTCATGGTCGGGGTCCAACTCGAACCCAGGAGCCGTGCACGTCCAGTTGACTTCTTCGCCGTCGAGGAGCCAGTCGTTGTCCGTGTCGTGATCCAATGGGTTTGTGCGATTGAAGGCATAGAACGCCCCCGGATTGGGCTGGAAGCGTTCGTCGTAGTCGCTTAGGCCATCACCGTCGGTGTCTGGATCACACGGATTCGTCTCTTCGGGATCGGGCATGGCCGGCCCAGGGAGTGGATCGAGATAGTCGAAGTCACTCGGGAGGAAATCGAAGTTGCCATTCCCATTTCGATCCTCATATCCGTCCGACAGCCCGTCGCCATCCGTATCCTCGTCCAGCGGATCGAGGCAGCCGCAGTCCGGGTAGCTGACATGGAGCGGGCGCCCGAAGTAGTCCGTCGCCTGAATCATATTGGCGCGAGACACAGAGAAACCGAGCTTCTCGATGCCGTCGCCAAGTCCATCGCCGTCCGTGTCGTATCGATTCGGATCCGTTTCACCGACATCCCAAGATCCATTGCCGTTCTCGTCCTCCCCCAGCCCGTTCGGGTTCGGGTGATCGCCAATCCCACTTGCACTTCCCGTAGTGCAGGAACAGAGCAGATTGTCAGCCGTTCCGGAAGGTGTATTCACACCCCCGTCACAGAGACCGTCTCCATCTGTATCCGGCATCACCGGGTTCGTCGGATTCGCGCCCCACAGTTCGGCGGAATCCAACAGCCCGTCGCCGTCGGTATCATCGTCGAACGGGTCCGTTGGGATGGGGCCCAAGCCGAGCACTTCGTGACCATCACAGCGACCGTCGTCGTCACCATCCCAGTCCAAAAAGTCCATGCTGCGCATGTGCTCGAATCCGTCGAGAATTCCATCCCCATCCGAGTCCTCATCAGCAATGCTGGGAAGGCTGTCGGGCAGTAGCTCCAAGTTGTTCCCATTGCCCGGGACCTTCACGACGAACAGCGCTCCGGGGAAGGCATACGTTGGGTCATCCGTGAGATCCGCGTGTGCGTCCAGGCCGTCGCGAAGGCCGTCACCGTCCGAGTCAAACGAGTTGACAAACCCATCGCGCGCATCGGGCGCCCCAAGGCATCCTAACGGCATCTCGTAGTAGTCGCTGATCCCATCGCCATCCGAGTCTCTTACGAGCGGATCCGCGTGGTCACGGTCATCCGGCGAGAGCCAGGTTTCAACTTCCACACCATCGGTGATGCCATCGCCATCAGTATCAGGGTTACAGGGGTCAGTGAAGTAGATCAGCAACTCATCACCATCACCCAACCCGTCGTCGTCGGTGTCCTCGTCTTTCGGATTCGGACACGCGCAACCCCATCCACCATCGAAGCTAAACAGGCCGTCCGCCTGGTCAACTTCCAATGCATCATTCAAACCATCATCGTCCCAGTCCGGGTCGAAGTCATTCGTGCCCATGATGGCTTCGACGATGCCTGGGAGACCGTCCAAATCGAGATCTGTCGTGGCAATGACAACATAGGTGTCCATGGTGAGTGTCACGAATCCAATGGCAGCAGCTGCAATATCACTCACCGGAATCGTGGTACCCGAAATCACGCCAAAGCCAGCCCCCACAACGATATCGGGAATCATGTCCGTGATGATGTTTGTAAGACTGAGCGCAAGCGCTGCGATGTCTGTCGCGAAGACGCCCGCGTTCAAACCATACAGTATGGCCTGCACATCCAAATCTCCGCAAGCGCCCCCAGAAGGAAGCCATGCGGGGTTGTCTCTTGTGACGGACGCCGAGGCAAACGAATGGACGTGGATTCGGTCCGTCGGCACGTATTTCGTGTTGACCGGCACCATAATGCTGTCTGCTGCGGACACCGTGACGGGGCTCGGTCCTCCCGTGTACACGCCAACAAGAACATCTTCCGTAGCAGTGTCAATGACCTGGCCGACAGGAGAGGTCGCAATCCCCGGAAGGCCTGCTTCCTCTGTCGTCGTCATCTGGCAATCGCAACCGGTAGCCGTGGCTGCACAATCGATGCTCGACTCAGTCGGCCGTCGCTGAACGCTTTGCCCAAACGCACCGATACTCTCGGCGTGGATCCCGTCATTCGGATGATATGTCGCACTGATCGTGTCCATGTCTCCGTCGAGGTCCAAGGCTGTGCATACATACCGATACTCTGCCGTTGAACTCTCTGCCGGCCCTTGGGTGAATGCATTCCAAGGCGTGATCACCACGACGCCGGCGGTCAAGGTCTGCGAAACCGTCAGCGTGCCCGCAGGAGCACACGGGGTACCTGCTGGGGCGTAGATGGTCCAACCACATGACAAATCCTTGACGGTGACATGAATCGTTCCCGTCTCGTTCACGAGAATTACACCTACGTCGCCACTCGAAGTAAGACTCTCAACGGTGGTTTCCGTGGGCCGAAGGACAACGTTCAAGGGGCCACCGGACGAACCGGCTGCATAGACGCCATCGCCACTGTAGCTCGCAGTAATCGTCGTCGTTCCAGCTTCATAGGCAGCGGGAACATACGTGACACTTCCTGTTCCGCCGCTGAGAACGACTGTGCTGCCAAACGGGAAGGTTCCGTTTGCCCCTCCATTCGAGAAGGTGATGGTACCTGTTGGTGTCCCGCTAGTGCCTGAAACGATGACCTGACAGATGACCTGCTCGTAGATCAAGGAATCGCCTGTGGGAAGGATGAGGTCGATCGTCGGAGCTTCCTGAGCCATTGCACCGAAAGAGGAAAGCAAGATCAACCCCGCCAAGCCCAACACAAAGATTGCCCCTCGATACACAATACCTCTTCTCTTGTGCACGATCCCACCTCCCTTGCGTACTTCTGATGACAAACGACCATCGTCTCTTCCGCTGGATTCATGTCGAAAGGCGCGGCCATCCGCAAATTCTTTCCTCACTCGTCTCATAGCTAGAACACCATCCTCAGACTCAGCACACCCTGTACAAGTCCACTTCTTGCGAATCGGGCGGATACAGAGAGCGTCAGCGGCGTGAGCCGGAGGCTCAGGCTCGGTGAGAAGGATGCCAAACGAAGAGAACCCAATTGCTTCGCAAAGGAGCACGCCAGTGAACCCGACATCGTTCCGTGCGCAAGGCGTGTCCCAAGGGATGCACTCGTACACCCCTCGCCCTCGCGAAAGGCGCAATTCGCGAAAACACTCCCGGACATGATTCCCGTGTCAACCATCGCCTGACAGCGCACGCTGGCGCTCTCGAATCTCAGCCGATCGGACAGTTGGACAGAGGCACTGATCATGTCGCAAAGGTCTGTCGTGAATGAGAGTCCGTTGATTCTGATCGGAAAGAGCGACAGTGCTGCGGACATATCGATGTCCCACATCCCGGTCAGGATTCCACCACCTCGTAGAACGAGCGGCACTGTCTGACATGGAAGCACATCAAGATTCAACCAGAGATTCAGCCCGCAGTATTGGATCCCCGAAAGCCCGATGGTGGCGTTGAACGCGAACTCGTCGCAAAGGCTGGCATCTTCGTCCACGCTACCTGAACCTTGCCATCCAATGATTCGCGTCGTCGACGCATCCGCCAGAATGCGTACCACCGAGCGCAACGTGGTACCCGGTGCAACTTCGGACGAGATCGTCAGGATGCTTCCCACATGCACCGACTGGCTTTGGGTGGTGTACCGAAGCGGAGCGAAATCAGACAACGGATCCGGGAACGAGACGTCTTGGATCATGAACAGGTGACTGATATCGAGTCCGCCGATGCTCGCGGAAGTTGTGCACCGGGCAGCCACAAACATGGTCTCTCCCGGCGGAATAACAACCCAATTCGTGAAGTGATTGATGTCTGTCACCGTCTCGAACGGAACCGCAAACCAGATCTCCGGTTCAACGAGAATCCCTGCGAATGGAACCGAGGCCTCAAACACAAACCGCTCAATTCCTGGAACGCTCATCGCAGCGTTGACATGTGTACTCAGTCCCGAAAAGCCAACGTTAAGATCGAGAGTAGAATCCAACCCGAACTTGAACGTTGTCAGTTTCGCAGGCGTATCCAGTTGAATCTCACTCACCAGCGTGGCAGGGATGGGAATTGCCACAACATCCAGTGAGTACTGTCCAGACACGTCTAGCGGCGAATCACCGGCAAACGCTGTGCCCGCTCCCAATAGGAGCAGAATCAACACAACGCCAATCGCAGGCCTCTTGCTTCCCCCTCCAAACAGAGACACCCTCGAGGCTTGAACCTCGTGCATCTGCATCGCGCCCTCCTCGGCTCACACTCCACGCACAACCAAGAGGGAGAGGGGTCCTGCAATCTGCGGATTGATCTAGTCAGACTCTGCGTGATACCGCTGCATTTCAGTCGAGGCAGACAGCATCGCTCCACGCTCGTGATCCGGCCAGATCGCACAGGATGAGACAGCATCCCTTTCGTTGCCCTTGTACGTGTGCGCTACAACACCTCCGTGACCACCAAACACTGGTGGCGCCCTATCCTCCGCACGCTTGAGCCTCCCTGCATGGAATGCAGGCGGACGCGCAAACGCGTTCGTTGCTTGCTACGATCTAGGGCACTTGCTGCAGCGTTGCGTCCGCGCCACGTGGCAGAAGTGCCATCCTCCTCCTCCGGAGAGGAGACTTCATCAATGCCCATATCCTCGTCAAAACCACTTATCTTCGGTAGCATGCGCGGCGGGATGCAGCGGCTCTTCGGGAGGGCGGACAAGGCGGCAAATCCCACGTCATCCTCCTTGCTGTGGAGCCTGCCGAGCGCGACATCCTCGGACACCGAGGTCATCCAGAACATGCTGCTGCAGTGGAACTCTGCCGCAATCCCGTGAACGAGCCGTGATACTCCACCAGAGGTAGTAGGCTGCATGCCATCCGCAATCAGCACGAGAAACAGCATGATGAGGGTTGCCAGAGCGTATTGCCTGGAGGCATCGAGAGACTCCCCGCAGACTGCTGGTGCCCGCGTGAGGAAGAGCAAAACCAACAGAACGCCCATGTGCACCCAACGATCTACACGGCTCTTCGGTAAGAACTGAGTCCGATCGTCGTCTCTCTGCAACACACCCTCCTCAGCGGTGCTCCTACATGCAAGGAGGGGCGTAGGCCCAGAAGACAACTGTCGATACAGGAGTTCCCCACGGTCTCGCACCAGAGAGCCATTCGTGGTACGATAGGCAAGGAGGGGAACGACACATCTTCGTGATCCGGCCAGATCGTACAGGGTGAGTTAACGCCCCTCCAGTTCTTCTTCTCCTAGCAATACCTCCGCATGCGTTCGTATTTCATTTCACGTCAACCATTTCGCTTCCTTGGGGAGTCTCAAGAGGCAAACAGAAGTCGCAGCATCAAGCCTTGCGAATCGCCCAATCGCGCGTCCCAAGTGGCCCATTGACCCTCCAGCCGTTGGTAACCCGGCCGCTCTCTTCAGAGCCCGTGGCTTTGCGTCGAGAGGGAGACTCTCGGTGCCTTGAGCAACGACTTGGCCAATCTAGCGGAAATATGTGAAGCAAGTCAAATCGACTCGAACTCGCTAGTTGTCTTCGTTTTACTCCACACAGACCGAGGATTGCCAAATCGACCGATAGGTCCTAATTCAAAGCATCTCACGGAACCTGATACCCACACCAAAGGTGCGCGTTGTCCACAGTCATGGCGGGGAGCATGCGGATCTCCAGGTCAGCAAACCCGAACCCTTGGCTACCACTCGTAGCCGATTCGGGTTGCAAACTCCGATACCGTCAAGTACCACTCGTTGCCCACGAAAAGCGAGAACGGCAAGCGCCGGTGATCGATCTTGTAGCCCTCAATCGTGACAGCTTCTCCGATGAAGCCGCCCTGCTCAAGCAGCAGCGTTGCGCCGATCGTAAGTGCGAAATGGAATTCCGGAATCGGGAAGTAACGATGATCGATCGAGATGATCTGCCAGCGGATGGGGAAGGTCTCCAGGATCAAACGCGAGCGATCGGTGATCGATGGATGGTAGCGAGCGCCGGTGTCAATCCAAGCAACGAGGCCATGCCGAGACACCCACTGTAGCGTTGCATCTGCTTCCCACAGGAAGGTATCCGTTGCCTGATCCCGGAACCCGAGCGTCGCAGACGGTGCCATGTGTGCGAAGTCAAATCCCAATCCCATCTCCATTCGCCAAGCCTCGTCCAGTGCCGTAAGCATGTAGGCGTTCGCAGACGCTTCCCAGCGCCCGGTCGGAGAGATTAGCGTCTTCAAACGATCAATGCTGATGCAGAAGCCCGCTTCCACGATCTCGAAGCCCAGACAGGCCATCGACAACAGGCAACCCATCAAGAGCACCGCAGCAACGTGTCTCATCCGTCCTCCATGCGTCACGAGTTCAAGCTCACGAGTCAATCATACTCGAGCGTGATCTCGACGAAGTTGCTCGCATCTTCACAGTCGTGATACAGCGTCGAGTATGGATCCTTGAGCCGGTAGAAGGCGGTGTACCAGTCCTCCGAATACGGAGGATCTGGACGCCACTCCCGCCATTCCACGGTCTGGATCGAATCACAGAAGCCCCAGAACGTGCTTCCATCGATCCGGAAGACCTTATTGCTACCATCCATCCGGTCAAACTCGATCGTGGCACTCGCAACCGAGTAAGACTCGAGGAAGTCATACCTCATCCAAGCACCGGCCCACAATGGCATGATCCTGCGCACCTTCACGTAGTCGATGATGTCCTCGTCAGGACTCAAGAAGATCCAGATCTGCACGAGCGTATTGCCCACCGTCGTGTCGCACGTCACCCGGTGTAGGTCCGGGTCGTAGACAACTTCGCCCAGCGATCCGATCGAAGCGAACAGCTGCTTCGACTCGTCTGGTGCAGCATCGGATCGGATCACTGCCGTGCTGATCTGATACTCAATGAGAATTCCTGTCGGTTCCGGAGTCCCCGTGATAGCTGGCATCACCGCGCCAGGGACGCACCCAAAGAGCGAAAGCAACCCAACCGCAAGAACCCCTGCAATCCAGCGCCTCAGGATGCCTCCATTCCGCTTGCGAACCATGGCTGTCCCTGTTCGCAAAGACTACTCCATCGCGATTCTCAGCCGCGCCAACTTCCCGGTTCCCTCGAAGCTCACCCAGAACTCGCCCGGGTATCCCGGCACGAGATAGAGCGGCGAATCATCGATGTCGCCGGTCTCCCACCAAGTGAATTCCCCATACATCGGAACGAACCGGTAGATTGCGCTTCCGATGCGATCGCAAAACCAGATCGCATCATCGACAATTTGCAGCCGCACCGGATCGAGTTCCGGATCGCCGGGAATCTCCCAAACGACAACGTCCCCGCTCTCGGGCTGCAGAATGCCCAACACGGCACGTGTGTCGTTCTCGATGGCCGTGAAGTAGATGTCGGTGCCGTCCGGGATTGCCGTCAAGCTGACGATGAAAAGGCTGGTGGGTAGGTCGTAGATGCTGACCGTATTCGTCTCGGGATCCAAAGAAAGTATGGACTGGCCAACGATGTCCGGCACCCAGACGTGGCCCGCGTTGTCCTCGAGGAAAGCGTAGGGCGGCGGATCCATGGTCACGATACCCCACTCGCGGAAGGAGGGGGTAACTTGCGGTTCCAGGATGTAGACCGCGGGGACAAGTTCGGTCGGGCCGCGAAGCACCTCCACATCAATGACCTCGCTTGAAGGCAGCACCGTCAGTGACGTATTGGAGAGCGGAATCACCTGCGGCTCGGGACCGGCTTCGTCCGGAAGCTGGAGCACTTCGGGCTCGAATAGTCCCAGACGACCGGTCGCCCAATCCATGTACCAGATGTTCTCGACGCCATCTCCGAAGGACGACGGCATGGCAAACCTCGGCTCGGATGCGGGTGCTGTCGGGGTTGAGAAATACGCAACGTAGTTTGCATCCGGCTGCAGCCAACCAATACCTGCATCGCGTGACATCACAAATAGCAATCCGGAATTCGTCCACACGAACTCGCCAGGCTCTACCGCCAGCGGCCACGCGAGCAACCGATTGTTCTCCGGCTCGAAGCGGGCGAGTGAAACCGGATCATGCAGTGTCACGAACATCGAGTTGTCGATCATCCAAACAAGGTCCCCAGGGAAGGACTGCTCCGATCCAAGATCCCAGATTGTCCACTCCGCAGGCTGCGCGCACACACAGACTGAGGCAATCGCCAGCAACCATCCCAATACGAAGAGCTTTCGCATCTTTCCTCCCTTGGTTTCGTTCCCAAGTCCTAGCCGGATTCTGTCTAATCCGTAACATGGAATCGCGCTTCGATGCAAAAAAGGCTCTCAAGTTGCGAGTTGAGGGTTGAAGGACAGGAATCTATTTCCGGGAGAGCAAGCAAGCTCCCAAGTATGAGGGAGGCAAGCAAACTCTCACTGGGAATCGCGCAATGCAAGTGGCTGGAAAGCTGTCCGTAAAGCGTTCCGAGTTGCGAGAGAACTTCATAGAAGAGCACACCGCTCCAAGGCGACGTGTCTCTCCTTCCACCCGGACTTGAGGCTGCACGCTTGATGAAGTGAGCCTCTGCCCTGGCTGCTCCTATCTGTCTCGCGCATGCTCGCAACTCGGAACTACCTTTGTCATCCCGTACTATCTGTATTCTGGAAGCAGTTGTCCTTGGGGGGAAGATGGAGCGCGTTGTCGAGATCTTGAAGCAGTATTGGGGCTACGAGCGTTTTCTCCCCCTTCAGCAAGAGGCCATCGCTAGCGCCGTATCGCGGCGCGATTCGCTGGTCGTGTTGCCAACCGGAGGCGGCAAATCGCTGTGCTTCCAAGTCCCCGCGGTGCGGCTACCCGGACTTGCGATCGTCGTAAGCCCCTTGATTTCCCTGATGAAGGATCAAGTGGATGCACTCACTGAGGTGGGAATCGCCGCAGCGCGCATGGATAGCAGCCAATCCCCGGACGAGCAGGACGACGTGATAACTGCCATCCAGGGGCATCTCCTCAAGATCCTGTACGTCTCACCCGAACGTCTCATGAGCAACGGGTTCGCGCATTTCCTCAACCGACACCCGATCTCCATGATTGCGGTTGACGAAGCACATTGCGTCAGCATGTGGGGGCATGACTTCCGGCCCGAGTACCGGCGTTTGGGCGAATTGAAGCGTACGTTTCCAGGCATTGCGATTCATGCCTACACTGCGACTGCAACGCGCCACGTGCGCGAGGATATCGCTGAGCAGCTTCATCTGGAGAATCCGGAGATTCTTGTCGGGTCGTTCGATCGCCCGAATCTCATCTACAGTGTCGAGCGCAGAATCGATGTCGTACAGCAAGTTCGAGACGTACTCGACCGCCACCACGACGAATCATCGATTATCTACTGCATTCGAAGAGCCGACGTGGACACATTGGCCGCGCAGCTCCAGTCTGTGGGTTACCGGGTTGCGCCCTACCATGCCGGACTCCCCGACAGAGCGCGAAGGCGTGCACAGGATGCATTCATCCAAGAGGAAGTCGACACGATTGTCGCGACCGTCGCCTTTGGAATGGGCATCGACAAGTCCAATGTTCGTGCCGTGATTCACGCCGGAATGCCAAAGTCGCTCGAGCACTATCAGCAGGAATCCGGCCGCGCCGGCAGGGACGGCCTCGACGCGGAGTGCGTCTTGCTCTATGGCTCCGGTGACTACGGCACTTGGAAGTACATCATCGAGCAGTCGGATTCCGAGGAAGCTGTACGGATCGCGCTGATGAAGCTCTCCGACATGTCCGCGTATGCCTCCGGTGTGATCTGTCGGCATCAGGCGCTCGTCAACTACTTCGGTCAAGATCTTGGCAAGGCAAACTGCCAGGCGTGCGATGTATGCTTCGGCGATTTGGAGTTGGCCGACGACGCGATGATCGTCAGCCAGAAGATTCTCTCCTGCGTCTTCCGGCTCGATCAGCGCTACGGTGCGGATTACACCGCGAACGTCTTGATTGGCTCCAAGGAGCAGCGGTTGCTTGCTGCAGGACATGATCAGTTGTCCACGTATGGGCTGCTCTCCGATCGCACCAAGAAGCTCGTACGAGACTGGATCGAGCAACTGGTGGGACAGGGCTATCTCGAGAAACGCGGCGAGTACAGCCAGCTCACGATTACTGACCGCGGGTGGCGTACGATCCGCGGGAACGAAACGCCCCGGCTGCTCAAACCTGCCGAAGCGCCAAAGCATCGCGGGAAGGCCGCAGCGGACTCGTGGGAGGGCGTGGACCGCGGGCTGTTCGACACATTGCGCATCCTCCGACGGAAAGCAGCGGCAGCGCGAAGCGTACCTGCCTACATCGTTTTCGGGGATGCGTCATTGCGAGACATGGCCCGACGGCGTCCTTCATCGATCGATGGCTTCCTGGAAGTTACAGGCGTCGGCCAAGCCAAAGCCCGCCAGTATGGGGAGGAATTCGTCGCCACAATCTCCAAGTACTGCCGCAGCCACAAGGTTGGCCAGGATGTCGATCCGAGCGTCAAGCCGGTGCCAAAGCCATTCGCCAAGAAACGCAGATCGACGCTCAACCTCTCGAAGCAGCTGGCGTATGGCCGATTCGACAGAGGCGAATCCCTTGCTACGGTCGCAGATGTGGTGGGCAAGAAACCCGAGACCGTGCTGAAGTACCTGCTCGCCTACATTGCCGAGAAGAATCTCACCGATCCCACAGCTTGGGTGGACGCAGAAACCTTCTCTCGAATCTCGCAGGCAGCCAAGACCGTAGGGACAGCAAGGGCAATGGGTATAATGCGCCAGCTGGATGGGAACGTCGACTACGATGCAATCAAGATTGCATTGGCGTGCATCAATAACCAAGGCGAAAGCTAGGGCTTGGCAACTACGGAGACGATCCCACGCACGAGATCGACCGACGGGCTACACACTGCTGCCTATTTCTGAGACGCAGCCAGCTTCCCACTCAAATCGCCTTCCTGCTCGTTGCGCATGGCGGGTTACTCGTTGCGTCTGTGTGTGCTGCTCTCGTCCATTCAGGATCAAAATGGGAGTTACAGGCAAGAACGGGAGCGTCTCCGCTCCCGTTCTCGAAAACCCCAGGCCGGATCCCTGATTCCGACCCTATCGGGGTTCATCACTGTGCGCTTGGCCCCTTGTCTGGGCCCTCACTCCTTACCCCTTGTCCCGGACGTCGCCTCTACGGCTGGGTCCAAGAGCACGAGGGGTCTTCGCGCGTCGCCGTTCATCCAAGCTGGGCCCTCCCCACGATGGCATGGCCAGCCACTCTCGAGTGCGCGATCACGGAGTGGTCGCACACTCGAACACGAAGTGGAGGTTGATGGTCAAGCCGGAACACCGCCGTGTCTCGCCAACCCATAGATCCAAGTAGAGCTCGCCGAACGGGATGCAACAGGGCACGTCGCAGGCAAGCGCCGCATACCCGCAGAAGCATCCGCAGCATGTCCGACAGACTTCAACGATTCGAACAGGGTAGGAGACCTCCCCATCCGTGGACATGACGACGATCCGATATTCCCCGGGAGCGACAATGACGCCATCTTCGCCATAGAGATCCCATTCCATGATCTCGAGCCGGCTTCGAGGCTCTCCGGGGAACATCACCGTGCGCACAACGTTGCCGTCCCAAGTCTCCGCACGCCACCCGAAAATGCGGGGCGAAACCGTTGTACCGTGCATCTCGAAATAGTCCACCGGGGCAATCAGCTTGAAAGCAATCGTCTCTGTCGTCTTGAAGGCAAGGTAGCAGTTCGCAGGCTCAGGGACCCCACACCCACACTGTGCCGCCCCCACCACGGAGAATACGACCACAAACAGCAAAGCAATGGAACCGATCGATCTCATCTGGCACCTCCCCTTTCGAATGCAGCCAGGATCCGAAGAACCACGCCACGAAGTACCTACACAGGGGCGCGGCTCAGGTTTCAGAATTCGGCGGAGAGGGGCTAGGACAAGGGGTAAGGGTGGGAAGCAGTTGCGCGAAGCAAATCGCGCACCTCGTCACCCGCAACCGTGAACCCGGAGCTCGAAGCCGCACTTCGGAAATGCGTATGTGAAGGAATCGTGTGTTCGCACGAAGAGATGACACCGCTGCCCAGGCGTCCGAGTAAGTGGACCGGGCAGTGTGGTGCTGCCCTTTCAGCGGAACCAGAGACGGTCTGGTTCCATCAAGGCAATCATGCGATTGCCGTTCGAGGATGAGAGGCCGTGCTTGCACGGCCTCTCACACCCGCTAGAACACCGATTCCTGGCCGGATCTACGGCAATCGCAATCGAACGATCTGTGCGGATCGCTCGTTCGTAATCCAGTACTCGCCCGGATCTCCTGCAACGATGTAGAGCGGACCATCCTCGCTCCCGGTCACCCAGCGTGTGAGCGTCGAGGTCCACGGAGTCAGTCGACAGATCGCGCCAAGCTCGCGGTCAGCAAACCACAGCTCGCCGTCGATAACACGCAGATTCACGGGATCAGAGGCGCCTGGGAGCAGCCAGCGCGAGACATCGCCACTCTGGCCCTCCAACACGCCCACGGAATACGCGCCGGTCGTGTCCTGGGCCAAGTAGCAGACTTCGTTGTCCGGGCCAGGCGCGAGACTGAAGACCCACGGGGAACCCGGCAGGTCGTAGAGAAGGACCTCGTGATTCCATGGAGACAACGCTTGCAGCGGCTCACCCGCGCTACAGCTGACCCAGATGCGGCCATCCGATGTGCAGGCAACTGCTAGGGAGGGCTCTTGTGGGGAGAAGAGCTCCCATTCCGTGAACGGCTGTGTCACCGTCGGAGGCACAAACTGTGTAGCAGGCGGGAGGTTGGGATCGTAGGGATGGTACTGCGCGGAAACCGCAACCGTTGTCGGAGTGACCGACTTCTGGATTGCGACCAGGACGTCGACGCGTGGAGAGAGTCCGTGCACGTCCACTACACCGGACGACGTCGGCTCAAACTGCCCGACGTTGCCGGAAGTCCAATCCAAGTAGCAGAGGGTGATTGTGTTGAGCGTAGGATCCGCGTTGACGAGCCTGGCAATCCTCGCACCAGAGGAGGGTAGCTCGAAGTAGCTCAACGTCCCAGCAGCCGTATTCAGCCACGAAATCTCCCCCTCGAAGAAGTGCGAGGTGAGAAGCCTGTCGCCAATCTTTACGAACTCCCCTGGACTCGCTCCGGTATTCCACGTACGAAGGATCCCGGTCGCGGGTTCGAGGATTCCGATTCCTAGCGGGTTCTGCAGTGAAACGAAGAGCCCGTCGACCTCGTTCCAATCCATCGCTCCGGGGTTCGCCCCCTCAGGCAGCTGCCACACGGTGATTTCGTCATCTTGCGCCAACCCGAAGATCCCTACGAGTCCAAGGATGCAAAGCACTGCAACGGCATGTCTCATGTATTCTCCCTCCACAACAAGAATTGCGCATGCAGAAGGTGCTGCACACATTCTCGCCAACATTGATAGCACGGAAGTGCAGCGCAGAGCAAGCGGCATCACTCGCCAGCAGGCACGGATCTGTTTGTCTGGAATGTGCTCAGCAAATGGAACGGCTTAGATCGCCACGCTTCGCAGGAACGAGTACGGCTACGCCAAACATCGCGTAGGATGGCGATTCGCGAGCGGGTATGGTACCCGCGGACCTTGTTTGCGCACGAAGATGCGCCCCTCAGCACGTACGAGGTTTGGAGACACTGAGACATCGTGCGGGACGTTACCGGGTCTTGATTGCTGCCCTTCGCAACCGAGTGGATGCGATTCCCCGGTATTCGAGCGCGATGGCCGAATGGAAAAGTTGTACATCAACACGGAGGCCAGGGTGTACATCACAATTGTGATGGGGAAATGGCCGCTCATGCAATCATGGAAGGAGCGGCTTCGAGAATGGCAGAACGGATGGCGCCATTCTCGTAGGCCACTCGGGACGAGTGGATGCTATTCCCCGGTGTTCGAGCGCGAGGGCCGAATGAAAAAGTTGTACATCAACACGGAGGCCAGGGTGTACATCACAATTGTGATGGGGAATAGCATGGCGAAGCCGCTGGCTTCTTGAATCCCGCCGCTGACGAACGAGCTGATCGATCGCGTGCCCTGCCAGCTCATCTGCATGAGCGCACTCGCCGTTCCGCGTTGCTTCGCGGAAACCTTCTCCATCGCGAACGCTGTATATAGCGGGTTCCCCGCATTCATCAACGCTGCGCGAAACAGAAAGCCGATCGCTGATAGTGTGAGCACAGGCGCATAGCCGAGCAAGACAAGGAACGGGATCGAAGCCAGCTGCACGCCAATGACCGATCGTACGCGCCCCCAACGTTCCGCAAGCACCGGTCCGGAGAAGGTGGCAAGCGCCATCAGCGCAGATTGCACCGCGAACAGCACCCCCAACCACGAGTCGCCAATCCCAAACTTCGTCTTGAAGAAAACGTTGAGGAACGGAACCAGCGCACCCGCGCCGAATCCGATGACAACCTGCGGCAGGAAAAGCTTCAGCAACAGCCCGGGCGGATGGAACATCTCCTTCCAGCGAAAGACCGTCGGCTCTGCAGGTACAGGCAGAGCCTTCGTGCGCAGGAGAGGCAACAGGCCCAATGCATAGATCCCCGCACCTACGATCAATGCACCGCGATAGGCATGCGTCGACTCCGCACCGACATTGAATACAGCTGCGACGAGACTCGGAAGCACACCTGCAAGCAGCAGACCCGCGAAGTTGGCGAGCATGCGCGACGCAAACTGGACGCTGAATAAGTGCGTCCGCTCCCCGGAGCCGGAGTTCTCTGCCATGAAGGGCGCACCGCTTACTTGAAGCATCGTGCGACCCAGGCCGCGAAGTACAGAGAAGGCGATCAATCCAGCCATCGCGGACGAGAGAGAGAGCCCGAGGATGGCCCCAGCCATCGCCGCCGTTCCGATCATGAGTGTCGTTCGGAAGCCAATCCGATGCCCGAGCATGCCCATTGGGATCGCGGCAACCGTGATGATAAGTGGGGGTAATCCGACAAGCAGCCCCATGACACTCGAGTCGAGGCCAGTGGATAGCACGTAGAAGTTGAAGAGCAGGCGCATGATCCCAAGTGCGAACCCGGTGAGCATGCCGAACAGCAAGTACCACCGCGCGTTGTGTTGGAATTGTCTGACCTTGCCTAAGTAAGCGCCCCCACCCGAGAACATTGCCTGAGTTTACGTGAAAGGGTCGATTCCCGCAGGGCGGTTCGGCATGGGATACGCAGTTGCCCCCCTTTGCCAAACGGTGAAGGGACGCAAAGCATCGCGCTCTTGGCGCCCTGCGCTCCTCGCGCCCAGCCCCGCGTTTGCCTCTCTCCCTCGCCCGTTGGCACACACGACGCCCACCTTCGGATCCGCAACTTCTTCCACCTGCTCCCTCCGTGCTACAATCGACCGAGGCAACTGAGAAAGGGGACAGGGTGAAATCAAGGGTACTTGCTGCAGGGCTGCTAGTCGTAGGCATGCTCATGCTGAGCGGGTGTACGTTCTTGGACGGCATCATCGACGCGATCACCGGAGCGATCGACTCCATCACAGGCGGAGGGACGGGGACCGGCGGAGGAACGGGAACCGGTGGAGGAACGACCACTTCCGGGCCGATTACGAGTGTCGGCATCACGTATCACCTGGATGCGACAATCTCAGAGAAGGTCATGCCCACCTACCCGGTCAGCACGAAAGAAGGCTCTATCGTGACGGTGATCGAGCCGAAGAGTGGCAGTTACGATGCGCAAAGCAGGGTCTTCACCGCAGAATGGAACAACCAAGTGGGCAACTACTCCAATACGCGCTTGGAGCTGCAACTCAATGAGACCGAGGAGTACGTCGAGTACATCTACGTGCGCCAGACACAGTCGAACGTCTGGTTTGCCTGGACGTTTGTGAATGAGATTCGCGCGATCCACATCCTCGACCGATATGGCTCTGCGACGGACAATCCGCGCACATACGAAGTGGACGGTGTGCAAGTGCAAGACATCGTCGAGCTGATAACCTACAAGGCGTGGGCGCGGGAGAGTGAAGGCTATGGCGCTTCGAATCCCATCGAGTGGATCAATTCGAAAGCAGACATCATTCCGAGTCTCAACAACAAGATCACAATTACCGTCTATCGCTAGCATACGGGACGCACAAAGAGCGGACACGCGATTGGGAGCCGACACTTTGGCTCTCAATCGTTTCTTCCCGAGGATGGGCGATGCCAGCCACATCCAGCTTCACTCACGGAACGTAGGTTCGGGTCAAGGGGAGAGGGGTGCCAGGCGACTCTCTTGCCCCTAGCTCGTGCTAACGCCGTCATCTGCAGCTTCCCACTCGGGACTGCGTCCTCCGGATTCTCAGTACAGATCCCCGTTTGAAACCGCAACCTCTACCGAAGTCACTTGCGCAGCCGGCACGGTGAGGTCACACAAGAAAAGGCTGTACTGATCGTCCACACCAGCCGCGATGTTGAAGGCTGCGGCAACCCAATGCGAGAACGTGTCAGCGACAACCGTCCCTGCGTAGGCTGTTGCTGTCAGCTCGACACCGGCGTCAAGTGGGCCGGCATTCAGCACAGCGCCGCAGACGGCTTAGCAACCCTCTTCCTCTTCGTCATCGACGTCCCAATCCGCGGACAGAAAGAGAATTGCTCAATGACCTCTTCGTCGTCATCCGGCTCTGATTCTTCTTGGGTGCCTTACTTGATCCTGGGCAAGCCGGAAACGAGCGCCGCCCCCTCCGACCGGCTATGCTCAAGACATGGCAACACGAACTGTACGTATCGCTCTCATCGGCGCAGGCAATCTCGGCCGACGTTTCAGCCATATCGTCGCTGACAAGCATGATCGGCTGCTCCTGCAGTTCGGACTCGATCTCCGCCTGGTTGGCGTCGCAGACTCTCAAGGATCAGCCGTCGACGCAAACGGCTTAGACGGAGAGCTGCTCTGTAAACTGAAGGAAGCCGGTCGTAGCGTATCCGAATTGCCTGGCGCAGGGCACCCGGGCATGACCGGACTGGAACTGCTCAATGCCATCCACGCCGACATCCTCTGCGAGGCTGGTCCCGTCAATCTCGAGCAGAACGGAGAGCCGGGGCTATCGCACGTGCAGCGCGCTTTGGAGAAGGGCATGCATGTCTCGACACCCAACAAAGGACCGATCGTACTCGCGTATCGAGAGTTGATCGCGCTCGCACGAGAACGCAACGTTGAACTGCGCTTCGATGGAACAGTCGCCGGTGGGTTGCCTGCCCTCGCCCTCGGCGCAAGAGATCTGCGAGGCGCGATCATCCAGCGCATCGAAACCGTGCCTAATCTGACGACCGGCTTCGTGCTCGATCTGCTCGCAGAAGGCGTAACGTGGGAAGCTGCCCTTGAGCAAGCACGCGAGGCCGGCGCCCTCGAAGGAGACGGCGCATGGGATCTCGATGGCTGGGACGCGACCGCCAAGCTGGCGATTCTTGCGCAAGCTGTGCTTGATCTTGATATCTCGCTCCACGATATCCCGATGCAAGGCATCCGTGAGGTCGCTGCAGCGACGCTTCGCCTTGCCGCGGATCAGGGAGCAGTCATTCGATTGCTTGGCAGTGCTGTGCGGCAGGGGGATGGCACGTATACCTTCGACGTCGCGCCGGTGACGCTTGGCCCCGACCATCCACTTGGCCGGCTCGGGTCAAAGCAAATGGGCATCGTCTACCACACCGATATATTCGGCACCATCACCAGCATCATCGACGAGCAAACACCCCTGCCTTCCGCTGCGTCAATGCTCCGCGACATCCTTTGCATCTTTCGCGGCTAACCTTTCAAGAGAAACAGGGTTCCGCGCTGGAGCAGTCCCGTGGGCACGCACCTACAGGCAGAGCGCTCGCTGGCCCTTCCAATGCGAAAATGGACGGCCCTCATCCCTGAAATGCTAGAGAACGGGGGTTCGCGTAGCAGGTTTCGCCCGACGTTAGGCGAAGCCAAACTCGGACGTGCCCTGCGGGTACGCGTTCTCACAAGCCGGCCCTTCCAATGCGAAAATGGACGGCCCTCATCCCTGGACTACTAGAGAACGGGGGTTCGCGTAGCAGGTTTCGCCCGACGTTAGGCGAAGCCAAACTCGGACGTGCCCTGCGGGTACGCGTTCTCACAAGCCGGCCCTTCCAATGCGAAAATGGACGGCCGTTTACCACCCACCGCCACCGCCACCGCCAAATCCACCACCAGAGAAACCTCCGCCGAAACCAGAAGAACCGCTCCAAGCAGAACGTCCGCTCGAGCGCCGCGCAGTTCGCGGCGAGGACGCGAACGTTCGTTGCATGCCACGTGACAGGAGCGCCATCCGCAGACCGAATCGATGGGGATGGAAGCCACGTTCTGAAGTGCCGTACCAATCCGGCGGCTGCGTGAGCGTGTCCTCGAACTCCTGGGTCCAGATCTTGGTCAGGTTCAGCGCAATTGCGTACGGTAGCATCTGCTCGAAGCGCCGCGGCGTCTTCTCCGGTGCGTTGTGAAACTCCACCCGTCGCACTTCCGCTTTTCGGATGTAGATTTCGAGTCCGAGGATTTCGCGCAACGCGGCCATTCCCTTGGACGTCTTGCGCGGCATGATCGGAGAAAACGCGAGCACAATGAGCGCACTCACGCCGACGGCAATCCCCAGGTACAACGATGAGAACCCCAAGCCTGCAGCCAGCGCGGCAAGAAGCAACCCCATGCCGACGTTGACGTAGTGACTCCGCACACCTTCCGGACTCGAAGCGTAGTACCCCTTCTTGATTAGCCGAGCGTAGAGACCTGAGCGAATGGCTGGGAGCACCTTGTAGAAGGCGTTCTCCAGCGACGACAAGGTTCGCGTTTCCTCATGCTGCGCATCGAAGATGCTGTCGAGCAACAGACGCTCCACCTTGGTCAGTTTCCCGTCCGCATCGCGCAGCTTGACAAACTCGAAATCCAACGGATCTGATGAGCGCTCGGATGCAGCAGGCGTACTTGAAGATTCCACCACTTCACGAATCTTGAGGAACCCCTTCACCGCCAGTTCGATCACCATCGCCGTGACATCCTGCAGGTCGATGCGATCATCGATCAGCGTCCCCACTTCTCCGGCACGAACGCCATGGGGCACATCGTACCTCGGTGCGATCACGCCCTTTGCAGGATCTTTCCCCTTCTGCCACCACCAGAGCAGCATGAAGACCAGAGTGAGAATCGGCAGGAGCGCGTACAGGTTGGCGCGCACGAAGAAGCGCATCTTCTCCGCCCGAGTGGGGGGGAGAATGCCGGAAGCTTCTCTGGGGATCGCAAGGTCGATCGTCAAACCTTCGCCCGGAGCGAGCGCGGATGCCTCGAATACGTATCGTCCCTCGACGTCTCGCACAGCAGGCGCTCCCCGGGCCGCGCGACCCCAGTAGCCCACGTAGGAAGTCGTTGGCACCTCGATGCTGGAAAGCGATGCGGGGAGTGTCACGCGAGCCACGGCACGATCGATGGGAATATCCCAATCGTTGCCGGTCGCATTCCAGTAGAGCTGGATGTACGCCTCATTGCCAAACAGGAGCGCGCGATCGACACGGTACGTGATCACGTATGTATGCACCCCAACGACCGTGCGGTCAGGATCGCCAATTCGGAGGAAGAAATCCCGCCCTCTCCGCCTTGAGGTGTACGGCACCTCGGCACCATCCATCGAGACATCCCCAAGCTTCAGACCGATCGAGAGGTTCTCCCCCGTGGGCCGCCGATAGGACACCGGGATCTCTCGGTAAATGCCATGATGGGAGGAAAAGAACCGGACAGCCAGCGTCTCGGTGATCGCAAGCTGGCCACTCTCGAGCACTTCGATGTCGACGAGAAACTGGTCAATGCGCAACGAGGCCCAGCCAGTCACAGCAGTGCACACAACCAGGAGTAGTGTGGCCAAGAGAATTCCGTCAATTGGCCGTGGCCAAGGCCTCCAACTGACCCTTTGCCTCTCTGCTTCCTCGTGCTTCACGTCGCCCTCCTCCGATGTCCCGTTGTGATTCTAGCGTGTACGCACCGTCGAGAGGAGGCATCCGACCTTGTCAACGCACCGGCAACACCGCCAACCCCCGGGGCACGTCCGCACAACATCAACCTACGCGGTACGCGCAAATGCTATCCACGCGCAGCACTCTGGACGCTCGCCGCGATCATGGTGCGAGATCTGGCCAACAATTGCGCCACGTAGTGCTGCGAAATCCATTCGTGTATGATCGGTCTTCTTCCGGGGAGGTAGAGATTGATGGATCCGCTCACAGTACTGCTCGCGCTGGGGGCAACGCTTTGCTGGTCCTCCACGTGGATCCTCATGAAGGCCGGCGTCAACGAAATGGATCGCACCGCCTTCGGTGTGCTGCGACCATGGATCGGATTGCTGTTTCTGCTACCACTAGCCGGGATCCTGGGCGGATTCACATTTGGATCGCCGCGGCTCGTGCTCGTCGCCCTGAGCAGTGGCTTCCTCAATGCCTACGCCGGCGTCGGCCTGTTCTACTACGCGCTGTCCAAAGGCTCGCTACACAAGACCAATATCCTCTCTGGTACCGGCCCTTTTTGGGGAGCGGTGAGCGCGATCCTCGTGTTGAGCGAGCCCGCACGTTGGGAAGCCTTGGTGGCTGCCATCCTCATCGTGGGAGGAACCTACTTCCTCGCGCGCCGTCAGCCTGAAGAAGTGCACAATGAGGGTGCCAGACCTACGCTCGCGGCCTTGGCAGCGGGAGTCTTGTTCGGATTCACCGCTGCTGTACCGAGCAAATACTGCTTGAGCCAAGGCATGAGTCAGATGGCCTACCAGCTGGTCTTCATGCTCAGTGCAGGCATTGCGTGGAGCCTCGCCGCACTGCCGAAGTTGCTACGTCGCCAATTGGCATTCACACGCAAGGGGATCGGGATTGCATGGGCCTCGGCATTCACCGGCTTGTTTGCCGGCTGGGTGCTTTGGCTCCTGGCCATTGAGCGAACGGATGCCAGCGTTCTTGCACCGTTCAACGGCTTGACCATGCTGTTTGCGGTTCTGCTGGGCGCCCTTTTCTTCCGGGAACGGATCACTCGACGGATCCTCATCGGTGGCTTGCTCATGCTTGCCGGCGTCACGCTCGTCTCGGTATTCGCCCGCTGAGTGCCCCGTTCTTCGTCGCGATCGATCACAGGAACGTTGATGAGTTGAGGTCCTTGCGCGTTCGCCTACGGGCAAAGCAAATGGCGGCTCAGATGCCGCTACTCTAGCAAGCCGAACGCACTTGAGCATCGCCTACGGGCGAGAACCTATGGCCAGCCAAGCTCGGAACCTGTCACTCGCCGCTCCCCGGCGCAACGAGTCGAAGCACAAACAATCCCCCACGCTCATCCGCGACGTAGATGTAGTTGCCGGAGACCTTCACGCTGTGCGCACGATCTGCGGTATCGAAGCTCGTGATAACGTGCATGTCCTCGACGTTCGAGATGTCAACCAGTGCGATGCCCATCCATGCCACCGCAGCAGCCAGATACTCGCCCGCAAGGTCCATCCGCGTAGCCAGTCCGAAGTTCTTCAGCCCGACCTCCACGGGATTCACGGGATCTCGGACAGAGATGGCGTAGAGTCTCGATCCTTCCGAATAGAACACGATGTCGTCCTTGGCCAACACCATCCGCGCCAGATTGTCGCCATCCAAGACGCCGACTTTCTCCGGATTCGCGGGATCGGCAATCGAAAGAACCCAGAGTCCGTCCGCGCCGACGTACGCCACATCGCCCTGCACATCGAGCGCAACACCGTAACCATCGATCGGAAGGCTTCCAACGATCTCCGGGGCTGCCGGATCGGAAACCGAGATCACATACAGCCCGTTGTACGCCGTCAGAACGTAGGCGTAGTCGCCGATGACCTCCACCTGCTGCGTCGAGGAAGGAAAGGCCAGTGAGCTACGTTCGACAGGACTGCCCGGCACCGACAGATCGACCACGACCAGATCATCCCAGGCGCACACATACGCCAGATGCCCCGCAAGATCGACATGCTGCGGCTCTACAAGCTCAACCAACGACAAGGCAAGCGGCGTAGCAGGATCGAAGACTGACAACACATGAAGCCCTTTCGTGTAGTCAGCCAGACAGGCAAGATCTCCCTCAACATCGATCCACCAACCGTGGCTCGCCGTGTCGAAGTCCCCAAGAGCAATCGGCAACGTTGGATCTTCGATCGAGAGCACACGTACTCCCCTTGCAGCGTTCGCAATGTAGAGACGATCTTCGGTAGCAATGGGCGAGAACGTCTCGCCAAGGAGGTCGACCGCTGCGAGGAGCTTCGGCGCAGTCGGATCCTCCAACGAGATCACATGCACCCCTGACCAAGATGTGGTCACATAGGCGAGATCTTGCACTAATGCCATGCCGGTAGGGTATTCCATCTCCAACGCACCGATCTCAACGGGTCGTGCCGGATCGTCCAAAGCATATACACGGATTCCGAAATACTGATCCACCACGTAGGCAAAGGTTCCATCCCCTACCACGCCAATGGCAAGATCGATGTCCTCCACAGCACCCACTTCGATGGGAGCCTCAGGATCAGCCACCGAGACCACCCGCAGCCCGCCGGTTCTTGTCGCCACGTAGGCATAGTTGCCTGACACTGTCACGGCCTCTGCGCTCGCCTCCATCGGCAAGCTGCCCAAGAGGACGGGGGCCGTCTTGTCCTCCATCGAGAGAATCATCAATCCACCGTAGCGATCCGCGACATAGACAAGGTCTCCCTCCGCAAACAACCCTTCTGCCGAGTCTTGCGTGTCGATCCAACCAATCTCCAGCGGAGGCTCCCGATCCTCCACAGAAAGAATGCGCACGCCAGACGAGGCACATGCAAGGATTGCATAGCCATCCACCACCTGCAGATCGGCAATCCGATTCGGCAGCAACGCGCTACGGCCAATCTCCTTCGGATCTGCGGGATCGGATGCATCCAGCACCAGCAGACGAGGCCCTTGTCCGATGTAGACAGAGTCCCCAACCACATCCACTGCCTGACACGTCCCACCCCATTGCGCAACGTATTCGAGTCGCGGAGTCTGCGCTCCGACCGCAATGAAGAAGAGCAGTAGACAGGCCAACGTTGTAGACACCCTTCGCATCCAGATCACCTCGGTTGCAGGCCGTTTCAATCCCCCAGTCTACAACGAACGGCATCTCAAACACGACGTCGCCTCGCAGTCGATCGTTGCTGCGCTGGTTGCGTTCCATGCCGCACGCGTACCGGAGCGCGCGAGCGGGCAGCGGTCGATCGGTAGGTTTGCGACGCTTGCCGATCCTGTTCACATGCACATATACTTCATCGTTAGGCAGGGAGGTGGCACAAATGTTCAGAAAACCTCACCGCACACTTCTTCTCGCAACACTGCTTGTCGTATTCGTGGCGTTCATCGCATTCGGAGACAGTTGCACCTGCCTCGACGCACCGGATGATCCGTGCATTCTGCAGTGGCTGGTGCTTGAGAAAATCGTGATCCCTTGCAAAGCGTGGAACGGCGACGACTACGTCCAGTCCAGCTTCCATGACGAGATTGATGAATCCGGCACATCCGAAGCATGGATTATCTTGCAGGTGGACCCCGTCGGCGCGTGCAAGGGTGCCTGTCAACAGGTCTATGTCTGGTACCAGCCCAACATCGAGATCTCAAGCGATAAAGACATCGAGCTCGTGCCAAGCGGTGCAGCCAGTAGCGTCATTTTCTCCATGCAAGAATGCACACCGGCATCCGGATACGCCATTCGCATGGCGATCGTTGAGGAGGACGAGACCTACAGCGGGGCGTTCGAACGGGTCTCGCGACTGATGTCCCCCCGAAGTGGAGGCACGAGTCCATGGATCGATGACACGAATGCGTGGTCAACAAGGTCGCTTGCAGCCGACAACTGTATCGATCTCATCTGGAAGACCCTCACGTCCGGCACATCGAACGACGACATCACGGGGATCGCCATTTTGGCGGCGCCGGATCTGGATCCCGATCTGCCGCAGCTCCACGACCGGATGACCTGCCTGTACGCAGACGAAGGCTACGGGCAGATCCACGTATCGCTGCACGCCTACAGCGAGCAGCGGGACGGCATCACCGGATGTGCGAGCGAAGACGCGGAGAAACCGACCCGAGCCGAGCAGCATCAAACCGCCACAAGCCTCGAGTCAGTCTCCAAGACCGCATCCGCTGCACCCAAAGGGCGCACCGTGCACACAGCAGGAGCTTCGGGCGTCCCGCCCGGTGTCTCAAAGATGACCACCATCAATCGCTCCACCAGCCACCGTGGGAGCAGTGGCACCACGACCTTCAAGGAAAGGGTCATCCATCTGGAGTTCCCCGACTTCTCAGACTACATCTTCTGGGAGTCGATCAAGGAAGAGCGCGACGCGGAAGGCAAGCTGCTTCGGCGGACAGTGAACCGAGGAGACAGCTCCAGTCGCAACGGCTCCAAACGATCGAAAGTCAGGGGCGAAACGACCGACATCTCCAGACTCCTGCGCACCTATCGCTTGCGTGGATACACACCCGGGAACACCTACACGGTGCCTGCATCGATCGTCCCCGAAGGAGGGGAGCCCGCTTATGATTCCATCGAGATTGCCATCCCCCGTGGATCGACACTCGATCTGAGCACAGTAGCTGCAGCCCTGGAAGGATCTCAGTTGATTGGAGTGGCGAGCGATGGAATCACCGCTGGGCAAGCAATCACGCTGTTCGCTGACGACATTACGCTGCCCGAAGGCATTGAACTCTGCGACCTCTTCGACCCCTTGCCCGTCGTCGAACCCGGCATTCACGAAATCGAGCTACAACTCCTCGACACGTTCGTCGTGTCGGTTGGCGAACAGCGCATCGCTGTGCCGCTCGTCAATCTGTCCGACAAAACACAAACCGTCACCCTTCAATGGAGCGACAGCCGCGGCTGGGCGACCCCGACAACGTTAAGCTTACGTCTTCCCCCCGGAGGAAGCGCGCTACTTGAGGTTCCCATCATCGTCCCCGAATCCGCATCCGCGGTAGATCTGAGCAGTCAACTTGTCTTCACGACCTCAGGCTCGGGGCTTGATCCCATCACCGACACCGTGCTGCTGTTGATCGGTCTCCCCACCGTCGAATCATCGGCCCCGCCCACGGATTCGGAACCCGACGCCGAGACGCCACCGGCGGATGAGTCACCGGACGCCACCACTTCGCCGGAGGACGGCACCGAGACGCCACCCGAGGACGGGTCCGCGGACGCCACCACTTCGCCGGAAGACGGCACCGAGACACCACCCGAGGATGGGGCAGACGACACCAGCACATCGACAGACGGCGACACCGAAGGTGAGGCCGGAGACGTATCAGGCGATACGTCGGAAGGCGGCTGAGGAACCGTCCCTCGAGGAGGGTAGAGATCGAGACCATTTGCCTGTGAGGGGGGACAGTCCCCCTTCACATCACATTCTCCGCTGCGCCAGGAAACGGGACCAAGACACCTGGTGCGTGCTGCAACAGGGGGCGTCAAGATGAAGTCAGCGCTCGGAGCGCTCTTTGCCTGACTTAAGAGAGACACCGAATCAGTGCACTCGCTTGCCGATGAAGGTCGACCCTCGGGGAAGGCGCTTGAATCATCCGGTGAGTCTCCAGGAGGATCGGTAGCGAATGGCATGCTTCTTGTGTCGAGCAGCTTCGAATCGTGGGCGAGGTCTTGCGAAGTAGGCTTCACCTAAGCATTGCGAAGCGATACTCGGACGTGATCTGCCGTGTGCGCAAACCCCAATCTGTCTGCGTGAAGCGAAGCAGGCCGCTCCTCTCACCAAACAATGCGATTGCTCGGATAGATGCGTACAGGCACAAGCAGCACAGGCTCGTTGGTGCCGTCGCTGAGCTCGTACTGGAACGCATCCTCTCCCGGCCACTCCGGCGCGGGCATGTAGACGAAGCTTCCATCCGAACTGAAGTCGAGATCGCCATACGCAGGCGGCGCAACGAGCACTGCAGACAGCGGATCCCCATTGATATCGTAGTCGTTCGCCAGCACGTTGCCTGTCAAGGCAGATCCGTCTTCAGGCAGCGTGTACAATTCTGCATAGCCATAGGGAGGCAACTGCGGTGGCTGAACCATGAACGCGAGACTCCCGCAGAAGCCCCCGCCAAGCTCCGCGTTGACCCAGATCTCCACCCAGTAAGTGCCCGAGAGGCAGTAGCTGGGGTCGTACAAGTTGAGATAGTTCATGCTGCTGCTCGAGCTGTAGCGGTCGACGCCCGCGTCCGCTGGATCCGTATCGAACTCGAACGTCTCGACCGGTACGCCCAGTGGCGAGTACACGGGCATCGTCACAGACGTTGGATCGCAGACGTTCTGGAGGCGAACCCACGGACCTGCGTTCTGGTTGAAGCCAAGCAGAGGATTGCGTCCCAGCTCGATTGGCGCTCCGGCTTGGGTTCCGGAGGCAATGGCCGCTCGATCGAAGTTCGGATGCGGAGAGCCCGGATGCCGGCGCGTGTGCGGCCCCATCGTGGCATCGCCGACGAGATGCACCCCATTGAACGTACCGCCGCTGTTGCCCGCGTTCGCATCGACCTTGAACTCAGGATTGCCCATGAACGCCGTACCCAGCGCCGTGTACACCAGCTGCTCCATCGCAGCGTTGGGATCGAGACCGCAGCCAAGGTCGTAGGCCTCCGGCACTCGCCACGCCACCGTCACGCACTTCCCATTCAACAGCAGATCGCTGATCGTCGACTTCAGATCGTGTGCATCGAATCCCGGGTAGACGATGACGAGCGCCTTGCCCGCATCGCACGGAGTCTCTTCCGCACGCAGCATGGACTCGAAGTCGTCCTTGAGCAACTGCGCCATCGAAATTGCAGAACGCAGTTCCTCATGTTCTTTGGCGCTCGCGTCCTTCTCAAAGGTGTCCGCGTACGCCGCCGCATCCCCCAGTGTGGTTAGCAGCTGCACCCAAGCCAGGAACGGAACCCCATTGATGTCCGGCAGCATCGCAAGGAGTATTTCGAGCTCGTCCTGGAAGCTCTGCACAGCATCCGCTAGATTCTCCGGCGTCTGTGCGTTCTGGATTTCGGACATCGCGGCATTGAGTCCCGCTAGAACCCACGCCACACCATCGATTTCGACTTGCTCCCGATCCGCCGCGCGTGTCAAGCCGGACGCGACAGCGAGCATTATCAGGAGAGCAAGACATACAGTCGTCGTTCTCATCATTGCTTCGCCTCCCCATACTGCGTCTTAAGATGGAATCCGAAGTTGCCGACGTGCCAGAGCGATAGGTTGCCGCATCCATTCACAGGGAATATAGGACAAGACCTGACAATGTGGCAAGTAGGATGGATGACGCAGGATTAGGGGGCTGCTCATGCCACCATCGGAGGAGCAGCTTGCGGGAACCCCGTGCCTGCAGGGCATTCCGAGATTGGCTTCGCCAAGACTCATACAGCTTCGTCACGCTCAGTAGCATGGGGAGAGCGGGGCTGCGCGAGAGCCCGTTCTCTACGGCAGAGGAGGCGAGGGCGGGCAGGGGAGAAACACCTGCCTGCCCTCATCATGCGTGGCAGTTACGCCTCTGCGACTCGTGTTCCGACAAGCTGATCCTTGCAGTCGAGGCGTCGGAGCTTCCCATCCAAGTGGGCAGCATAGGCTGCCATGTCGAAGTGTCCGTGCCCTGAGAACCCAATGAGAATCGTCTTCGCTTCACCGCTTTGCGTGCACTCCTTGGCGATTTCCATCGCAGCATGCACGGCGTGCGCCGTCTCAGGCGCTGGAATGATGCCCTCGGCACGAGCAAATTGCGTTGCGCTTTGGAATACATCGACCTGGTCGTAGGCCGCCGATTCGATGATTCCGTCCTCCACCAAGCGACTGATAATGGGTGCCATGCCGTGGTAGCGCAGCCCACCCGCATGAATCGGAGGCGGCACGAAGTCGTATCCAAGACTGTGCATGCGCAGCAACGGCGTGGTCTGCGCCGTATCGCCGAAGTCGTAGTCGAACGCGCCTTGGGTCAGTGTTGGACACGCATGCGGCTCCACGGCCACGAATCTCGTTCTGCGACCGCTCAGCTGATCCGCTCGATAGAATGGGAGTGCAATGCCCGCAAAGTTCGATCCGCCGCCGACGCAACCGACCACGACATCCGGAACCGCGCCCGCCATCTCCATCTGACGCTCCGCTTCCAGCCCGATGATGGTCTGATGAAGTAAGACGTGATTGAGCACACTGCCCAGCGAGTACTTCGTAGCCTCTCCTTGCATGGCAATTTCGATCGCCTCCGAGATCGCCATGCCCAGGGAACCTGGAGAGTCCGGGTCACGCTCGAGGAATTTGCGGCCGGCTTCCGTTTGATCCGAAGGCGAAGGGGTGATCTCTCCACCGAAAGTGCGGATCATTGTTTTGCGATAGGGCTTCTGGTCAAAAGAGATGCGCACCATGAACACCTGGCAATCCATGCCAAACGCCTCGCAGGCATAGGACAGCGCGCTCCCCCATTGACCGGCGCCGGTCTCTGTACTGAGCCGCTGCGTCCCTTCAACGTGGTTGTAGTACGCCTGAGCCACCGCGGTGTTGGTCTTGTGCGAACCCGTCGGGCTTGCACCCTCGTACTTGAAGAAGATCCTTGCCGGTGTACCGAGACTTCGCTCCAGATTCGCCGCGCGGTGCAGTGGCGTCGGCCGCCATCGCCGGTACACATCGAGCACGGGTTCCGGGATGTCGATATAACGGTCTGCTGAGACCTCTTGGGCAATACACGTCTTTGAGAACAGCACCTCCAAGTCTGCAGGCGGCATCGGCTCGCGCGTCCCCGGATGTAGCGGAGGATCCAGTGGAGTCTTCAAGTCAGGCAGCACGTTGTACCAGCGTTTCGGCAGATCGTTCTGATCCAGATGAAATAGCGTCTTCATGTTGTGTTACGTCCTTTCTTTGGTTCGTGAAACTCGATCGACAACTACACCAAAGAAAGACGCCACCAAGACTTGTACGGAGGGACTGCGGGGAGGGGAGGCAAAGCAAACGGCGTTAGGGCGCTAGCCGAGCCAAACATACCCCCTTGCGGACATCATCGTTGCCTCCTAGATGCGTAGTGTAGAAGTACTATAGCACAAAACGCTGCCAAAGAGATTGCGCGGACATGCTTCGCGTTGCGACAGCACGGATAGTGGCGAGACTCGATAGCCCGAAATCGCCGGCAATATGACGGCAGAGGTCCAAATCAGCCTTCTCCCCCTCCCGCCTACGGATCGGGCTGAGGCAATTGACCGAAGACCACAGAGTCAACCGCTCTTGAATCCTCGTACGATGCAGGCGGAAACGCAGTCCAATTGGCAGCCCAAGCTGCTTGTCCATCGAAACATGAGCAGCCCGCCCCTGCCACTCCAAGATCCCGCCGGGTGCGTGTCGCGCGAGCGGCAAACCCTGACCTGCCTGAGCAAAGCGAAGCAGGCAGCAACCTAGAGCCAAGAACTCCTGCAACAGCACTCAAACGTGCATACGATTGAGAAGGGGGACAGTCCCCGCACGGGGGACAGTCCCCCTTTGCGGGGACAGTCCCCCGTGACAAAGCGCGAGCGCTAGTGCGCAAGGTCAACGAACACTACACCTGCTGAGGCAATGGTAACGGTAAACAGATCGCCTTGATCGGCATCGGTGAGCGCAGCCGCCAGCGCACCTTGATCCAACCCGCTTAGATTGATGGCAGAGAAATCGCCATCGCCGATGATTGACGCATCGACCGGCGTCATGCTCCATGCACGGGAGCGCATACCCACCATACGTGATCGAACGCTCGGCGAGATGTGGATTTGGCGGATACGCACCAGCGGACCGCCGAATTGGACCTCCGGCGACCAACTCCCCAGGGTTGCTTGGAAACTGTTGTTGGATTCGTCCAGCTCGGCGATGTCGTCGTCTGGATCTACCGTAACCGTGAAGGTAAACGATTCCGAGAAGCCGTCGCTGGCCTCCCAGTCGTCGCGATCGAGCAACCAGCTATGTTCGACATACACCGTCGATTGGCCCGAGAACGTCACGCTTTCAGTGGAGGCGTCCGGATAGAGCGGATGGGCCGCCACCTGCGGCCCGGCCCCCTGAGCAGGGGGGTTGACAGCGCGCACAGGTGTGCCTGAATCCTGGACATGTTCCCAGTGCACGTCGATCTCGCCATCGTACGGCTCGCGTTCCTGCCCCAGATTGCGCAATGAAACGAAGAGCGTCACCTTCACCGACGCATCCGAAATCGTGTCCACATGGGTTCGTACATACACCGGCTCGAAATCGGGCTTGTCGTATGCATCGGCAATGCCGTCGCCGTCACGGTCCCTGGCAGCATCTGCCTCCGCGGTCTCGTTCGCTTCGTCCGAGCGCCAACCTGCCACGAAGCACATGCCATCCTGAAGGTAGATCTCGTTCGTCTTCCCCCAGTCGTCGTGATCGTGCCAGAAGCTCTCCACCGAGACGTCCGACTGATCCAGCTTGGGCTCAAACCACGTCGATGAGACGCCATCGTGGCCATTGATGAAGTACTCCGTGTTGTCGACCAGAGAATCATCAAGGAGCAGAGGATCGGCACCCACTCCAAGTTCCACCGTGCTCGAAGGAATCGGTCGAATGGCATACAGATGATACTTCACCGCCGCGCTGCCCTTGGTGTGATCGCCCAGCCGCAGGTAGCGATTCGAGTCGACGTACACATTCTGATACCCGGACACCAAGCTATTGGCGGCATCCGATTGATTGCCTTGGATGACCAAGCGGCGACTACCATCCGTCTGGTCGTAGCCCACGACCACGCCGTAGTGATCGGCCACCTTGAACGTCTCGTCGTTGTTCTGTTTCCCATCCCAACGGAAGAGGTAGACCATCGGGCGGCCGTTCCAGATTTCGTTGCGCACAATCTCGAACAGCTCCTCGTAGCTGCCCGTATGTCCCGAATCGGGCATCTCGTAGCCGCTGTCGGTGATCCGGTAGCGGAACACCTCGAACCGCGCCACATCGGCACGTGTACCCAGGTGCTCGTTCATGTACTCCTCGAGCCCCTCCTGGAAGTTGCCCGGCAGTACCCACGACTTGGCGCAACTGGTGTCACGATTCATGTAGTGGGCCGCGCCGAGATCGACAATCGCCTGCTGCGGCAAGCCATCGGCCTCGCGCTCCCAATCGTTGATCAGATTGGGAAACCCACGCTTGTCCCACCACGCGCAAATTGACGCACCCGCAACCGGCCCGCAGCCGGATGGGAACCAACAACTTCCGCCCACCTGCATATCGAGTTGGTAGTAGCGGGGGACCCCCGAGATCAGCGCCTTTTGCGGCGTCTTCGCCTGAGCAAGAGATGTCAGTAACAGAAGCAGCAGACAAGAAATCAAGAAGAAACGAGTCGATCGTCGCATAGCAAACCTCCCGACCAGCCTATGTAACAACTACACAACATTACGCTGATCGTTTCCAAGGACTAGTGGTGAGGGGGCTGCTCATGTCAGCCTTGGAAGGAGGTGACCGGGGGACAGGACCGGGGGACAGTCCCCCATGACAGCGCGCCCTACCCGCACCGCAGTCGGATCTGGCACGCGAGCTGGTCAAAGATCCCTACAACTTCGACTTCCTCGGACTTGCTGACGACATCAGCGAGCGCGAGTTGGAGCGGTCACTTCTCGACCATCTCAAGCAATTCCTGCTCGAGCTTGGCAAAGGATTTGCCTTCATGGGAAGCCAGTACCACATGGAGGTCGGCGGCCAGGACTACTACATCGACCTTCTCTTCTATGACACCATCCTGCGCGCCTATATCGTGATCGATCTCAAGGTCGAAGCGTTCAAACCCGAGTTCGCAGGCAAGATGAACTTCTATCTGAACGCGGTGGATGAGCGGCTCCGACATCAGGACGATCAGCCACCCATTGGACTCATCCTCTGCAAAGAGCGCAATCATGTGACTGTCGAATTCTCGCTCCGTGGCATGGATCAGCCCATGGGCGTGTCAGAGTACAGGCTCCTGCCGAAGGATGTGCAGGCAACGCTTCCGTCACCGGAGGAATGGGAGGCGGAACTGGAATTCGTGGATGCGGAAGAAGCATCGTGAGCGTCATACTGGTCCAGATGACGGCATCAGATAGCTAGGTGAAGACGACGATGCGGGCGATCATCATGACGAAGCGCAACAACATGACGACAAGGATCTCGAGCAATAACAACAGGACCGCGACAACTACGACATGACCATGCCGATCGTTTCCGAAGTACGGGCCAGGAGCTACGAGCTACGAGCTACGAGCTACGAGCACCAGCGTATCCCACCATGATGCTGTTGAACCGATCACGATGTTCGCGCACGCGAACTCGTTCGTGCCCTGCTGGGCACGCGCTCACAAGCGAAGGCTCCCCCTCTTGGAACCGCCAACGATGTTTGCCACAGGCAAACTTGATAGCTGGCCCTTCCATGCAAACACGGCCAGCCCCTCGTAGACCAAAGCTGATTCCTTTGGAATGCAGCTTCGGTCGTGTTACATTTAGCTAGCTTTTGGTAAAGGGGGGCGGCACTTCCGTAGCGGTACGAGAAATATGAGTATGAGTTTCAACGAAGCCCAAACGAGGGCTCAACTAATCGACAAGCAACTTGCGCTCGCGGGTTGGAATGTCAGAGATCGATCACAAGTGATTGAGGAACTTGAGATCCATCTCCGCCCCCAAGGTGTGCGCGAACGCCCGCCTGCATCCAAGTACGAGGACAAGCGGTTCTCGGACTACGGACTATTGCTAAATGGCAACCCTGCAGCCGTGCTCGAAGCCAAGCGCACATCACGCAGCGCAGAACTCGGGCAAGAGCAAGCACTCCAATACGCGCAGCAGTTGCGCGATCATCACGATGTAGAACTGCCCTTCGTGTTCTACAGCAATGGTCACAAGCACTTCTTCTGGGATTCGGGCAACTACCCACCAGAGAGAATCGCGGGGTTTCCTACAAAGGCCGATCTTGAGTGGATGTGCAAGCGCCGCAGGGAGCGAAGTCCGCTCTCCATCGAGCTAATCAATCGGAACATCGCCGGTCGCGACTATCAGATCGAAGGCATTCGCACGATCCTCGAAGCCATCGAGCAGAAACGCCGCAAGTTCCTCATGGTGATGGCCACCGGCACAGGCAAGACGAGAACGGCTATTGCGCTGATGGATGTACTTCAACGTGCGCACTGGGCCAAACGCGTGCTGTTTCTTGTCGATCGCATCGCGCTCCAAGAGCAAGCGCTCGACGCCTTCAAGGAGCACATTCCTGCCGAGCCCCGCTGGCCGGAGAGGGGCGACACGGAGTTCCCGAAGAATCGCCGCGTCTACGTGACCACCTACCCAACCATGCTAAACCTGATCGAGAAGGGCGATGCACCTCAGAGCTACGTCTCCCCCTTCTTCTTCGACGTCGTCATCGCAGACGAGAGCCATCGCGGCATCTACAACGTCTACGAAGCCGTGCTCAACTACTTCTCCGCCATCAAGATCGGACTCACCGCGACCCCGACCGAATTCGTCGGGCACGACACGTTCGAGCTCTTCGACTGCGAGAGTGCGGATCCGACCTTCGCCTACTCGTTCGACGAGGCGATCGCGCACGTTCCTCCCTACTTGTGCGACTACGAAGTCCTGAAGGTGCGCTCGAAGTTCCAACTCGAAGGCATTCATGGCAAGGCGCTGAAGCCCCAGGAGCAGAAGAAACTCATCGTCGAAGGCAAGGACCTGGAGGAGATCGACTTCGAGGGCACGGAACTGGAGCGCAAGGTCACGAACTCCGGAACCAATGGCTTGATCGTGCGCGAATTCATGGAGGAATCGATCAAGGATCCCTCAGGCACACTGCCGGGCAAGACCATCATCTTCGCCATCTCCATCCCTCATGCGCATCGACTCCAGAAGCTGTTCGATGAGTTCTATCCGGAGCACACAGGGCGACTCGCGCGCGTACTCGTGTCCGAGGACTCGCGCGTACACGGCAAAGGCGGATTGCTCGACCAGTTCAAGCACAAGGACATGCCCCGCGTCGCCATCTCCGTCGACATGCTGGACACCGGCGTGGATGTACTCGAAGTCGTCAATCTCGTCTTCGCCAAGCCCGTCTACTCCTATGTCAAGTTCTGGCAGATGATCGGCCGAGGCACGCGTGTGTTGCATGAGGACGAAACGCAGCGCAAACCCTGGTGCCCGGAAAAGTGCCGCTTCCTCATCATCGATTGTTGGGGCAACTTCGAATGGCATGAGATGCATCCTCGAGGACGTGAGCCGCAGGTCGCGGTATCCGCGCCCGTCAGGCTCTTCCGCGCGAGGCTTGATCAGCTAGAAGCCGCGCTCGCCGCAGACGACCAGGCGCTTGCCGCCATGGTCAAGTCAGACCTGCAGTCGGACCTGGCCGCACTGCCCGAGCGCAACATCATCGTGCAGGGAGCATCTGCGGAGATTTCACGGGCAATGGATGACCAGTTCTGGATGCGGCTTGCCGGAGAAGACGTTGCCTTCCTGCGCACAAGCATCGCTCCGGTCCTTCGCGCACGTTCCAGCACGGACCTCAAGAGCCTGCGCTTCGAGATCGATGTCGTCGAGTATTCAACCGCGCGGCTGGCCAACGAAGAGGATCATGCCGCAGCCATTTGCGAGAGCCTGCGTTCGCAGATAGACGAACTCCCGCTCACGCTGAACACCGTGCAAGCACACCAGGATCTCATCGAGCAGACCCGAACGGATGAGTGGTGGATTGCGCCGTCGGAAGTCCAGCTTCACGAGCTGGCAGCCAAATTGGCTCCGTTGATGAAGTATCGAACCACAAGTGCCAAGCCGTTCATGGAGCTTCACCTGCAGGATCTCGTGGCCATCAAAGAGAAGATTGACCTCGGTGATGATCTGGGCCGACTCAGTATTGCCGCCTATCGCGAGCGGGTCGAGAGTTTCATTCGAGATCTTGTGGAGGCGCATCCCGTCTTGCAGAAGGTGCGCGACAACGTGAAGCTGTCCGCTGAAGAGATCCACCAACTTGCCGAGCTTCTCGAATCCAGCGAACTGCAGGTGACCGAGTCACGGCTGCAAGAAATCTACGACAACCGCACCGCCCACTTCCTGCAGCTTCTTCGCCACATCCTCGGGCTGGAGCACCTCGAATCCTGGGCGGAGCAAGTGAGCTCGAAGTTCGATGCCTTCATCGCAGGTCACACGAACCTCACCAGCCGACAGATTCTCTTCCTGCGAACGCTGACAACATTCATCCTCCAGCGCCGCAGGATCGAGAAGCGCGATCTGGTCGATGCCCCCTTCACCGGCCTTCATCCCAGTGGCATTCAAGGCCTGTTCACCGATGCCGAGATCGCTGAGATCCTTGCGCTGACGCGAGAGCTTGTGGCCGATGCGTAGCGGAATGCGTAGTGATTCTGTTTAATGTGGTAAAAACGACGCTTGACATTACGCTATTGCTATGCTAGGCTTCTCTCATGCTCAGAATGAGAATAATCATCAAGGAGATCAAGCACGCGATACAGGATAAGGCGACATGAACTCGCTAGCGCCTCAATTCCTTGACCAACTCACGTTTGTAGAGAGACAAGTGCGAAGCATCGCAGCGCTTGGGAGGTTCCGTGGGCAGCAATACCGGCTCGCAGAGATTCCATCACCAATCCTGGCCGAATTTGAGACAGGGGCGAGGGTTGACTCGATCGAATGTTCAAACCGTATCGAGGGTATCACAGCGCCGCGATCCAGGATTGAAGCATTAGCTCTGAGGCCAGCGCCTCAGCCGAGGAATCAGCATGAAAGAGAGATTTCTGGCTACCGTTACGCGCTGGAGCAAATTCACGGAAGCAAAGCGAGTCTCCCCATCGACGAAAATGTCCTCCTCCAAATGCATGCGTCGATCGGCAAGTATTCTGATGCGCCCAGCGGAGCTTGGAAGTCCAAAGACAACGAGATCATTGAACGTCTTCCTGATGGCTCCACACGAATCCGATTTCGACCCGTGAGGGCAACGAAGACGCTTGCGGCAATGAGGACTCTCATCTCACGGTATCAGCTGGCGGTGCAGCAGGATAGGAGGGAGCCGCTACTTGTTATTCCGCTTGCAGTCTTGGATTTCCTTTGCATCCACCCGTTCGATGATGGAAACGGGCGATGCTCTCGCCTCCTTACGCTGTTGTTGCTCTATCACTTCGACTACGAAGTAGGTCGCTACATCAGCGTGGATCGCATCATTGAGCAATCTCAGGAGACGTACTACGAGGCGCTGGAGGCAAGTTCGAAAGGCTGGCACCAAGGGAAACATGACCCTCACCCATGGGTCAACTACTTCTGGGGCGTCTTGATTGCGGCATACAAGGAACTCGACTCCCGACTGGAGAAGCTCGAAACAAAGCGCGGCTCAAAAACTGAAGTAGTTCGCGCAGCAATCCGGTGGCAATTGGGATCGTTCGCGATATCAGACATTGAAAGCGACGTGCCCGGCATCAGTCGCGAGATGGTTCGTGTAGTACTGAATCAGATGCGGGAAGAAGGGCTCATCGAGCTTCAGGGCAAAGGCCGCGGCGCGAAGTGGCACAGGATCATGGGATAGAACGGGGGAACCAATGCTTTCGACAACGATACGCTCCAAAGTTGATGCACTGTGGGACAGATTCTGGTCAGGCGGGATCGCCAATCCGCTAACCGCGATTGAGCAGATCAGCTATCTGCTATTCATGCGGCGGCTAGATGAGGCCGATCGTCAGCAGAAGAAGAACGCGGAATTCGCCGGGCGTAAATACGTCTCGCTGTTCGAGGGCAAGTACACCGGCCTCGATAACGTGGAGATCAGCAAGGACAGCCTGCGCTGGAGCCAGTTCCGGCACTTGCCTGCCGAGGAAATGCTTCGCGTCGTACGCGATCGCGTGTTCCCGTTCATCAAACAGCTGGGCAGCGACAACGCTGAGCACCCGTTCGCCAAGGCCATGCAAGACGCTGTCTTCATCCTGCCCAAGGCATCGCTGCTGGTCGAAGCTACCGGCATCATTGACGAGATCTACACCGAGATCGAGCGCGAGCAGACCGGTGGCCAGACGTTCCAAGATACGCAGGGCGATTTGTACGAGTACCTCCTCTCCGAGATAGCGACCTCGGGCAAGAACGGTCAATTCCGTACTCCACGTCACGTCATCCAAATGATGTGTTGTCTGGTCGATCCCACGCTGGGCGACCGCATCTGCGATCCGGCCTGTGGCACCGGCGGATTCCTGCTGGGGGCTTATCAGCACATTATCAGCCAACACACCAGCGAGCAGCATCGTGAGATCGATGAGAACGGACTCGAACGCGGCTCACTCGGCGACAAGCTCAGCAATCCCAAGCTCTGGCAGACGCTGCGCGAAGAGATGCTGTTCGGCTACGACTTCGACACAACCATGGTTCGCATCGGCGCGATGAATCTCCTGCTACACGGCATCGATCGCCCCAATCTTGGCTACGCCGACACATTGTCCAAGCGCTTCACCGAGAAGTCGCTGTATAACGTCGTACTCGCCAATCCGCCGTTCAAGGGCAGCATCGACAAAGGCGACATTCACGAGGAACTGAGCCTCAAGACGACCAAGACGGAGCTTCTGTTCGTCAATCGCATCATCAACCTGCTCGACATCGGCGGCCGCGCCGGCGTCATCGTGCCCGACGGGGTGTTGTTCGGATCGAGCAACGCCCACAAGGCGCTACGCAAGATGCTGTTGGAGGAGTGCGAATTGCAGGCCATCGTGTCGATGCCATCGGGCGTATTCAAGCCGTATGCCGGTGTCAGCACGGCCGTGCTCGTGTTCGTGAAGGGCGGAAAGACTGAGCGTGTGTGGTTCTACGATATGCAAGCCGACGGGTATTCACTCGACGACAAGCGCGAGAAGATCGAGGCCAATGACATCCCCGATGTCGTCGCTCAGTGGAAGGCATGGGATCACAGCGAAGAAGCTGTCCGAGCGGGCTTCGAGGACCGCAAAGCCAAGGCATTCTACGTGCCCGCCGAGGAGATCGTCGAGAACGCCTACGACCTTTCGATCAACCGGTATAAGGAGATCGAATACGAGGAAGTCGAGTACGACCCGCCGAAGGCCATCCTCCAGCAGCTTCGCGTCCTCGAAGATGAGATTCGCAAGGACCTCGACGAGCTGGAGGGGATGCTAAAATGACGGTCGCGACCGTCCGACTTGAGGAAGTGTGCGAGCAGATCACTGACGGCACCCACTACACGCCTCCAAGTCAATCTAGCGGCAAACCGTTCCTCACAGTCAAAGACATGCGAGAAGAAGGACTTGACTTCGTCAACTGTGCGCGAATCAGTCAAGACGAGTTTAGCAAGGCTGCGAACGGTGGGTCCGTACCGCAATGTGGAGACGTCCTCTTCTCAAAGGATGGAACGGTAGGGAAGGTGCATGTCGTTGAGGACGGTGGTGAATACGCCTTACTGTCTTCAATTGCTATCATCCGTCCTGAACCAAGCAAGCTCGACAGCCACTTCCTTGGCAAGATTCTAGGCAGCCCTAGGACCCTACAGCAAGCGGCCCAGATGAGAACTGGATCTGCACTGCGCCGCGTGATACTGAAGGATCTCAAGCGGATCAAGATCCCTCTCCCTCCCCTCCCCGAACAGCGGCGGATTGCCGCCATCCTCGACAAAGCCGACGCCGTCCGCCGCAAGCGCCAGCAGACCCTCGACCTCGCCGACCAGTTCCTCCGCTCCGCCTTCCTCGACCTCTTCGGCGACCCCGTCACCAACCCCAAGGGGTGGCAAGTAGTCGAGTTTGGTGATCTGCTTGCTGATATCAGCTACGGGACATCGAAGAAGTGCGTCACCGAGCGGGAGGCTGGAATGACTCCGATTCTTCGAATCCCAAATGTGCTCGGAGGCGAGATCACTTCGGATGATATCAAGTACTGCATGCTCGATGACCGCGAGCTTGCCAAGCTCCAACTGAAGGATAGAGATCTGCTATTCGTCAGGACAAATGGGAACCCGGAGTACATCGCTCGCTGTGCTGTGTTCGATGGAAGTGGCGAACCGATCGCGTTTGCATCCTATCTGATACGAGCCCGTCTGCGAGAGGGAGCGGAAGCGCTGCCAGTCTTCCTCCGTGAGCAGGTTTCCTTCTCTACCTACAGAAGCCGGCTCATCCGCGAGACTCGAACGACCGCTGGTAATCACAACATCAGCTCGAAGGGTCTGAAGCGTCTGCGGCTGACTCTTCCGCCGATGATCGAACAAGAGAGATTTGTGCGAATGGTGGCGACAGTCGGCAAGCTACACGAATGCTGTGGAAGTGCCCGAGAAAGCGAGCACGCCCTACTCGCCGCTCTCACACAACGTGCGTTCCGAGGAGAGCTATGAAAAACAACGATAGAGCAACAAGCATGCTACAAACCCTTCGGTCGCTCAGAGGGATGCTGCAGTCACTCTATCGGCTAATCCCTGGTGCGGTCATAGTACTCGTCCTCTTGGTCGGTGCGTTTGGATTCCTCCTTTCACGCAGCGAACTTGTGTCCCAGGCGGCAGCTGTCGTGATCATCTTCCTTGTGAGTGTTGCGATCTATGCGAAGGAGCGCAACTACGCACAGGCAATCCTTGCGTTTGTGGTGGGGCTGCTCCCTGCGCTTTCGATGACATGGAGCCCAGGGAGGTTTTGGCTGTTCGTCGGTGGATTCGTGGTCCTAAACGGGCTCTTCTTTGTCCTCAATGCGATCCGCATCGCTGGAGAGGCCGAGCATATCTACACCCAAGCAGCGGTCTTCGCGCAGGGCACTGACACCACCGTGACGGCGAAGAAGCTCGAGAAACTGGCGAAGAAGGCGAACGTTTCTTCTCTTGGCGCGACTACCAGGGCAGAATGTGTGCAGCAGCTTATGTTCAGGAACTTCCCGATGGAACATCTGCCCGCCGCACTGAAGTCGATCGAGACTCTGTCAACCGTCACAGGACTTGCGCCAAAGGACATCGCCGCATACATGGTCATTCTGTATCCGCTTGCCAACGCCGCAGGCGTTAGTTTCTCGCGTCTCGATGACCTCCTCTACCTGACGTTGCGTGACAGTGCCGCCACCCCAGAGGAGTTCTTCGAGGCGTTTCGGGTTACCCGTAGCCTCGTGTTGACAGGCAGTATGGACCTTCAGTCATACCTGAATAGGCTCTCCGCGCTGCTCGGATCGGGCTACTCACCCAGTGAGATTCATGAAAAGATGGTCGCGTAGGCAATGGGAGAGCGCATGATTGATTGCATTTACTGCGGCTCGGGGAAGCCTGCCTCCAAGGAACACATCGTTCCGCATGCCATTGGTGGTTCGTACTCATCCAGCAACATTATCTGCGAGGAGTGCAATTCGTACTTCGGCAGAGAGGTTGATCCACACATCACGAATTGGCATCTGAGCCTCATTGCGCGAGATTGGTTCGATCTTGAGGGCTACAGCGGAATCGTTCCAGGATACGAGGTCGAGACGGAAGATGGGCAATTGCTGACCGTTGGGCGCAAGGGTACGCTGAGACCGAAGTGGCGTGACGTCGTCAAGCGAGAAGATGGCAAGAGCTTCTACTTTTCTGCCGGAACGCCGACAGAGGAGGATGCGCGACAGGCGATCGCCAACACCATTGCTAGGCAGACTAAGCTCGCTGGGAGTCCTCCGAATATCGCCGAGAGCCGAGTCACAGCAAACACTCGGCGCGACTGGGCGCCCTACGTGGCCGATGTCGTCTACGACTACAGCAAACAGGGGCGAGCGATCGCAAAGATGGCACTACACTATCTGGCCACTCAGCTGGATTTCAGATTCCTCCTGACCCGCGATTTCGAGCCGATCATGCAATTCGTGCGCTATGGCGAGCATAAGCTTCATCCGCGCCTCTGCCAGCCCGCGATCCACGTTGAATCGGGCAATATCGCGGAGTGCGTCCAACACTCTCTGACGTTGAGATGTAGCCGAGAGCTGCGGAGCGCCGTGTGTGACGTTGCGTTGTTCGGGGTTCTCAGGTACTCCGTTGTTCTGTCATACTCCTATGAAGGACCCGATCTATTCCACAGACTCGTCGAGAGCCCGCTGGAGAAACGCTGGAGCGAAGGCCCTGTTGATGACGTTGGCCCGATTCCGGCTTCTCTTATCCTGAACATCGATGAAGCCGAGAGCCGCGAAAGGTACGCTCGACTGGAGAGATCTGTCCACGAGCTAGTCAGCTGGTTCAACAACTACGGATTCTGTCATCACATCCGTGAGACGCTTCCAAAAATCATCCGGCATGTAGGGACTGCGAATCAGATTGTGACGGGCGATGTCGAAGCATGGATAGCGGCGGTTGCCGACGAGTTCTCGGACATGAGTTCTCCGGCAGCGCTTCTTCACTTCCTCGGAGAGCCAGCTCAAGTGGCCGCTCAGATCCTGTGGGACTCACTCGAAGCTGCATGTGAGGGGGACAAGATCACCATCGAAGATCTGGAAACGCGATTCGCTCGGCTGATCTTCATCAGGCTGCTTCTGGATGCTCTCACACTTCTGGCCCAGAGGAAAAACTCAGCCTGAGGTTGCTATGCGCAATCCGGCCTTGTCCGTTCTTGCTCAAGCTCGTCAGGCACGCGGTCGCTGACAGACTAGTATAGGCAGGACGTTGCTTTTGCGCGCAGTACTCCCTTGAATTCTATCCGGCACCTGACATAATGCTGGCGATTTATGCGAGATAGGGCGCAACACCAAACGCGAACGTCGCAGAGATGACAACAATCGCCACAACCATCCAAGTCTCTTGCCACATTAGGATCTGGCACACTTGGTGTTCTTCCTTCTTCTCCCAGCGTTCGATCTTCGACTTCTGGTGAGCGAAGATGAAGAATGAGAAGAGAAGGCCAGAGCCAAACAGCAGATAGCCAGCTAGTCGGATTAGCATACCTGCGGCAGCTCCATCGATGCTCGTGCACTCGGTCTTGCATGCGAGAAGCGCGACTCCCGTGATGATTGCCAGCGTAACCTTGTAGAAGAATGAGAAGTCCCGGTAGATAGCGTTGTTGTGGTAGTCCTCGCCCGTCGGGCCGTTCCCGTCTCCCTTCGCGCCAAGCCGGAACTTGAGCAGCAGCAGCATCGCTCCGATCCAAACAAGAAGTGTGATCACACCCACAACTCCTACCCCAACCCCTGCTGTGACTATCCAGTCTATCATTGGTAGTACCTCCTAAGATGAGCAGCTACCGGTTTGCGAGTA
>Ga0272441_10001208_pt1 | contig 55378 bp, 43 predicted proteins | sample SSMProp6N_FD_193582 | JGI IMG/M metagenome (GOLD analysis project Ga0272441, IMG submission 193582) | Marine sediment archaeal communities from Little Sippewissett salt marsh, Falmouth, MA, United States - SSM-Prop-6N | ecosystem: Environmental > Aquatic > Marine > Wetlands > Sediment ...
GAGGTAGCATAAACGTCTGCTCATAATTGGCTTCTATTTCTCTGGCCATTCATTTCGCCTCCTGTTTCAAGGCAAGAATAACATATAAATACTTAAATGTCAATAAAAATTATGAGACAGCCTCTTTTAGCCGGGGTGTTTGGGCGATCAACGAAACCTTTAGGGCGCTTCAGCGTCCTTTTCCGATGCTTCAGCCAGAAATTTGTGGCGTGCAGCGTGTTGTGCACGGAGATGCCTGTTATTTTTTCATAATGGCTCCGGCTATGCGCTGGATTGGAAAATGTTCGGCTACGGCGTAAGTTCCATGCAGCGGCCTTGGAGCAGCGTTGCGTCCCGGTACACGGATGGCTCGTGCCCGGAGATTACGCTGTTTCCGCCGGCCTTCAGTCGTTGCAGCTTTTTGAGGTATTCGAGGTCTCCGGCCCGGTCGAAAGCCGTGCCGATCGGGCGAAGAAGGTCGACGTTGGCGTCGACGTAGGCGTTGTCAGGCGCCAGGTAGAAAGGCTTACCGGAGGTCTCCACAATGACCGTCTGCGTGCCGGCGGTGTGGTACGGCGCAAGCTCGACTCGGATCTGCGGCGTGACGGCGGCATCGCCATCGAAGAGCGTGAGCAGGCCGGCTTTCTGCAAACCCAGCAGGTGATCGTAATGCTGCCGGTAATAGCCTTTTGAGACGGTTTTGCCTTCGGCGTTTTCGAAAGCCCGCGCAATGGCCTCGAATTCGCGCCGCTGGAGGCAGGTTTTCACGGGGGGCAAGGCGAGCGCGCCATCCACATGATCCGCATGAAGGTGGGTGAGGATCAGGGCGTCGATTGCGTCCGGCGGAAGCCCGAACTCTTCGAGCAATACGGACGGCGGCACGTAGTCGTGCAGTTTCCAGCGTTTCACCATCGCTTCGTCTTGAATGCCCGCATCAACCAGGTAGTTGTTGTCGCCTTCCTGAATCAGCCAGAAGCTCCAGGCGAAGGGCACGAGTTCATCGCCCCCGTCTGCGAAAATGTACTTGGCCGGGTACTGCGACTCGCCGTAACGGAAAGCGTAAAGATGAACCTCGGGCGCAATGGTCGGCGCGCCGCAACCGGCCAGGAGAAACACCGCGACGGCCATCGCCCGGCGTATGTTGACAGCAATTCGTAGCATGGCTTTTATCATAGGCTTGGCAAATAAACCGGTCAAACAGTGGCCGGCGGCCGGTGGCCGGTAAAATTATTGCACCGCCGCGGCCAGCGCTTGGCGGGCAGCGCGGCGCGTGCGGCCTATGAGCCTGGTGCTGACGCTCACGGTGCGGATGCCAAGCTCGTAAAACCTGGCCGTGAACCGGTCGTCCGAGGCCATCTCGCCGCACACCGATAGCGGCCGGCCGTGCCGGGCCGCGGCATCGGCCGTCATCTTGATGAGGGTCCAGAAGGCCGGGGCGTCGGGGTTGTAATACCCGGCGACCAGCTCGTTGTTCCGGTCGACGGCGAACACGTACTGCGTCAGGTCGTTCGTGCCGATGCTGCCGAATTCGGCCTGCTCGAGGATCTCGTCCGCCTGAAGGCATGCGGCGGGCACCTCGAACATCAGCCCGTGGCGCAGGCCACCCCGCTCGATCCCCGCCGCCGCTTCCTCGAAAGCCTGGCGCACTTCGAGAAAATGCCCGGGGCCGGCGATCATGGGATACATCACGTTGATCGGCCCGTGAACCGATGCCCGCGCGAGCGCGCGCGCCTGCGCGTCGAAAAGATCCCGCCGGGCAAGCAGCAGCCGGCTGCCCCGAAGGCCGAGTTGCGGATTGTCTTCGTGGGGCAGGTTGAGCCACTCGGCGCCTTTGTCGCCGCCGAGGTCGAGCAGCCGGATGGTCAGGGGCCGCGGCCCCATCATCTCAAGAATTCTTACGTAATGGTCGTACTGCTTTTCCTCAGTCAAGACGGTGCTGCCCGTGACAACGCCGAACTCCGTGCGGTACAGGCCGATACCTTCGGCGCCCGCCGCCAGCGCGGGCGCAATGTCCTTGAAACGGCTGACGTTGGCCATCACCTGAAAGCCGGGCACGGGCGGCTCCACCTCGATGGGCACTTGGACCGCCGCGCCCGCCGATACCAGGTTGTACTTTTTTAGCGTCTCGCGGCTCGGCGAAACGTAAACCAGGCCCTCGTTGCCGTCCAAGACAACCTCGGAGCCACAACCGACCATCCCATAGACGCCCGGGACGCCCGTGACCGCCGGGATGCCCAGGGCCCGTGCGAGAATCGCCGCATGCGATCCGGCGCCCCCGTGTTCGGTGACGAATCCGCGCACGTTGTCGGTGTCCAGCTCCGTGGTCAAAGCGGGCGTGAGTTCAATGGCGGCGATGATGCGGTTTCGGCCGCGTTGGCAGTGCGCGAAGCCCGCGCATTGCAGCGAAGGGCTTGTATTGCCGAGGACATCGAGCAGGCGGCGTTTCACCTCCCCGATGTCGGTGGCCCGTTCGCGCAGGTATTGGTTGTCGATGTTCATCAGGGCGGCTTCGTAATCGTCGAGGGCGCGCATTACGGCGGCTTCGGCGTTCACCGCATCCTGCTCGACACGCTCCTCCATCTGCGAGAGCAGCACCGGGTCTTCCACCATTGCCTTCTGGGCAACGAAGATGCCTGCCTGCGCGGAGCCGAGCCGCGACTCGATCTGTTCGACAAGCTCCTGGGTGCGTTGGGCCGCAACCTTCACCGCCTGGCGCAACCGCGCCTTTTCCCGTTCGAATTCGTCACTCTCGATTTGAAAGGCGGGAGCCTGATCGTGACGGTGCTCGTCGAACATGCAGACCTGCGCGTAGGCCACGCCGCCGCTGACCGGAAGGCCTTTCAACTGAACTTCTTTGTTTATCACGGGGTACCTCATGACCTTCTTTAAAGGTTAATGCTTAATTTTACCTTGAGTAATCCGGGTTAACCAACACCGAGGCCGTTTTATTCTGAGGCCGAATCAGGCTGATTGGGCAAATCAGGCTGATTGGCCGAATCGGGGTGTTCGCGTTATACCACTACGAAGAGGATTTCTATGGGCCAAATCCCTTAAGATAAAAAACAGGGCGATTTAAAACGTTTAAAGGGTAACGATATGAAAAAAATGACAAGACGGTCGTTTATGGCCGCTTCTTCCGCAGCGCTTGCCGCGGCCGGGATGCCGGGAAAAGCTTTCGCTCTTGACGGCTACAGCTCTCCCAAAGAGCTAAGCGTGATCGAGGGCTTGGAACTCTTGAATCTGTGGGGCGAGCAACCCGAAACAGTTCAGAATCTATGCAGGCTTGTCGAGTCCGTTCTTTCAACAGACAAAAAAGCCACCTATGCCAAGGTCAGCCGCGATCAATCGATCCAGCAATTCTGCAGGGAGCACAATATTTTGCACCTGGGCGGCCCGATGCTGGGATGTGTCACCGAAACCAGCGCGAAAGTCTGGGTGCGCACGCCACGGCCCGCGAAGGTTGAAGTCCGGCTGAACGTTGATGGCGCCGAAAGGACCTTTGGCCCCGTTCGCAGCACGGAAGACTCGGACCTTGTCGGGCTTGTCCCAGTGGCGGGGCTGAAACCGGGCAAATCGTATCCTTATAAAGTGCTTGTGGACGGCACGCCTATCCCCGTGCCGGAACATGCCGCTATTGCGACCGTACCCGACACGGGCCGGTTGCGGTTGGCGTTCGGGACGTGCCCGCACCGCTGGGGGCTGGGCAATCCCAAGCAGGCCGAGCTGATCCGGAACCGCAAGCCCGCGGCTCTCTTGATGTATGGGGATCTTGGCGTACAGGACAAGAATAACCATCTGGGCAAGCATCGATCGGATTATCAAGTGCGCGATCTTTTTCCGGCCTGGCAGGGCCTGGCGTCGAGCATTCCGGTGTACGCCACATGGGATGACCACGACTACTTCGACAACGACAAGTGCGGAATCCCCCCGGGGTACACGAACAGCGACCGTATCGGGGTGCGCCGAACGTTCTGTCAGGCGTGGAACAATCCGAGTTACGGTTTCAACGACGACCGGGGCGGAATATTCTTGCGGACGCGGTTTGGGCCCTGCGACGTGATCATGCTGGACAACCGCTACTTCCGCACCGGCGAAAAACGCGGCTTCCTGGGAAACGGCCAGACGGAATGGCTGAAAAAACAACTGCTGGACTGCAAAGGCCCGTTTATCGTCATTTCCTGCGGCACCATGTGGACCGATCACGTCAGTAACGGGAAAGACTCATGGGGCCGGTACGATCCCGAAGGGCGGGAAGAGCTCTTCAGCTTTATCGAAAAGAACCGGATCGGCGGCGTTCTGTTGCTGTCGGGCGACCGTCATGGCGCGTGCGCGTTCCGAATTCCGCGCCCATCCGGTTACACGTTTTACGAGTTCGAGGCCGCAAGCCTGGGCGGAAGAACTGGCCCCGCCAAAGAAGCAGAGGGACACCCCGATGCCCTCTACGCCATGACCGGACAATACGCCTTCGGCGAATTCACCTTTGACGCTACGCGGGACGACCCGGCCGTAACTTTCCGTTTAATCCGCGAAGACGGCGAGACGTTGTTCCAACACATGTTAAAACGCAGCCAACTTCAGCACGCTTAGGGAATGGTACGACCGGGACGGATGGCAAGATAAGCGGCCCCGGGGCCAGCGCCCCGTGTCGCGGGGGCGCGGCCGCCTCCGATGTTTCTACCCGATGCTAGGTGGAAGATGGCCGTTTCCGCAGCCGATCGGTCAGTGATTTCGCAAAACCGGCTCCAAGCTACTCGACCACTTGAACCGGCTTGATAGACAACATTGTTCACCTTTCCTCATGCCGCCCCAGGTTGTACTATTGAGCCGGAATTGTCCAGGAGGCAAGTGCCATGATGTTTTGTGTGGTGGTTTATGGAATGCTGACCTGCCAGTTCGCTGCCGGGCCCTGTATCCACGACCTTTCCCAACCGGCGTTGACGCTGCGGCTGCAGGGAGAAATCGGGCGCCGGTTGGATGCGGTGGTGGAACACTGGCTGTTGCCGGCGCCCGATGCGAACCCGGGAATGATCGAGATGTTCCGGTTACGGGACCGGACGCCGCCCTACGAGGAGCCTGTGCCGTGGGCGGGGGAGTTTATCGGCAAATACCTTACCTCCGCCATCGAGGCCAGGCGGATGACGGACATACCGGAACTTCACGCGCTCCTAAAACGGCTGATCCCCGAGTTTATTGCCACACAGGCCAAGGACGGGTATCTCGGGCCCTTCCCGAAAGAGCAGCGGCTGCTCGGACATTGGGACTTGTGGGGCCACTACCATGCCATGCTCGCCTTGTATTCATGGTATCGGGATACCGGCGAGAAATCCGCGCTAGAGGCGGCGGTAAGTGCCGGCGATCTCGTCTGCGCAACGTACTTGGATACGGGTCGGCGTGTTTACGACGCCGGCTCGCACGAGATGAATATGGCCGTGATCCACGCGCTCGGCCTGCTGTATCGCGAGACCGGCCACGAGCACTACCTGCGCATGATGCGCGAGATACTCGAGGATTGGGAGAAACCGCCGGCGGGCGACTATTACAGGCAGGCGATTGAGGGCGTGGAGTTTTATCAAACGCCGAAACCAAGGTGGGAAAGCCTCCACCCGATGATGGGCCTCGCCGAACTGTACCGAATCACGGGCGAAAATTCCTACCGCGAGGCGCTGCTGCACCACTGGCGGAGCATCCGGCGCACCGACATACACAACGCCGGCAGTTTCTCCACGGGTGAAGGGGCGGTCGGAAATCCCTTTCAGCCGGGAGCCATCGAAACATGCTGCACGGTGGCTTGGCTGGCGTTCAGCGTGGAGGCCCTCCGCCTGTCGGGCGACAGCCGGGTCGCGGACGCGCTCGAGCTCGCCACATGGAACGCCGTGCTCGGCTACCTGCACCCGAGCGGCCGGTGGTGCACGTACGATACGCCGATGGACGGCAAGCGGGCCGCATCGGCACACACCATCGTGTTTCAATCGCGGCCGGGCACTCCGGAACTCAACTGTTGCTCCGTAAATGGCCCTCGCGGGCTCGGCTTGATCAGCCAGTGGGCCGTGCTCGGCGACGAAAGCGGCATTTACCTCAACTACTATGGGCCCGGCACGATAACGGCCGATATCGGCGGCCGCCAGTGGACCTTCCGGCAAGACACGGGCTATCCGGCAAATGGAAAAATTCGCATTACGGTCGATCCCGGGCGTGCTGCAAAAACCCCGCTTTACGTGCGAATTCCGGAGTGGTCCAAAAGCACAACCGTCGACTGCTGTGGAACGAACGTTTCGCCGGCTCCCGGCCCGGGATGTTATCTCAAACTTGATCGAGAGTGGAAGCCTGGCGACGTGATCGAGCTGAACCTCGACATGCGAGTGCGCGCCTTGCGGGGCGACAGTGGTGTTGGGTTCAACACTTCCTTGTTCAGAGGCCCGCTGCTGCTGGCGTTCGATCAGAAGCACAACGCCGTGGACCCCGCCCAGATGCCAGCGCTGGATCTGGCAACATTAAAGCTTGAACCGGCCGAATGTGATGCCCGGTTTCAGCCGATCGTGCTGTATAAGGCGCTCAGCGCCGACGGCGCCGAAACGTTTTTGTGCGACTACGCAACGGCGGGCGCCCACGGCACTATGTACCGGTCCTGGCTGCCCGTCATCAACGCGCCGCCTGTCGATTTCATGCTCATCGGCCCGCCCGACAACGCCCGGCTGGCGCCGGGCGACCTGCTGTTCGAGTGGCAGGCTGCGGCGCCTGACGCTGTATATACGCTCGTCCTTGCCGAGGACCGCGCCTTGAGCGAGGTGGTTTTCAGCCAGGAGCGCATTAAGGACACGCTCTGTGCCGTTGACGTGCCGCTTCATCCATCGAAACAGTATTACTGGCAGGTATTGTATGGAGAACAACGCAAGCCTGCCGCCAGTGCCCCGCGCCGGTTTACGATAGACACGGCCCTTCAAGCCACGACTCGCGGCGTCGTACTTTCTGCGCCGTTGGAGGGACAACCCGAACCCGCTGAAGGGGTGCTGCTTCAGGCGGTGGATATTGAGCCGGCGAAAGGGCGCAACGGCAGGGACGGCGGCGCGTTGTTTTTCAATGGCGACACCTCGAAGCTCGTCTACGCCGCACCAGCGTTCCCGACGCGCAATTACACGTTCCTGGCGTGGATTCGTCCAGAAGAATTAGCACCGGAAGACAAGCGCTGGCATCATGTCGTGTCGGCATGGTACACAAGCATGAACGATGCCCTTCGCGTATCCGTGGTGGCGGGGAACTTGTTGGCGTGCGTCGAGCAGCCGTCCGGTCGGCACGGGACGGACGGTGTGCCCCTGGAGAATGGCCGGTGGGCGCATGTCGCCGTCGTCAAGAAAGCCGAAAAGCTGTGGTTATACGTCGACGGCGACCTGAAAAGCGAATCGGCGATTCCGCGGGTGTTGGCATCGCGGCCGACAAAAATCGGCATAGGGTGCAACCCAAACTTCACCGATTCTGAATCGTTTCGTGGTGCGATCAGCGCAGTAAAACTTTACCGTGAAGCACTTTCGCACGATCGCTTGAAAATCATTTCCAAAAGTCGAGAGAAAACGGCTGCGCGGCCGTCACTATAAAAAACGCCTGAATGTCCAACTCCACATCCTACAGGGGCGTGATCGTCGCCCGCACAATTGCCGTGTTTCCCACATCACCGATAACGGCGTTGTTTAGGTCCAGCGTGAGCATCTCCAGGTCGTAGACCGCGGCGGCCGCCGTGGGAAGCTGAATAGAGTCGAGGCCGGCAAAACTGCTTGAGGTATAAAACTGCGGAGTCATAAGAGTGATCACGTCATCCGTGCAACCCGTGATCGTCATCGTCATCGTGGTCTCATCGCTTTCCAGCGGAACAAAGTGCTCCTCCGATGCAAGCACATCGGTGACTCCCGACGTAACCGCGAGCACTTCTTCCAAAGGAACGGTATTGTTCATCCAGTTGAACTCCAGGAACTCAGCCGTCACCACCTCGTTTTGCTCGAATACGCGCACCGCGTCATCGTGCGTAACCGCGAGCAAATGACCGAAATAGATCTCGGGCACAAGACTTTCAACGGTGACCGTAAACTGCCTCTCGGTGCAAGGGCCTTCCGGATTCGGATTTGGTTCCGGTTCCGGCGGGCAACCCACTATGCCGGCGCCCAAAAGTGCCAGTAAGGCCGCCATAATGGAAAAAGCAAACGTTTTCTTAAACATAGGTTGGCTCCCTGACATGCGCGCAAGGCGCTTGTTACGGGTGAAGGTGGGACTTAAATTGTTGCGCTCACGACTCCGACTGGAAGCGAGTCGTAATCCTCACACTAGTAACAGGAACAGCCGCTTAGCACATTCCGGTTCCAAGAGCAAAAACCGCCCACCCCAAACCGGTTCCAAGCTCTTCTGAGGCCCTTCTTCCAACGCGCATACGGGAACGGACATGTCCCTACAGGGAACTAAAAAAAACAACCTGCAGCCAGTTCCTGCAACCGGCGGCATCTGATTGCGAAGCCGCAGGAAGTGAGTCCCGGCGATCGCCAGTGTCTACTGCAGTCGGACGCCAACGCCTTCGACAGAAAACGGGGACTGTTCCAAGCGGCGCGAAAAAAGGACCAGAGACGGGACTGTGGACCTGCTCGAAAACCCCCTCATGAAAAATCCTGCAAAAAAGATGAGCGAAAAACAGGGACTGACACCCCTTTTGGCAGTTCAAAAAGGGTGTCTGTCCCTGCTTTTCGCGGCATACCTCCGGCACCGCTTTCCCCTCTTCAACCTCCTTGAGTATCCGAATAATCTGCTCTTCGCTTCACCGCTTCCGCTTCATTTGAGAGTTCTCCTCGGCTCAATAGCCCACGATTTCTGTCACTACAATTGGTAGCAATTTTGGGGGGCAGGCCAAACGCGTTTCCCAACGCGCCGCATGGCGTCTTGGCGCACCCGTGATTGCCGATCAGCAGCAATGGGTCCCGGTTAACAGGGAAGCGAGAAGAAGGTTCTCATCCGCGGCACTCCAGCCGAATTCACCAAGTCGTTTCAGAATCATGATACAGTTCTCCTTTCGTTGGTTTGGTTGATGGGACACTTACACAGAACCGGGACCGCTCCGATGGGGAATGGACCCGGCCCGGGGACTTCATGTCCGTCTAGCACAGAACTGCAGCTAGAACAGGATTTGCATAAACAATGGACACCCGCTTAAACTGCTTGTGTGCATGCTGGGAGTATTTTGTGCCGCGGTCTGGCAGTGGCGGAGGGTTAAGCCATGCGACACACCTATGAGGGCGCTGCCCGATGTGTGCCGCAGGCGAACGTGCCACACCATGCGAGTACGCACAAACCCAAAACGCTCGACCAGCTTTGCGAGGCGCTGCCTTCTCGGCATTAAAGCCATCGCACTGAGCAGACCTATTGCCAGTGGGTCACCCTAACAGAAAAGGAAAGGAGAGAACGATGTCAGCCAGAAACGTAGACGCATTACATCTTGGAATAATGATGGTCAAGACCAAATACTGGAAGCTGGGCATCCTCCTCTCTCTCGTGGGGTGCATTTCCCTTGGTGCTTCTGTTTTCAGGCCGGACTTGCAGTCAGCCCTTCTCCCGCGCATTGCGGTCTGCCTGGCCATCGCGGACACGTTTTACTTCCTCGGCACGGCTGGCTTAATGAAGAGAATGGCCGCTGGGGCGTACGTCCTGCTGCTATTGCTGCTGAGTCTCGTGGTCGTCTTCAATCCCTTCTATGTACTCCCGGTTCCGAGTGGACTCATACGCACTCTGTCCGCGATTGGTGCACTCTGGTTTCTCTTCATGACCGTGGTCTTTGGCTTCTTCATCAAGACCCGTGCACAAACAAAGCGCGACAGTCCGCATCTATTCAGATAAGAAACTCTATGCATATGCGAGGTGTGCTCAACCAGAGCGTCGAGCGCGACTTCGGGTTAGCCGCGCGCTTCGCTCTGCGGTCAACCCGAAGCGGTTCACGCTCATCGTTCGGAGGTCGAAGATGAAAGAAGACACGATCAAAATAGAAGCGGCTAGCATTGAGGAATGTCGGAAATCGATCAAGGCGCGGGTGCCGGACGGATTCCGGATCGCATCGGAAACCGTTGTGCGCTTTGGAAAGCCCAAGCAGTATTCCGCCACGGGTGACACGCCGGATGAGGCACTCAAAGCCGCTAGAAAACTTGTGCCGGCGGCAGCAGAAGTCCTGGGAGAAAAAATCCTTGCGGAACCCAGCCACACACAGACACAGGTCGAAGCCGAGTCGGAGACCTCAGCGCGCTCGGTTTCGGGCAGCGACTTGGACTCTGGCTCCCGTGTTGACTCGGTCACCGTCATCCGGGATGGAAAAAAGGGGTTCCTCGGCATAGGCAAGAGACTCCCTCTCTGGTCCGTCACTGTCTTCCATCCAGCGAAAGTTCAGGTATCGGCCAAGGAAACCGCCGTCTTGGTAGTCTCTCTCCGGGAGAGAGAAAAGCTGCGTTTCCGCACGCCCGATGGCTCGCAAAGCATCGTTCAACTGGTTGAGGTCATGTTCGTCGGCATAGACTTGCCAGATGACATGGTTGAGTTCATTCCCACGGTTATTACCATTGACGACATCATTCCCCGATTCCGGGACATGGGCGAGCATAAGCTCACGAAGCACAATGCGCCCAACAGTTCGAGCGCTGGGACACTTATTGGGAACGAAGCGGCACAACGAGGCCTGAACGTGCTTATCACACCGCAGCTTGACTACGACCCACAGCTCTCGATGAATATGCTGGGCAGGCGCATACAGTTCATGCTGGGTATCATGACCACCGTTGCGGAAGGCCGGAAACCGCAAGTTGTGATCGCGAGGAGTGAAGCAGAGCTTAGCTCTGTTCTGTCTTTGACATGACTGTTATTCTCTCGCCCAATGGACAGCACCCGAGACATCCGAACAAAGGAGTGCAGGCCACGGCTTACAGCCGCGCCTGACGCCTGACGTTGAGCAGCAAACGGCAGGCATCCCAGTCGAGGGGCGCCACCCGTTCCACAAACAGCTTGGTGCGTCGGAACTCAGGGCTTCAGATCGCACTCCCAAATCGCAATTCCTGTGCCCCAATCCGACGCCTCTTCCCGGCGTTTCTCTTCCGTTAGTTCAAGTTCGGCAAGCCATGCCCCTTCCGCTTGCTGCGCGGAACTCTCTGGTCACGAAGCGGAATTTCTGCCCTCGTATCGTGTTTCACCGAGTAGGCAAGGCCAACATCTTTCACTCACGGGCCGTGTGTTATACTCACGTTTCAGGAAGTGTCAGCTATGTCCTGCCGAAATGGACCGAGACTGCCTTTGATCCCCATTTTCAACACCGTGGTACACTTTCTCACCCGGCTGCCGAAGCAGGTTTGACTCTGACAGATAAATTCGGAAACAGAATGTCGTTCACGTTGAATTTCCAGAAACCTATTACCGGAGAACAAGAGGATGAATACAAGCGACTCCAAGCCTGACGCATACGAGGTTCCGTGCCGTTCATTGATCCCATTTCTCCTCGTCTCGTTCGGCTTGGCTTGGGGCATTCTTGCCTTGTACATCTTTCTCCCGGAACAGATGGCTGCGGTATTTGGCCGGCTAACCGGTAACCACCCACTATTCTTTCTGGCCGTATACGCGCCTGCAATCGCGGCATTCACTATTGTTGCTTTCAGAGGTGGCCACTCAGGTCTGCGGCGCTTTCTCGGAAGGGCGTTGCTATGGCGCTGCAGCCCGGCCTGGTATGCCTTTCTAATTATTGGGATTCCATTGATCTTCATTGCCGGCTCTGCGATCAGAGGTAACCTTTTTACAGAACCGTTTCCGTTTGCGTCCCTGCCGTTGTTACTCCTGGGGTTGTTTCTCGCCGCCATCAAAGGTCCCGTAGAGGAGTTCGGCTGGCGAGGCCTGGCCCTTCCTCTGCTACAAAGGAAGTTCGCTCCAATCTGGGCAGGGCTCATTCTTGGAGCCATATGGGGACTGTGGCATATGCCAGCTTTTATCCTTAGCGGAACCCAGCAGAGTGAGTGGCCGTTCACCGCGTTCTTTGCGGGATGTCTCGCGATAAGCGTCATCGCAACGGCTCTGTTCAATAGGTCGCGGGGCAGCATTCTGCTGTCCGCGTTCTTCCACTTTTCGCTAATGAACCCGATCTTTCCTGACGCGCAGCCGTACGACACATACCTGCTCATCGTCGTTGCCGCCCTGATCGTCGGGCGAAAGCATAAAATTATGTTTTCAAAGGAAAATGCTGTTGTAGAGGTGATTCCATGCGGAAAGGCCGCCGATGGCTGACCATGCCATTCACTCCTACGTCAATTCACAATCGGAAGCGTCGGCTGCATAACAGCAGACCATCATAATGTGCAAATACAGTGGAACTCTCAACTACCGGGAAAAAGTGTTCGCGGAGGAAGCGCCAGCATTAGCTGGCAATAAACCGTTTCCTTTCCCTGAGATCGAGTCCGGCCTTGAGTGGGTATGCCAGAGCGAACCGGCGCCTCCACTATTGACTTTGCACATCTAAACCCAAGTGAATCCCGATAGGAATCAGGATCCAGATTCCCGCGCATAGTTATTCTGACATAAGCGTGGTTCAAGGAGCCCCAATGGCCGCCGCGAACAACCTTTTGCGATTCTGAACACTTGGTCCGGCTGCCCCACGGTTTCTGATAAACTTCATGATTCCATGGCAGACCACCTGGGTAAGGTCTATAAGCATCTTCACACCATTCTTCTACATTCCCTACTACATCATAAAGCCCATAACCGTTCGGCTCGTAACTTCCGACCGCTTTAGTGTTCATCTTTTTTCCCAGGATCCTTTCCCGCAGATCCCTGATGATGGTCTCCCCTTCAGATTGATAATTGGACTTTGTTGCGTCGGGTGTATCACCCCAGGGAAACCATTTGACAGGTTTGCCGCCCTTAGCTGCGTACTCCCATTCTGCTTCGGTTGGTAATCTTTTCCCTGCCCATTCTGCATAAGCTCTGGCGTCATTCCAGCTCACATTAACAACAGGATGATCTGCCCTGTCTTCAGTACTGAATTTCTGCCAATTCCCCTGCGCCTTGTAGCCGGTTGCCTGCGCAAACTCTCGAAATTGTGCGTTCGTCACTTCGTGCGTATCCATATAGAACGAATCAATCTTTACGCTATGCCTCGGGATTTCATTACTCCACCATGTTCTCGCAATATCCATCCGCATGTGAGGAATGCTATGTCCCATTGCCACAAGCTCTTCAAGGTCTTCTTCGTCAATGCCCATCTCAAAGGTGCCGCCCGGAATAAGTGCCATGCCCGCATCAACACTTCCCAACTCATTATGCGAAGCACGAACAGGAATACTGTCACGTAAAGAGCTCTCGTCTTCAGGCCGCGGATTCCACCCTCTTTCTGCTGCACTAAGTTGTGAGGCGCTAAATGCAACAAATACCCCAGCAAGACAAAAACCTGAGATTTTGCCAAAAACTCTTCGGGAGGTGTGTCTACTCGAGTGGTTGAACGCCTTCATCGGCCTCGTCCCACTTTTGCCATATCGACTTTTCCGCAACCCTCACTGCCTGCCCTCAATCAGGATACGCCTATGCGTCTAAGGTGGTCAATTTGTTCGCAAGCCTCGTCGTGCGGGCAATCGTGAGACTCTAACCCCTATCAACCCCGAAGACCCCTGGTAGAAAGCCAGATAGAGTGGAGCGCGGCAGCCGACCCCAAGGGCCGGCTGCCGCGCAATACGCTAGACGCCGTACAGTTCCATCCCGACGACTTTCCATTCGCCGCCCTCGTTCTTGAGCGTCAATTCGGCGTCCGCCGTACCGAACGAACCCGTGATCTCCACTCCGGAGATCTCCGCCGTGTCGCCGTCGACTTCGACCTTGGCGTCCCCGATATTCACCTCAAGGTCGTCGAGGTCGCCCATGGCTTCCGAGTCCTTAAGGAACCCGAGAAAGTTCTCCTTGCTGCCAAATTCGTAGTGGCTGAAGTCGTCGGAGAAGACCGACAGGGCTTTCTCGTAGTTACCGGCCATCATCTCGTCGCTGAAGACCTTCAAAGCATCCAGGATCACCTTTTCAGGTGCAGGAGCTGCTTCCTCTTCCTCGACACCTCTCCCGCAGATCGCCGCACAAACTTCGTCGGTCATCTTATCCATCTGCGAGAGGACGAGGTAAAGCTTGGCCGACGTTACCTCGTCAAGGACCGTAGCCGCTTCCTGTGCCGCGTTTTGTTTCGTTTGGAAGATCTCGAAGTCCACCCCCATCAGCGTCCGAACCTTGTCGGTGAGCTCATAGCCTGCTTCCCCGGCCGCGATCGCGTCCTGAATCTCTTCCCGCAAGGTGTCGCGACGGGATTCCAACTCGTCCATCGCGTCGCGGTAGACCTTGTAGCCATCGAGCATCTCGCCCATCGCGTACGTGTCCAGTCCCGCCTCATCAACCAGTTCCAGAAGCAGGAGCTTTTCGATCGCCTTGTTGGGGTTTTCCATCAATTGCATCTGCGCATAAGCCGTGCCCGAGAGAGCCAGCACCGCCACGAGGGTGCTTACGATGAGTTTATACATTCGTCAATTCCTTCTTTTGTCAACCGAGATTTCCCATATAGACGCACCGGCGACCGCCGCCGGTGGTTTGGCCCAGTATGAACGTGATAATTAGCGCCGTTCGAGCGGGAGTTTTCTGAGGCATGGCCGGTCTATCAATCCGATGGGTTTCCAGGTGGGATGAAGCGTCAATTGTTCATCCCATCCCGTGGCCCATCGTCTCGATGAGCCGGACCGGGCTATACCTTGATTGGTTGCGCTCCCGCAGAGACAACTGCCGTTTCGCCCAGTACCCGTCACTGTACGCGACGGCTGGTTCGTAATTCAACTGTCTTCTCTGCCTGCGTTGCTCGCGGCCCTCGGCCGGCTTTCAGTCGCGTCCGCCAGGGATACCGTGCAGGCATATTCAGACTACCCTCTGTCCGTATAACACAAGGAGCGCGCCCTTTCTGCCCGTTGCAGCATCTTATTGTTCCAAAATGACTTATAAGGCTGCGAAGACATAAGGCTGAACATTAACCTTTCTCAGCCGCACCAAATCTGAAATATAATGGGTCCAAAATGGGGCACGCCGATTCAGGCGCTCGTAAAATTCGCCTGGTGAAGGCGGCAACGACGCTTTTGGGGGTTCAGCCGTTTGATATTCTATAACTTGTTGCCTGCAAGCCTGAAAAAGCTTTTCGCGATGACGACGCTCGCCGCCGCGGCCTTAATGGCGCTGAATCTCGCAGTCTCGTCGTAGCCGCGGGAGGAGACCCAGGTTGATCGGGCATCGAAGTTTCAATAGAATTCGAGAAGATTCCGGATGAGGGCGAGGCTGGGTTGTTCGCAACACTCAGCATCGCTCCTGGCCAGTTCCTGACTGCCGAAGATGAGCCCAATGCCGCTCTCACTCCGGAGATCACGACGCGAAAGGCAGCATAACATGGGCGAAAACCTTCGAATCTCAAACCGGGTCAAGCAAATGGGCACGTCGGCGATCCACGAAATGACCCGTTTGTCAAAACAAATCGACGACGTTGCATTTCTCTCCTGGGCCAAGCCCACTTCCGACACCCCGGAACACATCAAGCAGGCTGCTGTTCAAGCAATTGACCATGGGTTGGTGGGCGGATACTCCGCCCCGCTCGGCCTCCCGGCGTTGCGCGAAGCTATCGCGAACAAACTCCGAAGAGATAACCACGTCGACGCCAACGCCGCGGAAATTCTAGTGACCGTCGGCGCGATCGAGGGGCTCGCCGCTGCCGTCATGACGGTCGTCGACCCCGGCGACGAAGTCATCGTGCCCTCTCCCACGTATGCCACCCATATTCGACAGGTCCTTCTCGCATCCGCGCGCCCGGTGGTCGTGCCCTCCGACGAGGAAGCCGGCTTCATGCTGGACATCGAGGGCATTGAAAAGGCGATAACAAAAAAGACCAAGGCGATCATGTTCGCCAATCCGGCCAACCCCACCGGGACCGTGTTCACCGAAGAACAACTCCGGCAAGTCGCACGACTTGCCCGCGAGCACAATCTCGCGGTGATCACCGACGAAGCATACGAGTACTTCGTGTTCGATGAGCATAAGCATTTCAGCCTCGCGTCCATCCCCGAGATGAAAGAGCATGTGATCAGTTGTTACACGTTTACAAAAACATATGCCATGACCGGCTGGCGAGTCGGCTACGTCCATGCTCACGAAGCTCTCATCCCGGAGATTCGGAAACCCCATATCGCCTTCGCAATTTGCGCACCCGTCGTCTCCCAGTACGCCGCGCTCGGCGCCTTGCAGGGACCCCAGGACTGCGTTGAAGAATTCCGAGGAAAATATTGGGCCGCACGCGACCTGATGTGCAGCCGCCTCGATGGCCTGAAGGCGGTTTTTGACTACAAGAAGCCTGGCGGCTCGTATCTCATGTTCCCACGATTACTGATTGAAGAAGGGCGCACCGATTCCCTGACCTTTTGCAAGAAGCTGCTCAGAGAAGCGCGGGTGTCCACAACCCCCGGAATCGCTTTTGGACCAACAGGCGAAGGGCATTTGAGAATGTCATTCTGCGTTCCCCAGGAAACCATCAACAAGGCCTTCGACCGCATGGAACACTACTTCAAACGGGGAACAGACGGATGAACCTCGCCCCGCTTGCGAAAAGCGGCAAGCCCGCTGATCCGTAAAGGGAGAACATTCCAGCCAGGTTGAAAGCGTTTCTGAAACGCAACTTCCCGCGCCACCCGCTGACCTTCTAGACCCAGCCCAAACACTCAATTTTTGTGGCTTGTTACGTGTTGGCGAAGCGTCCGACGAGCGCGTTGTCCAGCGCCTGGGTGGCGCTGTAGCTGATGGGATTCATGGCCGCCCACACCCACACAGTGGCTGCGTTCCCAATCGAATTCTGAGTTTCTGGGGTGCGCCTGAGTATCAAATCGTGAGCAGACACCCGGTAGATTGGCAGAGGCCCTGCCTCCCCGGGTCGGGAAGCCCATGATCTTGCGGCTCCGGATGATTTCCAGCCTTTTGCTCTGGAGCTCCGGCACCGCGCGGTTGAGTTCGTCGATAAGCACGAGTTCCTTGTCCCAGATGGTCACGGGGCTCGACACGTACTCCACAACACCCTGCTTGAGCTTCTCCACGTTGGGATAGCCTACGGCACCCGTCGTGCCGCCACGTCATTCGAACATAGCTTTGGACGCGTCGTACAACTCCGTACTGGCCAACGCTTTTCTGGCCAGTACGCGGAACTCTGCGTCCCAGCGCCTGCGCGACCTTGTTGGCGAACGCGTTTCCCAACGCGCCACATGGGGTTTTGGCGCACCCGTGGTTGCCAATCAGCAGCAACGGGTCGCCGGTGAGGAGGGAAGCCAGAACGAGGTTCTCGTCCGCTTCCTTCCAGCCAAAGATACCGAGTTGGTTCAGAATCATTCGATGATCCTACATAGGTGTTAAGGAACGCGCGCCATGCGCGTTCCGAAGTGCCAGATGTAGAACGTGTTACGCTGAAAAGAGTTCTGGGAAGGACTTGACACTTGCGGGGGGGGGGGTATTCTGCGGATACTTCCTCGTTGAGCCAGCACACCAAGTACAGGTGGGAGGTCGCTGACGGGGATGCCAAGGGCGAAGTTCAAGGGCAGAAGGGCCAGAGGATTCTGCGGATGGTTCGCATAGTGCTTGGAAGCATTCTGATTCTCGTATCACTAGTGAGTGCAGTATCCGCTATTGGGTTTATGAGCGAGTACAGTGGAGACTCACCGGTGCCGCGCTTTGTGACGCATGCAGCCATATCTCATGCGGTCATGTGGGGAGTGATAGGCCTCTTGCTTGTTCTTTTTGGAGGCCGCGCTGTAAGGAGACGCAGGCTTGTCGTTGACTTGGCTAGAGAAATGAAGAGCAATACCGGTCAGATCAATATCATGCAAATAGTACAGAAGGCCAAGACTGACGAGGGCACAGTCCGGAAGCTAATCGTTAAGCACTCGCTTGATGGATACGTGGCAGCAGAGCGTTCCATCCCTGAGGCGGCTGAAACAGTTGACGGCGGCAGTTTTGACCCATTAGCTTGGCACGTCGCGTGTGTCAACTGTAAGGCTTGGTTTGACCAGAGGCCAAAGCGGTCAGGGGTTTTGGGGTTTCGTTTGTTCCAGTGCCCAGAATGCAAGCGAGAAGTAGTGTATCCACTGACAAACGGCCTGCGACTATTCTATCTTGTTCTGGGTATGCTGGTAGGTCTTCCTGCGTTGTTTATGACGTTCATAAATATCATGGTTATCGTGGAGGAGGGCAACCCGAACAGCATTGGAGGCTACCGGTTCTTTGTCCCTGGTGCCCTTGGATTTGCGGGAATTCTGAGCTTGTGCGGGTTCGTGAAGGACGAAGTCATACGACGAAAACTGAGGGTGTTGGATAAGAGGTACGGAACGCAGGGGAAAGGCAAGTAAGGATCGGAGGACCCTCCTGATGTGGCGTGCCATTATCGGTGTCCTGTTGATGCTCTGGGGCATATGGGACGCAGCTTGGCTTCTGGTTCACCATGAAAAAGTAAGCACGGTGGTTCTCGAAAGTGGAGGAGTTTCGCAAGATCCCCTGGACATTCAGGCAGCCAAGGGGACTGCTGTAATGATCGTCATCGTTAAGTTGGTTGCCGCAGCGATACTTATCTACTTTGGCATCAAGGCTCATCCCGAGCCGGGTAGATCCTCGTGCCGGAAGCGAAAGGGTCAGAATCATGGCTCTCTTTGACAGTCTAACGAGGCCGAACGTTGAGAGACTGCTCCGCAAGAGGAATGTGGGGCGCTTGGCCAAAGCTCTGAGCCACAGAGAGAAAGAGATCCAGCAGGCCGCGATAATGGCGCTTGGAGAACTGGGGGAACCGGGCATAGCCGCTTTGCGGCAGGCGAGCCTTGGCCGCCCTGAGCTTCGCCTCGTACGGGCAGGAGTCCTGGGCGATTTGGGCCTTCATCACGAAGCCATCTCTGATATAGAAGCATACATAGACGCAGTGGGCGGAGAGGAGAAGCTCCCCTTTGAGAAGATATGGGTACTGGTGACAAGGGGTGCACTCAAGAAAGACGCGGGGGACGCGTTGGATGGTCTTGATGACATCAACAAGGCGATCGCTCGCCTTGACAAAGAGGCTCCAACGCCCAGGAAATCACCAGAATCAGTTGCCCTCGAGTCCATCGACAGAGTGAGCGTCGGCGCACTGTCATCCGCCATGGATGCGTCCTACGCCGCGTGGGAAAAGCACAGATTGGGTCTTCAGTGGAAGGCCCAGGCGTATTTCGAGAGGGGCCGCTGCCATATTGCGTTGGATAGAACAGCGCAAGCACGAAGGGATCTGCGGAAAGCAGTCGAACTGGAGCCCGAATGGACCGATCGAGCGGATGAAGTCCTCAATACAATCTAGGCGGTGCCAAACATCTACACGATCTGGCCGTGCCTTTTTGTCCCACGAGCGAGTCTTGTCGCCGCACGGAACACCCGTCCCCAGGCCATCGAACTTCTCTCCTGTAACACGCCACCATATCGCAGGAACCGGTAAGGACTGCGATTAGGAACAGGAAAGCACCAATGTTGACGGCCCTTGACTTGCGGGCGCGCAATCCCCAGGCCGGTGCTTGTCCGCCGCGGAACCTCACCGTTTCGCCCCCGACGGTGTATCATAGGCAAAATGGGTGCATGACGCAGGCACCCGGCAAGGAGTCCGCAATGGCAAGCACCGACCCGGTTCTGCTGCAGGAGCGGGCGGCTCCCGGAACGCGGGGGCGTGCAAGGAGTGCGATCGCTATGCGCCTATGGTGTAGGCGATGTCCTGGCGCGTGTTGGGCGATCACACAGAGGCCGAGGACGTGACGCGGGACTATTTCTTGAGGCGTGCACACCGTGCACAATGCCTTCTTCCATGGGTACGCAAACATGGATCTCCATGTCGGCTCCTTTCCTTGCGCGCTCACCACGGATGCTTCGAATCGGCCTCAACCTCGCGGTCGTTGCCGCGGTGGTCCTGGACAATGAAGTGCGTGGCGAGTGAGTCGGGGTCCAATTGGACCTCGCGGGCCAAACGCGCCGCGTCCTCGAAGGACTCTGCGTCCAGGTCGATGATCCAAGTCACGCGGTATTCCATGGCCTTTCGCCTCCTTTCTCAGACGGTGACTTCGTCAAGCTGGACGACGTCGCCAAGGGCTTCGAACTCGGGGCTGTCGGTCCGCCCGCCGAACAGTACGGTGAGGGCCCTGAACTTGCGGGTTCTCAGTTGCTCCTTGTTCTCATCCGTCATGCCCGCGTAGCCGTCGGTAAGTACGACGGCCTTATCAAAATGGTTCGTCAAGACGAGGGATCCTGACATTTCAGGTCATTCTGGAGTAACAGGAGGCAACATAACGCCGTTTAAGCGCGACAATGGTACGGCCGGTACAGATCGCGTTTTCACCAATAAAGACGTGGCCTGGCAGCGGGAGTCACAAAAAAGGGAATGGTGGGCGCTGCGGGATTCGAACCTGCGACCCCTTGCGTGTAAAGCAAGTGCTCTAACCAAGCTGAGCTAAGCGCCCGGGGGCATGTGTAACTATAGCATCGGGGTTGGAGTTGCCGCAACCGGGGGTGATTGTTTTTGTGGTTCTTGCCGGGTGTGATTTTGTGGGGCGAGCCATGCGGCTTTTCCATCGTGGGGCACGAGGGGCGGCGAGGGGCGTTTGGGCCAACGCCGGGCGAATTCGTCGAGTTTTTGGCGGACGGGGTAGCCTTCGGTGAGCATGTTGGTGAGGTAGCTTTCTTCGACTTCGCGCTGCGTGAGGGTGCGGTAAAATGCCTGGCGGCGGTAGGCTTCTTGCATGGGCACGGGCTTGCCGCTGGGCACGGGCGTGGTGGTGTCCGGGGCGGAGGCGGCTTCGGCCGAGCCGGGTTGTGCGCCCCACCGGAGTTCGGGGGGGTGGTTGGGGTCGAAGGAGAGGTCGTAGAGCCTTTGCTCGATGTCGAGCAGGGAAAGCGTCACCGGCTCGCCCTCGGAGTTGCCGTATTGGAACTGCATCTGGCTGAAAATTTTTTGTTTTTCGTGGAGGAGTGCGGCGGCAAGGTCGGCGCCGGTCCAGACGGCATGGATGTTGAGCGGTTCGAGCTGGAACTTTTCGGGCATGAGGTCGAACCAGTTGAGCGCCTCGTTGAGGCTGTCGATCAGGCTGAAGTAGGCGCGCCGCAGGTACACGTCGAACAGCGCGGTCGAATGCGCCCCCCAGCGTCCGCGGGCGTTGAAGATGTTTGTCAGGCCGCGGTTTTCGGGATAGACGATGGGCCCGTTCTCGTTGACGTCCCGCCAGGCGCTTTGAACCATCTGTTCGCGTTTCTCGAGCAGCGCCAGCATTTCGCCGGCGGCTTTGTGCAGGTCTTGTGCGGGCGTGATGGTTTGGGCGGTCCGCAGGCGGAAGCTGACGAACTTGTGGAAGCTGTCGAGCGTGTACGGGCCTTCCTGGATGGCCTGGGTTTGCACGAGTTCCTGCATTTTTTCGTATTGTTCGGTGGAAAATCCGAACTCGGCCATCTCCTCGTCCGTGCGGCGGCGTACGTGGAGCACGTTTCCTTCTTCATCGGTTTCGGCGATGGGGAAGCGTTGTCTTAAGAATCCCCGGTAACAGCCGGTGTAGGCGTCGCCGTTTTTGGGGGTGATTCCGGTGACGGCGTTGAAGCCGTTGTGGGTGTACACGTCGCGCGAGGCGGCGGTGGTTGCGTCGAGGAAGCGGGGTTCGCCGTACTTGGTGATGTGCGCGAGAACCAAAACGTGCCCGTCGAGGTAGAACAGGCATCCGGGCATCAGGTAGCGGGGGTCGATGGCGACGGGCACGGTGTCGGAAAGCACTTTTGCATCGCAGAACGGTTCGACCCGGAAGTTTCCGGTGCAAAGGCCGGTGACGGCGTCGGTGAAAAAGGCGTAGGCGTCGTGGTAGTAGAACGAGTTCATGGCGCCGACGGGAACGTTGGATGATGCGGTGCGAATGTCGGTTCCGTCGGTTGACCGGACGTGGTTGACGATCCAGGGGAGCCCGCGGCGGTAGGCGTAGTATGAACCCAGGGCGACGGTGAGTTTTCCGCAGTCGAGCACGCTGTGCATGACGCGCATGGCGGGCCGGCTGAGCTGGGGGTTGCACGGCTCGCCGCTGAACGCAGGGTTGAGGAGCAGGTTGATTTCGGGATCGGTGAGAATCTGTTCTATTTTTGCAAGCCGCTGTTCGGCGCTTCCGTTGGCTTTGACGAGATAGATGTTTTCAATCCACCTGGCGAAATGCCGGGCTTCAGCCTGGTTCCACTGGCGGTACAGGGGCCAGGCGCCGCGGTTGGTTTTGATTGTTGGGGGGTTGGGATCTTCGGCGCGTTGTGCGTCCTGGGCGAAGACGGCGCCGGCGGCCGTCACAAGAGCCGCGACAGCGAGCGCGGCCATCCGTTGCCGGGCGCTGTAACTGAAATTCATTTATTCGCTCCCTGATAATTGCGTTGCTTCAAGGTTGGCTATAGTAGCATCGGCCGCGGGTTTTGTCATCAGGCTAATACGTTTGAAAGGGGCTGCAAATTCCAGGGCAATCAAGGGGCGCGCATTTATTCGGCCGGGGCGGTTTCGGCCGTATCGGAGCGGGGCTCGACACGGTTTGTTTCGGCGGCGAAATCCTGATTCTCCATCTGCTGCTGTTGGACCCGCATCTCGTGCGCCATGTCGCCCGAGGCGCCCGCTTCGCGGTTGTGCAATTCGGCAATCTGCTCGACCCGGCCGTAAACGATCAGCGTGTCGCCTCTGCGGATGTACGTTTTGCCCATGGGGGCCCCGAGGTAGTTGCCGTCAAGCCGGCGAATGCCCAGCACCTGCACGCCCTCGTCGGTAAGCCTCAACTCGGCCAGCGGTTTTCCGGCCAGCCAGTCGCCGGCTTCCACCATGAGTTCGGTGACGGTGTATCCGGAGCTTAATTGGAGAAGGGAAGGGAAATCCCAAACGTCAAGCCGGGTCCATTTCTTCAAGGCCCACCCGATTGCGCGCCCCATCCAGTAGTCGACCCATTTGCTGGTGGAAACGAGCAAAAGAAGAAGCAACGAACTCATTATCAGGAGCAGCCGGCCAGCCATCGAGATCGAGCTGTTGCCCGAGCCGATGAAAACCTGCAGCAACGAGGCTATCGCCGCCACGAATCCCGCGTTGCCGATGAACATCATAAGCATGATGATGCGCCGCCGGACGGGGTGGTCCATGATCTGCTCGGATTCGCGCGTCGTGAAGCCCACACCCAGGAACGCCGACCGCGCCTGAAAACGCGCAAACTCGCGCGACAGCCCAGTGAACGTAAGCGCTACGGTCGCAACTCGCGTAACGAGGAACCCTACGAACAAAACCAGCGGGAACGTAATGATGGGAATGATGCTGCTCACGGCCGAGCTCACTTTCCTGTTTTACAGATTAACCGATATTTTGCACACTTTCCACGGCTTCTGCAAGGGTCTTCTCTAAGCCCGTCATTGTTTTTCTGGAATTGCCCGCCCGAATATGCCGCAGGAACGACAATTTTTGTCACTCAAAGCCGTCCCACGTCATCTTTTTTGACTGCACCCGCCAAGCCCGTTTGGCACGTGGTCTCATTCAAGTTTTTGGCGCACAAGCAGTTACCGCCTGACCGCGTATTGTTGGCACGGTTGTTGCCTTATGAGAGGCCGAAAGTTGAAGCGAGGGAGAGGCTCCTGAGTAAGGGGCTTTGGAGTGACTTTAGGAAAGTGACTTTAGGAAAGTTTAGAAGAAACTGGGAACCAACGGAGGGTACGACTATGAGAAATAAACACGGTTTCACGCTTATCGAATTGATGATTGTGGTGGCCATTATCGCCATCATCGCGGCCATCGCCATTCCCAACCTGCTTCGTTCGCGCATGCAGACAAACATGTCGGCGGCCGTAAGCAACCTTCGCGCAATCAACGGCGCGCAGACGGCGTTCCATTCGGCCAACAGCCGATACGGCGCCACTTTTGACGAGTTGACCACGCCCGCCAGCGGCCCGCCTTTCCTTGATGGCGACTGGGCCACGACGAAGAGCGGGTATGACTTCTTGATGGCGGGCGCGAACACGTCCTACACGGCGAACGCCGACCCTGCAGAAATGGATGTTACCGGCGACCGCGGGTTCTTCACCGACCAGTCCGGCGTAATCCGGTTTGTCATCGGCGGTCCGGCCGATGCGGCCAGCGATCCGATCGGTACGGTACAGCCGTAACTCACAGCATACTGGCTGAAACATATGCTTGAGGGCTGTGCGGCGGCGAGCGAAAGCTCGCCGTCGCCAGTTGTATTCGCAGGGGCGATAAACGTATGATACGCAGACAAACAGGGCGAGAATCTTGGGGAGATGGGTCTGTCATGAAGCGGGCTGGGTTTACGCTTATAGAACTCATGGTGGTGATTACCGTTATCGCCATCATCGCAGCCATCGCTCTGCCGGCTTTGCTGCGTTCCCGCCTGCAAACCAATGAGACGGCCGCCATACAAAATCTGCGCACCGTCCTGGCCGCCCAAACCAGCTTTCACTCCGCGAACAACCGGTTTGGAACGATTGCCGAACTGGCCGAAGATGCCGCGGGCACGGGAGTCGGCCACCTCGATTCGACCTGGACCGAAGGCGTGCAACGGCAAGGCTATGCGTTTTCGATGGCCCAGGCGACCGTCGGTTTCTTTTTGTGCTACGCCGACCCGATAGAACACGAAATCACGGGCATCCGCTTTTTCCGGATCGACCCGTCGGGCATCGTACGGTGGAATGCAGCAAACCGGCCCGCCGACACCGACCCCGAAATCGGCGCGCCGGGAACTTAACCGTCCTTAGTAAGCTAACCGCAAGTCGCGCAGAATTGTCGCGGCCATATTGCTGATTCCGGCGCCATCGGGCGGCCCCATCTCGAACTTGTTTACCACCCGCAACTCGCCTGAGTGTTTTCTATTCCTGATTTCCCGAGTTCCTGATTTGTAATTAGGAAAGCAGGAAAGGCGGAAGCGATAGCTGGAAGCCTCTCTTTTTTGATAGCGCATGGTGCTGTTTCTGGAACCGGCCTTGGCGACGCCCCAATTCATAGAGTAGGCCCGCAGTTGACCTTCGACAAGCCTTTCCTAAAAACCGGATCAAGCCCGATCAGCCCGTAACGCGCCGCAGATGGATGTAAAAATAGCGTCAACTTTACGACCCCGTCGTTTGATCGCGTGTCCCAATGTTGAACTCAGGACAACCCGCAACTCGCCTGAGTGTTTTCTATTCCTGATTTCCCGAGTTCCTGATTTGTAATTAGGAAAGCAGGAAAGGCGGAAGCGATAGCTGGAAGCCTCTCTTTTTTGATAGCGCATGGTGCTGTTTCTGGAACCGGCCTTGGCGACGCCCCAATTCATAGAGTAGGCCCGCAGTTGACCTTCGACAAGCCTTTCCTAAAAACCGGATCAAGCCCGATCAGCCCGTAACGCGCCGCAGATGGATGTAAAAATAGCGTCAACTTTACGACCCCGTCGTTTGATCGCGTGTCCCAATGTTGAACTCAGGACAACCCGCAACTCGCCTGAGTGTTTTCTATTCCTGATTTCCCGAGTTCCTGATTTGTAATTAGGAAAGCAGGAAAGGCGGAACTGATTTTACTTCTGCCGAACGACCCGCAAGAACTTCGGGAACTTGATCGCCGATACTAACTTACCCGCAGAAGCGGTTCGTCGTAATCTTCCGGTTTTTCGTACCCGAGCAAGTTGAGAATCGTTGCGGCCATATTGCTGATTCCGGCGCCGTCCGGCGGCCGCATCTCCAGCTTGTTCGCTCCCGAAAAATCCTTCACCACGAACGGCACGGGGTTGAGCGTGTGCGCCACCATCGGTTCGCGCTTGCCTTTCTTTTCGGTGAACATGCAATCGGCGTTACCGTGGTCGGCGGTGACTAAGAGAACGCCTCCGGCCTTTTCGATCGCCGGAAGCAAGCGGGCCAGGGACAAATCCACGGCCTCGACGGCGATGCGCGCGGCCGCCATGTGGCCCGTATGCCCGACCATGTCGCCGTTGGCGTAATTGAGCCGGATGAACTTGTAGTTGTTCGACCGGATTGCGGCCAGCGCCGCGTCGGTGATTTCGGCGGCTTTCATCCAGGGCCGCTCGTCGAATTTAACCTTGTCAGAAGGGATCTCGACGTATTTCTCGACTTTCTCGTTCACGTATCCCGAATTGTTGCCGTTCCAGAAGTAGGTAACATGCCCGTATTTTTGCGTTTCCGAAACCGCGAACGACGTCACGCCCTGCGCACACAGAAACTCGCTGAGCGTGCGGTCGATGGCCGGCGGCTCGACGAGGAAGTTCTTCGGGATCATCGCGTCGCCGTCGTACTGCATGAGGCCGGCGTAGAACACGTCCGGCACGCGTTTGCGGTCGAACTCGCTGAAATCCTGCTCTTCAAACGCCCGCGAAATCTCGATGGCGCGGTCGCCGCGGAAATTGAAAAAGACGACCGCGTCGCCATCCTCTATCGTTCCAACCGGTTCGCCCTCGTGCTCGACCACGAAGCTGTCCAGGTACTGGTCCGTGCTGGCCGGGTCTTCGGCGTAGTAGGTTTGGATAGCCTCGGTGGCGGAGGCAAACCGCCGGCCTTCGCCGAGCACGTGGGCTTTCCATCCGTTTTCGACCACGTCCCAATTGGCGTTGTAGCGGTCCATGGTGGTGACCATCCGGCCGCCGCCCGACGCGATGCGGTAGTCTTTGCCGCCTGCGTTGATTTGGGCCAGTTTGGCTTCGAGCGGCCCGACGTAATCCAGCGCCGACCGCTCTCCCACGTCGCGGCCGTCGAGCAGAACGTGCACCCGCACCCGTTCGAAGCCCTCTTCGGCACAGCGGTCAAGCATGGCCATCAACTGGTCGATATGGCTGTGGACGTTGCCGTCGGACAACAGGCCGATGAAGTGTACCGTCCCGCCGGCTTGCGCGCTGGCCGCGACGCTTTTCCACGCGGCGCCATCCCAAATCGCGCCCGACGAGATAGCCTCGTTGACCAGCCGCGCGCCCTGCGCAAACACCCGGCCCGCGCCGAGGGCGTTGTGACCGACCTCGCTGTTGCCCATGTCGTCGTCGGTAGGCAGGCCCACGGCCGTGCCATGGGCTTTGAGCGTCGTAAACAGCCGCTCGGCGAACAGCCGGTCCAAGACCGGCGTATTTGCCAGGTAAACGGCGTCGGATTCGTCGCGCTTCCCGATGCCTACGCCGTCCATGATCACCAGGACGACCGGTCCGCCGAACGGGTGGTAGTTTTTCATCTGCCGAAGCTGCAGTTCGCTCACGTTTATACTTCCTTCCTGCCAGGGTGAATGTTGTGGCGTTAAGGGTTTGTCAAGAGCGGCAAAAGGAGCCGGAGCGGCGAAAAACGCCGGAGCGGCGAAAGGCGCCGGATACCAAACCCGATAGACACGTAACAGCACGGAATGTTAGCATAAATTGTTGCCGCGGCGACAGTTTAAGGCACGGGTCGCGCCAGGCGGCAGGAGCAGGAGAATGGCGCATGAATCGTTCAGATCGGGCGGGAAATAAACGCGTTGCCGCGGTTGCCGCGCCCGGCATGCGCGGATAGGCCCATGGTAGCTCGGGAAACTGTAGCTTATTCGCCCCGGGCGTTTTTCTTGTTGGCGGTCCTCTTCATAGCGGCGTCGCCCGTATTCTGGCTTCACACGCAGGTCGGCCCGGCACCGATGTCGCCGGCTTACGAGAATGCGCACCTGTACCAGGACGTATACCCGGCGTTCAACTACGGCTTTGGGCGCATCCGCGCCGGCGAAATGCCTCTTTGGAACGACAAACAGTTGTGCGGCACGCCGTTTCAGCCCAATCCGGCCTGCGTGGTTTTCCAACCGCTGCACCTGGTTTTCGCGTTTCTGCCCGTGCAAAAGGCCATGGCCTTGCACGGTTTTATGTGCCTGGCCTTGGCGGGCCTTTTTTTTGCCCTGTTCGCCCGCTCGCTCGGGGCGGGCTATATCGCGTCGGCGCTGGGCGGCGTCGCATACGCCTTTTCGGGCGCGGCATCGGCGGCGGCCGGCCAACCCTCGGCCGCGGCGGCGCTGGCGTGGGCGCCGCTGCTGTTTTGGGCGCTGCGCCAGTATGGCGACGGGTTCCGCTATGATAAAGCGCCGTTGGCCGGATTGGCCGCGGGCCTGTTGATACTCTCGGGCGCGACGGCCATTTCGGCGCTTTTTTTGGCGCTTGCCATTCTGTACGCGCTGTTCCTGGCGTTTTTCCCGGAGAATTTCGAGAAGTGGCGTCCGTACCGCGGGCGCGCGCTGTTGCACCGGGCCGAAGGGCTGGTCCTGATCGGGTTGATTGCGCTTGGCGTGAGCGCGGTGCAATGGGCGCCGACCCTGGCCTGGGCACTCTCGTTGGACCACCCGCTGCTGGCGCTGTTCAGTCCCGACATTCAGGGAAAAACGCCGCAGTCGGTGTACAACCTGCTGGCACAAATCGTCACGCCGCATCCGGGCAACCTGCCCCAGGCCGCCTACCTGGGCGCGATAGGCCTGCTGGCCGCGCCGACGGCGCTTTTCCACCTGCGTGGGCGTCGCCACGCCGGTTTCTTTCTTGCGGCAGCGATGCTGGCGGTGGGCGGAGCCGGAGCGCCGCTGACGGAGGCTTTCGACCGTACCTTGCTTGTTTTCCCACTGCTGTTTTCGCTGGCGGTTCTCACGGCGCTGGGCTTTGATCGGCTGCTGATTCCGGGCGGTGATGAGCGCCCGCCGCGCGTGTGGTTTCCGGCGGCGGTCGTGCTGGTTTGTGCCGGCGCGCTGCTTTACGCGGCCACCGCGCCCTCGCGGGGACGCGTTCTGGTGTTTCTCCTATTAATGGCGCCCGTGATCGTGCTGCGCTTCAGGTGGGTGTCGGTAGCCGGCGGGCTGGCCGTTGGGCTGGTGCTGTTCGCCGACCTGACCGCGTGCGGCGCCAACGCCTACAGTCATCCGTACCAGGACGCGGAATCCTGGTTTTACAGGCGCCGCGGCGCGATCGAAGCCGCCGAAGCTCACGCGCTCGACTCCCGGGTGGTCGTGTCGGGACACGTCCTCGATTTCAGTTTGCCTTCCAATGCGGGCATGATTTTTCCGCTGATTCGGAGCGCGGGGGGCCTGTTGCCGCTGACGCATGAACAGACAGTCTGGTGGCGGCGGCTGGGAGGTGCGGCAACTTCGGCCGAACCGGCGAACCGGCATGCGGGCGTCTCGCCGCAGGCGGCGGCGCCGATGCTGCTCAACTACATGGCGGCGCGCGCCGTGCTGGCCGCGCCTGACGGGCCATTCCACGCCGGTTCCTGGGCGCGGCCGGGGCCGGCGTTGCGAGAAATAAAAACCGACGACGCCGTGCGGCTGTTCGTCAACGAACAGGCGCTGCCCCGCGCGTACTGGCGGCCCGGTTGGCGAATCGCTGAGGGTGTCGCCGCCGCCGCGGACATCCTCGCCAAAACGGGATTTCCCGCCGGTTCCTTATGCGTGGTCGACCGCGACAGCCCCGGCTACGCGGCGCTGAGGGAGATGCTGCCGCCGTTCCACGCGAAGCCCGAGGCCGTTTTGCCCGCAATGCCGCCGGACGTGCGGTGCCGGATACAACATGATCGGGCCGAACGCGTGGTGATTCGTACAGAGGCGCCGCAACCGGGCGTGACCGTGCTTAGCGATACGCACATGCCCGGATGGCACGCCACGATCGACGGGCAGCCCGCGCCTATCCTGCGCGTGAACGGTTTGTTCAGGGGCATAGCCACTCCGGCGGGCGAGCACGAGATCGTTTTTGAATACCGCCCGCTCACCTACAGGGCCGGGCTGGCCGTGTCGCTGGCCACGCTGGCCCTGATGGCCCTTGGCGCGGTGGCGGGCCTTCTGCGGCGCTGAATCAAACACCTGACAAAACAAAGCGTTCCGGTGGGGTCGCGCTCCCGCGCGACCGCCCCCCCCGCCGCCTCCCTCAGCAAACCCCAACTGCCAACCGTCAACTGCCAACTGCCAACCGAGAACTGCCAACTGAGAACTGCCAACCGCCAACTGAGAACTGCCAACTGAGAACTGCCAACTGAGAACTGCCAACCGCCAACTGAGAACTGCCAACTGAGAACTGCTAACCGCCAACTGCCAACCCCTACTCAATCTCGAACGCAATCGCAGGCAGCGTCCCCACAAAAACCGGTTTCTGGTCCTTCTTCGCGTTCTTTTCCGGCGCCTTGCCCGGCTTCATGTAAATATCCACGATCAGGTTATCCGCCAGCCCCGGCTTCGCCTCCGCGCCCGCCGCGATTTCAAATGCCAGCCCCGCTGACACAACCGAAACCTCGCCCAGCGTCAGCCCCGCCGCCGGCTCGTTCAACCGCAGCTCGACGTCCTCCAGCCGCGGGTTCGCCGGTGTATTTACCGTGACCGTTTCCCGCTCGCCCGGCGCGATCCGCAACGGCAGCGTCCCCGTCAGCCGCATCGGCGGCATCGGCTGCCTTCTCGCCACGGCCGCCACAAAATCCCGCGCCGGCACGAGGTGCCGGTACACGAACGCCTGCATGACATCGTCCGCCGGCACGGCCCGCCGCGTCACAAACTCGCCCCCGATCCGCGCGCGCCCCTCAAAATCCAGCGCAACCGGACCCTTCAACGCGCGCGGCGCCGTGAGCGTGATCGTCACCTCGTCCCGGCCCGCCGGAACGCGCCCGCCGCTGATCCGGAACCCCCGTGCCGGCTCTTTTAACGTAAGCTCGATCTCCCCGTCGAACCCATCCTTCCGGATCGCGAACACCTTCATCGGCAACGTCCCGCCCGCCGGCAACCCCAGGCTCGACGGCGTCGCCCGCAACTCGAAATCCGGCCGCGGCCCGCTCAACCGCAGCCGGTAAGCAAACTCGGGGCCGCCGGCCTGCCGCACGTCGCCGAGAGCAACCCGGTACACGCCCGCTTGGGGCAACGCCGCCCGCACGTACGAGTCCGCGTAATGCGTCATCAGCCCGCACTCCCGCCGCTCGAAATCATCGTTCCAAACCACCACTTTTCCCGCCGCATCCGTCACCCGCAGCATCGAGTCCAGCGGCGAGTTCAGCCGCCGCGCCATCACATCCGCCACGAGCTCAACTCCCGCGCCGGCCTCGAACTCGAACACGTCCACGTCGCCCCCCCGTCCGATACGCCCGTTGACGATGCACGGCAGCGACACCGCCTGCGCCGTCTCCCCGTCGTTCGGCTCGGCCTCCTCGCATTCGGGCAACGTATCGACCGCATACAAAACCGGATTCGACGGGGTCAGCCCGTCTTCCAACGCCATCTCCCGCACGCGGTCCGGCCCCGGCGCCATGTCCAGCGCCAACCGACCCGACGGCAGGTTCCACCCGCTGATCGACGCCGTCGTCTCGCCGCCCGCCGGCCCGCCCAGCGGCCACACGCCCGTCACAAACGGCAGCTCCCCGACCGAAATCCGGTACACGAAATCCTCGCGCCCCCGGTAGATCGAATCCCGGATCTCGACCGTATACGTCCCGTCCTGCGGTGCCTCGAAAAACAACACCGGGTCCGGATCGAACCGGTAATCGTCCGCAAACGCCACCTCGCGCCCCGACGCGTCGTACACCGTCAGCACCGCCTGAAACCACCCCGGCACCGCGTCCGCCAGGTACGGCACCAGGCCCCGCGCCTCCGTCCGCATCGCCAGCCGCTGGCCTTTCGCCGCCACAAACTCGAACCGGTCGGCGTCCCCCGGCAGGATCTGCCCGTTGATCGTCACCGGCAATTGAAGCGGCGGCGCCGGCGGCGCGTCCGTCTTCGGCCCCGGCTCGTTCGGCTCGAACTCCCGCGCTTCCGGCAACACCCCGACCCGGAACTCCATCGGGTTGGTAAACCCCTGCGGTGTCAACAACCGGATCTGCCGCTTACCCGGAGCCGCGTCCGGTTCCGCCGTTACCTCGATCAGCACGGTCTCCGCGATCTGCGCGTTCGGCTGCCGTTTCGAGACGTTGATAAACACCGCTCGCACGTGGTCCAGCTCGCGCAAGCTCAGGTTCTCCAAATCCTGGAAGTACGGGTGCGGCGGCAATTTCACCGCCTCGTCCGCCGGCGCCGGCGCGGACGGCGGAGCCTCCCCCCGCGCTTCGGCAAGCCGAGCCCGGCGCGCCGCCGAAAACCGACGCATCAACTCCTGGCGTTGCGCCTTGTCCAGATTCCGCACCGGCCGGAAATGCTGGACGATCTTCGCCTCGACCCCGTCTCCCGGCGACACCAACGCCGACTTCACCCCGCGCAAACCCTGCCCGCCCGCAAGCACCCGCACCGTCGCCCCCCTCTCCACCCCCGCCGGATAAACATACCCGATACTCGTCGTCTTCGAACCCTGCGCAAAAGCAGTCCCCGCGAAACACAAAACCGCCGCAACGGCCAAATGTAGAAGAGGCTTCCAGCCTCTTGTCGAACGTACAAAACGCTGTTTACCTCTTGCCGAACGTAGAAGAGGCTTCCAGCCTCTTGTCCCAGGCCTTACACCGTTTGTTTGCATAATTAAACGATCTCCGTCAGCCGCCCGCCGCTTTTCACCTCGTCCTCCCGCGGCAGCACCCTCACATCCAGCCCCCGCTCGTTCGGCAGCGGCCCGTCCGCATCGATCCCCAGCAGACCGTACATCGTCGCGATCAGGTCCCGCGGATACACCGGCCGTTCCGCCACCTCCTCGCCCGTCGCATTCGATGCCCCCACCACGCGCCCGCCTTTGAATCCGCCCCCCGCCACCACCGACGAAAAACACTGGCCGTAATGGCTCCGCCCGCCGTTCCATGGCGGCTGCCACTGCACCCGCGGCCCCCGCCCGAACTCGCCCGTCCACCACACGATCGTCGTATCGAGCAGCCCCCGCGCCTCGAGGTCCCCGAGCAACGCCGCCATGCCTTTATCCATCTCCGGCAGTTTCCGTTTCATCGTTTCGAAATGCTGCTTGTGTGTGTCCCACCCCTTGTAATTGATCGTCACATACGGCACGCCCTGCTCCACCAGCCGCCGCGCCATCAGGCACGACTGGCCAAACGTGCTGCGCCCGTAACGCTCCCGTGTTTCCGGTTTCTCGTTCTCGAGGTCGAACAGCTCCCGCGCCTCCCCGAACATCAGGTTGTACGCGTTCTCCTCGCTCTCGTCGAGCGCCGAAAACTTCCCGTTGCCCGGCATCGCCTTGCCCAGCGTGTCCAGCGCGTGAAGAAAATCCCGCCGCCCCCGCTGGCGCTGGTCCGAAACGCCTTCCGCCACGATGCCCTCCACCACGAACGGGTTCTTGTTCGGGTCGCCCCCTGTCGCAAACGGCTTATACCGCTGCCCCAGGAATCCCGCCTCCGAAAACCGCCCCTGCGGTTCCGTCAGCACGATGTACGGCGGCACAAGCCCCTCGTACCCCTGGCCGTACCCCTTGAACAGCGAAACCACCGCCCCCACGCAAGGGTAAACCAGCCGCCCCGGCTCCCGGCCCGTCTGCACGATATAAGACGCCGTCTCATGCGCGTTCACCCCGTGCGTCATGCTCCGGATGATCGCGTACTTGTCCGCATGCTTCGCCAGCAACGGTAGTTGATCGTTAATGACGATCCCGTCCACGTTCGTCGCGATCGTCTTATCCAGCGGACCGCAAAAATCCGGCCCCGCATCCGGTTTCGGATCAAACGTGTCCAAATGCGAAGGCCCACCCCACATCCAAATCTGGATCACCGACTTCGCCCGCGCCGCCTCCGCCGCACGCGCCCGCCCGCCAAACACCGCAGCCCCCGCCGACGCAATCCCCAACTCAATCGCCTGACGACGCGTAATCTTCATAGATTTCCCTCTTTTCATCTTCAGAAATGCCCTTACGTATGCAAAAGCAAGACCCGCCGCAGTAGGCCGACTTCGCCGAAGTCGGCCTTTCCGAACTGAGCATCTGGATCCTTCCAGCCGTCGTTCACCAGGCTCACCTCACAATTACGGTCTGTCGCACTTGTCGCGTTTTGTTACCAACCCGAGCTACAGGCGTTGAGGCCGACTTCGGCGAAGTCGGCCTACTGCGGCCATTCTCAAAAAAAAACGAAGCGTTCGGTGGAGGGAGCGCTCCCGCGCGACCGGGTGGTGGTGGCGGCGGTGGTTTACCAGCCCGGCCTCCTCTTCCAACTCAGCCTCCTCTTGCTACTTAGCCTGCTTCAGCAGGCTCCTCTTTGCACCCGCCTTCGGCGGGGTGTACGAGCTGCCCGCTGAACCAAGAGGGCGCTTCAGCGTCCTTCTCGCCCGCTTCAGCACTCCACCACGCCTCAATGCCTGTACAAAAACTCTTTCGTATTAATCAGCGCCCAAACCAGATCCTCCGCCACCTCCTTCGGCTTCAACCCCGACGCCTCCGAATACTCCATCACCGCCTGCAACTCCGCCGCCGTCGGCTGCCGCGTCAAGACCACCTCGTAAACGGCCCGCACAGCCGCCTCCGGCCTGCCCCGGCCCCTTTTCAGCAGGCCGGCGATCCGCCACCCGTTCCGGATCCGCCGCTGCACGTTGCTCGAATTCAGCAGATGAAGCCGCTGCGCGTCCGTCGGCTGGCCGAGCCGCTCCGACTCCAGCCCCGTATCCCGCGACGGCCGCCCGAACATCTCCAGGAACGGGCTCGTGATGCTCCCGTCGGCCAGCGCGATCGACCGCTCGTACTCCGGTACAAACGTAAACGGCTCCGGGATCGGGCTCTGGTACCGCTCCCGCGTCCCCGTGATCCAACACAACGCGTCGATCAGCACCTCCGCGTCCAGCCGCCGCACCGGATAACACGCAAACAGCGCCTCCGCCTCCGCGCTTTCCGTCCGCGGCACGCAAGACTGCTGATACGTCCGCGAGTTCAAAACCAGCCGGTACAGGTGCCGCAGGTCGTACCCCGATCCCACCAGCTCCCGTTCCAGATACGCCAGCAGTTCCGGGTTCGACGCCGGGTTGTCCGGTCGGATATCGTCCGGCTCGTGAATAATCCCCCGCCCCATCAGCCACGCCCAAACCCGGTTCACGATGTTCCGCGCAAACCACCGGTTACCCGGCGCTATCAGCCACGCCGCGAACACCTCCCGCGGGTCTTTGTCCCCCGCAATCCGCATCTCCACACCGTCCGGAAACACCACGTCCAGCGGCTCCCTCGCCTCCGGATCGAGATAGACAATCTCCTCCTTCCACTCCTTCGTGCCCTTGAACGCCACCTTCGAGAAAAATGCTGCCAGGTTCGCCCGCTCCGCTTCCGGCCAATCGCCGGCCCGAACCCCCATGAACGTCAGCGCCGCCGCCGACGCAAGCTCGTCCGGCGCCTTCCCCTGCACCGCCCGGTAAAAGTTCACCGGCGGCACCCGGAAATTGCTCCCGCTCGACGCCAGCAGCGCCCGCGCGAAATCGTCGTAACGCATGTTCTCCCGCAGCGCGTCACGAATCCAATGGTGGTACGCCTGCACCGCGTTCGGCCACAAATTAATGGGAAACTCCGCCTTCACCCGAAGCAGATCGCACCACTTCAGCGCCCAGTACTCCGCAAACTCCTCCCGCCGGAACAGCTTGTCGATCAACACCGCCCGCTTTTTCGGCGAGTCATCCTTTATAAACTGCCGCGCCTCGTGCGGTTGCGGCAACGTCCCCAGCATATCGAGATAAACCCGCCGGACAAATACCTCGTCCGAACAAGGCCGCGCCGGCTCGATGCCCCGCTCCGCCAGCTTACCCAGCACCAGCTCGTCGATCTTGCCCGACGGCGTTCCCCAATCCGTCGTCTCAAAAGGCGCGATAACGGCAGGCTGCGCAACCGCCCCCGCGCATAAAAGCACCACCCCAATAAGCTTCATAACGGCGCCCTCGTCTTCGCTCGGACTGTGAAACCCCTCCCCTCACCGAATGTTCCACCGCCGTCAAGCCAGCATGCCCTTGATGTCGTCCACCGACGCCGCCTTCCCCGCCACCTTAACCTCCCCGTCAACCACCAGCGCCGGCGTCACCATCACGCCGTAACCCATGATGTCATTGATGTCTTTCACCTTCACAAGTTCGTACTCGATCCCCAGATCTTTCGCCGCCGCCTCCGCGTTCTCCGCCAGCTTCGCGCACTTCGGGCAACCCGTGCCCAAAATCTCAAGCTTTTTCATTTCAGATCCTCTCTTTCTATGTTCTGCACCTGGTTCAACCGTCCCTACGGGACTAAGGCTTGGTGCAGGCTTGGAACCCAGGACTGTCGTCCTGGGCTACTCTCACAGAGTCCCTACGGGACTTCTTGCCATAAAATATGCAGTTGTAAAATCCCAATCCGGAAATTTGTCGTCCTGGCTTTCAATGTAAACCTCAATTGCCGGGTTTGAGCAAAGCTTCAGTCAAACTCTTGTTAGCAAACATTTCACAGCCACCGCCAACTCAAAAAGTCCCGTTAGGGACCGGCACATCGCCGCACCACGTTCTTCTAACGCGGCCTCGGTAGCCAACGCGAAAAGTCCCGTTAGGGACGGTACGAAAGTAGCCCCGGACGTCAGTCCGGGGTTGGCCAATCGCCCCAAGCACAGTCCCGTAGGGACGGCTGAAACACCCGGCTCAACGCCGACAAATGACTGCGTGTTCCAAGGCGGTTCAGCCTCATCTTCAAATTCAGCCTCATCTTCCGACTAAGCCTGCTCTTCCATCTCAGCTGCTCTTTCGACTTAGCCTGCTTCAGCAGGCTCCTCTTTGCACCCGGCTTTAGCCGGGGTGTTCCAAGTCACTTACTTCATAACAGGGCGCTTTTAGCGCCCTTCTCGGGTGCTTCAGCATTGTCTTGTGAATATCCCTGTTAAGCCGCCAACGCCCCGTAAATAATCCCGCTCACCGTCGACATCGCCACCACCAGCGCAATATAAACGGCTGTCTTCTTCGTACCCAGAATGCTGTGAATCACCAGCATGCTCGGCAGAGACAACGCCGGGCCCGACAACAGCAGCGCCAGCGCCGGGCCGTCGCCCATACCCGATCCCATCAGACCCTGCAGGATCGGCACCTCCGTCAACGTCGCAAAATACATGAACGCGCCAACCAACGACGCCATAAAGTTCGCCCGCACCGAGTTGCCCCCAACCAGGCCCGCAACCCACGACGACGGGATCAGTCCCTCTTCGCCCGGGCGCCCAAGCAGCGCCCCCGCCACCAAAACCCCGATCAACAGCAACGGCAAAATCTGTTTCGCGAAACCCCACGTCGCCGAAAGCCACTCGGCCAGCTCGCCGCCGTGGCTCGCCATTACCACCGCCAGCAACGCGGCCGCCGCCGCAAACGCCACCGCCGGCGTTTCCGGAAACGCAACAGCCAGCACGACCGCCGGCGCCGCCACCACCGCCAGCTTCCACCACCGAAGCCCGAACCACGCCGTCAACGCGCCCCCCAGCGCGCCCGCCGAAAGCGCCGTCAACGGCCACTTATACTCGTACACCGCGTGCCACAACCCCGCCGGATCCGCCGGCCGGGCCCAGTTCGCAAAAACCAGTATCGCCACCATCGACGCCAGGTAGCCCGTCGTCTGCCACAACGGCCGGCCGTCGTCCTCCGCCGGCATCGCCGCCTGTGCCGCTACCCGGCGCGACTCGTCTTTACGGAACACCAGGTGCATTGCGAGCCCGATCACGATGCTGAACACCACCGCACCCACCGCGCGCGCAACACCCATCTGAAAACCAAGCACACGCGCCGTCAGGATCATCGCCAAAACGTTGATCGCCGGGCCCGCATAAAGAAACGCCGACGCCGGCCCGATCCCCGCGCCCATCCGGTAAATGCCCCCGAACAACGGCAGCACCGTGCACGAACACACCGCCAGCACCGATCCCGACACCGAAGCCACGCCGTACGCCAACACCTTGTTCGCGCCCGCACCCAGGTACTTCATCACCGCGCCCTGGCTCACAAAAACCGATATCGCCCCCGCAATAAAAAACGCCGGCACAAGACAAAGCAGCACGTGCTCCCGCGCATACCACCGCGCCAACGCAAGCGATTCCAACACCGCGTTGTCAAACCGAGCCGCGCCCACCGGCAAAAAATACAACCCAAAAAACACCGCCGCCAAAACCGCCGCTATTCTAAGCTCCTTTTTCACACCCACACTCCGGAAAAATATAGTTGGCAGTTGGCAGTTCTCAGTTGGCAGTTGACTTTCAGGCCGATGCTTCGCGTACGGAAGAACTGCCAACTGTCAACAGCCAACTGTCAACTTTCCTAAACCATTTCCATCTGACGCCGCGCGTTCTCACGCAGCACCGTCTCGACGCAACCGAAAAAGTTCAAAATGCACGGAACACGCAACGTGTAATAAACCTGCAAACCGCGCTTCTCGTCTCCCACGAGTCCCGCACCTTTCAACACGCTCAGGTGCTTCGATACCGTCGAAAAATCCGCGCCAATCATCTCCACCAACTCGCACACGCAACGCTCCCCCTTCGACAGCTCCTCAATGATAAAAAGCCGCGTCGGATGACCCATCGCCTTGATAATCCCCGCCCGCGCCTCCAACCGTACCCGCGTTTTCTTATCCATAACCCGCTCTCCTTGCCTATTTGGCATTATAACCAAATAAACCCGCTCCCGTCAAATCCCCCCACCTGTCATTGCGAGGCCCGCACGGCCTCGGGCAGCGATTTCTTTAGAAAGAAAAGCCATCCCGAGGTAGGCCGACTTCGCCGAAGTCGGCCTCAACGTCCGCGACCCAGGTTAACCATATAGCCCGATGCGCGGTCCAGGCCACGATAGCGAGGCGCCCTTGGTGAACGATGCGCGGAAACGTTCAGACGCTCTGCCCGGAAAGGCCGACTTCGGCGAAGTCGGCCTACTTCGGCGGAGCCGGCCTACTGCGGCGGGCATTGCTTTTCCATACGTAGCCATATTTATGAACATGTGCACTAAGGGTGCCGGGAGTTGCATTTTCTTAGGAGGCAGTGGAGCTACAGCCGAACCCCGATGTCATCAACCACCGACCACCGGCCACCCGGCCACCGATCACCGCCCACCATTTTTTTCCCCCGCCCGATTGACTAAAAGCTCAAACAGCTTTATGATTGATCCCAATCGTCAGATTTGACCTTTACGCGGAACTGAATAAACTTCAGAAGGGAGAAACCGATGGCGAAAAAAACCGTGAATGTCGCCCTCATTGGCGCTCAATTTATGGGCAAGACCCACAGCAACGCCTGGCGCAAAGTCGGCATGTTCTTTGACCTGCCCGTCAAGCCCGTGATGAAAGTCATGTGCGGCAAGTTCAAGGAAGAGCTCGAAAACGCCGGGAAGTACGGCTGGGAAGAAACCTCGCTTGACTGGAAGGAGGTCGTAAACCGGCCCGACATCGACATCGTCGATATCTGCACCCCCAACTTCCTCCACCCGCCCATTGCCATAGCCGCCGCGAAAGCCGGCAAAAACATCGTTTCCGAAAAACCCCTTGCGAACACGCTCGCCGAAGCCAAGCAGATGCTCGACGCCGCCAAGAAAGCCAGCGTCAAACACATGTGCGGGTTCTCCTACCGGTTCGCGCCCGCCGTCCAGACCATCAAGAAGCTTACCTCGACCGGCGCGCTCGGCAACATCTTTCACTTCCGTGCCGCATACCAGCAGGACTGGATCGTCGACCCCGACTTCCCGATGGTATGGCGCATGAAGAAAAAACACACCGGGTCCGGCGCGCTCGGCGACATCGGCGCCCACATCGTCGACCTCTGCCAGTTCCTCGTCGGCGACGTTGCCGAAGTCTCCGGCACGATGGAAACGTTCATCAAGAAACGCCGCGTTACCAGCTCCGACACCGGCATCGCCGGCAAGAAGGGCGAAAAACGCACCGGGAAAATGGACACCGTCGACGTCGACGACGCTGCCATCTTCCTCGGCCGCATCAAGGGCGCGAACACGCTCGCCACGTTCGAAGCCACCCGGTTCGCCCCCGGACGCCGCAACTACAACAGCATCGAAATCTACGGCAGCAAAGGCTCCGTCCTCTGGAACCAGGAGCACATGAATTACTTCCAGTACTTCAGCCGGAACGACCCGCCCGACCTGCAGGGATTCCGCGAAGTCTCCGCCATGGATCCCGCGCACCCCTACGCCGCCAACTGGTGGCCGCCCGGACACATCATCGGATACGAACACCTGTTCGTTCACGAGATCTACGAGTTCCTCAAGAACATCAACCGCAAGCGCGTTACCTACCCGACGTTCGAAGACGCCGTCAAGTGCCAGATGGTCCTCGATGCCGTCGAGCGGTCATCCGCCAGAAAACGCTGGGAAAAAGTGAAGTAACAACCGTAAATAAGTCGGGCGCGGCGGCTGTCGCGCCCACAACTTAACTCTTGGAAGGAGGCTGATCATGAAACTCGGTGTACTCACCGCAATGTTCGGACCAAAGCCGTTCAACGAAATCCTCGACATACTCAAACCCTTTAATCTCGAGTCCATCGAGATCGGAACCGGCAACTATCCCGGCGACCAGCTCGACATGCCCGCACTGCTCAAATCGAAGCCAAAACGAAAAGACTTCCTGGCCCAGCTCAAAGACGCCGGCCTGAAAATCAGCGCACTGAGCTGCCACGGTAACATGCTCCACCCAAACGCAAACGAAGCCAGAAGGGCCCTTAAAGTCTTCACCGACACCCTCAAGCTGGCCGAAAAACTCGGCGTCAAAACCGTCATTACCTTCTCCGGATGTCCCGGCTCCGACGACAAGGCCAAGCTGCCCAACTGGGTCACCTGCGCCTGGCCCCCCGATTTCCTCGAGATCCTCGATTACCAGTGGAACAAAAAGGTCATCCCGTTCTGGCAAAAATACAGCAAGGTCGCCAGAAACCACGGCGTCCAGGTCGCGTTTGAAATGCACCCCGGCTTCGTCGTGTACAACACCGAAACCATGCTCAAACTCCGCAAGGAATGCGGCGACAACCTCGGCGCCAACTTCGACCCCAGCCACCTGTTCTGGCAGGGAATGGACCCCATCGCCTGCGTCCGAGCGCTCGGCGGAAAGGCCATCTTCCACGTCCACGCAAAAGACGTGAAGGTCAACCCATACACCACGCCCATCAACGGCGTGCTCGACAACAAACCCTACGGCGACGAGTTCAACCGCTCGTGGGTTTTCCGCACGTGCGGGTACGGCCACGGCGTCGACTGGTGGAACGAGTTCGTCTCGCAACTCCGCATGGTCGGATACGACGGCACGCTCAGCATCGAGCACGAAGACAGCCTCATGTCCAACATGGAAGGCCTCCGCAAAGCCGTCGACTTCTTTAAACAGGTCCTGATCACCGAAAAACCAACCGTCATGACCTGGGTTTAAACCCCCAAGAACCGCACATCGCGCGGCGCGGGATTAACAACCCCGCGCCGCGTTCTTTTTCAGCCACAAAGAACACAAAGAGCACAAAGAAATAAGACTTTTTTGTTTCTTAATCTTTGTGTTCTTTGCGTTCTTTGTGGCTGAGCCAGAAAAAATTTTTCCCATTCAACTTAACCCCCGCCATTTCAACGCTTTAAGATCTCAAATCTCAAATCTCAAATCCCATTTTCCGCCCGTTTTTACCCCAAAAAACGGCACCAACCCCAGCTATAGAAAACAGAGGCATATGGAGAAGACAACACCGTGAGCTCCAGGGAGATTGAAACGATGGATACGCAGCCGAAAAAACCAACCCTCCGGTTCAGCAACATCCGCCGGATCCTCAAATACATGCAAGTCGACCCCGGCCCGGCCCGCAACATGGTCAACTGGTTTATCCGCCACCACACCCGGCTGGTCGAACAGCGCCAGGCGCCGGTCACCCCGGCCATGGTCATGCTCGGCGAAGACATCTGCTCCCACTACGTCATGCTGAGCAAAATGAACCACCTGTTCAACCGAATCTACGACCCCCCGCCGCCGAAACCACAGAGCGAACCACCAAGACCGGAAGAAAATGAGGCAAACAAGGGACTGCCGCAAGTTTCCGGAAACCAAGAAGACGAAACAAACGACCATAGGTCCCATACGTCCCATACGTCCCATACGTCCCATAAAACGGGCAAGCCCCCCGCCCCGCCCACGCAGCAAGAAACCACCTCTACGCCCGACACCCACGAGGACCCGCCGCCCCTGCCCGACCTCAAGGCGCTCTCCTCGGTGTTCGATGAAATCGTCAAGCTGCGCGAACGCTTGCGCAAGAGCATCGGCGATTTTCAGGCCGTGCTTGAAGCCGCCGGCGTGCCGCCGGGCAACGATCTTGACGAACTGCTAACCGGCGGCGGGTTCGACATCGACGAGATACTCGAACGCGCCGCCGAACCCGGCCCGCCTCCCGAACAACCCGGCGGGCCGCTGACCGGCGTCCGGCCCGACATGCAAGCCGTGCAGGACGAAACACCCAACGATACCGAGAAGGAGCCTTACCATGATGTTCCTGCCGTGGAACCCGAACCTGGCGATTTCGAAGCTGCGCCGGCTGGGCGCCACCGTGAAGCAGCGCAAGCTGTTCCTGGTGCTGCAATCGCGGGCGCGGTTTGCCGAGAAATACCTCAAGGACCCGGCCGGCAACCCCTGGCGGGTCCGCCCGTACCAGGCCGCGTCGCTCGAATCGAGGGCCAAACGCAAGGTCCACTGTTCGGGCCGCGACGTGGGCAAGACCGCCGAGATCGAAATCATGTGCGCCTGGGCGTCGATATGCCAGCCCGGCAAACAGATGCTGATCGCCACCCAGCACGAGGCCCATCTGGCCCCGCTGATGCGCCGCATCCTGAGCATGTTCGAAAAGAACCCCCGCCTGGCGGCTAATCTCGAACGGGCCAGGCAGAGTCCCGCCTGGCATTTCGAGTTCAAAAACGGCTTCCAACTGTTCGGCCGGATCGCCGGCATCGGCGGCGTCAACTTCCAGGGAATGCACGTCGACTGGCAGCTCGTCGACGAGGCACAGAACATGACCGACGACGCCTGGAACCAGCTCTATCCCGCGCTCAACACCCGCGGTTACCGCTGGATTTACGGCGTGCCCAACGGGTTGCGCAACCAGTTCTACCGCCTGTCCCGCAACCCGCGTTACGAACAGTACCACTGGCCGTCGCGCCTCAACCCCGATTACACCGAAGAAAAAGACCGCGAAATGGTTTACCTCTACGGCGGCCGCGAATCGCCCGGCTACGTCCACAACGTGCTGGGCCTCCACGGCTCGCCCGAACATTCCGTGTTCAACCTCAACGCCTACACGGCCTGCGTCGCCGACTACGCCCATTTCGACTGCGCCGTCGCCGGTCCCGACGACCTGCCCGACATCAAAAACGTCGTAAACCGGCTCGATTTGCCCGAAAAAACAAAGTTTTACCTCGGCGCCGACCTCGGTTTCGCCCAAGACCCCTCAGAACTCGTAGTATTTGTTGTGGTGCAGGCGTCCCGCCTGCCGAACAACATCCCGTCTCCCATTCCACCCGTTGTGGTGCAGGCGTCCCGCCTGCCGAACTTGGGAGACTTGTACGCAAATGATGAAGGCAAGACGGATGCAGCCGAAAGCCACGCAGGCGAGCCCCATGCAGGCGGGACGCCTGCACCACAACAACAACTTTCCAGAGGAGTTGCTGAATCCTGCTCAACGGAGGATCTATCGGCTTCGTCCCCTCCAGCCTCCAGCCGCCAGCCTCCAGCCTTCCTCAACATCGGCCGCATCCACATGCGCAACGTCGATTACGCCGCGCAGCAAAAAGTGATCGAAAAACTCGATTTTTTGCTCGATTTCGACGCAATCGGCATCGACAGCGGCCACAGCGGGATCGCCGTTGCGCATAACCTGATGTCGATTGACCCAACCTGGGCGCACAAAATCGTGCCGGTGCCGTTCGGCGGGGCGGTCGACTGGGACGGCGGCTGGGACGTGCCCCGAATCCGACGGTTCGTAAAAGAACTGCTTACCGAGATGCTCATCCGCCACATCAACGCCGGCGACATCCAATTCCCGCCCATCCCGGACCGGTTCACCCAGTACGCCGGCCACACCTTCACCCAGGCCCCCAGCGGCCGCATCGTCTACGCCAAAGGCAACGACCACATCATCGATGCCGACCGCTGCGCCATCATGGCCGCCAACCGCCACATCCTATACCCCCTCGAAGACGAACCCGTGAACCTCCCCCTCCGCGTGGAGTTTTTTTAGAAAGGATGAAGGATGAAGGATTTACCGGCCACCGGCCACCGCACACCGGCCACCGGCCACCGGCCACCGGCCAACTGCCAACTGCCAAGGGCCACCGGCCACCGGCCAACGGCCAACTGCCAACTGTCAACTGCCAACTGTCAACTGCCAACTGTCAACTGTCAACTGCCAACTGTCAACTGTCAACTGCCAACTGCCAACTATCAACTGCCAACTGATTTACCACCCCTTGGTCCACATGTCCTCATCCTCGAACACCTTCTCATCCTGGGCCTGGGCTTCCTGGGCGTCTTGTTCGGAATCGCGGGCGGGGTTGGCGTCGCCGAGGGCTTCCTTGAAAAACTCGTGCTGGATGAGGAGGTTCATGATCTCGCTGGTTCCGGTCCAGATCTGGGCGAGGCGGGCATCGCGCACCATGCGTTCGATCGGATAGACGTTGGTGTATCCGATCCCGCCGAGCACCTGCATGGCCGCGTTGCACACGTCCCAGCAGGTTTCGGTGGCGTACTTTTTGGCCTCGCTCACGAGCCGGCGGGCCGACGGCAGTTCCGCGTCGGCCGCGCGGGCGGCGGCGTGGCAGAGCGCGCGGGCGGCGTCGAGCCGGGTGGCGGCATCGGCAATCTTGAAACTCACGCCCTGGAACGCGCGGATGCGGCGGCCGAACGCGTGGCGGCGGTCGGCATACCGGACGGCAACGGCGAGCGCGGCACGCGCCAGCCCGAGCGCGCCGCCGGCCGAGGTCAGCCGTTCGGGGACCATCATGATGTTGAACGCGCCGGCCCCGCCGTTGAGCTCGCCCACCAGGTTTTCCTCGGGCACCTCGACGTCGCGGAACAGGATGCGGGCGGTGCCGCCGCCGCGCGCGCCCATCAGCCCGTAATGGTACGAGGTCTCGAGACCGGGGCGGTCGCGTTCGATAAGCAACAGGCTGATGCGTTCGTGCGGTCGGCCTTCGGGGTTGGTGCAGCAGTACACCAGGAAGAAATCGGCGCGTTCGGCGCCGACCACGAACCGTTTCTGGCCGCGGACTTTGAACTTGCCGTTCTCGAGGGTGGCTTTTGTTGCGGCGCCGAAAAAGTCGCTGCCGCCGCGGGGTTCGGTGAGGGCTTCCGCGGCGATCAGCTTGCCGCGCAGCATCGGCCGGAGGTACCGGTCTTTCTGCTCCTCGGTCCCGAGCCGGTAGAGGGCCTCGCCGACGATCGACGGCATCGAGAACGCGCAGCCCAGCGCCATCCCGAGCACGCCGATCTCTTCGAGCGCGGCCATCTCGGCGGTCCAGCCGAGGCCCCGCCCGCCGTACTCGCGCGGAAACCGCAGGCCCAGCAGGTTTTGATCGGCGAGGGCCTCCACGAATTCATCGGGGTAGGTGACCTCGTCGCGGTCCATGGCCTTGAGGAGGTCCGGCGAAACGGCGCGGGCGAACTCGCGCACCTCGTGCTGAAGCGCGCGTTCGCCGTCTGTCAGCAGCACGTCCTGTAGCATGGAGGCAGTTTAACAGTTGGCGGTAGTAATTGCGAGCGAACGAAGATGCGGGTGGCGCGCCGATGGGACGTATGGGACGTATGGGACGTATGGGACGTATGAAAAGCGGTGTGGCCGGCAAAGGGGGTTGCGCGAGAGTAGACGCGGCATCTTGCCGCGTGCCCCGGGCCTATGGGCAATACGCTAAAGCCTCTTCTACAGTTGCAGGCAGGTTACACGTACTTCGCGATCTCGGCTTCCAGCAGGCTTTTGAACCCTTCGTACTGCTCCTGGGTCATGGTCGGGCCTTCGATGCCGTAGCCGGAGGCGTCGCCGGCACGGGCGATGGGCTTGACGGGGAATCCCTTCTCGGCGATCCAGCGCTTGAAGAATTCCGTCGGGTTGAGCTTGTACCACAGGAGCAGGTTGGTCGAATGCTGCGCTTCGATTGCGCCGGCGAGGTCGCCGGCCTCGTAGCGGTCCTGCACGGCTTTGAGGATCTGCGGATTGACGGTGGTGCCCTGGCCGATGACGGCTTTCGCGCCCGTCACAATGCCGGCCAGAAACGCCGCTTCGTGGCCGACGATGTAGCCGAACTCTTTGTCGCGCACGGCGTAGGTGATGTTGAAAATGTACTGCGCGTTGTCGGTCGAAGCTTTCATGCCGACGACGCGCGGGAGCGAGGCGATCTTTTCGGCCAGCTCGGGGCTGAGCAGGTAGCGCTCGTCCGTCCCCGGCGACTGGTAAATGAGTATCGGGCCGTCGATGGCGTCGTTGAGCCGCTCGAAATACCGCAGCACCACGTCGTGGGGCGTCTCGCCGTCTTCGGGCAAAATCACTTCGGGTATCGTGTGCACGACCCCGGCGGCGCCGGCGTCGAGCGCGAACTTGCTGAGCTCGATGGCCTGGGTGGCGAACAGCTCGGGGTCGGGCCGTTTGTCGCGGTTGCGGTCCCAGATGCCGGAGCAGCCGACGAGCACGGCGCCGCGGCCGGCGAGGCAGCCGCAGGCCGTTTTGGCCATTTGCTTGACGTCGTCGTAGCTGAACGTGAACATCTGGCCCATGCCGGACCGGACGAAGTAGGCCGACACGCTGTTGGTCTGGTAGAGGAACTCGAGGATGGATCGCTGGCCGTCTTCGTCGATGCGGCCTTGTTCGTCAAAGGCCGTAAACACCGGCGAGATGCACCCGTGGATGTAATCAGGAATCATAGTGGTCTCCAGTCTTATTTTCTGCCAAACGAAGGCCGCTTTTTTTGCGACTGCGCCATCTTCTTGGAAAGCGAGCGTGCGGTCAGCGGCTTGATTCTCTTTTTTTGCGCGCGCAACGGCCGGTACTTCCACATCGCCGCGAGGATGGCCACGAGCAAGGCGATCTCGAGGTAAAAGAGCCAGGGCGGATTGTAGAGCGCGCGGTCGTAGAAGTAGCGGAACGGCGTTATCCAGCCGGGGTTGGTGTTGGCGCGGGCGTCAAACGCGCGTTTCATGGCGCTTTCGGCCTTGAACCAGGCGGCAAGCCGGATCACGCCGCCCAGCAGGCAGTGCATCAACACCGCGTAAATGACGAATTCAACCACGTACAGGATCGCCGGAATCGTAAACCGCCGGAAAATCAGGATCGGCGGAAGGCCGACCAGCGCAATCCCCGCGTAAAGTTTGTAGTACTCCCGAAAATGTTCGAGTACCGGTTCCATAGCTCCACCTTCCGTGCCTTCCCCAAGCGAGAGTCTAGCATACCGGCCGGGAATCGGCAAAAGGCGTGCAGGGGCAACTACGGAATTTGCAGGAGCTCTTTGAATGAGATGTTTTCCCGGAGGCCGGCAAGCCGGGGGTCTTTGGCGAGTCCTTCCTTGAGTTTGGGCTCGCACTCGAGGGCGTCGCGGAACGCGGCGACGGCCTCGTCGGGGCGATCGGGGGCGCACAGGGCGAGGAAGAAGCCGAGTTCGAGGTGGCCTCGGGGTTGTTTTGGTTCGAGCTGGGCGGCCATGCGCAACTGCTCTTCGGCTTCGTCGAACTTCTGGCCTTGGGCGAGCGCGGCGCCCAGGGCCAGGCGCACCTGCGGCGACGACGGCGCCAGCCGGACGCACGCCCGGAACGCGGATTCGGCTTCGGCGGCGTTTCGGCGTTTGGTGGCTTCGACGCCGCGCTGGAGTTGGGCCATGAAGCGGGCGCGTTTCCAGCGGGCGTAGGCCCAGCGTCCGCCGATAAGGAGCAATACCGCCGCGACCGTCAGGAGAGGAGAACTCATAGGGTAATGATGCCTGCCGGGGGGGCTGTTTGGCAAACGGGCTTGAACGGCCGGCGCGGCGGCCGCTAGTATCCAGGCACATCTGTTGCGTAACTTGAAAGGCGGAACCATGCCTGAACCATTCAGCCTGGACTATCTCGAGCTCGAAGACGACGCGCCTTACAAGGCCCTTCTGGAGCGGTGCCCGGAGGCGCGATTGCGCCGGTACGGGGACGGGGAGGTGCTGGTTGCGGAGGGGGCGGAGTCGAGCGAGGTCTACCTGTTGTTGCGGGGCGCCTGCGTTGTGGAGAGCGCGGGTGCGGCGGAATCGGGCGGCCGTGCGCAGTCGCTTGGCATTATAGAAGCCAGGCCCGGCGCGCCGGCGTTTGTCGGGGAGATGGCAACGCTGAGGGGCGGGATGCGGTCGGCGAGCGTGCGGTGTTCGGGGGCGGTGTTCGCGGTGGTGTTGCCGCCGGAAAGTCTCGACGTGATGATGGACGAGCTGCCGTTTTTCACGCGGTGTCTTTGCCGGCAGTTTGCCCTCCGGTTGCAGGAAGCGAACCAACTCATCAAGGACTACCAACAACAGATTGCGCTGGACGCGGAGCTTGCCGTGCGGCAACCGGGGGAGGCGATCTTTGAGAAGGGGCAGCGCGCGGATTCGCTTTTCCAGCTTGTGGAGGGGACGGTGCGGCTGGGGGACAGGAGCGTGACGGCGGCGCAGTTGCGGGACGGGTTTCTCGAGCCGGAGGCTTATTTCCGGCGGGGGGCGTACCAGGTTACGGCGACGGCCGATGGTGCGGCGATGGTCGTGGCGATTTCGAGCGGGTCAATGGAGGCGGTTGTGCGGCGGTATCCGGGGATGGTTGTAGAGCTTTGGCGGGGGTAGGCATAGGACGGCCGCCCGGTCGCGCGGGAGCGCTCCCTCCACCAAAAAATTTGGCGATCTTAGAGTTCTTCGAGGGCTTGGACTAATTCTTGGAAGCGGTTCATGGCGGCGTCGACGGGTTCGGGGGTTTCGAGGTCGACGCCGGCGTTCCGGAGGAGGTTGAGGGGGTAGTCGGAACCGCCGCTTTTGAGGAAGTTGAGGTATTGGTCGCGGGCGGTCTTGTTGCCATCGAGTATTTTTTTGGCCAATGCAATTGCGGCGGAGAGGCCCGTGGCGTATTTGTAGACGTAAAAGCCGTAGTAGAAGTGGGGGATGCGGAAACATTCAAGGGAGAGGGCGTCGTCGAGCTTGAAGCTTTTTCCGAAATAGAGCTGGAGGAGGTTGCGGTAGTTTTCGCGGAACCAGTCGACGGTAAGGGGAATGCCTTGTTCGGCGGCTTCGTGGATGATCTTCTCGAACTCGGCGAACATGGTCTGTCGGACGAGCGTGAGGCGAATCTGATCGATCTCGCGGTTGATCAGGAACGCGCGCATCTTTTTGTCTCTGGCTTTTTGGATGAGCATGTGGTTGAGCAACTGCTCGTTGAACGTCGAGGCCACCTCGGCGACGAGTATCGCGTAGTGATAGCTCTGGAAGGGCTGGGACTTTGCGCTGTACCAGGTGTGCATGGAATGCCCGGCCTCGTGGGCGAGGGTGAACACATCGTCGAGCACGGTGTCTTTGTAGTTCATGAGGATGTAGGGAGGTCCGGTGTATCCGCCGCTGGAAAAGGCGCCGCTGCGTTTTCCAACGTTCTCGTACCGGTCGACCCAGCGGCCGCGGAGGCCGGCTTCGAGCGTTCGGACGTAATCGGTTCCCAGCGGTTCGAGGGCCTCGCACACCATGGAGACGGCGCGCCCGTAGGGCGTTTTTTTCTGGACGCCCTTTACGATCGGCAAGTAGGTGTCGTATACGTGGAGGTCGCGCAGTTTCAGAGCGCGGCGGCGCAGCTCGAGGTAGCGGTAGTTGGTTTCGAGATTGTTGTGGACGGCCTGGATGAGGTTTTCGTACACGCTGACGGGTACCTTGTCGGCGAACAGAGCGGCTTTAAGTGCGGAGGGGTAGTTCCTGGCGCGGGCCACGTAGACGTCCTGCTGTACGGAGGCGTTGAGGGTTGCCGCGACGGTGTTGGCGTGGGCTTCGTAGGCGGCGTAGAACTGGTGGAATGCCTGTTTTCGGACGCGGCGGGACTGGGATTCGAGGAGAGCCCGGAACGAGCCGTGGGTGAGCTCGACGCGGCGGCCGCGCTCGTCTTTTACCTTCCCGAACTTGAGGTCGGCGTCGTTGAGCTGCTCGAAAATCCGGTGGCTTGATTCGGCGACCTCGCCCTGCATGGCGAGCAGGCGCTCTTCTTTCGCGGAAAGGGTGTGGGGCTTGTAGCGGAGGAGTTTTTCAAGCTGGAACTTGTAGGGGCGAAGCTGTTTGTCTTTAAGGAAGGCTTCCATTTTTTTGCGGGGGATGGCCTGAATTTCGGGGGCGATGTAGCTTGCGGCTTCTCCGGCCTGTGTGGCGAGGCGCATGTAGCGGGCCATCATTCCCTGGTATGCGCTGTTGCCGAGGTCTTCGGAATATTTGAGCTGGGCGTAGATACCCAGGCGCTCGGCTTCTTTGTCGAACCGGACTTCGAAATCGTAGCAGGCCCTGAGGTTTTTGGGTGACTTTGCGAGGGTCCCGCGGAATTGCGCGAACTTCGGGACCATGCGCTGGATGCGGTTGAACGATTTTTCCCAGGCTGCGTCGCCGGCGTAGAGGGGCGACAGGTCCCAGGTATCGTTTACGGGCACTTCTTTTCGCAGGGGGGTGCGTTTTTTGTTTGGCATCGGTCCTCCATTCCGCTTGTTCCGCAAGCTCATAGTATAAACAACGAAAAAGGGCAAACAAAGGCCGGCGGAAACTGGGTGACCCAGGGCGTGCGCGCTGGCGTTGGGACGATTGGGACACTTGAGACGATTGAGACCACCGCCACCGCCGCCGCCCGGTCGCGCGGGAGCGCTCCCGCCACCGCCGCCCGGTTGCGCGGGGAGCGTGATGCCGTGCCGGCGCCTGTTTTTTGGATGGGTGAAAGAATATGGAATTGTGGAGGGGTGTTTCGGGGGTAGAACTTCAAGGGGCGTGGAGCCTGAGGGAGGTATTCGCCATGGCAATGGCTATTCACCAGGTAAACGGGATTGACGTGGACCGGCTTTTCGAGATGATTGACGAGGTGCAGCAGAATCCGGAACTGGCGCAGGCGAAATTTCGGGCGCGCAACCAGTGGGCTAACGGGGGGCACAGCCGGGCGCGCATCCGGGATTTTGTCTTGAACGGCCAGATGATTGAGCACGACCAGGATTGGTTTGTGGAGATGGACGAACCTCCGGTGTTGCTCGGGGAGGACAAGGGAATAAACCCCGTTGAGATGCTTCTTGCGGCGCTTTCGGGGTGTATCACAACATCGATGATGATGCATGCTTCGGCCAAGGGCATCGAAATCGAGGAGGTGGAATCGTCGTTCGAGGGCGACCTTGACTTGCGTGGCCTGCTGGGAACTTCTCCGGATGTGCGGAATGGTTATAGCGAGATCCGGGTGAAATTTCGTATCCGGGCGGATGTGCCGGATGACCAGTTGCGCGAGCTTGTCAGGGTGGGGCAGGAACGTTCGCCGGTGTATGAGATGGTGAGCGCGAGCGTGCAGGTGCAGGTGACGGTGGAGCGGATGGAGGAGTAAGAAAGACAGTTGACAGTTGGCAGTTGACAGTTGACAGTTGACAGTTGGCAGTTGACAGTTGACAGTTGGCGGAGGCTTGGGATGCGGAAAAACTGTCAACTGCCAACTGCTAACTGCCAACTTAATTTAGTCGATGAGGATGTCTCCGTGTCGGGTTTTGAGTGTGATTCGGTGGGGGCCGGTTCCTGGTTTGCTGAACTCTTCGTAGTCTTTCTTTTTATTTCCGGTGAGCGGGATTGCGGAGCGAATGACGCCGAACTCGGCGGTGGCGGAGAGAGTGGCGGCGGGTTCGGGTGGCAGGAGAATGGCGATGTTGCCCTGTTCGGCGGTGACGTTGTAATTTCCGGCGATGGCTTCGAACGAGTTGATTCGCACGTCTCCGCCGCTGTTTTTTGCCTCGATTTCGGCGTGGGGGGTTTCGATAATGGTTTTGCCTTCGATGCAGGTGGTGGTCATTTTGCCGTATATGTTTTTCATGGCGATATTGCCGAAGTAGGCGGTGGCGTTCACGGGGCCGGCGCATTCGGTGACGTCGATATCGCCTTTCTGGTTTGCCAGTTCGAGGCGGCCTTTGACGTGTTCGGCGGCGACGGACCCGGTTTCCTGCCGGACAACAACGGTTCCGCCGGTGCCTTCGACGGCGGTATGGCCGGCGGCGGCCTGTATGTCGAGGGCGACGGTTCGGGGGCATTCGATCAAGATGTCGATGCGGTGGGTTGTGCAGCCGAGCGCGGCCATGTTGTCGGTGACGGCGGTGGTAAGCGTCACTCCGGCGCCGGTGGGTTCGATCTTAACGTCCAGGGCCTGCAATGCGGCGCGCACGTTTGCTTCGCTGTTGACTCGGACGAACTTTGTGGTGGTGATTTGCGTTTTGAGTTCGTCGGCGCCTTTGACGTGTATGTCTCCGGCGACGGCGCGCACGGTGACGGCGCTGGATTCGGGTATTTCGAGGGTTTCGGAGGAGACTTCTTTGAATGGCTGGCGTGCTCCGGCAACGGCGGCGGATTGGGCCATGGGGCTTCCGTCGTGGGCCTGGATGAGGATGGGGGCGAACGTTGCCTGCAATGCGATGTGCTGTTGCGACTCGATGCTGGGACTTCGTGCGATGGTAACGTTACCGTGGGCGGCGCGGCTGAGCTCGATGTCGGATTCGATCTCGCCGAACAGAACGGTTGCTTCGAGGTCGGGCGCGACGTCTTCGGTGAGTTGGAGGTATACGGGCCCGCTTTCGGAGGTGACGTCGACGTTGCTTTCGGGGTTGAGCCCGCGCAGGGCCACCGAGCCCCAGAAGTTTTTTACATGGAGAAAGCCTTCGATGCCGGCGAACTCGGCGCGGGCGTAGTGTAGGTCGAAGGTGCCGCCTTTTTTGAGATCCTGGGCTTGGACGGGAAACTCGCCGCGGCTGCGGACGTGGACCTCGCCGGAGCAGTTGCGCAACGACACGGCTCCGTAGCGCGAGTCGACGGCGACGGGACCGCCGATGCCGGCCAGCATTGTGTCGCCGAAATCGTTTCGGACGGTGATGCCGACGTTGCGGGGGACGGTGACGGCGTAGTTGACCTGAATGCTTGGTTTGCCTTGTCCGTTTCGCAAATCGGGCAGAACGGTTCGGATTTCGGCGAGGCTTTCTGCTCGGGGCGGGGAAGAGCCGGGGGGCGTGACTTTAATTTCGACGGCTTGGGCGATTTCTTCGGCCAGCGCGGCGGATTCGGCCGTAACAAGTATTGCTGCGGCGACGCGGACGACCTGGTTGTCCCAGGTGGCGACGCGGATTTCGCCAGCGCCGAATTCGTTGCTGATGGAGACGACGGCGCCCGCGTTTACGGGATAGGCCTCTTCAAACTCGCGGCGCGCTTTTTGGCCGCCGTTTTCCGGCTCGCCGAACCCGAGGCCGGGTCCGATGAGGTCTTGGGCTTTTTCTCCGAAGAGGTCGAGCCATCGGGGCACGTCGGCGAACAGGCTTCCGACGCGTTCGAGGATTCCGTGATCGGTCTCGGCGGTTGCTTCGGGGGAGGTGACGGCGAACGCCGCAAGGAGTAGTGCGGTGCAGATTTTTGTTTGCAAACACGAGTTGGGCTTCATTTGTAAACTCTTTCAGCCAAACACGTTGTCCTGCTCATTTGTAAGGTTTGCCCCGCGATGCCCGGTAGGAAAAGAAGCCTGGCCGGCTGGATAGCCGGCGGGTCAAAGGCTGCGTTCTACGTAAAGCGCCCTCAGGGTCTGGGCCTGCCGCTGAAGGTGCGAGTTAATCATTCGTGTTGCGCGTGAGCAGCCCGGGTTTCTTTCGAGGGCGGCTTTTGCGGCTTCGATATCGGTTCCGAGTGCCTCGATGGCTCGGCGGTACTCGATTTCCCAGGGTCCCGGCGGGTTTTTGGGCTGGAAGCTGAGTGCTGCGGCGAGGGTTTGAACTTCCACGGCGGCTTTCCGCAGCATCTCGGGAGAAGCGGCGTTGTCAGGGGTGTTTTGTTTAACGGCGGCGTGTACGGTGGAATCTTGATCGGAATTGCCGGTGAGAGCCGCGCCGAAACATACGGATCCGACGATGAGGATACCGGCCGCGTAGGACAGGCCTTTTGCGACGCTGAGTAGCGCCTGGCGGGCGCGGCGTTTTTCGAGGTTTTGGCGCTCGGCTTTTGCGGCGAGCAGCATTTGAGTTGTAAAGTCGGGCGAGGGTTCGAGTTCGGGGGCTGTGTGCACGAATTCCAGCGATTCCCGCATGCCTTCCACCTCGGCCTGGCAGCTTTTGCAGCCGGCGACGTGTGCGCCAATTTTTACCGAGAGCGCGCCGCCTTTGCCCGCAAGGCTCTCGGCGTAACCCATAAGTTCGTGTTTGCGCGGATGCCTGCCCATATTGCGCATCTAGCCTTTCACGTATTCTCTGAACTTTGCCAGAAGCGGCCGCAAGGCCCGTTCAGCCCTTACGACGCGCGACTTGATGGTGCCGACCGGCGTGTCCGTGACCGCCGCGATATCATCGTAACTCATGTCTTGGAAACGTCTTAATACGAACGCTTCGCGTTGGTGGCCGGGAAGGTGCTGCAACGCGGAATTCACGGCTTCGGTGACCTCGCCGCGCTGGAAGGCTGTCAGAACGCAGGCTCGTTCGTCGCTGACGGTATCGAGCGGGTCGAACTCGTCGTTGTTTCGAATACTGTTTCGCCAGATCGATGAGACGCTGAACAGCCTTGGGCGGCGTTTGGTGCGGAGCCATTCTTTTGAGACGATGTTGGAGGCGATGGTGTATAGGTAAGTGGTGAATTTGGCTGTTGGCTGATAACGTTTAGCGTTGCGAACCAGGGCGAGGAAGACGTCCTGCGTGAGTTCTTCGGCGACCTGCCGGTTTTGGACCATGCGGAACATGTAGTTCAAAACGCCCTTCTGGTGGCGGCGCACCAGTTCTTCAAAGGCCTCCTCGACCCCTTTGCCGTGTTCGAGCATGAGGTCTTCGTCGGGCCATTCTTGAAGCGGGAACCCTTGCGGGTCTACGACCCGTAGGTGTTTTCCGCGGAATTGCGCCGATTTTGTTTTGCCTTCCGCCATAGCCTTTCGGTCATCCCCAAAGTCGGCCAATCAGCCTCTCCATATAGTTAATGCCCGCGGGGGTGAAAAAGTTTCGCCCGTGGCAAAAAGTTTCCTGTATTTGATTTAGACATAAACTAGCACTCCGTGTGCGGGGAGTCAACAGGGGGAAAGGATGAAGGATGAACGATGAATGGGGAGAGCGCGGTGGGTTAGCCCGTTTATCTCACAAGCGAAAGCTGAAGCATTCGAGAAGGGCGCTAAAAGCGCCCTCTTGTGTAGTAGCCGCTTGAACGCCCCGGCTGAAGAGGCTGTCTCATAATTTTTATTGACATTTAAGTATTTATATGTTATTCTTGCCTTGAAACAGGAGGCGAAATGAATGGCCAGAGAAATAGAAGCCAATTATGAGCAGACGT
>Ga0272441_10001209_pt1 | contig 55275 bp, 50 predicted proteins | sample SSMProp6N_FD_193582 | JGI IMG/M metagenome (GOLD analysis project Ga0272441, IMG submission 193582) | Marine sediment archaeal communities from Little Sippewissett salt marsh, Falmouth, MA, United States - SSM-Prop-6N | ecosystem: Environmental > Aquatic > Marine > Wetlands > Sediment ...
GGTGGGGGGTTGCATAAGATTTCCTCCTTCGTTCAGTAGAATGTTTTCTTCGGCGTTAACATCATGAAAACTTTATATATTTTTCTAGATAGAAAAGCAATTACTATCTTTACCAAGTCAAATTAATCGACAAGGGCTTATGGCTAGTCTGGTTATTGGGTCCGTAAAGGTCAAAATATCTAGCTTTGAGAAATGGGGCATATAGACAGGTCCCTCTGATTTAGGGTTATCTGCTTAATAAACGATTGGTATTTAATGCTCCTAATGATGATAAGTCAAGGAATTTTATGGAATATCAAAAGATCTTATAAATGTTGAAGTTGGTCAAGATATAATGATTTTTCACGATATACCTTTGCTTTGGATGGATAGCTGCTGTTGAAGAGCATGTTTGGGCTGGCTCGACTCTCCATGCATAACAAATTGACCCTTACGCCGCCGTCGAACGCGCTCAAAGGATCCATGACGTAATGCCCCTTTTGATCTCCTACGGCCCAAAACTCTCATCGATCGTTGAATGGACTTTTCCCGGATGGTGAAATGCGAAAAATGGAGGTTCATTCATATCAGGGAGTGACCATTTGAAGGCTCTCTTAGCGACTATAAGGTGTTATAGAAATAACAGTTGATAGTTATAAGATCATTATAGGGGGGGGGTATAGATACCTTATGGGATGGTTAGAGAGTTTTTAATGTCTTGCACTCAAAAATTAGGGTAGAGCTAGAGAGATACCTGTCCAATATCCTTGAATAAGTATTGGCTAATCAAGAATGGTCTAGTTGCAAATTTGAATGAATTATCATCAGGTTATCCCTATGCATTGTCCTATAGAAAGATCCTCACGCATACCCGAACTATTATTTTCCACTAATATTTCCCTGACTGGACACACATTGGAATGGGATACTTCTATGCATCTCCATTCCCCTTCTCAAGATGAATTCCTCGTGGAATGATTGGACAATATTATCTGATGCTAATTTCTTCTGTGACTTCCTAGGGCTTGGTCGCATGGAACCGAGGGAATGGGAGGTAAGGCAAATGGTTGCAGAATTCGTAACCTCACCTTTTTTCCGGGCAGGATTTTAGCGCTAAAACGAAATTAAAGGAAATGCCGATGGAATAGGAGATATAGTCAAATGTTGTGTACGGAGGAATTCAGGCGGCGATCCTCATTTCTTCAATTCCGTCCACAAATCTGACGCCTTCAATGACCTTGGTTAATTTTTTGAATCCGCGCAGACGTCTCCAGTTCTTCTGAGCAGACTCGCATAGCTTGAATGCCATGGTGAGTACTGTCTGAGCGGAGAAGCATCCACGCACCTTTGCTGTCCGCAAACGAACAGTGGAAAAAGTTGATTCTATCGGATTTGATGTTCGAATGTGACACCAGTGTTCGGCCGGGAAATCATAGAAGGTCAGCATCACATCTCGATCCTTTGCAAGGCAGTCTGCGGCCTTTGGATACTTGGCCTTGTACGTTTCAACGAAAATGTCAAAGTGCCTCTCGGCCTCCTGCTTTCCAAGAGCCATCCAGATATTGTGAAGGCTCTGTTTGGCTTTGGGCTGAAGACTCTTGGGAAGTTTGTTGAACACATTGGCTGTCTTATGAACCCAGCACCGCTGCATCCGCGTTTTCCCGTAGACCTTATTGAGGGCCTTCCAGAAACCCAATGCTCCGTCCGCTACGGCCAATTGGGGTGGGGAGGCCAGTCCCCGACTTTTGAGATCCAGGAGGACCTCTGTCCAGGATTGTTCACTCTCTCGGTAACCATCTTGTAGGGCAACAAATTCTTTTTTCCCATCCTCCGTCACCCCTACGATAACCAGGAGGCATTGCCTGTCACCCATGCGGACATTGCAGTAAATCCCATCAGCCCCAAAATAGGCATATCGTTTGCCTCTAAGGTCTCTCGCTTGCCATGTCTTCAGCTCTTCGGACCATATGGATTTCAACCTGCTGACCGTTGCCGGGGATAGGCCTATGGCATCCTTTCCCACAATGGCACTCAGCGCATCGGTGAAATCACCCGTAGAAACACCTTTTAGGTAAAGCCAAGGAATAAGAGCCTCCATGCTTTTGGTCTTCCTCACATATTTGGGAACAATGCTCGACTCGAATTTGATCGCCTCACCTTCCGCTTCACGGTCACAACTCCTGGGAACCTCAACTGGAATAGGTCCAATGCCGCTCTGGATTTCACGCTCTGGAAGGTGTCCGTTTTTTGTAATCCTCCATCTTACATTCTTGCGCCGCAAATGTTCATACTCGCAGATGAAATCCTCAATTTCGGCCTTCAACGCCTCAGCAAGAAGCTTCCGAGCGCCTTCCCTAAGAATCTCTGTCAGAGGGTCTTCAACAATTGACTCTGGCCTTTTCAGCTCAATTACCTTATCCTTTTTCATGTGGTGTATCCTTCCATTTTGTTTTTTCAAAATGCTGGGTCATTGCTGGAACAATCACCCAGAGGGTACACCACCTAAACCCTCAAACACAACTTTCGATCATAACTCGAATAGGGATTGTGAGGCTTAAAAAAATTATCATAACCCCTCTTTCCAGGGTTGGCGTTCGGTCTCAACATATGAATCTTCCTGCCTTGTTTAAGTCTAAAAAGATGTTACCGAAATGGTGAAGGACATTCCCCTTTTCATGGCCCACCGGTGACCCAAAAAATCTCCCCAGAAAGCACGCTGTCCGTGACTTCTGCCGCCGTTGCTGATGGAATGCTAAATATGGGGTCTATAATTCCTTCATACGCCCATATTGGCCGTCTATTTTCCACTAAATAATATTTTCAATTCTACCCCCTGCCCTTCCCCAATAAAGTCGATTTTCGGGCCTCTTTCCGATTATAGAGCGCTCGGTATTAAAAATTCGTTCGATATAAATTTAAGGAGACACCTTACCTATCTTCTCAAGCCTCTCTATACACTCTCTAATGAAAAATCTGATTCCAGGCTTATTCGTCTCATTTGAATCCAAAATTCTTTCGCATAGCTCTTTTCTGCTATTTATTAGATAATCATTTCCCATTTCAAAAATAATCAAATGGGAAATTCCAGATAACGATAAAAAACATGATTTTGCCTTTTCGAACATGTCTAAATCATCACCAATCTCTAGAAGCCGTAAATAAATTTCAATGTCTAAATCATCAATTTCAAGGAACGTAAGAATTTCCATAATTCTACTGAATTCATCTTTTTCTCTCATGTCAAATTTATCATTAAGCCAGTGCATTAAATATTCTGTGCCATGCTCAAAATTTAAGGATCTTATCGGCGTTAGGAGTCTAATAGGATCTAAGTTCAATGTGTCATTTCTTTCATTCCATTCATTAACTTTATCAACAAGTTTGCAGAAATCGCTATAACTCTTGACACTTTCACACATAGGTTCAAGCCCATCATACGGAAATGTTATAAACCTATCAAAATCTTCCTTTACTTCACGAATCTCTGAAGCGACTGTCAAACGATTTTCAAAGAACTGAAGCCATAAATCAATTTTCTGATTGAGGCAATATTCTAAGATTTCAATAGCATGATATTCCAGCTTCTCAAATTGAGCTAGAAGAGAAGACAAATATTTTTTAAATTCTTTTTCTTGTTCAAGATATTCACAATCCCAATCCCTCATTGCGTGAAGACAAAATGCCAATTCATTTATATAATGCTCGTCCAATGGTGGATATGTAGCATTTATTATAATCTCGAGTAAAAAACACTTATCTTTGCTTTCCATAACCAAATATAAACATTGAACTATAAGTGCTGCCCGGATGACAGTACTACCCTTTTTCCCGATTTCCAGAAATGTATTCTTAAAGTCATCAAGAACTATTTCATTCTCAGAAAGCAATCTTGTAAAGTCATTTAACTTGTAAATTTCTGTTTTGGTTAAGGAATCAAGAACCTCCCTCTCAACCTCCTTTATATGTTCTTTACGATGCTTCGCAATACCTGAGGAGATTTGACCCTTAAACATGGTTGGTATCTCCATCCATTTTGGACTCATGCTCAGATCAATAAAAGGGCTTGGATTAAGGTCCACCCAATAACGAACTAACTGTAAACTTGAAACGTGACGATAAGGAGCTATAGCTTCATTCATTTCTTTTAAAAACAAAAAGATGCCATCAACATCTCGATATATTTCGCTTATATCCTTAGCAAGATTTTTCAATTCGGGAATGTCCTGACCAAAACTTACTTTTTTGTGGTAATGTTCCCACCACCAATTCCAGACACCCATTTTGGGAGCCTCTTTAATTAACCGATCCATATCGTCAATAAAAAAATCGGGATCCGCATGCCTTTTGAAGAAGCGATACTCTGGCGATCTAGGTATTTTTTTCAGGATTCCTAACGCGTCTTCACAACCACTTTTATCATTCGCCCACCATTTGAATAGCAGATCCTCAAGTTTTGACAACACTGCGAAACTTTCAGTTTCCATTGGAATATTTCTTAAACTTTTCAGAACAACACTTCTATCCTTTGCTAAACGCTCAGCGATAGGTATATTTTTCTCATCAATTTCGCCCCTCAACCTCTTGCCAATCGATTCCGCTATTTCGAGGGCTAGTATTTGAAAATACGGATGGTCATCTTTGGACAAAAGCGCACCAAAAATTTTCAATCCTAAATCACGGAGTCTGTTAACCTCTGAAGTGTCGCGAAGCACCTTATATCCAATAGTTAATTTATCTTCATCCTCAAGGAAATTATGGTACTCATAGGCTGCAGCCATCATCTCAGACGCCGCTGTGGCGGCTAAATAAGCTTGTGTTTTACTCAGTGATCCTGATTCACAGAGTCCAATAAGTCTGCAGAGCACTTCTTCAATTAGTGTAGGCGACTTCGACAGCGGTGAAACGAAGCTTTTCACTAAGCTATCGTTTTTATAACTATTATAACGCGCACTAAGATTAACTTCTGCCAGATCAATTAGGAGTTCAAGGACCTCAATTTGATAGTCCGGATGTCTCCCAATCGATTCAATAATAGGTCCAAAATCATCAAGTGTAACGTGATTTAAACTTCTCTCATTTTTAACTGGGGTTGAAAGGTATGCGCGGATTAGTTTTATGATATTTCCGGTAACCAACAGGGATGCAGGCCTTATGTTTTCAAGATTCTCTTGCCTCTTATAAGCACCATGTTCTCCGCATTTAATAATCCATTCATTAACTAGCGTTCTCAGAACACTTTGGATCACATCGCATTCTCCATAAGGAAACGCTGCCGCCAAATTTGCAATAGTTCGGTGCGGAGTTATAGCATACCATTTATTTACTAATATTTTAGCGAGGACACTGTCTTGGGCTATTGCATCTGAGAGAAAAATATCTCCCATCATATCAGGATCAAAACGGATCGCACCTCCAACATTCCGCAGAGTTTTCCCTTTCACCAGTTTTCTGAAAACTAACTCTGTTCTTCCTTCATCTATATCTAACGTGTTTGAAAGCGTCTCCAACATCTCTCCCGGAAAATGAAAGGGGACAATAGTTGCAAGGTGAGACAGAAGTTTGGCCTGCATATCTTTATCCATTAAGTTTCTCAGAATCTGATCAATATCAGTTCGAAAGTCATTGACAAGTTTTTCAAATACTTTATCTAAGTCTCCCTTTGTCAAATCACCTTTATATTTGCGACCGTATTGGACAATGAGATATGGGTTATGGTTCAAGCCTCTAATAATTTCACGAGCCCTTTGAATTTTTGGCCGTTGCGCAGCTTGACACAATATCCTTTCTAGTATTTTCTCGGGTAATTCCAAAAGTTCATAGCTGGAGAAATCATTAAAGCGACTCGAAACGAATTGATCTTTAATCAAAGATAATCCAGCAGTTCGGGTGCTAAGGACAACTTTAAAATTTTTTTCTGCGCGCACAAATAATACTAAAGCCTTTACATCCTCGAGAAACCTATCTGCATCATCCAAGAATAAAATGTACTTTCTACCTCTTACTAATTCATCCTGAATTGCATTTTGAAGTGATCTTACTCCCGGTCTTATGAACCACACCTCTTTCGTCTTGTATCTTTTGTTAAGCTTTTGGGATAGGGCATTTAAAAAATGACTTTTGCCGTGGCCTCCAGGAGCGTGGACTACGACGATATCACAATTTTTATCAGCCAAAAGCCTTCTGACTTTTTCAAATTCTGATGATCTCCCGAGAGTCTTTACAGGCAGAAGCTTGGATTCAAAGGCATCCATATAGATATTGGGTGGGACGAAAGCAGGAAACTGTGCATTACCGAAAAAAAGGTGCCTAATAAAAGGTTGTCTGTCTATCCGAATCGCTAAATTTTCTCTATGCCAGACACGGAGAGTCTGAAGTTCTTTGGGTTTAAGACTCTCCATCTGAGTAATATGTTCCACCCTTAGCTCAGCATTGGTGGAAATTTTTAGATGATTGACCTTATTGCCCAACGCTTTACGGATTTCCTTTTTGATTTCTTGACGCAGGTAAGCTGCTGCATCATCGAAGCTCTTTTGTGTCCATTTTGCCTGTATTGAGAAAACGCCCTTTTCTCCTTCGAATACCCCTTCAAAGGCCCCATCCCACGCTCCATCAGCACCTATATATGGACTGCTCGGTATGAACCCGGGTGAATGACATTCGAGTGCAAACAGATGATTTGTCAAGCGCTGAAATACCTTATCATTATCTATTAATTCCCATTTTAACATTTACCTTTCCTTTCAATCTGAAGGTAGGATCAATATGGTATTCGCTCTAAATAGTCTTCCGATACTGAAGACTATAGAAATTCATATAAATCATTTAGGAAGATTAAACAAAGATAAATATTGAAAACAATTGCGAGCGTTAGACTCTTGTCGAAAAAGGTTGGAAATAGAGTTGGAAAAATTCAACGGTAAAAAAGAAAGGGGTCACATAATCTGTGTAATCCATTGATTTGACTGGATGGAGCGACGACACTCGAACTCAAGATTAGCCCTGAATTCTTCAATGATATCAAATGGATTAATTTGGTGACCTACAACATTTCTACAACATGAGGAAAATCTGATAGGTGCGCACGGGGCTTGAACCCGACGAGGGACAATAAAATCAAATAGTTACAGACGGTTGCACCTTTTGTGCACCATTTAACGTTGAGATAAGCCACAGCCAGGAAAGCAGTGTAGCTTGTAAGACTGTTTTAAACGCGAGCTTGAAAAATCCCGACTTGCTTCTTGCTGTTAACTCGAATGTTCTGTTGGACTTTGTTTATTAATAGTCTTTTCAATAACCGAAACAATAAAATCCAGTGGAGCCTCAAAAAATTCCCGTCTCGGGTCCACTCTAAACTCTGATAATTGTTCATGAATTTCTCGTTCAGCAGAAACACAATCGCCAACAGGCCATTCGTGCATAACGTAGATTTTACCTGGTAATCCTGATGAACCTGAAAGCTCATCAGCTCTTTCCTGCGTGGTTCGCCGAGTGAGCCCAACTTTGAATACATTCTTTGGTTGTAATGGCGACTTCATTACATATATAAAACCTGGCGCTGACCCATCTGGTAATGTATTTTGGTGGTTTCTTTTAGCAACTAACGAACTTGGTTCATCTGCTTCCATCCATGTTATCTTTTTTGAAACCCATGTTCGGCCATGGATTGGACCACCTTTCCTGTCAGCTCCAATTTTGCCAGGTTCTAAGGTACGCCAATAACCCGAAGTTTGCATGTGAAAGTTTGGGATTGAATAGATGGTTGATGGAAGATTAAGAAATTCTTCGCGATTTCTTAGGACATTGACATTTCTATAGGGGAGCCTCAGGTAGTTAGGGATAGCCTTCTTAGTATTTCGAAATGACAATTTACTAACTTCATTTGCATAATTTGTTCTAAACCTCTCAACAAAAATATTCTCAGCAAATTTTTCAAAATACAATGGGAGAAATATAAAGGTTGAGCATAGATCGAACAGGGCATTATAGTCCCCAATTGTTTGTGCATTTTTCCTCGCAACTTCCTCAAGGTCTTTTTCAAAAAATTGTCCGTCAATATTTAAAAACGGAGCTGGGTCATCTGTAGTAATAAGATAAGAGATACCAGCATCATGACAAATGTAGCGTACTGATTGACTCATGTCGTTTAAGTCAAATCTTATTAATGCTATTAACTTCCACAAGGGCAGTTTACTTTCAAGAGGAACTGCCTCGGGGGTAAGGTCTGGATGAGGGGCAATTCCTTTCCGGCCTTCAAGAGGCTCGCATCCTGAAATTTGTTCTTTAATTTCTTGATTCTTTTCCTCAAGATTCACTGATTCACCGGCAACACACAAAATTGAAATTTCTGTGCCAAAACGAACCAGGGCAAATCCAGAAATACCAACTTCGTTACCTTTTTCTATCCCATAGAGCAAATCGGCCGGATCAAATAGTGAGTCAAATGTATAGGTGACTCCTGGCTCTATATATTCTAACGCTTCTTTTGGATCAACGATTGTGTCTTCAGATGTGTACCAATCAACAAAGTCAGATAAAGAGAAAAGATGATTATTTTCTTCATGCAAAATAAACGCATTAATTGGAGGGTCATATCGCAAAAATGCTTCCACTATGTTGTATGTTGATGGCAAAGAATGTAAATCGTGACGCCAAATTCTATCGTTATATTCCCACTGAAACCATCTAAGAATTCGATCTATTTCATGACCAGCACCATTTAATTGTTGCCCCGTGATTATAGCTTGAGCTTTGTGCCACATTTTTTCGACAATTTTTCTGAGTTCAGGTGTTTCCTTCTCTTTATGTTGTTTTTCAAGTAATGCACGAGCCTTCGTACCTTTTGGGGGGATTGCCACTGCCCCAAGGGATCTCATTCTTTCCTTATGAGTTTTGTACATTTCGCTTTCTTAAAAAGCGTCAGCTTATAATATAAAGAAAGCCAACAGTTAATTATGAGGTAAATCCAAATGATAACAATATAGTGAATGAAAAATTAGAAGAATCAAACAATATACAACCTTAAACATGCTGGATTATTCAAAGATAATATTAGTTATCCTTCCATGAAATCTTTTCTTTGACCAAATAATCCTTGATAAGTTTCTCAAATAGACTTGCCATAGATCTACTGTCTTTCTCGGCTGCCTTCTTCAAAGCTTTTTTTAGTCCAGGGGTAATTCTGAGAACAAGTTGATCTGTTTTCTTTGGTGCCAATTAATTTATCCTTTCGAATTTATTAGATAATATACCTACATCATATGTGCGTACAATGCAAATACATTTTACCTGACAATTAAAACCAGCAAAAACTTCAATGTCGTTACATTGAAACTACGCTAATAGGGGTTCATTTAATGGAAACAAACAATGATCCAATCAGTAAATTATCCGACAAGGTCAAAGAATACTCAGAAATCGTTTTCCAAAGCCATGAAGATGATGACGAGATAAGCTTCTATCTCGGCCTTGAATCTATCTTCAACGAGGTAATCAACGATCTATGCGACGTTGAAAACGAATTCAGGCGATTGTGTGAAAACCTGGAAATGTGCACGCTTGATCCGACCAAGGTCGAAGAACGTCGCCAATACCTAACCTAAAGAGCGCTGGACTCCGAAAAACCTCTCTCGCCAACAAATTCCACTCTATTTTCCATTTTCTATGCAACCCTCGGACCTATCCCTGTCCTGGTTCCTTTTGTTTTCGAAAGTACGGAAAAAAGGAACCTTTAAAATATTTTTATAATTATATTAAAAAGGTTAGACTTTCACTGAAATATAGTATACTTAAAAACACACATTAAACGTTTTTATCGAAAGGAATTAAAAATGGAGGTCTACGATGTCGATAAAGACAAAGACGATAGGGTATTTGAGGGTCAGTACGGTGGACCAGGATCTCGACAAATTTAAGGCTGACATCCTGCGTTTCACGAATGAACGGAATTTCGGCCAAGTGATCTTTGTCGAAGAAACGATCTCTGCTCGGATCAGAGACAAGAAGCCTTTTAATGCATGGGAGAAAAGGAAGATCGGAGAGGTCATCAACCAATTGTCCGAGGGAGACCGTCTTATTACCCCGGAGTTGTCCCGTCTCGGTCGATCCACCCTGGAAGTTTTGCAAATCCTCAAACAAGCCAAGGAAAAGGGCATTGATATCTTTTCAGTCAAAGAAGGCTTGGCCCTTAACGGGGACGGAATTCAGGCGAAGGTGATGGCGACCATATTGGCCCTGGTGGCCGAGTTGGAGAGCGATTTTATCTCTATGCGCACCAAAGAAGGCTTAAAGGCAGCCCGGGCCAAGGGGAAGCTGCTTGGACGACCCAAGGGACCGGGTAAAAGCAAACTTGATCCTCACCGGGAGGAAATTCAGGCGCTTTTGAAGACAGGATCTACACGGAAATATGTCGCCAAGAAATATGGAGTCACGCCTTCTACGCTCACCAATTGGATACAAAAAAAGAATGTTGAATGCGAACCTGAGTATTGATACGACTTTTGATCATCACCTTGACAAGAGGAGAAAGGGATAAGCATAGCCAAGGGCTTAAGATTCGCTCCCATCATAAGAGTTAGCACTGAATCCCAAGAAAAAAAGGGAGAATCACTCAACACCCAAAAGAATCGTATTTTGAAAAACGTTGAAATCCTTGGGGGCACTATTCCGGATCATTGTTGGAAATACAGTGGTCAAGAGCACGCGACCCCGGACCAGGAGAGGCGAAAACTCACCGAACTTTTGGCTGACTCAGAAAGAAATCTTTTTGATGCCGTGATTGTAGATGACGCCAGCCGTTGGAGTCGCGACAACAAGCGCAGCAAGGAAGGCTTGGCTACCCTACGAAAAAATGGCGTTCAATTTTTTGTCGGAGCGTCCCAGTTTGATTTGTTTTCTCCAGAGCACTGCCTGTTTCTCGGGATGGCCACAGAGATAAACGAATTTCATGCACGGCAACAAACTCTAAAATCCACTCTTAACCGGATTGAGAGAGCCAAGCAGGGAATTCCAACAGGGGGCAAGTTTCCCTATGGTCGAACGTTCGATTATGAAACCTGCACATGGGGAGTTGATGAGGAAAAAAAACAAAACATCGAGTGGGCGGCAGATCAATATCTAAAGGGAGTGAGTATGGCAAAAGTTGCCCGATCCCTTAAAATGAATCATCCGAATCTTTGGAAAATCCTAACCAAGAGATGCGGGGATGAATGGACGCTGAATTTTGATATCGATCAACTCAACATTCATCAGGCCATTGAGCTTAAGATACCTCGGTTGCTGCCGCCTGAAATAATAGACGCCATACACCAAAAGGCAGAAGCCAATAAGACTTACACGCATGGTCATATCAAACATCGATACCTCCTATCACGAATGATATTCTGTTCAGCCTGTGGATATACGATGTTCGGTCAAACGAATCACAATAAAAAACGTTACTATCGTCATCCCCGGCATCGAAAAAAACAATGCACCCTGGACTTTTGGGTGCCCGCCGATCTCATTGAAAAGGCGGTACTTGTGCACCTGTTTAAAATGTTTGGGGACATCTCAAATATGAAAAAAGCGATGCTCAAGGCGATACCAGATGCGGAACAGGTCCGAAAATTCCGAGAGAAAAAGGTTTTGCTAGAAAAGAAACTTTCAGGTACAAAGAATGAGAAAAACAAGTTAGTTAGGGCTATCGCCAAAGACCTGATCACGGATGAAGATGCTAAGGATGAAATGCAAAAAATAAGAGACAAAGAATCCTTGCTGCGCCGGGAAATCGAAGAGATTAACGAGTACACAAGAAATATACCAACCGAAAGTCAGATCGAGCGAAGGGCTGCCCTTATTAAGCGCACGATAGAGAGCGCCTATGAATCTTATGGACGTCTAGAGCGCATGTCATACGAGGATAAGCGCAATCTGATAGAGACCGCCTTTGATGGCCGGGATTCACAAGGCAGGCGGTTTGGGATTTATGTGGAAAATACGAGAGGAAAAAACAAAGAGATTACATTCACAATCGTAGGTGGTTTCCAAGGGGAAACGATAAAGGCTAGGCTGCCGATGCTCCGCAGCGAGATGCACGACATATTGGGAATAGAAAGCGAAGCCGGTGAGGACTATGACCCTTTGACAGAAAGACCAGAGCGGAAGGAACTAAATATGCTCGGTAAATGCCATGCATATTACGGCATCGGTCTTTATCAATGACGATGAATCCGGCCTCCATCATGACTATGAGGTCTGGCTGGAAAAACTGGCCCCCCACGAACCCGTCTCCCAGTATCACCATAATGTCGGAGAAGACAACGCCGACGCCCATATGAAGCGTCAGGTCATGGGCAGAGAGGTCGTCGTGGCCATAACCGACGGCAAACTCGATTTCGGGACCTGGGAGCAGATCTTTTACGGGGAGTTTGACGGCCGGAGGAAAAAACGGGTGCTTGTAAAAATAATAGGGGAATGAAAGATAGAAAAGGTATACCTTCTGATGAACAGTCGGATAAAAGTGACCAAAGTCAAGGTGTCCCTTCGCGAACTTTTTTGGAAAACTGTTCAAGACTCATATCGTCCCTTTTCTGAGAGGAAACATTCATGCTCGAAAAACCGAATGTCGAGGAACTGATTGGAAAGATAAAACGACTCGAAGAAGAAAACCGAGGACTGAAGGAAAGGCTGTCCGCTCAACGGGAAGGGGAAGAGAAAGAGCTTTTTCTCACCAAAAACGCCATCGATGTCATTTTTGTCCAGGACATGGATTTCAAGGTGACCTATGCCAGCCCGTCGGTCGAGGCCCTCTTCGGTTACAGCACTGAGGAGGCCCTGAAACTAAGCATAGAGGATGCCATGACACCGGATTCCTACCAAAAGGCTGTCAGCAGTTTTCAAAGGGCCGTGCCCCTGGCCGAAAAAATGAAGAATCCGGATATCCCGCTCATGGAGTATGAATATATCCGCAAGGACGGTTCCACCTTCTGGGGGGAATTAAAGGTATCATTCCTGTATGACGGTCAGGGCAGGCCCATCGGATCCCAGGGCATCTTGAGAGACATCGATGCCCGCAAAAAGGCGGAACAGGCCATGAGAGACAGCGAATTCAAATTCCGGAGCCTCTTTGATCTGTCGCCTCAAGCCATTTCTCTCACGGAAGTTGAAACAGGGACTCTGATAGATGTAAATGACAAATTTTGTGAGGTGACGGGATACTCTAAAGAGGAAATTATCGGGCACACGGTAACGGCATTGGATTTTTACTCGGCAGATAAAAGAAAAGAAATCCTTGAGGAGCTGAAAGACCCCGGCGGAGTGCAGGGCGAGGAAATTGAGTTCACGTTCAAGGGCGGTGTTAAAGCAACGGCCCTCGCCTTCGCCAGATTGATTCATCTGGCCAGTCAATCGGTCATTCTTACCGTCCTTTATGACACGACAGAAGAGAGACGCCTCGAAGCCCAACTTCTGAGAGCCCAGAAAATGGAGGCGATCGGAAATCTGGCGGGAGGGATGGCCCACGACTTCAACAATCTTCTCATGGCGGTTCAGGGGAATGTATCTATCATGCTCCTTAACATAGAACCGGATCACCCCCATTTCACGATGCTGAAAAATATCGAGAAGCAGGTTCAAAGCGGCGTAGGGCTGACCCGCCAACTCCTGGGCTATGCCAGGAAAGGAAAGTATGAGGTTCTCTCCATTGACTTGAATTCTGTCTTGAAAGAGACCACGGAATCCTTCAGCAGGACCCGGAAAGAAATCCGGATCCACGAAAACCTTGCGGAAAACCGTTATGCCATCGAAGCCGACCAGGGACAGCTTGAACAGGTTTTGCTGAATCTTTTCGTCAATGCTGCAGACGCCATGCCCGGTGGCGGTAACCTGTTCATCGAGACCGAAAATGCAACCCATCATGACATGAAGGGATCGCCCTATGATCCCAGGCCTGGAGACTACGTCAAGGTCCGCGTAAGGGACACGGGGATGGGCATGAACAAGATGACCATGGACCGTATTTTCGATCCCTTTTTCACGACCAAAGAAATGGGCCGAGGCACGGGACTCGGTCTGGCCTCGGTATATGGTATCATCAAAGGCCACGGTGGTTACATCGATGTGGACTCGGTGGAGGGCAAGGGAACGTCTTTCAGCCTTTTTTTCCCTGCCTCGAAAAGAACCGTTCGGCGGGACACCCCGCCCGAGAGGCACCCGACAGAAGGCACCGGAACGATCCTCCTCGTTGACGACGAGGAAAGGGTGCTGCACATTACCGCCAAGTTGCTTGAACACATGGGCTACCGTGTTCTAAAGGCTGCATGCGGAAAAGACGCATTTGAACACTATAAAAACGATCCGGACGGAATCGACATCGTGATCCTGGACATGGTCATGCCCGACCTCAGCGGGGCCCAGACCTTTGAGATACTTAAAGACTTTGATCCGAATGTGAAAGTGCTCCTGTGCAGCGGATACAGTATCGATAGTCAGGCAACCGGGATCCTGGGTCTCGGCTGCGACGGGTTCATTCAGAAACCTTACAATACAAATGATCTCTCTCGTAAGTTAATGGAGATTTTAGGAGAACCCGAAATCGTAACTACTCAGCTAGATAGGCTGTAGGCATTTAGGCTGTGAGGTACCGCAGGAAGGGAATATGCGTGATCACATATCGAGCAACCAGAGAATTCCCCAAAGAAGAAATGTATTGTGGAAGCCGAGAAGGTTTTGGGCGCGCTGCTTCGATCAATGCGCGGATAGCGAAGGGTTCGGAAACTAATAGCCTTTAGCCTACAGCCTAACCAACCTGAACAGTTACCCGAAATCAACAATTGAGCACCCAAATAAATCTTCCATAAAGGACATCTCCCTCAACGGGCCCCCTGACACTTCCCGCCTCATCAAGCATGTACAATATTTCCACTATGTGAAAGCCTTTACCTAAAAAATGTGTAATGCATTGCATATCCTCAAAATCTCCGCTCTACCCATCTGCATAACCGTATCAAATCATTGACTTATTTTTTCATTCCCCAACTGGCATATCACTTGCTCTATAGGGGTGCACTCGCGAGTTAAACAGAAAAACACAGCCGAGCAGGCTGAGAATATGGGTAAGGAGCGAACGTTAAATGAAAATAAAAATCCTAATCTTCTTATTTATTGCGACGCTTATGATTACAGGCGCCGCTTTTGCCATGCCGCAGTTTAGTCACAGCAGTCCTTTTTCCGAACCGGCTGCCATGCTCATCGTTGGAGCAGGTCTCATTGGGATAGCCTCCCTTGGTCGTAAGATATTTACCGATAGATCCTGAGAGAAGGAGGGCATGTCTCTCCTCTTTCTTCACATAAGCCGGAGTACTTGTTGTTTTTTCCAGAGAGCATCGCGAAATGAACGCTGCCCTGAAACACTATTTGAACCCACTTCACATTTACTGTCGTCTGAGGGAAATCGGGATGAGGAAAAAAAAGGCCGTCGCCCTTTGCTCCCTCTATGAACGTTATGTCTTTAAATATTTCCTCGCAAAATCACACCGATGACCCTGGTTTGAATCAGACAAACTGATCTCAGGCGGGCCGTGAAAAAAGCGGCTGATGTTAAGGGTTCGCTTCGCGACCTTTTTTAGCTGGATGTCGGATTCGCAAACGCTACCCTCTTCAGTTCAACCCTTCCCAAAACTTCAACAGTGCCAATATCCCCCGCCTTTCACTTTTTAAAACGCCGTGATCTTCAACATTTATTTCTGCTCCAGGCTTTATAAAATCAAATACTTAGCGGTGCATAATATGCTTTTCAAAATTCAGGTTCCCATCCTGATGCCGGAAAACAGGGGCTGGGATTTTCTCGTAGTCCCGCCGGCGGCGGGATATTTTGGCTCTGAATCAGGATAGATGAAGGGCCAAAATCCCGCAGTGAGCGGAGCCATGGACGGCGGAGCGATCGCAGCGTAGAGAACATGCCTGCCCCTGCTTGGAGCGGGAAATTTTATTTTGGACAAGAATGATAAAACGTCCCACTCCAGTCAGTCGAGAAGATCTCGACCCACAGACTCAAACGTGATACATTTCATTCGCCATGATGGATCGTCTGTACGGAGCAATACTGATTACGATATCCGCCGCTTCCTTCGGGGCCATGCCCATCTTTGCCCGCCTGGCCTATGCCGCCGGAACGGACCCGATTTCCGTTCTATTTCTGCGTTTCTCCATGGGAGCCCTTTTCATGGTCTTACTGCTTTTTTTCAGGGGTATCCCCTTGCCCCGGGGGCGCCACCTGGTTGTGCTCTTTCTGATGGGCGGCATCGGTTATGTAGGACAGTCTTTCTGCTATTTCACCGCCCTGACCATGGTCTCGGCAGGGCTTGTCGCCCTTCTGCTGTATCTCTATCCCACCTTTGTGACGATCCTGACGGCCATATTTTTTAAGACCCCGATCGGGAGGCTCAAAATCCTGGCACTTTGCCTTTCCCTTGCAGGTACCTTCCTGATCGTCGGGGTAGACGGGGGGGGGAAACTTCTTGGAATTCTCCTGGGTATGGCCGCGCCGGTCATTTATTCCGTTTACATTGTCGTTGGCAGCAGAGTGATCCCAAAGGCAGGAGCACTGGCCTCTTCGACCGTTGTGATGATTGCGGCAGCCGCTGTCTTCGGCGGCATTGTCGCCGTCAGGGGATTGGCCTTGCCCGTCACCCCCCTGGGCTGGCTCTCGGTCGGAGCAATCGCACTTATCTGCACGGTTTTGGCCATCGTCAGTTTTTTTGCGGGACTCAACCGGATCGAACCGGGCAACGCCTCTATCATATCCACCTTTGAGCCGGTCGTAACGGTTTGCCTCGCCGCTTGGGTCCTCGGAGAGATGATAACGGCCATAAAAATAGTCGGCGGCCTCATGATCCTTATGGCGGTTGTTCTTCAGACCCGAAAAGTGTAAAACCTGAATCTTGCATCATCATTCTTGAAAATTTACCGTGGATGCTGTCCGTTAGAGCCCATCCGGAAATGAACTCCGGGCACGAGCAAGTTTTCAATTCAGTGGATGAACAGCCATATTGTTTACCATTCGGGAGAAGGTCCATGATTTTTCCTCATCTGTTTTCACCCATAACAATCAATTCCCTGGTTTTAAAGAACCGGATAGTTATGTCCGCCATGCATCTGGGCTACGCAACCGATGGTGAAGTCACCGAGCGACTGATCCACTTCTATTCGGCACGGGCCCGGGGGGGTGCGGGCCTGATCATCGTGGGGGGATGTCCCATCGATCCATACGGCAGCATGGCAAATATGATCGCGCTTCATGACGATCGTTTCCTCCCCGGACTCGAAAAACTCACCCGCGAGGTGCATGCGGGAGGGGCCGCGATCGCGGCCCAACTCTACCAGGCAGGGCGCTATACCCATTCCTCCATGATCAACGGCCAAAAACCGATTTCAGCCTCTGCGATCAGATCCAAGTTCACCGGTGAAACGCCTCGTGCCCTTGAAACGGGAGAAATACCCGGGAGCCAGGGCAGATTTGTGGAGGCGGCCCTTCGTGCTCAAAGGGCAGGGTTCGACGCGGTGGAGATCCTCGGGAGTGCGGGTTATCTGATCAGTCAATTCCTTTCTCCTCTGACCAATCAAAGAGACGACCGTTATGGCGGGACGTTCGAAAATCGAATGCGCTTTGGGCTTGAAGTCGTCGAGACTGTCAGGCATGCCGTGGGCCCCGGATATCCCATAATCATGCGCCTCGCAGGCAACGACTTCATGCCCGGAGGAAATACCAACAGGGAAGCGCGGATATTTGCCTCGGAACTGGAGAAGGTGGGGGTTGATCTTTTCAACATTACCGGTGGCTGGCACGAGACCCGGGTCCCTCAATTGACCTCTTTCGTACCTCGCAGGGCCTATACCTATCTGGCACAGGGCATCAAAAACGCCGTCTGCGTGCCGGTCATCGCCAGCAACCGCATTAATGATCCCGCCATTGCGGAAGAGATCCTGCGGGACGGCGAAGCCCAAATGGTGACCATGGCAAGGGCTCTCCTGGCCGATCCCGAGCTCCCGAACAAGGCCATGGAGGGAAAACCGGATCGAATTATCCATTGTGTGGCCTGTAACCAGGGATGTTTCGACCACACCTTCAGTCAGAAGCCCGTAACCTGCCTCGTCAATCCTATGGCCGGTCTGGAACAGGATATCCATATCAAACCGGCACTGCACAAGAAAAAAATACTGGTTGTCGGTGGTGGACCGGCCGGCATGAAGGCCGCCTGCACGGCCGCTGAAATGGGGCACGCCGTTACCCTTGTAGAAAGAAGCAAACAATTGGGAGGACAACTCCTCATGAATCGAGACATCCACGGCAGACAGGAAATGGTCACCGCGGTCGGAGATCTTGAAAACTGTTTGGCCACCCTTTGCGTGGAGGTCATCCTGGGAAAAGAGGCGGATGTGCCCTTGATTCAAAACAATGCACCGGACGCGCTTATTCTTGCTACGGGTGCCCGGCCCCGTATCCCGGACATTCCCGGCATTGATCACCCAAAGGTTATTCAGGCCTGGGATGTCCTGTCGGGGCACACGGCTGTGGGGGAAAGAGTCGTCATCATCGGAGGGAACGCCGTGGGCCTGGAAACCGCTCTTCTCCTTGCAGCCAAGGGAACGATCACACCGGAAGTGCTCCATTTCCTTATCGCAAACCGGGCCGAATCGTGGGAGACCCTGGAGACCCTCATCAGCACAGGGAACAAACAGGTCACCGTACTGGAGGCGGAGAGGCGGACCGGACGGGATATCGGGAAATCCACCCGCTGGACGGTCATCGCCGAACTCCGGCGCCTGGGGGTGAAGATCCTGACCGGCGCGAGGGCCGTTGAAGTCACGGATGAAGGGGTAAAGGTCCTGAAAAAAAAGAATGGATTGATACTGCCCGCGGACAGCGTAGTCATCGCTACGGGCGTTGTCTCGGAAAACCGGCTGGCCGAAAAAATCGGTGGACGGGTCCCCGAAATCCATGTCATCGGAGATGCCAAAAAACCTCGAAACGCCCTAGAAGCCTTCAGGGAAGGCTTTTTCGCCGGTTTGAATCCGGGTCGCGAAGCGATACCTTAACTTTAGTCACGCTTCTTGGCACCCATGCTCAAGGTCATTTCCCATGGAAATTTCCATTGACAAAACAACAAAAACCGCTAAATTAGTTTGTTTCACTTCGGTGAACGAACGTTCCATAGATTCATGGGAAATGAGGAGGGGAGAAAATGACCACACGTCTCGCGACTCAAAAGGAGGCTGCTCCCTGGGGGCTGTTGACCAGCCTTGATCTCTATCATTGCAATCCGGAAACAATTCGTAGCGCTGATAAGATAAGGCAATATGTTTTTGATCTCTGCGATCTTATTGAAATGCGGCGATTTGGAGAATGCCAGGTAGTCCACTTTGGGGAAGACGAACGGGTCAAGGGATACTCCATGGTCCAATTAATCGAGACTTCCCTTATTTCAGGACATTTCGCCAATCTTACAAACGCCGCCTACATCGATATCTTCAGTTGCAAGCCTTATGAACCCGAAAAGGTGATCCGTTTCACTCAGGCATTTTTTGAGGCGGAATCACTGGAAAAACATATTACAAAAAGGATTTAGGCAGAAAATCCTCCGCTGTCGGAGGCTTGCATGGCATATCGCGTAAGTCAACCGAGCCCATGACAAAAACTCACCGCCCGCCAAAAGTCCTTTAAATAAGTCGGCCCGACATGCCTGCCGAAGGCGGTTAATCCTTGACAGTCCTACAGGCATAAGATAAGTTTTTGAAGATAGACATGTTTCTGCAAGTCCTCCTTTCGGTTACCGTGACATTTCTCCTGTTCCGGAACGGTTCGCATGCGTATTTCACCTCGCATTCATCACCACCCGCATCTCACGTTTCTTGATCAAGAGCCACAATAAAGGGAAATGCCCCCGGCCATCATCCGGCCTGCCACTACGGGTAGATTGTATGCGGCCCGTTTATAGCCTGTTCCACTGCGGACTCAATCAAGAACAACCAAAGAAAGGAGGAATTATGGAGGCGAAAAAAATTTTTCTTCCCGAGTCGGAGTTGCCCCGTCAATGGTATAATATTCTGGCGGATATGCCCACGCCCATGGAACCCCCCCTTCATCCGGGAACCGGCCAGCCGGTAGGGCCGGATGATCTGTCACCTATTTTTCCGATGCCTTTGATCGAGCAGGAAGTAAGTCAGGAACGCTTTATTGATATCCCTGAAGAGGTCTTGGAAAAATACCTCATGTGGCGCCCCACCCCCCTTTACAGGGCCCATAATCTCGAAAAATTTCTCGAGACCCCTGCCAGGATCTACTTTAAAAATGAGGGGGTCAGTCCGGCGGGCAGCCACAAACCCAATACATCCGTTCCGCAAGCCTATTATAACAAGATTTCAGGGACCAAGAGAATCACCACGGAAACCGGTGCAGGACAGTGGGGAAGCGCCCTTGCCATGGCCTGCGCCTTCTTCGGACTGGAATGCAAGGTCTTCATGGTCAAGATCAGTTTCAACCAGAAGCCCTACCGCAGGATGATGATGGAAACCTGGGGGGCCAACTGCGTGCCGAGCCCGAGTCCCGAAACCAAGGCGGGACAGTCGATTCTGGAGCAGCATCCGGAGTCTCCCGGGAGTCTGGGCATTGCCATCAGTGAGGCTGTGGAAGCGGCGGTCATGGACGAAAACGCGAAATATTCCCTGGGCAGCGTATTGAACCATGTGATGCTTCACCAGACCGTCAACGGGCTGGAATGCCAGAAGCAGATGGCCATTACGGGGGATTACCCGGACGTGGTGATCGGATGTGCGGGCGGAGGGAGCAATTTTGCCGGTCACTGTCTGCCCTTTGTACGGGACAAGATCCACGGAAAGGAAATAGACATCATCGGTGTCGAACCTGCCTCCTGCCCCACTATGACCAGGGGCCCTTTTGCCTATGATTTCGGAGACACGGTTCAGATGACGCCTCTTCTTCCCATGCATACCCTCGGGCACAGCTTTGTCCCCGAGCCCATTCATGCCGGCGGCCTGAGATACCACGGGATGGCCCCCATCATCAGCCAGCTCATATTGGACGGGCTGATCAGGGCGGAGGCATTGCCGCAACTGGAGACCTTCCAGGCAGGTATCACCTTTGCAAGGACAGAGGGCTTCATAAGTGCTCCCGAGACGGATCACGCCGTGGCCATAGCCATCAGGGAGGCCCTCAAGGCCAAGGAAGAAGGGAAGGAAAAAGTCATCCTCTTCAATTGGAGCGGCCACGGCCTAGTGGACATGGCGGCCTATGAGGCCTATTTGCACGGTAAACTGGCCGACCACGCCCTGCCCGAGGATGAGATTCACAGGGCACTCAATGACATCGAACCCCTCCCCAAGCCCAGACAATACAGGCACGGGACCGTTTGAAGATAATCCCCATTCGGAAAAACCGGCCGGAAGTCGAACGGCTCGACCTCCGGCCGCTTTTCCAGCGCTGACAGCAAGCAGTCCCGCCTTGGCGGGACAAAAACCATGAAAAAACAAAGCAGTAAGCTGGGTGCTGCATGCTAATAGCTGAACGCTCCATCCGGAAGTTGTATCTTTCTGGATGGGAACCATCCTGATCCACCATCAAGGCATCATCTGTCCCGCACTTCGCGGGATTTCGCAAGCTCAGCTTGCGGGCATCATAACTGGCCAGCTTTTTGAAACCCATTCAAATGTGGACAGGTCATGACCAAGAACCTTCATTTTTTCAAAAGGCTAAATGGATACCAGGAACCTAATACCTTGCTGGTGATCAGGAATTACCCTAAATGTCCTGATCTTAGACATGATGTGCAAATTAGACGCTGGGTTCAGGAACCACCTAACCCCTTGAATCGACCTTCAAACTAATGTATCCTTATTACCGTCGATGGGAGTGAAACGTGATGGGGAGAGAGAGTCAACCACCGTCCGAAGACGATAAAATCCGATGTCCGAGACTGGGGCACCAGGTCTCTTTCTCCTACTGTCGCTTGGAGAACAAGGGACTGCCATGCTTCAAGACCCTCGACTGCTGGCACGAGCGTTTTTTGGTAGAGGAATTCCTCCAAAAAGAACTAACCCCGGATCAATGGGAAAAAACCTTCAAAAGGCCCAAGTCGACAAAACTGCTTTCGCTGGTGGAATTAATACAACAGGCAAAAAAGAGACAGGAAGAAAATACATGACGAGACAGGAAATTTTTTTAGGAAACGGCGCGGTTGCTCTCGGGCTGGTAGAATCAGGCTGTCAGGTGGTGACATCCTATCCCGGCACGCCCAGTTCGGAGATCCTTCCTGAAGTCATTCGACTTGTAAAAACAGAAGACCTGGACACCTATGTTGAATGGTCCACCAATGAAAAGGTAGCACTGGACAACGCCTTTGCCGCGGCTATTGCGGGAAAAAGGGCGGCCTGCTGCATGAAACAGGTGGGATTAAACGTAGCGGCCGACTCCCTTATGAGTGCAGCTTATCAGGGGACGGTCGGAGGCCTCGTGATTATCTCTTGCGACGACCCGGGGCCCCACTCCTCTCAGACGGAACAAGATACCCGTCTCATGGCCCGACTCGCCAAGGTGCCCGTCTTCGACCCCTCCCATCCCCAGGAGGCCAGAGAGATGGTTGGCACAGCCATGGCTGTTTCCGAAGAATTTCGGGTTCCGGTGATCCTGAGGCCTGCCATCAGGGTCTGCCATGCAAGACAGAATATCGCCTTCGAATCCATCGAAAAGAATGAAAACAAGGCCTCCTTTAAGAAAGACCCCCAAAGATGGGCTGCCACGCCCCGTTTCCGCCTCGTCCTCCACGGGGAGTTGAATAAAAAACTGACCGGGATTGCAAAAAAATTTGAAGGCCTGTCCCAGTACAACTTTCACAACCTGGAACCCGACAAAACCTATCCTCTGGGGATTATCGCGGGAGGGGTTCCCTATGCCGTCATCCACGACATCCTTGCGGAAGAAGGACGGGAGGATGTGCCCGTACTCAAAATAGGAACGCCCTTTCCCTTTCCGGAAGGGCTTTCAGATGAATTCATGTCGGCATGCGAAAAAGTTCTGGTCATCGAGGAAACCGACACCCTTATCGAATACCTCCTGGGAGAAAGAGACAAGGTCCTCGGGCGCCGATCCGGTCATGTACCTTCCGAGGGAGAACTGGTGCCTCAGGTGATTCATCGTTTTCTAAACCAGGTACTCAGGGAATTGAACCTCGCCGGCCTCAATGCGGACCCGGATGAGGAAGCCGGCGACATCGTCAACAACCTTCAACTCCCGGTGCGCAAACCCACCCTCTGCGCGGGATGCCCCCACAGGGCGGCCTTTTTCGCCATAAGAAAAACACGGCCGAAGGCCATTTTCACTTCGGATATCGGGTGTTACACCCTGGGGATCAATCTCGGGGCCGTGGACACCTGCCTGGACATGGGAGCAGCCATTACCATGGCATCCGGCTTTTACCACGCCTATGACCAGGACGGTGCAGCCCAGCCTGTCGTAGCGACGATCGGCGATTCCACCTTCTTTCATTCCGGGACCGCAGGACTCCTGAATGCCGTATACAACGGGGCGCGTTTCATCCTCGTCATCCTGGACAACCTCACCACGGCCATGACGGGTATGCAGCCCACCCCCGCTCTGGGAATCAGGGCGGACGGCAGCGAAGGAAAGGCCGTTCCCCTGGAGAGGGCCGTGGCCGGTTGCGGGGTCGACTTCATTGAAATCGTCGATCCTTACAATTTGAAGCACATGACGAGTACGCTTAAAAAGGCCGCTGAATATATCCGGGAACCGGAAGGAGGCATTGCGGTTATTATCTCACGGCACCCTTGTTTGATAGCGTATAAGGAAGAAGCCGGTCCCCGAAAAAAATTCACCATCACAGAAGATTGTACCGAATGCAATTTTTGTCTGGATCGTTTTGAATGCCCCGCCCTTTATCATGATGAAGAACTTGGGCACACCAATATCGATGCGTCATTGTGTTCCGGATGTGGTGTATGCGTGGAGGTATGCCCCAAGGGGGCCATTGTCGAGGTCGAAGGAGAATGATGGACAGATCGAATTTCGTACTGTGCGGATTGGGAGGTCAGGGGATTCTTTTCATGACCAAAGTACTTTCGGAAACCGCCCTGAATAAAGGGTACAACGTCATGTGTGCGGAGACCCACGGTATGGCCCAGAGAGGCGGTTCCGTGGTCTCACATCTCCGTCTCGGCGATGTCAAAGGCTCCCTGGTCAAAAACGGGTCCGCACATTTTTTGTTGTCCCTTGATGAAGTTGAGGGATACCGCAATCTCCCCTTCCTTTCAAAGGGTGCACGGATGTATATCAATGCCGATCCTGCAAAGGGGTTGCGGGTAGAGGTCACCGGCTATCTGGAGAAGAAAGAGATTCTTTACAGGTCCGTACAGGCCTCGGCCATTGCCCGTGAAGCCGGGGCGCCCATGGCGACCAATCTGGCCCTTCTAGGATACTTCGCGGCCTTCGGGAACGGTCCCCTGTCTCAAGAAGACCTGAGAAACACCACTGAGCGAATTTCGCCGGATCGTTTCAAAGAAAACAACCTGAGGATTTTTGACGCAGGTTTTGAAAGAGGGTTAGAGGGAAAAGAACGTTGATCAGGGTCGCAGGACTCCTCCTCGCTGCCGGGGCATCTTCCCGGATGGGAAAGCCAAAGCAATTGTTGCCGACAGGGAAATCGAACCTCCTGGGTCGCATCGTCGATCAGGCGCTTCGCTCGGAACTGGCTTCCGTCACCCTTGTATTGGGTTTTCAGGCCCAAAAAATACGGGAAGGCCTGCACACGCCCACCCGTTCAAAAAAACTGAACATTATCGAGAATCCTCGTTACAAGGAAGGCATCAGCTCATCCATCATCGCAGGCCTGGCGGAAGTCGAGGACCGTTTTGACCATGTCATGATCATGCTGGCGGACATGCCCCATGTCACCTCGAACCTCATCGACCTTCTCCTCAGAAAGTACAAGGATGCCGGATTGCCCCTCGGAGCCGTCGTCAGAAAAGGCAGACGCACACATCCCGTCATCATCCACCGCACATACTATGAAGAACTCCGAGGCCTGCGGGGAGACAAAGGGGCGAGAGACCTTTTTCAAAAGCATTCCGATAAGGTCTGCCTCGTTGAGCCTCCTGAAGCATATGACGACATGGATATCGATACGCCCGAGGACTATCAACGTTTTTTGAAATCCCTTTAAAATAGCGAGCTTAAGCCGTCGGGCATCTCGACCCTATAGGGGGGTGCCTTGCCCCATCAATGCATGGCGGTTACCCCTGATCAACCATCAAGGCATGATATGCAAGTCATCGACCTCCGGCATAGCCGAAGGCTTGTAATATGTGAACCGCTCAAAGCGGTTGTAAAACTGTGGGCCACCTCAAAGGTGGAGGCTATTTGCCTAACATAAACTTGATGAATTCGTAAAAAGTCTATTTATTGAATATTTAGGCCCGATGGTGACTTCTTACGAGACCATAAAACTTTGTTCGCTGTTCATCTAAAGCCTCTCTTTCTGTATACTTTGAGCGACCCACGTTGGAGGAGTTTTCGTTTAATCCCGGAAATGTCAAACTTCGGGAGTCCCCCGGTATACCCGGGGGTTTACCCTTGGTTAATTAGGCGGTGGATTTAGGGTTACATCCACCTCCAAACCGGCCTCTTTTACCCTCACGCGCACGGCCCCCACCTGATCGGTCCTGATGATCCGACATCCCAATGCCTTCAGTTTTTCAAGCGTTTCCCGATGTGGAAAGCCCCAAAAATTGGCATGGCCGCAGGAAATGACACAGACTCGGGGTTTCACACTTTCAAGAAAGGCCCGGGAGCTCGAACTCCGGCTTCCGTGATGGGGCGACAGGAGGATATCGCTCTCGAGATGTCCGCGCGCCTGTGAGACGAGGGCGGTCTCGCCCTGTCTTTCAATATCCCCTGGAAACATGATGGTTTTCCCATGGTGGGACATCCGCAGGACCATGGATCTGTCATTGAGATTCATGACAGGACGGAAAGAGACACCTTCATGCCCATCGGATATGGGATGGAGCACTTCGACGATTACGTCGCAGATCTCTCTTTCCCCCAAAAGATCTCCCGGCAGTTTCTTTTGCACCCCCTTGTGCTCCAGAATTCTCTTCAGTTCGATAAATGAAGGTGTTTTCACCACATCGCCGTTGCTCCAGAATTCCCTGGGATGAAAATGGGCGGCGATGAAACGCAGGCCGTTCATATGGTCCGACTGGGGATGACTCAACACCAGATAATCAATCCGCCGGATTTTTTCACGCAGGAGAAAGGGAGCGATCACCATTCTCCCCACATCAAAAGTATCCCGTGAAAACCCTCCGCCATCGATCAGCATCCTCTTTTTCCCCGGGAATTGAATCAACGCGGCATTTCCCTGGCCCACGTCCAGGAAGGTAATGTCCAAATGCCGGTGAAAATGGGTTTGGAGAATCCAATAACCGACATCCCCTGCAATAACAAGCGACAGGATCAGGAGCGCCACCCTGGCCGACTTGTATGCTCTGGCAAGGGACAGCGAAAGAAGGAATCCGTAAAACATAAATATTTCCGGGATATTCGGCGTGACCACCCAGATTTCGGACCAATGGAAATCGGCCCAGAAACCGACGATCGCCCGCATCCATTCCATCCCCCACGCTGCCGCCTGAAGAAAGAAACCGGCCATGGAAGACGAAAACGGCCAACACAGAGCGCTGATCAGGCCCAGGGGTATCACCCAAAGGCCGAGGACCGGGACGACGGTTAGATTTGCGGGGATGCTCACCAGGGAAATGCGATGGAAATAATAGGTTGTAATCGGTAAAAGGAAAACCATTGTGCCCACCGTTACGGCAATCATGCCCGACACATAGGTCAGAAGGCGCTCCACGTGGACCTTACGGGCCTTTTCAAGAAGCCCGTCCGGGGCAATCTTTTCGTATATCATGGGGGTGAGCCACAATATGCCGATAACGGCGCAAAAGGAGAGCTGGAAGGATATGGTGAAAAGGGCGTGAGCATTGCAGGCCAGAACAAGGATGGCGGCCAGGGCCAGAGTGGACCAAATCTCTTTTTCGCGATCGATGATCAGAGAGAAGAGATAGGAAAGGACCATGATCATAGCCCGCTGGCTTGACACCTGAAAACCCGCGAGGCAAGTGTAGGCCACCACAGGGATACACGTCAACAGGGCCGCCACCTTGCGCACATCCATTTTCAGGGCCAGTGTGTACGAAAGAGACAATAGCCGTCTTGATAAGAAAAAAAAGAGCCAGGCGATCAGGCCGATGTGCAGTCCGGAAACGGCAAGTACGTGTCCCAGACCAGCGATGATGAAAGGCTCCCTGAACTCAGGGCTTATGTCTTGCCTTTCCCCGAGGATAAGGGCACTGAGCAGGGCCTGGTTTCGGTAGGACAGTCTTTCCCGAAAAAAGTCGCGAAGAGGACGTCGCGCCCTTTCTACGATATTCAGGGGGAACTCGAGGCTGCCCCGACCTATGGGCACGATTCGTCGCCCATCCGAAACGGAGGCGGCAAAGGCAAAGCCCTTGATCTTCATGGCGGATTCATAATCGTATCCACCCGGGTTCTTAAAGTTATTAAACGGCCGCAGTCTTGCGGGAAAAATGATTCTATCCCCGGGCATGAAATCACTGACATGGTTGTAGACGGTAACGAGTATTTTTTCCTTGATAGGGGTTGTACGACCCGCGCATAGAAGAGATTCTCCCCGCACCACGAGCTTTGCCGTTTCCTTGAAAATTCTTGCCGGTTCAAGAACCGTCCCCTCAAGGGTGACTTTTTCTCGACGCTCCGGTAAAGGGAAGCCTGAAGGATCCTGGTTTTTGGATAAATCGAGGAAAAATCCCGTCAAAAAAAACAGGAAGAGGAAACAGAAAAATCTCAATCCGGCAGGGATAATGAAGGAAAGAACAAGGGCAATCGCGATCGTCGACATCACCCAGAGGCGCGGCCCCGATCCATGAACCTGAAACATATGGGCCGTGAGGATTCCCCCGATAAATGCAATAAGGATCGGGATCAGGGGCCGATGACTCATTTCAGGCCTTTTCTCTCCAGATCCTGGCCCCGAGTGCTTGGAACTTTTTTTCCAGGGCCTCGTAGCCCCTATCCAAATGATAAATGCGGTTCACCTCGGTCTGCCCTTCCTCAGCCACAAGGCCAGCCAGGATCAGGGAGGCACTGGCCCGGAGATCAGTAGCCATGACCGGAGCCGCCAAAAGACGATCTTTTCCCCGCACAATGGCCTGGTTGCCGTTTATTTCAATGTCGCCCCCCATCCTTTTGAGTTCGCTCACATGGATAAATCGGTTCTCAAAAATATTTTCCTTGATAATACTCGACCCCCGGCCGACACACATCATCGCCATGAACTGTGCCTGCAAATCCGTTGGGTAGCCCGGGTAGGGCATCGTCTTGATATCCACGCTTTCAATTATTTCTGGTCCTGTCACGGTGACGCCCCGATCCGTTATTTCAATTGCAGCCCCGACCGATTTCAGCTTTTCAATAACCGCCGTGAGGTGCTCATGCCGACACCCTTGGATTTGAACCTGCCCTTTGGTCATAGCAGAGGCTATCATGAATGTCCCCGCTTCGATCCTGTCCGGAATAACGGAATGCCGGGACACCGCTTTGAGGTCTTTCACGCCGTTGATGACGACGGTATCGGTCCCATCGCCTTCGATATCGGCACCCATGCTGCGAAGCATACCCGCAAGATCCTGCACTTCCGGCTCCCTGGCCGCATTTTCCAGAACCGTCTGGCCATCGGCCGTGACGGCCGCCATCATGATATTCTCAGTCCCCGTCACCGTGGGGATATCGAACAGGACCTCGGCCCCCTTCAGCCGATCGACCCGGGCATTGATGTAGCCGCGTTCCAGATCCATCTCCACTCCCATGGCCTCCAGGGCCTTGAGATGCAGATTCACAGGACGCGCCCCTATGGCGCAACCTCCGGGAAGCGAAATCCTGGCTTTTCCCAGACGGGCCAGGAGGGGACCCAGGAGGAGGATGGAGGCCCGCATGGTCTTTACCAGGTCGTAAGACGCCACAAATTCCCTGATATTGTCGGAATTGATAAGGAGGGCATCGTCTTCCTCTCTGAAAAGGACGCCCATCTCGGCCATGATGCGCTTTATCGTCACGATATCTCTGAGGTTCGGAATGCGGCACAGGCGGTGCCACCCCCCCGTCAGGATACATGCAGTAATGATGGGCAGGGCGGCGTTTTTGGCGCCGCTGATCTCCACGATGCCCCTGAGGGGGATTCCACCTTCAATAACCATCTTATCCATATGTCAAATGCTCTCGAGTCATAATTTCTAATATTCGTCCCGGAACTTCAGGCTCTGTTTCATCCTTGTCACTCTCAGCAATACAAAAAAAATCCGAATGAAAATGTTTGGGGCGATTCAGATGAAAAAATAATCTATAATACACCTGGATTGACGTCAAATATTTTGATTTCAGTAATGATATGCGATGGAATTTATAGCCGACAACATGTTGGGAAAACTCGCCAAATGGTTGCGGGTGATGGGGTATGATGTGCATTATCAAAGCCGCTATAAGCACCTCCAGATCGAAAGGCTTGTGCAGGAGGGGCGCCTCCTGCTGTCCCGACACCGAAAGCTCATCGATTTGTACCCGGGGGCCATTTATATTGCCTCGGATCATGTCAGGGACCAACTTCAGGAGCTAAGGCGGGGGGGGCACCTGAAGTCCGATCCCCCCAAGTGGTTTACAAGGTGTTTGATATGTAATGCGCCTTTGAAAAAGGCAGATCCGTTGACCGCCCGTGAAAATGTTCCCGAATATGTTTTTTGTCAGAATCCCGAGGGAATTCGATATTGTCCTTCTTGCACGCGATACTTTTGGCCCGGGACCCACAGGCAGAGGATGGTCAGGCTATTGAGCACCTGGGGATGGACCCTTCCCCAAAAAGAAAGGGCATAACCGGCGCGGTTCTGCCCTCAAAGAACTTTGTCTCGTGTTGCTCAGCAGGTAGGCCTATTTTTTCTTGGCGGTCGTTTTTTTTCTTTTGACCGAGGTTTTTGTCTTCCCGGCCGGGGCCTTTTTTTTTGCCACAACCTTTTTCTTTGCCGGGGCCTTTTTCTTTGCCAGGGCTTTCTTCTTTGCCGGGGCCTTCTTCTTGGGTTCGGGCTTTTCGGCAGCCTTAGCTTTCTTAAGTTGTGTTTCTAATGTTTTGATTTTTTTCTTGGTCGCTGTGACTTCTTTGTTAAGTTTTATAATTTTTTTCTTTGCCTGTCCCAGTCTCAATTGAATTTGTTTAACAGTCGCCATAATCTCTCCTTTCCTGTTGAGAACACTAAAAACGTATTTAGCGGATGACAATAAATAAGAAATCACAAAAAGTCAAGAGAAGATAAAGGATTGATAATAAATCATCGAAAACATGAAGAACAGGATGAAAATAGTGTTCCATGCAGAATACTTGAGAAGGGTCTACGTTTTATGGATATGGTTAATGGTCATCTCGGTGTTCTGATGACCCGGCCAAGGCTTTTCTTCCATGACGAAAGGGATTCATTCCCTTCATTTTTATAGCCATTGCCATCCTGTCATATCGAGGATGCATTCGCCCGGGATAGCGCAAATCACGAGAAGAACCGTCTCCACCAATTCATTGGTGGTCCCAAGGAGATCGCCCGTAATGCCACCAAAAAAATTTTTAAACGATGCCTTGAGCAACCCTGTGACACCCCACCCCAGTGCCAGGAGAATCGCTCCGGCAGGGCCGAAGAAAAGACAAACAATCAGAGTAAAACAGTGAGAACGGAGCCTGTGCTGAAAAGATGCCCCTTCCATAAAGGGACGGGCCGTTCCCTCACCCGGTCGTGCATAGGGCAGCGTCGTTGCCAGTTCCACCATCATGTCCCTGGCTATGACCCATACAGGCACGACCCATATGAGGGCATCGGATGAAAGCACTCTCGTCAGACCGGTCCATTTCGTCAGGAGCAGGAGGATGAGAGCGACGACGCCGAAGGTGCCAAGACGAGGGTCTTTCATAATGGCCAGCCTCTCCGGGCGCCCCTTGCAGGCCCCGACAGCGTCTGCCCAGTCCGCAAGCCCGTCGAGATGGAGCCCCCGGGTTAAAAAAACACTCGCGACAAGAAGCAGCGCGCCCCCTCCGAACGGCCATTCGGCACCCGGAAGCATGCGCCAGAGGGCCCCAATTCCATAGAGTATTCCGCCAAGTATCATCCCGACAAAAGGGAACCACGGAAGCGCAGATGAGAATTTTTCACTTTCCCTGCCCGGTACCGACAAAATCGTAAGGGTCCGGATGGCGGTCAAAAAGCCTCTCATGGATGCAGCACTCCTTTCGTTTATGGAATATTCCCTATCAATCTATACCAGCCAAACCAACTTTCCCTGACCTGCCCAAAGGACCAGTTTTTTAACAGCGAAATAAAAATAATTTCAATAAGTTACATGGGTGGATAGCCTATTCCAATGAATTTGTCAAGGGACCCCTGCCGGAAAACCACCGATCGCCCCGGCCGGACGATGCCTGTCGTGTTATTGCTTGACACACCTGGACAACATCTTTTACCGTATTATATAAGACCTTGTTTAATATGTGAAAAATATCTCTAATGAAAGGAGGTGAATTCATTTTCCTTATTTCGAGTCATTCTTTATTAACCCAGATAACATAGGGGGTGAAAAATGGCCGGGAGCACGTACAAAATTATCGAACTTGTGGGGTCAAGTGACAAATCCTGGGAAGAGGCGGCCAGAACTGCTGTGGAAACGGCTGGTGAAAGCCTCAAGGACTTGAGAATCGCAGAAATCACAAAACTGGATATGACCATTGAAGATGGGAAGGTGAAGTATTACCGGGCGAGGGTCAACGTATCATTTAAGTATGTCAAATAACGACCGCCACGAGGGCCCGGACATCTCCCGGGCCCTATCCTTTTCCCCGGAAAACCGGAAATTTTTCACAGGGGAGTTTCGAATGGATGTTTCGAAAAAAAAATTAACGGTTCTCGATCAAATCACCGCTTCCGACAAGGTTAGACGAAAAATCATCGACACCGCCAGTATCCTTTACGCAAGAAAAGGTTACACGGCCACTTCCATTGAAGAGATTTCCGAGTTGTCGGGCGTGAGCCTTCCCGTCACTTATCACTACGCTAAAAAAAAGTCCGAGATCATGCGGATGATCATGGAAGATGTGCTGAACATCTTCCAGAAAAGCCTGACCAAAGAAATCGAAGGGATCGGTGAACCTGAAAAAAAGCTGACCCTCGCCGTTGCCCTTTACTTTCGGGTGGTCAATGAGCAAAGGGAAAAGGCCCTTCTCATCTACCAGAAATCCAGTTCTCTCGACAAAACCTCAAGATCCAAAGTCATGGAGCTGGAGGTAAAGATATCCGACATTTTCTGTGACATCATCAGGGAAGGCGTTGAAAAAGGGATCTTCAAAGAGGTAGATATCGATCTGGCGGCCTATAACATCATTATCATGGCCCATATGTGGATTTTAAAAGGATGGCATTTTAAGGACCGTCTCACCCTTGACGCATACACAGACCTTCAAATAAAAAACATTCTGGAAACCCTGTATAAGTAAAAGATCCGGGTCCAGAGGGCCCGGCTTTGGGCTAACCCCTAAAAGGGGTTATATATTATTTGAATTTCAAGACTCCCAGTGCTGGAGTAATGGAATGATGGAGTAATGGAAAAACACACCTAACGGCTAAGGCAGCATGCCATGACAACCATTTTAAGCATGTCATGGCCCCCTTTCATTGTCCCAATCCCGCTGAAGACGGGATCTTCGACGCTCCGATAACCCAACATTCCAATATTCCAGATCATTTTATACCGGCATAGCCAACTGTCGCTGACCCCCGCAAAACGGAATCTTCGACTGGGCCCTAAGGACCAGATTTTTAACAGCTACTAAACAGGGCTTTCCTGTGGCACTATATCGCTATCTTCTCTAATATAACGGCCGTTCTTTCGGATCCCCTTCCCGGAAGAAGATAACGTATTATTTGCGTGGGTTCCAAACCGTATTCATTCATCATTTGCCGATTTCTTTCTAAGGCTTCCTCTCCGTTGCGTCCAAGAAAACCTACCAGTTTCCCGTGGACCTTCAAATGGATCACACACCATTTTATAATTTGTGCCAGATCGGCCAGGGCACGTGCCGTAATCACATCATAACCATTAGGATCGAGTCTCTTATTACCCTTTTCGATACGGTCTCTAATGACCTCCACCCCATCCAACTTCATAAGCCTGATCACGTGTTTCAAAAAGCTTACTTTCTTGGAATAAGGTTCGAGGAGATCCGACTCAAGACCCGGCCTGCAGATTTTAAAAGGCAGGCCGGGAATGCCTGCCCCGGTCCCCACATCGAGCAACCGGCCCCTTTCCGGGAGATATGGAACCGGCATAAGGGAATCCAGGAACAGTTCAACGACAACTCGGTTTCGATGTCGAAGGCCGGTAAGGTTGATGTGCTTATTCCAATCCATGAGTTCATCGAGATAGATACGGAATAGCTCCAGTTGTTCTCCGGTGAGTTCTGTGCCCCGGTCGAGAGCGGCGTCCCGGAGCAGGATCAATTCACGGCTTATGGACTTAGACAATAATTCTCCTCTTAATAATTTCTACTGCTTCCTCCGGCGTATCCGCCAGGCTGAAAATGTCGAGATCTGATTTTGAGATGACTTTTTCTTTGATCAAAGTATTCTTGAGCCAATCCATAAGGCCCTTCCAATAAGCCGTATCCATAAGAATCACAGGAAAGGACTTTATTCTCTTGGTCTGAATCAAGGTCAGGGCCTCAAAAAGTTCGTCCAGGGTCCCGAACCCGCCCGGCATGATAATATAGGCGACGGCATATTTAACAAACATGACCTTTCTTATGAAAAAATACTTAAAATCGAGCCGCACGTTAGCATATTCATTAGGTTTCTGTTCATTGGGAAGATGGATGTGAAGACCGACGGATTTGCCACCGGCCTCGGTGGCTCCCTTGTTTGCCGCCTCCATGATTCCCGGCCCTCCACCGGAGATGACGTTGAACCCGTTCTCGACAAGAGTGCGTGCGATATTTTCGGTGGTCTTGTAGGACCGGCTGTTGCGACGCACCCTGGCTGATCCAAATATAGTAACCGCAGGATGGACCTCAGGCATCACATCGAAGCCTTCCACAAACTCTGCCATGATATGGAACATCCGCCAGGTGTCATCTCTGGTCAGATCGTCGACAACATACTGTCTTTCGTGCATGATTCATCACCTCATCCATGAAACGCCATAAATAGCATTCATAAAAGTAATTGAATTTACAACTTTTTTCACCTATTTTCAGGAATGGATGTTGGATATGATAGGTTCAGGAACCGTCGCTGTCAAGAATTTGCCTTTTGAATTCCATTTTACATTTTTCAGCGAACACATCATTATTCGTTAGCTTGACCAAAGGTCCCCGGAGATGGTATGAATGTAGGTCTGTGATATTAATGGCCGATTTTGTTAGGAAAGGCCCCTTGATACGACAAAACGTGTAGGCGGCTTTACGAACATTTTCTTTGATTCTCCCGAGGGTGCCATTGCCCGTATTTCTTGGCCGATTGTTTTCCAGTGGCGTGCGTGACGTCGATTTATCTTTGATTCATTTTTTCGTCACAACAGGGAACATATTGAACATGCCGAATAAAGACAAAAAAAAATCAGAAAATGCTTATGAGGATTTCTTAAAAGGTGTCGATCAACTGACAAGCGGGGACCAAGAGCGGGCATTTATCGACAGCATTAGCCGGGAACCCTCGGAAGAAACACCACCGGTCAATATAGGAGAACGGGTCAGGAAGGTGAGAGAAAAACGGGGCTTAAGCCTCCTGGACGTTTCCAGACGAACGGATATTGATGTCGAGGTGCTCTCTCAAATCGAGATGGGAGACATTACCCCCCCTTTGGGAATCATCACAAAGCTGGCAAAATCTTTGGAAATGAAAATCGGATATTTCATTTCCGGGGAAGAAAAGAAAGCCTATACGGTTGTTCGAAAAGCGGATCGCAAGGTGGTCTCCAGGTTCGATTCGAAGAAAGGACAGCGTTTTGGTTATGAATACGAATCGTTAGCCCCGCACAAAAAAGACAGACATATGGAACCCTTTCTGATGACGCTTGCACCCTCCGAGATTGAAGATGAAAGATCCTCCCATGAAGGGCAGGAGTTTATCTTTGTATTGGAGGGGAAGATGGAGGTCCGGCTGGGGGATGAAACCTATGTTCTGGAAGAAGGTGATTCCATTTACTACGATTCAAACGTTCCACACCTGGCCAAATGTCACGGAAATGAAAACACAAGAATTCTGGCCGTGCTTTATACTGAAATATGAGATCGCAAGCGCCGAGGCCATAAAACATCCATCAGATACAAAGTGAACTCACCATGATTGCGTTTGACTTGGAGTGTGCTCAGGGGCACATTTTTGAAGGCTGGTTTAACAATATTGACTCCTTTGAAACTCAGAACGACCAGGATTTGATCGTCTGCCCTTATTGCAATGATAAGAATATCAGGAGAGTCATCTCTCCCGTGACGACAAAAAATTCTTCCCGAAAGGAAGAAGATGCGGTCATGAAAGGGGCTATCGACTATCGCCGACTGGCCAGGGAAGTCATGGATTATATCAATCATAACTTCGACGATGTGGGCCCTGATTTTACCAAAGAAGCCCTGAAAATGCATTATGGGGTCACGGAAAAGAAAAATATCAAAGGATCTGCAACCGCAGAGGAAGAAAAAGTCATGAAGGAAGAAGGCGTCGAATTTTTCAAGGTACCGGTTCCCAATTTTGATGACAAAAAAAAGAACTGACGCCCCTGTCTCAAGTGACTATGGAACGGTCTTGCAGATGCCTGCATGAATCGGATATTCAATCTATTGTGGTCCACCGGAAAGACAAGAGAAAGATCAGCCTCCCTTTAAGGGGACAATAGCGCATGGTGAAAAGATACAAAGTTATTATTGTTGCACTGATTAGTCTTCTCCTGGTCGGTTTCTTCCTGAGCATTTATATCACCATAAATGAAAAAATGCCGGGTAATGCCGTTGTTGTTGTCACCCTTGAGGACAAGCTTTACCATTCCATTCATTTCGATTATATATGTGTTGCAGGGAAAACGGCTCAAACCATGACGCTGACCGAGGCGCTGCATAAGGGATACGAACCCCATCGGCATTGCGACGATCTGGGTTACTTCAAAGGAACCAGGCGCTTTCTCTTCCACCACATATTGTCTAAAATCGGGATCAGTGTGAACAGCCGTTGGGATAAAAACGGCAACTGGCTTTGGTAGCCTTTCGGGCGCTCCTCCTCTATTTTGCCTTCCTGAAGGTTTTCGTCACCAAATAAAAAAACATAGGACCGCAAATGGAACTTCAGTCATTCGGTTTTTCTGACGTCGGCAAACGCCGCAAACACAACGAGGACAGCTACCTCTGCAATGACAAAGAAAGGCTCTACCTCGTAGCCGACGGCATGGGAGGGCACGCCTCGGGTGAAACGGCCAGCAGGATAGCCATCAATTGTATCGAAGAATTTGTCGTTCATTCCCGCTCGGGCCCTGTCTCCCGGCCGGTCAAGGCACAAAAGGGTCTGACACCGGAGCAAAACCGACTGTACGCAGGTACTTTTCTGGCCAATGCACGAATTTTGGAAACGACCAAGGATTATCCCGAGACAAACGGGATGGGGACGACCCTAACGGGACTGCTTGTCGAGGAAGATCATCTCGCAGTTGTCAATGTGGGGGATAGCCGACTCTATAGAATCCGTGACGGAGAGCTCGCACAGGTGACACTGGATCATACCTATGTCGGAGAAATGGTTCGGAGGGGGAGACTTACCCCGGAGGAGGCACAAAAACACCCGCAGAGACATATCCTAACCAATGCCCTGGGCATCCAGAAGAATATCAAGATCGACACATTTCAGGTGGACATCATGGGGGGCGATTTGTTTCTGATCTGTTCCGACGGTCTGTACGACATGATTGAAGACAACCGGATCGGGGAAATAATCCACTCCAATATGGAAACGTCCCTATATAAGGCCGGCCTTTCATTAGTTTTGGAGGCCAACCTTGCAGGGGGACTCGACAATATTACCGTTGTTTTGCTTCTCTTCAAAGATTAAACATCACGGAGAATAGGACATGCCGGCTATTCGCATTGTAGGCATTAAAGGGCGAATTCAAACTTTACCATTATCCAAAAAGGAAATCTCCCTGGGACGCAGTAAGGACAATGATGTCATCCTTTTGGATCATGCCGTATCACGTTATCACGCCAGAATAATCGAGACCAAAGAGGGTTATCTGCTGACAGATCTGGGGAGTTTCAACGGCACAGCGGTTAATGGCAAGGCCATCCAGAACGTGCTCCTCAAGAACGACGATGAAATAAGAATCGGCCATGCGAGAGTCGTTTTTCTGGGCGGCAATACGACGGCTTCGACGCCTGCCGACTCCCTGATCCTGACCACAGGGAGCGAAGATGAAAAGGGGCAGCAAACAATCATCAAAACCAGCCCCGAACCCGGCATCCAAAAGGAATCGCAGGAACTCCTGGTATCCGTGGATTCTCACAGATTACCCCAGCAGAAAACCCTTTCCGGCCCTTCCTTGGAGGATTCCGATCATTTTCAAGTCAGGGATGAGCTATCATCCCTGGAAAGAAGCAATAAGGTCCTCTTTGTCCTTTATGAAATTAGCCGACAACTGAATTCCATTCATGATTTTGACGAACTCCTCAACAAAATCATGGATTTGATCTTCATCATCATTGACGCGGATTACGGCTTTTTAATTCTCACCGGAGAAGAAAAGAAGGACGAACTCATTCCTGTTGTGGTCAAATCCAGAGACGGTTGCGAGAGAGACAAAAGAGAATTGAAGGCCAGCCGCACGATCATTGACAGGGTGATTCACGACAAGGTCGCCCTGCTCACATCGAACGCCATGGATGACAACCGACTGGATCATGCCAAAAGCCTCTTCATAAAACAGATCCGATCCGCTATCTGCGTCCCCCTCTGGAAAAAGGAACAAATCATCGGTGTGATTCAATTGGACAGCGTGCGGTTCGACAATCAGTTCACTCAAGACGACCTTGAACTCCTGAAGGCCATTGGAGGCCAAATGGCCATGGTCATTGAACAGTCGAGCCTCAACCAGCAGATTCGCGAAGAAGAACGCATGCGGAGCCGGCTCGAGAGGTTCATCCCCCCGCAAATCATCGATATGGTTGTCAGGGGAGGACAGGAACTCATGGAACCCAATGACCTGACCGCCACCATTGTGTTTACGGATATTGTCGGTTTTACCCCCCTCTCCGAGGCGATGCCTCCGCGTGACGTTAACGTACTCTTGAATCATTACTTCTCAAAAATGACCGATATTATTTTCAAATACGACGGGACATTGGACAAATATGTAGGGGATGGCCTGATGGCGATTTTCGGGGCCCCGGTGGAAAAAAAAGACGACCCCGAAAGGGCCATTATGGCCGCCAAAGAGATGCTGGAGGAACTGGCGAAAATGCGGGAAAAAATCCACATGAATCGGGAACTCCAAATCCGTATCGGGATAAACACCGGACGGGTCGTGGCCGGTAATATCGGGTCACCCCAAAGGATGGATTATACGGTGATCGGGGATGCGGTCAATATCGCATCGAGACTGGAAACGCTTGCCGCGCCGAACCAAATTCTGATAGGAGAAGAGACTTACCGCCGCATGAAAGGGAAATACGATATAAGGGAGGTGGGCGCCAGGAAGGTCAAAGGAAAAACCGCCGAGATCATGGTTTACGAGGTTGTTTGAGGCACGGATCGTCTTTTTTGTGTTCCCGTCTTGAGGACCATATCATTCTTCTTTTTTCCGAATAAACGTGGCGATGTTTTGCTTGAGCAAATCGTATTCATCCGTTAGTTTTTTCAGCCTCTCCTTTGTTTTTAAAGCATAGATCTCCAGTTTTTTCATTCTCAATCTCAATTCCGTAATATCCGTGTTGACAATCACGCACTCTTTGGCCCGGCTGAACAGGTCCCGAACGGTATAAACCCTGGACAGGACGTAGACGGGATGTTTTTCCTTGGAATAATATTTCCATGATGTGTGATTGGTGGCCTCACCCCGAAATGCCATGACGACCGTTTCTTTAAATTGAGGTCTGGATCGCTTAGAGATGAAAGGGAAAGAACTTTTCCCTATCATCTCGGATGCACCATACCCTAGGGTCCCCTCGCAAGCCCTGTTCCAGAAAACGATTTCTCCTTGCCTATTGATTCTAAAAACCGGACTGGGATAGGATTCGTCCATCTCACCGGGAACACCCTCTTTCAAAACTTCGTGCACTCCGCGTTGGCCCCCTAATGTCTGGACAGTCTGTATCACGCCTTTGATGTTGCCACCATTATCCAGTATGGGGGCAACCGCTATCACAACTTGCTGCCCGCCACCCAGTTTGGGCAAAGGCATCTCCAATTCGAACCACCCGTCCTCACCCATTGACACGATGCTGTCCCCGTAGGTTTCCTTTACGGCAGAGGGATTATCCAGCACGATATCGGCGATACTTCCACGGCCGTCCACATCGAATCCCTCCCATACGCCCTTCCCGAGGACATCTCCAAAGGAAACGCCCGTGAGCTCCTGACAGGCGCGGTTCCATTGAATGATGCGATGGTTTCTATCCATGATAAAAGTCGGGACAGGGGATCTTTCCAGGATATCATCGATATACCTTTTCGATTCTCTGATAGCGACGGCCTTTTCATGTTCCCGAATCAACACCTCTGATCTTTCCTTTTCAAACAGGAAAGCGAGGGAGATGACAGCCAGAAGGCACACCAGATAGGAACCAAGGGAATAGACGGCTGAAATCTCGATCGGAATGACGTTTGGAAACGCAAATCCCGTGCGGAACAGATAGATCATCACGCCCATCTCGATAAAAGTCAGGCTCGTCCATACGGTTCCCCAAAGGTAGCCGTTTAAAAAGACGGCAAAGAGGACAAGGCCGACATTCAGGATCCAAGAAGGTCTGATCACACCCTCGTGGGTCACCGCGCCCGTATTCCATGAAATAATCAACAGCGTGATCCAAAGGATTAAAATGGAATAATTGCCTGCCCATGGAAGGCGTTGTGTCTTCCTGAAGATAAAAAAGGCCGAAAACATCAGGAAGGCCGCACAAAGGGTGACATAGAAAAGGTATTTAGAGCCGAAAAAAAAGTAAAAAAGCCCCAAAAAAGGGGCGAAAATCATAAAGCCGACCTGGAAGTCCTTAAGAACCTTAAATTTCAAAATATTTTCAGAATTCAACAATATTAACCCAATTCAAAACATACATTATATATCTATATGAAAAATAAATGACTTTTATGAAAAATCGATTTAAAGAGCCCCAATAAAAATAAAAAAGAACTGAGATTAAATGCGAGATTCTGTGCAGGCCGGCTGTCTACCCCCCCGTAAACAAGGTTATATTTCCATCCTTTTTCAAATGTCCGTGGTACTCCTTATCACCGCCTTTAAAAATGGGGAGGCCGGCGGCACTTATCATGACATTGCACTGAGCTCCGTAGTTTATAATAGTATATTCGAGTCTATGGGCGGGGGGGATGGTGACCTTAAGGGCATTTTTAATCTGATCGACCCAATGCTGCTCCTGTGCCGTGAGTGGGGTGTGGGACGGGATAATAACGGTTGATCCAGCTGCAGGGAAAAAGGCATCGTTTTCCAAGTAATACATGATCTGGCCGTCCATGATTTGCTTCATCATGATACTCGCCTCAGACCCATAGGCCCGCTGTCGCCAGGTCTGATAGGTCGGCACGGCCATCGCCGCCAAAACACCTACGATGCCGATGACCACCACCAATTCTAACAGTGTAAACCCCGACTCCCGCCGCATTTAGGCCCCTCCGTCCGTTGGGGCTTCATAGGCAATGCCCTTGGACGAAATCGTTATCTTCATCTGCCCCGGTACATGTTTTGAGAAGGACAAAAGATACCCCATTTGGGAATCCTTTCGATAGGACAGCATATCCAACAGGTAAAGCTGTTTTTTGCTAAAGCTCAGATATTTGGGAACAAGATCCTTCAGGCCGGCGGGATATTGATGCCCCTCATAATAGGCAAAACGCTTGATGGAGGTGTCCACCATGAAGATGAGGACGCGGGGTTGGTTCGCAAAATCAATTTCGCCTGCGGGTGGTTTCTGTCCGCCAAAAAGGATCACTCCCCCCATGACCAGGATTAAAACGGATGATACGATAACAAAATACTGAAAGGGGCCCCACTTTTTCTTTTCCAGCAGCTTTTTCTCGGAGGCCTTTTCCCGTTTGTCCAGAATGTCGCTGCCGCCCGCTGAAACGGATTGAAGCATAGCGCACTGAAAGCAATAATATTTCCCGGGTCCGGTCTCTTCGGCACAATCATGACAAAGAGGGATACCGCAGCTCGCACAAAAATGCACTGCCCGGCGATCAGGATGGTGTTTGCACCACATTTAGATCACTCTCATCCTATGCTGAGTTCTCGATTATGAAATCTTTGAAGTAGAATTAGGAGAAAAAGATACAATAGTCAAGGCATAAATGGTCGGAGATTATTGGGAGAGCGTAAGGGTTTTCTCCTCTTTTTTCAAGTCATTTCGGCAATAGGGACATACGATCCAGTCCGGCTGAGCTATCCGCCCGCAGGAACTGCAGGTTGGGACCAGCGGTTCCTTGCAATAGGGACAGTCTTGAAAATCCAGACTGACGCTTTTTCCGCAGTGTGGGCATATGGTTGTCAATTCCTCCTTCCGCTGGACGGCCTTCAGCACTTCGTCTATGGTGGTGATACCCCTCTCGATTTTCTTCAGGCCGTCGATTCCCAGCGTTGTCATGCCCGTCGCCATAGCGGCTTCTCTCACCTGATCGACAGAGGCCCCCGTCTGTATGAGTTCTCTAATCTTTCGACCGACGACCATGACTTCTTCGATGACCGTTCGGCCCTTCAGCCCCAAATCGCCGCATTTTGGGCATCCCGCGCCCCTGTAAAAAGTGAACGGAAGGATTTTATTGTCAAGACCGAGCCGACCCAGCAACTCCGGGTTGGGGACATACTCTTCCTTACAGTATGGACAAATTTTCCGCACCAGTCTCTGGGCGATGACCCCGACGACCGATGAGGCAATCATATACGGGGGCATACCGATATCGACCAGGCGTGTGACAGCCGATGGGGCATCATTGGTGTGAAGGGTTGACAAGACCAAATGTCCGGTCAAAGAGGCCTGGAGGGCAAGCTCCGCCGTCTCGGCGTCTCTGATCTCCCCAACCATGATCACATTGGGATCCTGCCTTAAAATCGAACGCAGGATATAGGGAAAAGTCAGGCCGACCTTTTCATTGATCTGGACTTGATTGACGCCTGGAAGTTCATATTCTACCGGATCTTCCACCGTGACGATATTCATCTCATCGGATCTGATCTCACGCATGCAGGCGTAAAGGGTCGATGTCTTGCCGCTTCCGGTAGGCCCGGTGATCAGTACCATCCCCTGGGAATGTTTTATGAAGCTGTTGACGGTATCGAGATTTTTTTTGGAAAACCCGAGTTCAGTCATGGACAGAAAAGTGTCCTGTTTATTCAAAATCCGAATGACCACCTTTTCACCATAATAGGTGGGGAGTGTGGAAACCCGGAGATCAACGGACAGGCTTTTTGACCTCACCTTTATCCGGCCGTCCTGCGGGAGGCGCCTTTCCGCTATGTCCATCCCCCCAAGGACCTTCACACGAGAAACAATAATGGGCTGGGTCCATTTGGGCAGTCTTATGGAGTCCTGCAACACACCGTCGATCCGGTTTCTGACCCTGACCTGATTTTCCTGTGCCTCGATATGAACGTCACTGGCTCCTTTCTGTATGGCATTTTTGATGATCAAATCCACCATCTTTACGAAGGGAGAGTTTCGCATGGCCTCCAGTTCATCTTCCTCGACTTCCTCTTTGATCTCTTTTTCAGGTAGAAGTTCCAGAAGGTCTTCAGTGTCATATTCCTCGACCACTTCAGATATCGATTTTTCGGGGTGATAGTGTTTCTGGAGGGCCTCGCCAATCTGACTGGAGGTCGATATCGCAGGCTGGACGCTGTATCCGGTAATAAACTGCAGGTCCTTGATCATGTTGAGATCAAGAGGATCGGCCATGGCTACATCGAGAACACTGCTATTCAGAGATATCGGAATACAGGAAAATTTCCGGGAGACTTCCTCCGGGACGCATTCGATAACTTGAGGCTCTATTTCATGGTGATTGAGATCAATGTAGGGAATCTTGAGTTGCATGGCCAGGGCAAAGGCCATTTCCTCTTCTGAAATGAGACCCATCTCAATGAGTATTTGTCCCAGCCGCTTACCGGATTCACTTTGCGCTACAAGGGCCTCTGCAAGCTTGTGGGAAGGCAGAAGGCCCGTCTCGACCAATAAATCCCCAAGCTTACGTCGAGAAGCAGAAATCTTTTTCGAGTAGGGAAGAGAAAATTGTTCGGATTTTGATTTGGCGTCTCCCATTCAAAAACAGCCTTTATGTTCCCCTGCATTTTCTGAGGTTCAGGAGGTTGATGATCATATTTGATTTTAAATCTATTATGCCTTACATCTGTTTTCAAGCACAATCTGGACGGGAGGATCGGAATTGTTTTGACATCAAACTATCGATTTAATATGCTTAGCTAATGAAAAATTAGAGATAAATAACTAATATTACGCCATATATCCATAAACATTATTACCGTTAAATGCATAATGACTACGAACAGATTTAAACCCATCTAATAATAAATTCTATCTCTTTTGCCATAACATGAAGAGGCATCTTCTAAAATCGACTGATCTGCTCATCGGCATCCTTGCTGCAGGTTTATTCAGTCTCTTTTCTTTTATGGCCTTCGAGGGCTTCGAATCCCTTGAAAAGGTCATTTACGGTATTGAGATGCGCCTGGATCTTCCCCAGACCGTCGGAGAAAGCAAAATCGCCATTGTCAATATCGACGAAAAAAGCCTGAGGCATCTGGGTCCATGGCCCTGGCCCAGATCGATCATCGCCGACATGATTACCATTCTAAAGAACAACGGCGCCAGGTTTATAGGCATTGATCTCCTATATAGTGAAAAAGAGCATAACCAGGGTCTCCAGGAAATCAGACAACTGCGCCAGGCCATCCTGAATCACGAACGGCCTGATTTAAAGGCCCCGTGGCTCCTGGAAAATCTGACTGAGATCGAAAAGAGACTGGATAATGATACCATCTTATCCGAGGCCGTAAGGTTGTGCAAAAACGTCGTATTTCCCGTTGTGGGCGCCTTTGGGAAATATGATGCCGAACTGGTGCTGCCCGAAAACTCCTTTTTGAAAAGGAATGCATTGAACATCCGTGTTGAACCCGATGATACAGCAACGGCATACCAGTTGACAACACCCTATCGGGAACTGGCTGAACGTTCGCATGCACTGGGGCATATCAATCTATCTCCCAATGAATTGTTAAAGGGTCAAGTGCACCCCCTGTTCATCAACTACAGAGGCCACGTCATTCCTTCCATGCCCCTGCGCCTTGCCCTGGATTACCTCGGGCAACGGCCTGATGAAGCCATCATCCCCGGAAAAGGCATTCAACTGAACAATCAGATGATTCCAACCGTCAAAGGGGAGATATTTCTCAAGTTTAAAGGGGCAAGGCGGTCTTTTCCCTACTATTCTTTTATTGACATCTTAAACGTCAAGAAGGTCCCCGCCGTATTTGAAGGCAAAATTGTCCTGGTCGGCTACACAGCCGATGCCGGCGCAACCGTGAGCACCCCGGTGGATCTCCAGATGCCTCGCGTGGAGTTGACGGCCAATATTATTGAAGACCTGATGCTGGGCCGGTACCTGAGACGTCCCGATACCATGATATATATCGAATTTCTGGTCCTTCTCCTGCTGGCTCTCGCCTCCTCCGTCATTTTGCCCCGCTTCACCTTTCTCAATCGCCTCGGGGTGACCGCCGCAATCCTTTTTTCAGTCTTTCTTTTTTCCTTCTTGGCCTTTGTGGCCCTGGATGTCTGGTTCAAGGTCGTCTATATCGGTCTGGCCGTTTTTACGGTATATGCCGTGACCATGGTTCGAGATATCGTCATTAGAGAAAAATCCCTGGGATTGAGCTCCAAGGAGAGCATTGAAACCAACAGAATGCTTGGATTGAGTTTTCAAAGCCAGGGTCTACTTGATCTTGCCTTTGAAAAATTCAGGAAATGCCCCATCGATGAAACCATGAAGGATGTCATCTATAACCTCGGACTCGACTACGAACGAAAAAGAATGATGAACAAAGCGGTGGCGGTCTACGAATACATCACTCAGAGCGACAAAGACTACAGGGGGCTGAACGAGCGCATCCCAAAACTCAAAAAGCTCATTGGTCCGCTGGCCCTGGGAGGGTACGAAGGGAAGAAGGACTCTAAAATAATGTTCTCGGAGGATCTCGAGACAAAGCCGACCGTAGGAAGATACGAAGTCCTTTCCGAGTTGGGCCAGGGGGCCATGGGGATTGTCTATAAAGCGAAAGATCCGAAAATAAATCGTCTTCTGGCCATCAAGACCATACGCTTTTCCGATGAATTTGAGGAAGAAAAAATCAGAGAGGTCAAGGATCGGTTTCTGAGAGAGGCCGAAATTGCAGGCCAACTCTCTCATCCGACGATTGTCTCAATCTACGATGTGGGTGAAGACTACGATCTTTCCTATCTGGTCATGGAGTACCTGAAGGGTGAAAGCCTTCAGAAGTATTGCAAGAAAGGGTCGCTTCTTCCTTTGAGACGCGTCCTGACCATTGTTGCCCAGACCGCAAATGCGCTGGATTATTCCCATAACAACGGCGTGATCCACAGGGATATCAAACCCGCGAATATCATGCTTCTTAACAATGGGGCCGTGAAAGTGACCGACTTCGGCATCGCCAAGGCCGTATCCTCCTCCCAGACCAAGAGCGGGGTCATCCTCGGCACACCGAGCTACATGTCCCCTGAACAGATCAACGGATACGAACTGGACGGGCGTTCGGACATCTTTTCCCTAGGTGTTGTCTTCTTCGAACTGTTGACCGGAGAGTTGCCCTTTCGCGGGAAAAACCTTACCAACCTGTTTTATCAGATTACCCAAAATAAACACCCTTCCCCACGAACCATTAACCCAAAAGTACCGAAACCCTGCGAACAGATCCTTGATAAAATCCTGACAAAAGAGCCCGACCGGAGATTTCAGAGGGCGAGTGAACTTGAGAAATACCTACTGGCCATTATCAAAAAAATCGACCAGCTGAGGGCCCGTGCGAAACAGTAACGAATCCGGGTCCAGAGGGCCGGCTTTGGTCAACCCCTAAAGGGTTTTATATTATTTGAATTTTAAGACTCCCGGAGTGTTGGAGTACTGGAATGATGGAGTGATGGAAAAACACACCTAACGGCTAAGGCGGCATGACATGACCACCATTTTAAACATCCCACGGCTGCCTGTCACTTTTCCAATCCCGCTAAAGACGGAATCTCCGACTCTCCAAATCATTTTTTTTGGCAAAGCCAACTGTCTCTGACTCCCGCAAAACGGGATCTTCGACTCGCCCTTAGGACCAGATTTTTAACAGCGAAAGAAAAGGGGAGCGGCCCTTTTCGCTCCGCTCCCCTCCTGTACCCGCACAAATGCACAAAAAATCATGCAATACCCAGCCTGAACTTGAGTGACTTGAGGGTATTCTTCATCAGCATGGTGATCGTCATCGGTCCAACGCCGCCCGGTACCGGCGTAATCCATCCGGCGATTTCCTTGGCCGCATCAAAATCGACATCACCCTTGAGGATAGCTATTTTCTTTCCTGTCTTTTCGCTAATTTTTTCCCCGACCCTGTTGACGCCGACATCGATCACACAGGCCCCCGGTTTGATCCACTCGGGCTTCACCAGCCCGGGCACGCCGGCCGCTACGATAAGGATATCCGCACGCTGGCAATGGAAAGCCAGATCCTTGGTTCCCGTATGAACGATGGTCACCGTTGAATTGGCGCCCGGTCCTTTTTGTAACATCATGTTGGAGATGGGCTTACCGACTATATTTGAGCGCCCAACGACCACGACTTCAGCCCCTTTGGTCTCGACACCGGCTCTCACGATCATTTCCTGGATTCCGGCCGGCGTGCAGGGCGGAAATTTTACCTCGGCCCCACCGATCATCAGTCGACCGACATTCACCGGATGAAATCCGTCGACATCTTTGTCAGGATCAATGGCATTGAGCACTTTCTTTTCGTCGATTTGCTTGGGGAGTGGCAATTGCACCAGAATGCCATGAATGGAATCATCCTTATTGTATTTGTCTATCAGGGCTAAAAGCGCTTCTTCGGAGATATCTTCCGGCTGATTATCCTGGATTTCTTTGAACCCGAGCCTATTGGCCGTCTTGACCTTAAGGGTGACATATGAGATCGAAGCCGGATTTTCCCCAACCAGAATCGTCACCAATCCTGGAACGACGCCGTGTTCCTCTTTGATTTTTTTTACTTCATTTTCAATCTCGCCCAGAATTTCCTCTCGAATTTCAGTGCCTTTTATCAATTTTGCGGTCATCTCATCTCTCCTTTCCTTTTTTTGTAAAAGCTTATATGTCTCGAAGACCCGTTCAGGGCCTTCAGAATCTCTGACCATGCACATACCGGAGAATCGCAAACAATGACTCATCAAGGCGGACGTAAAAAGGTCTCAACAATTCTTTCGAGATTGAAATGGTTTTCTTAGCAGTTTCTACTGGACAAACGAACGTGAGAGGGAACCGGCATGTAAAAAGAGAAATCGAAGCTGAAAAAAACAGAAACACCTTTAATCTAAATTAACATGTGGATATCATAGATGGCTTTTAATATCAAACATTTTAGAACTGCTTCACCGGCCTGAGCAGGGGGAGTATTTCCTGATTTGTGGATGAACATGAGCTATTGAATAAGTCCATTTCCGGTCTATCATCAAATTTTAAGCTTTATTTGAATTCTATCAACTTGACTTAGCCCATCCTTTTAAGTAATTTTAAAATCATGGAAAATGAAATTAAACGACTACAGCAAAAGCTAAGAGAGGCCCAGCGTGTTACAGTACTGACAGGGGCCGGGATATCTGCTGAGAGCGGCGTTCCGACCTTCAGGGGCGAAGATGGGTTGTGGCGCAATCACAACGTCATGGACCTCGTAACGCCCTATGGTTTTTCCCGGGACCCAAAGCTGGTCTGGGAGTTCTACAATTGGCGCCGCGACCTGATTAACGGCATCACCTTCAACCCCGCCCACAAGGCCCTGGTTGATCTGGAGGCCAAAATACCTCACTTTACACTCATTACCCAAAATGTAGACGGCCTTCACTTAAAAGCCGGAAGTCAAAACGTCCTGGAGATCCATGGCAATCTCTGGAAAGTGCTCTGCACGAAATGCGGCAGAATAGCGTTGGATGATGCATCCGATATGGGTGCGCTGCCGGCATGTAAAGCGTGCGGAGGACTTTTGAGACCTCATGTCGTCTGGTTCGGGGAGTCTCTGGACTATGATCTTCTGCAAAGAGCCGTCGATGCCTCCAGGAATTGCGATGTGATGCTTGTCATCGGGACCTCCGCCGTGGTCCAACCGGCGGCCTCTTTTTCCATGGAGGCCAAAGGGAGCGGGGCGGTGGTTGCAGAGATCAATCTCGAAATGACCCCTCAATCCGGGAAGGTGGATTTTTCCATTCTTGGCAAGGCCGGGGAAATCGTGCCGAAACTCGTCGAAAACTGGATATGAAACCCTCAGGAATCATCACACTCACCACTGATTTCGGCCTGAGCGATCCCTATGTGGCGATGATGAAAGGCGTCATTCTGTCTATCAATCCAAAGGCGGAGTTGGTCGATATCACGCATCACATAAGGGCCGGGGCTATCCGCCAGGCATCCGCCATGATTCACGAGACCTTCTCTTTTTTTCCAAAAGGGACCGTCCATTTAGGTGTTGTGGACCCGGGCGTCGGGAGCGACAGACGTCTGATCGCCATCCTGGCAGGGAAACATTACTTCGTTGGACCGGATAACGGCCTGTTCTACCCCATCATCGGAGATGACCCGACATCCAGGGTTTATCAACTGAAAGAAACGCATTTTTTCCTGCCTCGCATGACCCACACCTTTCATGGAAGGGAAATCATGGCTCCGGTATCGGCCCATGTCTCTCTGGGAGTTCCCTTGGAAAGAATGGGTCCGGAGATTCATGACCCAGTCAAACTGGAAGTCCCCCTGCCCCGTCATAAGGCGAGGGTCCTCTATGGCCAAATCACCCATGTGGACCACTTCGGTAACTGCACGACCAATATTCGAAAAAATGCCTTGATCCGTTTTCTGGCATCAACCCAGCCGGTCATCGAAGTCGGTCAACTGAACATAAAACACCTCAGCCTTACCTATTCTGACGTTGACGGAGGTCAACCCCTTGCCTTGATCAATAGTTCCGACTGGTTGGAAATTGCGGTCAATATGGGGCGAGCCTCGGAGTATCTTGGCATAAATCCGGATGAGTTGATAGGAACAGTGGTAAAGGTGAACAGACCCTCCTGACACGCTGCATTCAGGGTTTCTCCTCCGATAGAGACGTGAGGTATTCCGCCCATTCCAATGGCAGGAGATATTTTTTTTTATTATTACAATTCTTGCAGGCGGGGACGATATTCCCTTTTTTGCTTTTGCCGCCCCGGCCCAGGGGAACAATATGGTCCATTGTCAAATTATCCCGACCCACCTTGCGATGGCAATAGTAACACTCGCCTTGCTGTATTTTCCTCATCCACCAGGCCGTCCGCCGCATGCGGCGAGCCTTTTCCTTCTCCCTCCGGATTTCTGCTTCCGGGATCGGGATACCGTCGAAGGGCGTAGACCCAAAATTCAATTTCAATAGCCTCCTTTAAGAAATTAACGACCTTAAATCCCTGTTACCGAGGGAACGATATCATGATATTTCCCTTTCATGCTGTTTTTTATTATCACGCCCACTTAAAAATGCATATTCTTTTTCCATTTTAGCATTCAGAACGCTACGATAAGAGAGATTGCGACAAACAGGGAACGGCATGCCTGAAAAAAATGAGGAGGTTCCCCGACAAAAAAGCAACGTATCGATCCCCAGACCTATTCTTCCAACTATCTGCAAATACGGCAGAACCTCCGATGCCACTATCCGGTTGACGCAAATACCCATAAGTGATAGAAGGATAAAATTATGGCGTTTGACTTCTCCCATTTGATGACCCTGGCACTTAGAGAAGCCGAAAAAGGTCTCGAAAAGGGCGAGGTCCCCGTAGGAGCGGTTTTGAGTAACGCCAGCGGCGAAATCCTGGCCAAAGCTCACAACCTGTCTGTTTCACGCCATGACCCTACGGCTCACGCAGAAATCCTGGCACTAAGAAAAGCGGGGGAGCGATCCCAAAATTATCGATTGAACGGCGCGACCCTCGTGGTGACCCTTGAACCGTGTCTCATGTGCATGGGAGCGGCGCTCCATGCCAGAATTTCACGCCTGGTCTTCGGGGCCTCCGACCCTAAAGCGGGAGCGGCCGGGTCCCTTTACAATGTGGCCCAAGACGAGCGCCTGAATCATAGAATAGAAGTCTTTCCAGGAATCCTGGAAGAGTCGTGCTCCGAGTTGATCAGAAAATTTTTCCAGACCCGGAGGCGGGAACAAAAAAACGCGCGGAGAGGTACCGAAGTGGTCGTAACGGGGTCGACTCGAAATCGACTTGTCCCGTTAGAAGCGGGGCACGTGGGTTCGAATCCCACCCTCTCCGCCAAACCTTTTAATAAAATTGACAGGTTATAACCCGTAACCCTGTCAAGTGAGTTCAAGTGGATGGCAAGTTTAATGCAACTTGTCATCCATTTTTTTTGTCTTCACGTTCAGTCTTTGCACCTTATCCAAAGCGGCCTTTAACGGCCGCGTCTGGTATTCGGCAAAGCTGACTATCATTCGGGATCGGTGGAGACAAAACAAAGGCGACCCGGTTCCTTTTTTCCTTGTTATTTTAGGCTTGTATAATTTTATTCAGTCTGCTAGTGATTATTTTTTGGAAGATTTTCATAAATCATATCCCTTTCGCTATTTTTAAATCCGGCCTTAGCGGCGGAGTTTCTTTTTTTCAAAATATAGGGCGGGAAACGTTTATCACTGTGGAGTTTCGATGCCCCGTTTTTATTCTGGATTGCAGGCTATTTGATCCATTTCATTTAAGTATTAGCCATCGAGAGATTGCAGCTATCAGTCAGAGGGTAGTCGCGTTAATGAAAGACCTCGGCTATAATCGCTTTCAGTTGTATGCCAAAATAAATATCGACCCAAAAAAAACAAACGACTTTTATGTCATGGGCGAGAGTCCGCGACCCAGGCACATCGAAATCATCGCCGAAAAAACTGGTTATGGTTTGGCACGGACCCGCGGATAGCAAGGCCCTTTGTTGAAAAAGATGAAGCTCAAAAAGACGGTATGGCGGTACAGGGTGCGGAACTCGGTGTGCCGAAATCGGATTCAGACGCTTCGGCCGCCCAGGGCACACAGGACGCAAGCGTTTTTTCGGCTGCCGTGACGAAGGAGCAGGCGGCGGCGATCCGGGCGGGCGTGACGCTTGATGACATCCTTAAAGTCTTCGAGCAAGGGGATGAGAGGATGATTAGGACAATATCAATCCTTTTGAACGCCCTGGGCGATTCCGCCGCCAAAGCGAAGGCTGAAAATCGTGAATTGAAGAAGTTGAAGGAATCGGTCCAAAAACAAGAATCACAGATTGAAGAGTTTAAATCCATGCTGGTCGATACTGGCCAGGATCTCAAAGACATTATTGCCGCACTGAATCAAATCAGCAAGGAGGATACCCCTCCGGAACCTGACAACGAAAGACGCACAAGCATGATAACCCTAGCCCACCTCCTCAAACAGGCCCAGGAAAGGATCAATCACAGAGGGAGACCTGAAACCTCACTTGAAGACGAAAACCACAACTTTACAAAAGCCTAATATTTTGCTACTCGTCAGGCGAGAAAAAGACGCAGATCGCCAGCATAAATAAAACCCAAACGGATCATTTTCACGTTCAGATTCATTAACGCTCACAGTATTCACCGCTAACCGTTGGCTTTAAAGGCAGGATTTGAAAATGTGGTTTAATGAAATCCGGGGTTTGATCCAGAAAAGACAAATGATTTTTGCCTTGATGTTTAATCAAGCCGCACTCGTGTAACTACGGGTGTGGCTTTTCGTTTTGGGGAAATCTTAGATGCATTTTTGATTCGATATAGCCCGCTTTATCCATTCAAAGGAGGGAATTATGTCTGGTAAAAAAAGTGGAAGCTTTGATGAGAAGGGAATAGAAAATTTGGCAAAGGATAAACCTGTTGTTTATGACATTCAAGATAGCAAAGGGAAAACTCTGTACACTGGCTCGGCAAAACGAGGGAGAGTTGAGCAGCGTCTCAAGGAGCATCTTCCGGGAGCTACAGACCCAATCAGAGGAGGAGCGAAGGTTAAAATCCAACAGAAATCAAGTATCGCCGAAGCAGAAAAAGCAGAAACGCGAGCCATTAAACGGAAGCAACCCCCGCAAAACAAAAAAGGCAAGTGAATGCATAACAGGGCCTTCCAAAGGACGCGGGAGGTAAAACGCCAGCTCCGCTGAAGGCCACGTTGGGCCATTAAAATATTGTAGTAATTTTATTATGGAAAAAGAATTAAAGGAATATAGAAATCACCTAATTCTCGCAGAACAGAAAGCTCAAGAGGATTATGACAAGACTATAATCGCACTGTCTGGTGGTGGTCTTGGAATTTCCTTCGCATTCCTCGAAAACGTGGTCGGAACTAACGCAATAGTATCTCCCAATCTTCTATTCTCCTCTTGGATTTGTTGGGCAGTCAGTATTTTATGCATCCTTACTTCTTATTTCACTAGTCATCTGGCTTTACGTCGTGCAATACAACAGGTTGATGATGAAACAATTTATGAGAAAAGACCAGGTGGGTATACTGATCTGATAACTAAATTTTGTAATGCAGCCGGTGGTCTATTATTTTTCATTGGTGTTATATTAATGGCGTTATTTGTTTACAAAAATATAGGAGGATAAAATGGCGGCTAAATCTAAAGGAGGGTCAACCGGTAAAAAAGTTCCCGTAAAAGCTCCACAAAAAAGAAAGGGAAATATAGTCAAAAAAGGATATGAAGTTCCCCCACCACCACACAAACAACCAAAGAAATCTGATAAGTGAAGGGGTCTGCCGTTGGCTCATGAGGGAAATGGATTCAAATCTTAAATTGTGAATTGCTGCAAATTCATCGTAAAGGCAGGTTTCGGGAATGTGGTTGGAAAGAATCCGGGTTTTGATCCACGCAAGGGGAATACTTCCGGTCTTGTTTTTGGGGGGATGAAGGGCAGAGGTCGCTTTCTCATTCCATTAGAAAGCTTGAATTTGGTTAGAGTGAAGACTTATGCAACTATTGTTAAGTATATGGATATCATAACTAATCAATTTATTTGGAATTTTCGATGAATCTGCGTTGTAATAGATGCCGTAATCTGTTTGGATAACATTACAGAGGCGATGTTATCCAGAACCGCAAAATTATTTGTTAGAGCTCGACATAGGACAGAGATTGACCCCATATTCACTGTATAAAATACAATTAAGTAATGAACTCATTAGATAAAAAATTAAAAGCGGTTCCAGCGAACTGGAAAGAGTCTTGTGTAAACACAGAGTGTACTCTTCATCAACTTTCCCCATATATTGGGAAACTGAAAAGTATTATTGCTCGTGATCTTATATCTACATATTCTAACCACGGCGATCTCGTCATTGACCCATTTTGTGGATCAGGAACTATCCCATTGGAAGCACGGCTGCAAGGAAGAAGATCATTTGCCGCTGATATCAACCCGTACGCAGAAGTGCTGTGCCGGGCTAAGCTTGAAGCCCCCCCCACACTTGAAAATGCTTTAAAAAAAGCAGAGGAAACCTTGAATGATGCATATAACCTTCCTGATCCTGATTTGAGAAAAATACCAGCATGGGTACGATCGTTTTTTCACCCTAGAACACTTAAAGAGGCCATCAAATTCGCGACAGTATGCAAGAGAGATAGAGACCATTTTTCTTTCGCCTGTTTTCTTGGTATTTTGCACCATCAGCGGCCAGGCTTTTTATCTTACCCCAGTAGCCATTTAGTACCTTATCTCAGAGATAAAAAATACCCACGGGAAAATTATCCTGAACTTTATGCATATAGAGATCTGCGCCCCCGCTTGCTAGCTAAAGTTGATAGAGCATACGCACGGAACTCTGTACCCCCCATAGAGCGGAATTTAATTTACGAAGATTGCCCTGTGGAGCGTTTAATATTTCCTGAATATTTCGATTGTCTGATAACTAGCCCGCCTTATATGAATGCCTTGGATTATAATAGAGATAACAGACTAAGATTGTGGTTTATAAATTCAAGATCATCTATTTCAGTTGAAAACAAAACAACAACGACGAGGAAGTCTTATAGAATGGCAATCGTCTCCTTAGCTAAAAATATTAATTTATATTTAAAGTCAAAAGGATTTTGCATACTTATTATTGGCGAGCAAGTAGCAAGAAGTCCTAAGGAAAGTCCTGCCAATTTAGTTCGTAATATACTTTCAGAATATGCTCATTCTCTGAGGTTAACGATGGTCATGAAAGACAATATTCCCGATATTCGCAGGTCTCGCAGAGAGTGCAGAGGTACAAAGGCTGAACATTTTTTAGTTTTCCAAAAGGCATAGCATGCGAATATATGAGTCAATCCGGGTTTCTCAAAAGCATACCGGCTTGTTTTGACGAGAAATATGCTCACAAGAGTTATCCATAGACGCGTCCGCTGCCCTTGTGTAGCGGGCGGGTGCGGTTGTGGGTAACCCCTTCACGGCAGAGCGTCTTTCTGCTAAAATTTTGAACTGAACAACCCTCGTCTATAAGACGAGGGGTTCAAGAGGGGTCGATTTGAAATCGACTGTCATCCGTGACGGGCTCGCCCTCTTGCTCTTCAATGTATCGCTGGATAATCTCATCGGTAATATTG
>Ga0272441_10001210_pt1 | contig 55261 bp, 37 predicted proteins | sample SSMProp6N_FD_193582 | JGI IMG/M metagenome (GOLD analysis project Ga0272441, IMG submission 193582) | Marine sediment archaeal communities from Little Sippewissett salt marsh, Falmouth, MA, United States - SSM-Prop-6N | ecosystem: Environmental > Aquatic > Marine > Wetlands > Sediment ...
CCCATACCCTCAGGCGGTATCCCTTGATACGAAAACAGCGGATCTTCTGATTCGGGAGGTAAAACAGTATTGCTCATCTTTAAAAAAACATTTCGTTTCTTTATACATATGCAAACAAGGTGTATACGATTTTCCCCTAACGTTTAACTTCCTATGATCTTTAAGCTTTTCACTCGAACCCGCGGCCCCTTGACCCCTCCAAACCGGGAACCCGCTGCGAAGCAGTGGGACTGAGCTGAGCTAAGCGAGGGCGAAGAATCCTTCATTTAGACCAACTCTTTTGGAGATAATCCTTTTTTTTTTAAATGTTCCAGGTTTGTGAGAGTGGGTTAAGCCCCAAGCTTTATTCCGAAAAACCTGCAGACATTGTCTCTGGTAAGTGACCTCTTAGCGGGATCGGTAAGATCTACTGAGACTGAGATCCGGTAAAGGTCCTCATGCAAGGAGTCCCCGGAATCCGTGTTGAGCATGATCTTCCCGCTCATAGATGAATGGTCCTGCAGGATATTTTTTACATCCTCCAAACTGCTCTTGGGCGGGCTGACCGTTATCCCGGCCCAGAAGCCGGATGAAAGGACCCCTCCTATGGTTTCGGGCGTGCAATGATCCACCACCATGGAGTCTTTCCATGGCGCAAAATCCTTAAGTATGGAAAGAATCTGAGTGGTTACACGCGCCTTTTGCTTTCTCGGCGTATGAATGCCCATCACCTTTCCCCTTTGGGCCGCCTCTTCGGCCATCTCCAATTGGGCACGGAAAATCTCCTCCTCCCTGCCTGAACCGGTCTCAAGGCCTATCTCGCCTATTCCCAGACAAAGGGGATCGTCAAGACAGGGGGATACGAGCCCCCTTACGTGCCTTGCCTCAAGATCCGGAGGTATGTTTCTGGGATGAACCCCGGCAAGATAGAAACAGGGAAGAAAATCTTTTCTTATTTCCTTGAAAAATCGGGGCCTCGTCCTGAGGTATTTTTCAAGATCGGAAGAACTACTGATATCCCGGGCAAAGGCCCATGAAACCGGCAGACATCCTATCCGGGCCAGCCGGCCGACCGATTCACAAGCCTCCATGACGAGCAGGTCAAGATGCAGGTGGCTGTCCACAAAGCTTATGTCATGGCCGGACAAATTGTTTCGGGTAATCACAAAAACCTCGTTCATAAAAAGAAGGGGTTGAAATCATATACGGTAATCGAACCCTATTGCTTAGAGGGCTCCTCCTAAAAAAAATCATTATGACAATTCTGTTCGGTGCCTTATTTCAGGCTGGTATTTAACTGTTTTTTATTGTATCTGAAAAATGCTCATGGTAAAAATATAGGCAATATATAACTACAGGCAAAAAAGATCATGGAAATATTTACGATAGGGTATGAAGGGTTTGACCAGCGCCAATTTCTGGCTTGGTTAAACAGCTATAGCATTGATATTGTTGCTGATGTGAGGGATCTTCCTCTAAGCCGTAAAAAGGGGTTTTCCAAAACTGCGTTGTCCGATTTTCTAAAGAAAAACGCTATCGAATATATCAACTATAGACGGCTCGGTGCACCAAAAGAACTAAGGGCCTTCCTATTAAAAACCAAAGATTACCCCACCTTTTTTAAAAAATATAAAATGACGATCTCAGACAAAATGAACGACATTGATGAAATCCTCAATACCGTTAAGGAAGGGAAAAAGGTAGCGTTATTATGCTATGAAAAAAATCCGGAAAAATGCCATCGCAGTATCGTAGCGGATGAAATTAAAAAAAGGGACGGGAATGGTTTAAAAATCAAAAACTTAGGTCTTTATTGATCAAAATCCAATCTTAGTTGCGATTCCTTTGGAGGCCAAAAAAAACCAAGGATACAAAAAACATGCGGATGCTGTGACATGTTACCCACTAAAAGATATGTTTCTCTTTTTGGCCCACAAATAGTGTCCATAACCTTATCTCTAATACGTTCTTTCCAGTCTTTTTTGTTTTTCACTTTTCGGTATAATTCAGATATTTCCCAGTCAAGGATGCTGTATTCATGCCCTTTGCACAACTTATGGCCACAGTTAAATTTCAGGATAAATCTGAATTTCAACAGCTCAAGATCCTGTTTTTCGCCAAGCATATCTAATTGAGCCATGATTGATTTTTTCTTTAATTCAGTTTCACGAATCTCGGTAGAATTTTTTTTGACAATCCCACATCCTAGTATTGAACTCGGTTTAATAATACCTAGGGATGTATTGTGAATCTCTCTATGGGCCTGCAGATCTTCAATAGACTTAAAAATGTTCTTTTCATTAAGAACCCATCTTCTTCTCTCAACCCAGCCAGCTTTATTTGTACTGATAAGTGAACCAAGAACGATCGATTCATCGTTAATGTTATAACTTTCCGGCCTAGGGTCAGTTTTTGACTTTCTGATCTCTGCCTTTATCCACTGATATTTAGAGAACACATAATCACCACCAAGGTATCTGAACCTTATCGGAAAAATTCGGATCATCTGGCCGGTATCGGCCAAAATTCCGCATGTGCAAACGGTTTCAGTATATTTAGTGCTGTACTCGGGATAAGTCTTTACAGTGATTAGGATGTCCTTTTCTTCCCATCTGCCGGACAATATATGCTCCTAAGTAAAGATTTCAGGCATTTTTCCCCGATATCATCAGCTATCAATCGAGACTGTGCCAAGATCGCTTTAAGACCTGCAACGATCCCCTGGGCCAGTAATCATGGAGCGTAAAAAGTAGACTACGAAAAATTGCAGCTTAAATTCGATATTTTGTAAAAAAAAAGATATTTTCATAAAATATTTTAATAGCAAAACTTATCCAGTAATAAAAGTGCCGTTTTCAGACATTCTTCATGTTTCAGGATATCAACCGAACGAAAAATATCAGAATGCCGAAAATTTTAAGATTTTCCGACATCAATAAAAGGAACCTGCAAAATCCATTTTGGTTGGGCTTACGCCCTTTCCGTTCGCTGGCCTAACATCTTGATCTTACATACCAATGCCGTCAACTTAGGTTTTTAAAACCCACCCCTTCACAGCCTCAATGATTTAACGGTAAAAGGATCATATCCTTTCACTATTTTTATGCGGTATCAAATTTTATTAAAAATATTAGACAATTAACTTGACAGACAATTCTACTGTCTGTAGAATGTTCCACTATTAACAGTGTTCTTGGTTGTAATTTGAAATCACGTAAGCCCCGGAATAACTCCGGGGCTTTTTTTATTGGAACACGGAAAGAAGGTATTTTTTGAACTTTGATACATTTAATTTTCATCCCTCAGTTGCCGCAGGCATTGCAGCAGCCGGCTATGAAACCCCTACCCCGATTCAGGCCCGGGCAATCCCGCAGATAAACGACGGTCGTGATGTAATGGGCCTGGCCCAGACCGGCACCGGCAAAACAGCCGCCTTTGTACTGCCGATCCTGAATCGATTGACGGGGGGAAGACATGGTTGCATTCGCGCCCTGATAATCGCCCCTACCCGTGAACTGGCCGAACAGACCCACCAGGCCATCGAAACCCTGGGACGCAGGACACGCATAAAAAGCGTTACCGTTTACGGCGGCGTGGGAATTAACCCGCAGATTCAGAAACTCAAGCATGCCGATATTGTGGTTTCCTGCCCCGGCCGGCTTCTTGATCATATCGGTCGTCCCAGCATCGATCTATCCCGGCTGGAAGTGCTGGTTATAGACGAGGCCGACCAGATGTTCGACATGGGGTTTTTCCCTGATATCCGGCGAATCCTGAAACATCTTCCCCAAAAACGCCAGACCCTTCTCTTCTCGGCTACCATGCCGCGTGAAATCCGTCGCATGGCAGGGGATATCCTGCAAGATCCGGCCACAGTCCAGGTCGGAACCACAGCGCCTGCCGATACCGTCAGTCACGTACTCTACCCGGTAGCCCAACACCTGAAAACGGCACTGCTGTTAAAGCTTCTGGGAAAAACAGATACCAGGTCGGTGCTCATCTTTACCCGGACCAAACATCGCGCCAAAAGTTTGGGGAAAAAGCTTTCCGCCGCAGGATACCGATCGGCTTCGCTTCAGGGAAACCTTTCCCAGGGAAAACGTCAGGCCGCAATGGACGGGTTTCGGGACGGGACATTTCAGATTCTGGTGGCCACCGACATCGCCGCCCGCGGCATCGACGTTACCAAGGTTTCTCATGTCATCAATTATGACATCCCTTCCACCCCGGAGGCGTACATTCATCGCATCGGACGTACCGGAAGGGCGACCCGCAGCGGCGAGGCATTTACCCTTGTTACGGGAGAAGACAGGGATATGGTACGCGCCATCAACCGAATCATAGGTTCCGAGATCGAACAGCACGTCTTATCCGATTTTGACTACAGGTCACCGGCGCCTGATCGTGCAACCCGCCCGAAGCGAATGGACAAACCGCATCACAAGTTTTCCGGAGTCAAAAAGACCCGGAACAGGTCGGATTCGCTCCCGGCATTTTTTGCTTAGACTAAACATTGCTGAATAGAAAAACAAAGGGGGATATGACTATCCCCCTGCCTGGTTTCCATCCGGAAACGGCTGTTTTCAACAATCCCTGCATTGATCTATCCTATCGTTTGTGAGTCGTACGGTAGTAGATCACTACATAGCCCCTTGATTTTCTCTGCTCCGCTTACACCCAGGACTACCTCTCAGCAGGCTCGGTAAGGGTCTCGGGAAGTGCCGGCCGGGATAATGCCCTGTCCTCCGCCATACCATATCCGTATTTCCTTCGACATATCACGATAGAGAGGCATCTAAAGTCTCAACCATCTTCATAGATGCCCTGCCTGGCATTTCCCTGTTAGGTGATATGCCAGGCCCCGGGAAATTCCATACGGTTAATCTAGTACCCATACAGAAATTGCTCACTTCCGGATAATGGTTTCAGCCCCGCCACATTCACGGCGGGCAAGCGTGGGCTATCAGTAAGTAGCCGACAATTTGATGTCCCGACTATTTTTCTGACAGATGAGAGCTTGTGCACCATCATTTTGGTGCACTGAGAGCTGATAGCGCGAGTCCATAAATCTTGGCTTATTGATGGACGCTAATCTAGCCCAATCAGACTTGTATTTCATGTCCTGGCACCCATATTACCATATTGACCCAACTTCCCTCATTATTAAATAATATTAAAGTTACCCAAAAAACTGCCGATAATAAACATACATCAACAATAAAATATTTTTAAAGGAGGCGAATCATGTTTAAGAAAATCATGTTCAGGAAGGTACTACTGTTTGTTGCGACCGCTTTTTTTCTCAATGCAGGCATTGTTGCTGCAGAATCATACAAGATCGGTGTTCTCGCCAAGCGCGGTCCGGTAAAAGCGCTGAAACAGTGGAAGTCGACCGGTGATTACCTGACGGCCAAAATCCCCGGCAAGACATTTGAGATCGTTCCCCTGGACTTTGATGCCGTCAATCCCGCCATCGAAAAAGGAGAGGTGGATTTTTTCCTGGTCAATTCATCCATGTTTGTGACCGCCCAAGTCAAGTACGGTGCTTCTCCTATTGCCACCATGGTCAACTCCCGGCAGGGGCAACCTTTAAAATCATTCGGCGGCGTCATCCTGACCTCGGCGGATAACGAGGAGATAAACTCTCTGGCCGATTTGAAAGGGAAATCCTTCATGGCGGTCAAGGCCTCCTCCTTCGGCGGCTGGCAGATGGCGTACAAGGAAATCCTGGACATGGGAATCGACCCGAAAAGCGATTTTGCCGGTCTGCAGTTCGGCGGCAAGCATGATAATGTGGTGCTGGCGGTACAAAACGGTGCGGTGGATGCGGGCACGGTGCGCACCGATACGCTCGAGCGCATGGCTGCTGAAGGCAGCATCGATATGGAAGAATTCAAGATTATCAATAAAAAGGGACACAACGGTTTTCCGTTTGTGTGCAGCTCACCCCTGTATCCCGAATGGCCTCTGGGCAAGGTTCAAAAGACCCCTGACGATGTGGCCGAAGCTGTGGTCGATGCACTCAAACAGATGAAGCCGCAAGATCCTGCGGCAAAGGCTGCCAAGGTGGTCGGCTGGACCGACGCGCTCAATTACGGCCCTGTGGAAGAGCTGCAAAAATCCCTGAAAGTGGGCGCCTACGCATCGTAACGACTTAAATCGTATCCCCCCCTGCCCCTTTTCCTCAGCAATAGCGCTGAGGGGAGGGGGGAGTTGAAAAGCAGATGCGTACAAATGGATCTTGAAACCTTCACGACACGACGGAGCATCACACGATACTGGAAGATATTACTGGACCATTTTTTAAATTATGGATCTTAGCCGGCTATAGGGCACTGATTTTACATCGAAAGGAGTTTTGACAATGAAACAATTTTTCCGGGCAAGTCTCCGTCAAAAGCTGTTGCTGCCCACAATCATCATCATGGCCGGCTGCATAGCGGGCCTCTCCCTGACAGTGATGTCGGTTCAAAAACATCAGTTGGACCAATTGGGTGAATCGGTGCTGGCCGATCTGGAAGACACCAACAGCACCGCCGATAAAAACTTTACCGAACTGGGAAAAGATGTATCAAATTATCTGCAGCAAATGAACGATACCCTGAGTGCTTCCATCGAAGAAACCACCCGCAAGTCGCTGGAACAAGAAAAATCCCGGTTGGAAAGAGAATTGAGCACGGTGCTGGAGCAGAATGCCGAATCCGTTGCCGACCTTCTGGGGAAGGTCGCTCCACCGGCAATTCTGGCGAACAATTTTCTGGATCTGATCGCCTATACCAGGTCGGCAACCAGCAATAAGGACATAGTTTATGCCGTTTACCTGCGGCCCAACGGCGAACCTATGACGCGCTACCTGGACCGCAAGTCTCCCCTGATTCAGCAATACCTGAAAACAGGTAAAGAGAAAAACAAGGTCTTGAGGATTATCGCCGCCTCAAAATTGGATACAAATGTTTTTTTTGTGGAAAAGCCGGTGTCCCTTGAAGGCAAAGAACTGGGGAAAGTCCTTGTTTGCGTGGACAAGGCCTCTATCAAAAAGAAAATTACGGATTTATCCGAGCGATTTAATTTGCTGATTGTCACCAACACCAACAAAGCAAAAGAGGTGCTCCGAGGCGAATCCGTCAGGCTCAGCAAAAGCATCAGCGATATGCTGCGCAACGTAAGCACGCAGAGCAGCGCAGGAGTCAACAAAATCGCCGAAACATTGGATACCGTCTTTACCGCCATGCGCACCAAGATACGGTCGATCGTCATGATCGTGGGCGGCGCTTCAATCCTGATGGTATTTGTGATCCTTTATCTGTTTTTGACACGGATTACCAAATCCATCGGAGGCATAACCGCAGACCTGGATCACGGTTCCGACAGTATTGCCTCTGCTTCCGGGCAGGTGGCTTCTGCAAGTCAACAACTTGCCGAAGGATCATCCCGGCAGGCCTCCGCGATTGAAGAAACCTCGGCATCATTGGAAGAGATGGCTTCCATGACCAAGCAGAACGCCGACAATGCAGACCAGGCCGATCTTCTGATGAAAGAAACCAACCAGGTGGTGGCAAGAGCCAACAGTTCAATGGGTGAACTGACCGGTTCCATGGAGGAGATTTCCGTTGCCGGTGCCGAGACCTCCAAAATCATCAAGACCATCGACGAGATAGCGTTCCAGACGAATCTGCTGGCACTTAACGCGGCAGTTGAGGCTGCAAGGGCCGGTGAGGCGGGAGCCGGGTTTGCCGTTGTCGCGGACGAGGTGAGAAATCTTGCCATGCGTGCTGCGGATGCCGCCAAAAACACGGCCGATCTTATCGAAGGCACGGTTCAGAAGGTGGACTCAGGCAAGATGCTTGTCACAAGGGCAAACGAGGCCTTCGGCCAGGTGGCCGAGAGTTCTTCCAAAGTAGGGGAACTTGTCGCGCAGATTGCGGCAGCCTCCAACGAGCAGGCCGAGGGAATCGGCCAGGTGAATAGGGCGGTTACCGAGATGGATAAAGTGGTCCAGCAGAATGCAGCCGGTGCTGAAGAGAGCGCCTCTGCCTCTGAGGAGATGAGTGCCCAGACCGAACAGATGAAAACCATGGTGGGTGAGTTGGTGCTAATGGTCAGAGGCAACAATAATGGCCGCTCCAATGTGACATCGATTCAAAAGAAAGGCATGAAAACAGGCAAATTAAAATTGGCAAGCCACACTTTACGAAAGGTTAGATCTAAAAACCGGCCTGATCCTGCTCAGCACGAATTCCATTCAAATCAAGCGATCTCTTTGGAAAAAAATGACTCCATGCAAGCATAAGGATTTGCTCCTTGAGGGTGCCTTTTTATTATCCAGCCAGTATTGTAAATTTTGCTCCATTACTTTATAAAGGTGACATAGATGATGGAAAAAGGCTTCTTATACATACACAAAAAAAGCACCAAGGAGTATTTGAGATGCAGATTTTGATCCTTTATCACTCAAAGGGCGGCAATACGCGAAAGCTGGCTGAGGCCGTTGCAAAGGGAGTGGAAGAAACGGAGGGTGCAACCGCCCTCATGCGTAAGACATCGGAGGTGAGCAAGGAGGACTTCTTGAATTCAGCAGGAATCATTGCGGGCTCCCCGGTCTATTTCGGGGGGATGGCGGCGGAACTGAAAAAGGTCTTCGATGATTTCGTGGGAACGAGAAAACGGATGGAAGACAAGGTGGGTGCGGCCTTTACCACATCGGGAAATGCGACCGGTGGAAAGGAAACCACCATGATGTCCATCATACAGGCGCTCTTGATCTACGGAATGATCATAGTGGGTGATCCCATGAGCGCGACCGGTCACTACGGGGTGGCATGTGCCGGCACTCCGGACGACGAAACGCTTAAAAACGGTATGGAGATGGGCAGGCGGGTGGCTCAACTGGCTCTGAAACTGGAGGGCTGAAGGAGGATCAGCCTTGTATTCCAAGACCCGAATTACAATTTAATTGGACAGGTTCCTATTTTGTTGAAAATTCGACCGGTTCACGTCCGGGTGCGGAAATTCCACGTCGCTCAAGCAGCGATCCATCCTGCAGATAAAGATCGATCAACGCATTGAGGTAGTTGGAAAGGGCCTCCACCTCAGCGATACGGCTGACCAACAGATCACGATGAGATTGAGCTACCAGGAAACTGGTTGATTTTCCCACTCGAAATTTTTCGGTTTCGATCCGCAGTTTTTCCTCATCAAACATCCGGGTGACCGATGAGGCTTCAATCTGCTGCCGGGAACGGTTTACCTCAATATAGGCGATGCGGACGTCGATTTCTACAAGCTGTGAAAGGTTATCCAGGGCATTTTGCGCCCGTTCCCGCGTCAGGATTGCCCTGCGGTGAAGGGCTTTTGCTTCCCGATTAAAAAGGGGGTAATTAAATTTCATACCGGCCAGAGCGTCATAGCTGTCTTCATCGATATTATCAACGGATTGACCAAAGGAATTTGCATACCCGCTTTTGCCAAGCGTGATGAAAAGATCCATTAAGGGCAGCAATCCATTCCTGGTTTTGATAAGCTCCAGATCGCCTCGCAATATCTCCAGCCGGGCCTCATTTAAAATCGGTCGCATGCGCTTCGATACCGCCACATGAGCCGTAACGTCTTCCAGTTTGATTTTCGGCAGGCTCGGTTGAAGGATTAAATCGACCTTCCGTTGCCAGATATCCGGCCCGGCTGGATTAATCAACCGCAACAGTTGAAGGCGAATAGATTCCTCGTTTGAACGTGCTTCTATGAGGGCCTGCTCCTGCGCCGCGACTTCAGCCTGGACAGCCGCCAGTTCAACCCTGGCCAATCGACCGACCGCTATCAGCTCTTTGGTTTCATCAAGTTGCTGGCGGGCCACTTTCAGTGCCGCTTCCACAATTTCGATCTGACGCCGGGCAAGCGCATAGTTCCAGTAAGTTCGTTCCACCTCCGCCACCAGAGACTCGGTAAAACCGCGCAACTCATATTCCGACATGCGTGTATCCAGGCGTGCCTGCTGAAGCCGGGCCAGATTCACGTCTGCCCCATATCCTCTCATAATCGCCTGAGAAACCGTCATTCCCAAGCGGGTCGAATAGAATCTGTTATCGTATAGAGAGGAATCGCTCATTTCGGTTCCGGCTTCCAGGGCAACCGTAGTGCCGGTCGGGAAGTATTGCTCCAACGATATGATGCCTTCAGCGGAATCAGTGGTAAAATCCTCAGTATCGGACCCCGATCTTGCGAGACGTTCCCCTTTCACCCTGCCGGCGGAGATATCCGTGTCCGTTACCGGATCAAAAAGAGCCCTTTCCTGGTCCTCAAAGGTTTGCCGGATCGAGGGATTCAATCTTTGAACCACGAGAGCCCGGTTGTTTTCAAGGCAAAGCAAAACGGCCTCGGTGACGGTGAGCTTCAAAGGTCCAGGCGGCATCCTTAGCCCTGCAATTTCCTCTGGTTGAACTCTGGACTCAGAGGGCATGTGCACCGCCGTATCGGCACGCACACTCGGACCTCCTGTCGTCAGATCAATCCGTTCCCCGACCAGGTTGCAGGACCCCGACACCAGTAATAACCCCCACATGGCAAGGCATCCCGCCAGACGACCATAACATTTCGCTAAAGTCATATCAGATCCTTACAGGTACCGCCACCCGATGACGGCGGCTTTGGTCAAATTCACAGGTTTTCAAAAGCGTCTGTTGAACTATATAGGTTTTCGCTTCTTTATGACAACCTAAAATCTCTTAGGATATTCCAAACGGCTTTCTGCGTTCCATACATTGAAAACCCTAGCCGGCACGCCGTACCGATCCTTTCAGCAGCCATTTTTTCGTTGAAATATCAGCAATAAGAGTGCAATCTTCATTATGTCAGCTTAACCAGACACATCTTTTTGGGAAATGCCCGTTAATATAGCAATGGAAAAGGTACGTTATCATGAAATCAGGCGGTCCTAAACTTTTTATTTTGACGGTTCTTCTGATTGGTTCTGCAGCATTAGGCTGGGCGATTTTTGATCAAATTAAGGAAAAGGCCGGTTTGAGCAAAAGTACTAAGGCTTCCCGCCCGGTGCCGGTAGAAGTGGCTCGGATTCAGCGCGGGCCGATCGAATTACGGCGGACATTCAGCGGGGAGATCGAGGCCCTTGCCAAGTTTGTTGTTGCACCTAAAGTGAGCGGCCGCGTGGAACGAGTGCTCGTAACTCTTGCTGATACGGTTAAGCGGGGCCAGGTTGTTGCCGAGTTGGACAATGATGAATATGTTCAGGCCGTAGCCCAAGCCCAAGCCGATCTGGTAGTTGCCAGAGCCAACCTGTCCCAGGCCAAGAGCGCCCTGGAAATTGCCGGCCGCGAGTTTAAACGCACCGAGTCACTTTTAAAGCGCGGGATTGCATCAGATTCCGAATTCGACGCCGCCAGCCAGGATCAACTGGCAAAGCTGGCTCAACTTAAAGTAACTGCAGCCCATGTAACAAAGGCGGAATCATCGCTCGAAACCGCTAACATCCGGCTAGGCTATACAAAGGTAACAGCGGGCTGGACCGGTGGCGGCGATCATCGCATCGTGGCTGAACGATATGTTGATGAAGGCCAGACTGTAGCAGCCAACGCGCCGCTGCTCTTAATCGTTGAACTGAATCCCATAGTAGGGGTGGTTTTCGTCACTGAGAGAGACTATGCTTACCTGAAACCTGGACAGATCGTTTTCTTAACCACGGACGCCTATCAGGGCAAACAGTATAGGGGCCGCATCGATCGCATTGCCCCAGTCTTCCAAAAGTCCACCCGGCAGGCACGGATCGAAATGACTATTGACAATCCACTGCACGAACTTAAACCAGGCATGTTCATAAGAGTCACAGTGGTGCTAGCACAGGTGCCCGGGGCCGACATCGTCCCGGAACAGGCATTAACTATACGAGATGACAAAACTGGTGTTTTCATAGTCAGTGAGAACGGACGATCCGTAGTCTGGCGTGAAGTAAAGGTAGGTATCCGCGAAGGTAACAAGATTCAGGTGGAAGGCGCGGGACAGTCCGGCCGGGTGGTAACCCTTGGGCAGCAACTGGTAAAAGACGGCTCCCCGATCACGATTTCTGCCGAGAAAAACAAGGCCCCTACAGCTAATGAAAAGGCTGATCAAAAATGAATCTACCTAGTTTCAGCGTCAGGCGCCCCATTTTCACGACCATGGTGACACTGATTCTGGTCCTGCTCGGGGCCGTTTCGCTGAGCAAGCTGCAGATCGACATGCTTCCCAACATCGAATTGCCCACGTTGACTATTCGAACGGATTACGAGGGAGCCAGCCCCGAGGTCATGGAACGGCTGGTGACTCAGATTATTGAAGAGATCGTTGCTACGGTTCCCGGGGTGGAGGAAATCACATCGACATCTTCAGAAGGACGCAGCACGGTTCGAGTCAGTTTCGTATGGGGCACGGAAATCGACACCGCAGCCATTGATGTTCAGAGCAAACTCGAAGATGAGATCAATGAGTTGCCGGATGACATTGTCAGACCTCGCATCCGAAAATTCGACATCGCCAGCTTTCCGATAGTTTTGCTGGGAATTTCAAGCAACCTGGACCCAGTGGAACTCACGGAACTAATTGAAGTCCAGATCCGCTACCGATTTGCCCGCATACCGGGTGTCGCGCAGGTTGACGTTTTTGGGGGCTTCAACCGCGAGGTTCGGATCGAACTGGACCCCGACCGGATCAGGGCCGTGGGTCTGCCTCTTGACCGTGTGATTGAGGCTATTTGCGATGCCAACCTCGATCTCCCGGCAGGCAAGATCGAACAGGGAAGTTATGAGGTAACGCTGAGAGCGCCGGCCGAGTTTGTCAATCTGGATCAGATTCGAGACACTGTTATCGTCCAGCGCGAAGGTGCCGCCATAACCCTTGGGCAAATCGCCGAGGTCAAGGACACTTATGAAAAGTTGACCCGTATCATAAGGGTTAACGGCGGGCGAGGGCTGCGCATAGGTATCCGCAAACAGGCCAATGCCAATACTGTAGAAGTTTCCAGACGCATCCTGGCTGAAATTAAAGAGGCCAACAAAGACTTCCCTCAGATCAATATTATCCCGGTCATCAACCAGGGCAATTTCATCCAGCGCTCAATCACCAACGTTGCCCGCTCAGTGCTATACGGGGGCGGGCTGGCGATTCTGGTTCTGCTGTTTTTCCTGCGCAACATCCAAAGCACAGTGGTGATTTCCCTTTCGATTCCGATTTCAATCGTGACCACTTTCGCGTTAATATACTTCGGGGGTTTCACGCTCAATCTGATGACCCTGGGAGGATTGGCCCTGGGGGTGGGCATGATGGTGGACAGCTCCATAGTCGTACTGGAAAATATCTTCCGCCGCCGCACTGAGAAAGGCGAAAGGCCGAAGGAGGCATCTGTGAAAGGTGCCAGGGAGGTCGGAACGGCTATAACCGCCAGCACGATAACCACTTTGGTAATTTTTCTGCCGTTGATTTTCGTCCGCGGGGTCTCCGGCATCCTCTTTAAGGAGCTGGCGTACGTAATCATCTTTGCGCTGATCTGTTCGCTGACAGTGGCGCTCAGCCTGGTGCCCATGCTGACGTCCAGGCTCCTTAGGTCAAACAGACAGACGCTCAAGGGGTCTGTCTCTAAAACAAACCGCTTGTACGCTGCCGCCGGTTCCCTCTTTTCTGGTCTTGAAAAGGCTTATCTGGATTTGTTGCGCCGGGTCTTGGACCATCGCCTTATCACCGCTCTTGCGGCGGCTGTCGTGCTCGGCACGAGTCTGCTGCTTTTGCCCCTTATCGGCAGCGAATTTCTGCCTCCCAGTGATGAAGGTGAGGTTAGGGTAACGGGAAAGATGGAAATCGGCACCCGGCTCGATCTGGTCGATCAGCAGACGCGTATAATGGAGCGAATCATTAAACCGGCAGTTCCAGAGATGGTTGCCGAGGTGGTCAGTGTTGGTGCCTACGGCTGGCGGGTCGAAGCGGGCTCAGAGGGTGAAATACGCATGTCCCTGCTGCCGGCTGCCCAACGCGAACGCTCCAATGTTGAAATCGCCCGGGATCTGCGGCGCCTTTTAGAGGGAGCTGTTCCCGGCATGGAGATCCGTGTGCGTGCGCCTCAGGGTCAGTTTTTACTGGAACGACTCCTTGGCGGTGACGAGGGGCTCACCATCGAAATTCGCGGCCACGATCTTGAAACACTCGACGCTCTGGCCGCACGCGTTTTCAAGTTGATTGCCAATGTACCGGGCATCACTGACGTCGACACCAGTCTCGAGGCCGGCATACCCCAGCAGGAAATCCGCGTGAACCGTGAAAAAGTGGCTGATCTGGGTCTGAGCATTCGCAACGTTACTGAACTTCTGCAGACTGCGATGGCCGGTTCCAAAGCCGGTGAATACCGAAAGGAAGGCAATTCCTATCGCATTCTGGTGCAGCTCAAAGATGCCGAGAAACGCTCCCTTGACGAGATTCTCGACCTTACACTGACAACGGAATCCGGGGAAAAGGTAGCATTGCGCAATGTTGTCACATCCGAATCGAGCAGGGGTCCTATTGTGATAGACCGCAAGGACCAGCAGCGAAGGACGACGGTTAGCGCAAATGTCGCCGGCCGCGATCTGGGTTCCGTGGCCCTTGATGTGCAAGCCCTGCTGGATCAAATTCCACGACCGGTCGGCTATGACCTGACGGTCGCAGGCAATTTCGAAGAACAGCAAAAGGCCTTCAGGGAACTTATCATCTCTCTTGTACTGGCCTTGGTCCTCGTATATATGGTCCTGGCATGTCAATATGAATCCCTACGGGATCCTCTGGTCGTCATGTTTTCGGTTCCCTTGGCGGCGGTAGGCGTGCTGGTTACCTTGTTTATTACAAAGACAACGCTTAACGTGCAGTCCTACATCGGCTGCATTATGCTTGGGGGAATCGTGGTAAACAATGCAATTCTCCTGGTGGATCAGGCCGGTCGATTGGTTCAAGATGGGATGCGGACTCGCGATGCACTGATCGAGGCCGGTCGTCGCAGATTGCGGCCGATCCTTATGACAACCCTGACCACCATTCTTGGCCTGCTGCCGCTCGCACTCGGTATCGGCGAAGGATCCGACGCCCAGGCCCCGCTGGCGAGGGCGGTCGTAGGTGGCCTAACCGGATCAACACTGATCACGCTGGTACTTATCCCGGCGGTCTATTCATTGTTTCATCCCGAGCCGAAGGGTAACCGCAAGTGACCCGCGCCCCTGTTAATCAGCTTGGTTCTTCTCCCAATTAATTGGGAGAAAGTGGCCAAGGATTCTAGGGTTCTAGGATTCAAGTGTTTGTTTTTTTTAATCGTTTTATCTGTAAGTAAAAGATATTTAAGTACAAGAACTAATTATCTTTTTTACCTCAAGCACACGACTCTTAGATAAAAAAAGCTCAAAAGATGGCATTATTTACTTTAACGGCCTTATATTCCATCTATGGGCGATATAGAGTCTTGACATAATATAATATTGGGCTACGTTCATATTATCGTAATTATTAAGTCTTTCACTCGATCCCTTGACCCTTGGAATCCTTGAATCCTGATCATCGACCAACTAATTTGGAGATGATCCATCAGCTTCAATATAACTCCAAATCAATTGACGGTCTCGTAAAAGGTTCTCTTGCCAAGGCGGGACAGATGGACTTTTAACAAAGCCTCCAAAATTACAGGATGAATAACTCCCATTTTGCTTGCCATACGGATGACTTCATCATAGGCTTCATTATTTTATCATACCCTGTGCGGCCCGGCATATCGTGTGGGCGTAAAGATTGAAAACAGGGCAGGTCGGGAATGAACCAGGTAAAATCAAATCCGATGTACCGCTTTCTGGCGGTCTTCACCATAAGCTCCACAATAGGGCTCCAGGCGTGGCTGATCCTCTTCAATAACTTCGCGGTTGAGGTCGCCGGAATGGACGGCGACCAGGTGGGCATAATTCAGTCGGTAAGAGAAATCCCGGGATTTCTGACCCTCCTTGCCATATTCGTTATGCTCTATCTGAAAGAGCACAGGCTCTCGGCCATATCAATAATCTTTCTTGGAGCGGGGCTGGGCATCACCGGTTTCTTTCCCACCTACCCGGGTCTGCTTGTGACAACGGTCATAATGAGTTTCGGGTTCCACTATTTTGAGACCACGAATCAGTCGCTTACACTTCAGTACTTTCCTGAAAAGATATCGCCATGGGTATTCGGGAAGCTGAGGGCACTGGCAGCCGCTTCAAGCATAGGGATCGGGATCGCAGTCTATTTTCTCACCTCACTTTTCGATTACACCGGCATCTATCTTGTAATCGGGGCGGCTATTGCCGCCGCCGGTATATGGGGGCTGTTTCAGGACCCGAGCGACCGCAATCTCATCCCCCAGCACAGGAAGATGATCTTCAAAAGAAAATACTGGCTTTTCTATTTTCTTACCTTTATGGCAGGCGCGCGCCGGCAGATATTCATGGCCTTCGCGGTATTTCTACTTGTAAAGAAATTCGATTTCACCATACAGGAGGTGACCCTGCTTTTTGTTATAAACAACCTGATAAATTTTTTCCTCAGCCCTTTACTTGGAAAGGCCATAATTAGATTCGGAGAAAGGAAGGTGCTGTCACTCGAATACCTGAGTCTCATATTCATATTCGTCGCCTATGCCACGGTGCATTCAAGGATCATCCTTGCGATACTGTATGTGCTGGACCATATCTTCTTCAATTTTGCGATCGCCATAAGAACCTATTTTCAAAAGGTGGGCGATCCCAGGGACATCGCACCGAGCATGGCGGTCGGCTTTACCATCAATCATATAGCGGCCGTTATTCTACCTGCCATAGGCGGTCTCCTGTGGCTGATAGACTACAGGATACCCTTTTTTGCAGGCGCGGTTTTGAGCGTGATCTCTCTGCTGGCGGTTCAGAGGATCAATACCTCGAAAAACGGCAGACCGATGGAGACCCCCTCTGAATCTTGATAAACATGCATCCTTATATCGATTTACAGGTTTCGCAACCACAACTACCCGCTTTCTTATATTAAAGGCACAGACAAATAAAGGAGAACCATTTATTCATGAAGACGTATCTGGACTGTATCCCATGCTTTTTGAGACAGGCCCTGTTTGCTTCGAGGGTTGCCACGAATGATGAACTCAAGATAAAAGAGGTGTTGGACAGGGTGGGCATGCTCATAAAGGGCATACCCATGACAAGCACTCCCCCGGAAACGGGAAGGCATGTATATGCCGCTGTAAGGGAGATCACGGGCGTTGAAGATCCCTTCCATGATTTAAAGCAGAAAAGCACTAAAAAGGCGCTTGAGCTCTATCCCGCTTTAAAAGAAATCACGGCCCGCGCGCAGGATACCCTGGACACCGCGGTAAGGCTCGCCATTGCGGGCAATATCATCGATTTCGGCGCAAATCCCGATTTTGATATTGAAAAGACAATCCGACAGGTCCTTCAACAGAAACCTGGCGTCTATCACATAAAAGAGCTCAAGGAAAGGATGGCCGAGGCGGATGAAATAGTCTTTCTGGGAGACAATGCCGGGGAGACGGTATTTGACAGGGTGCTCATAGAAACCATGCATAAGAGGGTAACCTACGCGGTAAGGGCCAGGCCGATAATCAACGACGCCACCATGGCTGATGCCGAACAAAGCGGTATCAAAGAAACGGCCAAAGTGGTATCATCCGGATGTGACGCCCCGGGCACGATCCTTGGACGCTGTTCAGAGGAATTCAAGGCCCTTTTCAGGAAGGCTGATCTGATAATCAGCAAGGGACAGGGTAATTTCGAGACCCTGTCTCAGGAAAAAGGCCCTATATTTTATCTTTTGAAGGTCAAATGCCCGGTGATTGCAAGGCATCTGGAAGTATCGGAAGGCGATATCATCGTCAAGGGTCCCTCGAATCAAAAATCATGAGTCAAAGGCCTGAACTACGCACCTGCTTATGCTCCGAAGCGGGACCTTCACCGCAAAAAACGGTGCGGCCTGGCTGAAGAGGCTGCAGGGCACAGGATAAAAGAAAGGAGCGCTCAAAAAATGAAATTTTTTTCGAAAACAGCCTTAACGCTTTTGATATCTTCTTTTCTTGTCACCCTGTCCGCCGATAAATCGGCTGCTCAACCGCTCGGGCTCATGTCACAGAAACCTCAACCGGAACCTGAGATCTGCGTGCTGTCGACTTCCGGCGGCAGATACGTCTTCGGTCAGGTCTCTGATTCAGGCAATGACAAGTTCATGCTGGACACCCGCACCGGCAGGCTCTGGAAAATATCGGAAAAGGGAACCGTGGGCCAATACCTGAAAGAGATACCGTATCTTATTAAAAAGGGGAAATATTCTCCCCTGCCGGATAAAATCCCTGATACCGGATCTGACAAGAGGAAAGACCAGTAGGCATCAGGCGCTCCGTTTTAAAGGGGTAAATTATATGTCTGGATGTCCGAAAAGGTCTTTAATACCTTTTTGATCCCTATTTCGGCCTAATTCCATTTCAAATGTGCCTAAGGACTTGAAGTTTTTTCATCCAGGTGCGATAAGGAAAAAATTGTTTTGCCTCATACTGAATGGTATTCAACCGAAAGGGAATGATTTTTTCTGATTTATTTTGACCCGGTAAATCGTTTATCCGAAAGGGAATGGAAAATGAAGAAGGTGCTTGTTGTAGATAATGACCGCCTTTTACTTGAATTCATGAAGGATGTCCTTTCCGAAAAAGGGATGGAGGTTCTTACCGCTGAAGACGGTCTTATGGCCCTTGATATCCTCAGGACATTCAGGCCCGATTTCATCTTTGTCGATCTCATCATGCCCAATATCGACGGAAGAAAACTGTGCAGACTGATACGGGCTATGGATGAAATAGACAGCCACCTGATAGTCCTTTCGGCCGTTGTTTCTGAAGATGAAGACGGCATTACCGGTCTTGATGCGGATGCGTGCATTGCCAAAGGCCCTTTCGATTTTATGGCCGGACAAGTCATGTCGATCATAAACGATCCTGAAATTATCGATTACAAAACAAATGCCTGCAAATTATTCAACTCAGATAACATTCATCCCAGAGAGATCACAAAGGAACTTCTTTTTATAAAAAGGCATTTTGAGATTGTGCTGGAAAATATGTCGGACGGGATCATTGAGATCAATGAAAACAGGAGGGTCATATACGCGAACAATGTGGCCGTCTCTCTTTTCGGCCTGCCTGAGGTAAGGCTCTTGGGTGCTGAATTCTCCCGGCTTTTCTCCGGAGATGACAGGGATCGCGCGGTAAGATTTCTGGACAAGGCAAAAAGTCATCCGGTTTCCCTGTCAGACGATGAGACCATGAAGTTGAACGGTTTTCTCGTTTTGCTGGATATAATACCTGTCAAAAACAACGGCCCGAATTCAATAATAATAGTCAGGGACGTCACCAAACGGAAAACCGCTGAAAAGGCCCTCAGGGAAAACGAGCAAAAATACCGGATTATGAGCATTACCGATGGACTTACCGGTCTTCATAATTCCAGGTATTTTTCCCACCAGCTGAAGGCTGAAGTGGACAGGGCGGCAAGGTACGGGCATCCCCTTTCCCTTCTGCTGATGGACCTGGATGACTTCAAAAGCTATAATGACAGATATGGTCATGTTAAGGGTGATGACGCGCTCACCAGGGTGGCGCAGATAACCAGGGAATCCCTGAGGCACTCCGACTCCGCTTACAGATACGGAGGGGAGGAATTCACGGTGATCCTTCCCGAGACAGGTGTCAAGGATGCCGCCCTTGTGGCGGAAAGGATCAGAAAAGGCATTGAATCAGAGGAGTTTGATATCAAAGAGGGTGAAAAGGCAACCCTTACGGCCAGCGTAGGGGTGGGCCAGTACAGGCGGAAAGAAAACTTCATGGATCTCCTCAAAAGGATTGACAAACACATGTATGAGGCCAAAAGACAGGGCAAAAACATGGTTTATTTTGAACAGTAAGTCTGCCTTTCCATGGTTCAGGAGATCTTATCTCCCGGAATCTGCTCACCGTCGAATGTAACCAAGCCGACTCTTCCCGCATCTCCTCCCGCCAGTATCATGCCTTCGGAGACCCCGAATTTCATCTTTCTCGGTTTGAGATTGGCCACTACCGTGACCTTTTTGCCTACCAGCAGATCAGGCTGAGGGTAAGCGGACCTGATCCCCGCGAATATCTGTCTGGGCCGGCCCTCCCCCAGGTCCACCATAAGCCTTATCAGCTTTCTGGCACCTTCAACAAGGGAAGCCTCTTTCACGATTCCGACTCTCAGATCGATCCTGGAAAAATCATCTATGGTAATCTGATCCTTGACAGGCTCAAGGTCCTTCCCTGCTCCCTCCTGCATGGAACCACCTTTTTCGGCTCCAGATTCCTCGCCCTTTCCGGATGCCTTTTTGTCCTTACCCTCCGATTTCCGTATCTTGGCCCAGGTATCCCTGAGTGTCACTGTCCGGTTGAAAACCGGCGTCTCATCCGTGGAATCGGGATCAACGCAAAAATAACCGAGCCTTTCAAACTGATATATGGTTCCCGGCTCAGCACCTCTGAGGGAGGGCTCAACAGGACACGCCTTAAGGCTCACGAGTGAATTCGGGTTCAGATGTGTCTTGAAATCCTCCCCTACCGGGTTTTCCTTTACGAACAGGCGGTCGTACAGCCGCACCTCCGCCTTAAGTGCATGCGATGCGGACACCCAGTGAAGAGTGGCCTTTACCCTCCTTCCGTCAGGGGCGTCCCCCCCTCTGGTGGAAGGATCATATGTGCAGCGCAGTTCGACTATCTCTCCGGTGTCTTTGTCTTTGACGACATCCGTGCAGGTTATAAAGTAGGCGTAACGAAGTCGAACCTCACGGCCAGGGGCCAGACGGAAGAATTTCTTCGGAGGATCCTCCATGAAATCATCCCTCTCTATGTAGATAACCTTTGAGAAGGGAACCTTCCTTTTCCCCGTGCCGGGATCTTCAGGGTTATTTACCGCCTCGATCTCCTCTTCGCCGTCTTCCGGATAATTTTCTATGACCACCTTCAAGGGATTCAGTACCGCCATTACGCGACGCGCCGATATGTTCAGGTCCTCCCTGACACTGTATTCGAGCAGGGCCATATCCACCATGCTCTCTCTTTTTGCCACCCCGATCCGGTTACAGAAATTTCTTATCGAAGCGGGAGAATAACCCCGCCTCCTGAGCCCCGATATAGTGGGCATCCTCGGGTCATCCCATCCGTTTACATCTCCGTCTTTAACCAGCTTGAGCAGCATCCGTTTGCTCATGACGGTATAGGTAAGATTGAGGCGGGCGAACTCTATCTGCTGCGGATGATATACCTCCAGTTCATCCAGAAACCAGTCATAGAGAGGCCTGTGATCCTCAAACTCCAGGGTGCATATGGAATGAGTTATTCCCTCAATTGAATCGGACAGACAGTGGGTGAAATCATACATCGGGTAAATGCACCAGTTTTCACCGGTCCGGTGGTGTTTTGATCTCAGGATTCTGAAAATAACAGGGTCCCGCATATTGAGATTGGGAGCCGCCATATCGATCTTTGCGCGCAATGTCTTGGATCCGTCTTCGAACTCGCCCCCGCGCATGCGGGTGAAAAGGTCGATGTTTTCCTCAACGGTTCTTTGTCTGTACGGACTGTCTGTTCCCTTTTCCGTCAAAGTGCCCCGGTATTTTCTTATCTCCTCCGCGCTAAGATCACAAATGTAGGCCTTGCCCCTTTTTATAAGCCTGAGGGCATATTCGTATAACTGCTCAAAATAGTCCGAGGCGTAAAACAGGCGGTCTCCCCAGTCAAAACCGAGCCACCTTACATCCTCGATTATCGATTCCACATACTCCACTTCTTCCTTGACCGGATTTGTGTCATCAAATCTGAGATTGCAAAGCCCCCCTTCCTTTTCAAGGGCTATGCCGAAGTTGAGACAGATTGACTTCGCATGACCGATGTGGAGGTAACCGTTGGGCTCGGGAGGAAACCTGGTGTGGACCCTGTCGTTATATTTCCCGGTTTTCAGATCCGTTGCGATGATGGTACGAATAAAATCGAGTGAGCCCCTTGAATCCTTCTCTTTCATTTTTAAACATTCCTCATGTATATATGTTTGTCCTTAAAAACCTGTGCCAGCCTTTTAAGGAAGCATAATATTGATATATCCCTTTTGTAAAATTAATAAAGCCGGTAGCTTAGCACAAGGAAATAAAATCCTCAACGTGGTTCCTGATTCCCCGCCAAAAAAGGTATCGGCTGCGTCGCCTTTAGGGCGGGTCACGATTTCCTTCATTGCCTTGTAATTGCTGCTATAAAGGCGTAATGTAAATCCCGGAAGTGATAAAGGAAAGGATATTTTCCCCGCTCCCCCGAAAAAGGAGGAATCAAATTGAGCCAGAGACTTGTCTTAAAATCAATGGAAGGCATTGAGATTGAAGCTGAGCTGGCCGGCCCTTTCAAGGCAGACAGCAACGAGATAGAATTCGACCTCCTGAACAGTGGAGAAAGACGCAAGCTGCCGCTTACCGATATCTGTCACATTCTTTTTGAGGGCCGGGCTGAAATCGCCGATACCGGGGAACCCGACGATCAGATAGAAGAGGTACGTACCTGCCTGGGCGATGAGTTTATTGTCAAGACAAACAGGAAACAGGAGTTCAAGACAGGGTTCTACGGGATCCCCATTAAAAGAGACTTTCAATATAAGGCAATATTTTTCACCGCCAACGGCACCGGCTCACGCCTTCAAAAACACCTCCTCGGCCAGATCCTGAAAGAGAAAGGGTTTGTTTCGGCTCAGGATATAGATCACATAATAGAGGAACAGCAGAGCCTCAGAGACCGCCGGGTGGGTGAAATCATAGCTGAGTACAGCAATCTGGACCAGGGAACCCTTGATCGGGTAATCAGGGATGCCATGAAGAAAGGCAACGGACTCAAGAGGATGAGAGTCGGTGACATACTGGTATCATCAGGTCTGGTGACAAGGGAGCAGGTTGAAAGGGCACTTGCCAGCCAGGAGGATGGAAGGAGGAAAAAGATCGGCACCCTTCTGATTGAAAAGGGTTACATCACCGAAGATCAGTTGCTGGTCGCACTGGCGACAAAGTTCAGGATGCGATTTGTAGACCTTGAAAAGATAAGGCCTGCCGGCCAGGCGATTGACTCCCTTTCAGAAGGAATTGTAAGGCAGCTGAATGTCCTTCCCATAGAAAAAAACGGCAACAACCTTGTAGTGGCCACCTCGGAGCCGACAGACCACACCCTGGCTGAAAGCCTGCGCTTCAATACAGGATGCAACATAGAGCTGGTGGTTGCCACCTCCAAGCAGATCTCGGAATGTCTGGACGGATATTACGGAAAAGCTGAGAACAGGGTAAATCTGCTGATAGATGAAATGAACGGGGATGAAGTAATCCAGGAGGAGGAAAAAGAAGACACCGCTGTAAATGAAACCGACTCACACATAATCAGGCTGGTGAACAGCATCCTTATCCATGCCTATAACGATGGTGCCTCCGACATACATTTTGAACCGAAACCTGGGAAAAAACCGGTTCAGGTAAGGTATAGAAAAGACGGTGTCTGCCGTGTGATGCACCAGTTTGCGGGGACATTCAAGCATGCGATAATTTCAAGGCTCAAGATCATGTCAAACCTTGATATAGCAGAAAAGAGAAGACCTCAGAGCGGCAAGATATTATTGAGAATCGAAGGCAAAAAGGTCGAGTACAGGGTTGAAATAACCCCGACCGTTGGTGGGCTCGAAGATGCCGTTTTAAGAGTACTTTCTTCCGCAATACCGCTTTCCCTTGAAGAAATGGGTTTCACGCCGCTCAACCTCAAAAATTTCAAGGAGATAATCTCAAAACCATACGGCATGGTGCTCTGTGTCGGCCCCACCGGTTCAGGCAAGACAACGAGTCTTCATTCAGCCCTCTCGCACCTCAACACCCCGGACCGCAAGATCTGGACCGCTGAAGATCCTGTTGAGATAACCCAGGACGGCCTCAGGCAGGTTCAGGTAAATTCAAAGATCGGTTATACATTCAAGGATGCCCTCAGGTCCTTCTTAAGGGCGGATCCCGACATCGTCATGATAGGAGAAATGAGAGATTCGGAAACCGCCAAGACGGCCATCGAGGCCTCTCTTACGGGGCACCTCGTTTTCAGCACCCTTCATACCAACAGCGCACCTGAAACCGTCGTGCGACTCATGGAAATGGGGATGGACCCCCTCAGTTTCGCCGACGCATTTCTGGGGATACTCGCGCAGAGACTTGCAAGGAGACTGTGTGGAAAATGCAGCAGGCCCTACCATCCTGAAAAGGAAGAGTATGAAGAGCTTGTCAGGGCCTATAACCCGGATTATTTCTCAAGGCATGGTATGCCGGAGTACTCGGAAAGTCTCACCCTGATGAAAAAGACAGGCTGCAAGGGCTGTGACGGCAGCGGATACAAGGGAAGGCTCGCCTTACACGAACTGCTGATCGGGGAGGAATCCATAAAGGTCGCCGTCAAGCGAAGTACCCCCCTTGAGGAGCTACAGGTCCTGGCAATCGATGACGGAATGAGGACGCTCAAGATGGACGGTATCCAGAAGATCTTTGACGGACTGACTGACCTGGAACAGGTATTAAAGGTCTGCAACTGACCTCAGGGGGATGCGGCCGGTGAATTGGAATTGAGACGGTCTTTCTTTATTCCTCCTGATCCGGCTCAAGTCTTTTCGCCTCAGGCAGATCCTTTTTATATACAACGGTCCTGTAGGGGAACGGTATTTCGATTCCCTCCCTGTCAAAGCGTTTTTTGACATTTTCAAGTATCCAGAATCTGGTGCTCCAGGAGCTGTCTATGTCGGGCACCCAGAGATACACACGGAAACCGATCGAAAAATCACCGTGTGATATGACCCTCATCCAGGGTTCATCCGCGCTCTCATCCCTGAACGGGCATTTCCCGGCCTCCTCCAGAACGAGCTTTCGGACAAGGTCGATATCCGTGTCATAGCTTACGCCCATTTCCACCCTGCAGAGGATCTTCTTGTCTATTATGCTGTAGTTTATAATGGACATGCTGTCCAGTTTTTCATTCGGGATAATCAGCCTCTTGTTTTCCCATGTCCGCACTATGGTATGCCTCAGGGTGATATCCTCGATAGTGCCGTATTCCCCCTCAAGGCTGATCTTGTCCCCTATCCTGAAGGGCCTGTAGATTGCAAGCGAAAGGCCTGATATGAGATTTGCAAGAGTCGATTTGGCTGCAAAACCCACTACGATCGCAGTAATCCCGGCACCAGCCATCATGGTTCCGAGAAGTGCCCTCAAACTGGGTACGAGACTTCCATAAACGACTGCTGCGACAAGATAAATGGCGAGGTTCTTGAATCTCAGGATATAGCGGATAACTGTCTTGTCCACGCGGCGCTCCAGCTTACCCATTACCCATGAAGAACGCCTTATTATTCTGGTTGTAACGCCTGCCGCAATGGATGCCAAAATCAATACGAACAGGGCGAGGACAAAGGCACCGTAAAAGGTGCCAGGATCCAGAAGCTTTCCGAAATCAAAAACAGACTCACCCATTAACGCCTCCCAGGGGAAAAAAGCAAAGTGGCATACAAATGTTTAGAAAATTATTTTACCCTATTTGAGGTTTACATATCAAGACAAGAGTGGAGAGAAGATCTTCGGATACAGAGGATAACGAACCGGTTGACGGAACGCGTAATCAATCATGTCCCTCCTTTTCTTCCTTAATGGTAACCCCTGCCCTCTCCGCATCCTTTTTTGCAATCTCCACCTTTGCCTGGGCCTTGGCCGTCTTCCGTGCCGCCTCGGTTTCAAGCCTTCTCGCATGCCTTGCTGCCGCCTCCAGTTTACTGATCTCCTCCGGAGCCCTTTTCTCCACGTAGGTGGCATCTATAAGCATGTTGAAGGCCTTTTCAGCCTCCTGTTCCGCATCCAGTGCCTCCTTATCCGCATCTTTCGCCTTTTTAAGGGCATCTTCAAGCGCGTCCGAGGCAGAGGCCATCTCGCCCGCCCGCCCCTCTTCAGGTTCCGCATCCAGGTCTATATCCTCTGCTGCAAGAACGATAGAGGTAACAGGCAGAGACGACAATAACTCCCTGGGGGGTGAGCCGAAGGGATCGAGTATCTCCCATGCCTTCAAACGAAAAGGGATAAACACCAGTGAGGCATCTGATGAAAGAGACTGCACCGATTCCCTGTCCGCGCCGGCAACCAGTTCCACTTCACCTGAAATACGGGCCTCATCGAGTATGTTCCGCATCTCCTCAAGGTTTTCATCGCCTGAATGCTCATAACATGCAGCCAGCACCCTCAGCTTTGATCCGCTCCAGTCATGGTGTCTCATTACCAGATATGCAAACAGGAGCATGAGGCGTGAGGAGGCATCGTTCCACCACCACAGATCTATTCGTCTCGACTCGGGCGGGACCTGCTCCAGCCTCTTCCAGTCCTCGCCGGTAGATGAAAGAATAACCAGGTTGCATCCGAGGCGGAAGGCGGCCCTCAGATTACGGCCATACCTTAAATCCCTCAGCCCCTTTACACCTTCGGAAGAAACTTCCCGCCAGTTTACCAGCGCCGTATTTGCCCTTACGGGTCCGATGCCGAAACTCTGGATAAGGGACTCGATTCCAGATTCAACACTTTTTGAAAATATGGCAAGGGGGAATGCCTCAAGATCGTTTTCAACGATATCCTTCGAGATTTCCCTTTCAGCCTCCTCCCTTATTTTGAGCATCTTTACGCCTTCACCTTCCAGTACTTCAACGGCTGTTACCAGCCCGCTGCCCCCATGGAGCCAGGAGGCAAATTTCAAAAGTTGAATCCGTCTTTCCCGATCCCTTGAAAAGGCAAGTATCTGGGGTCGCCAGTCTCTCGGGTGCTCCGGCTCTCCTGCCGCCTCCAGAAGGTGCGACCTTACCTGCTGGAGGTTATACGACCTTCTGCTGTCCGCCCATCTGGCCGGACCCGCCGTCCTTTTGAGATATTGGAATATAGCGAAAAGCAGGGACAGGGCTATGGCTCCGGCCCTGAAATCAATGGCCATCATGGTTCCCAGGCAGGCCAGGAATCCCAGAAGGCTGAGGTTCGGATGGAACCATTTGAATCTAGGTCTGAAAGCGGTGCTTAAAGAGCGGGCCTCGTAAAATGTCGCGTAATTGAGAAGTCCGTAGGAAATAAGAAAAAACATTGAGACAATGGGCGCGATCACGTTCAGGTTGCCCAGTGCGATCGTCGTAAAGGCGATTCCCGATGTAAGCAGCACCCCTCTTCTGGGATTCGACATGGGACCTTCTCCCTTGGCAAAAAGCAGCAAAAAGGGGAATATTCGGTCGCCTGCCAGGGACTGAAGTATCCTGGGTGCCCCCAGAAAGGATGCCATTGCAGAGGACAGGGTCGCTGCGATCACGCCTGAATCTATGAGAAAATTGACGCGCGCCACCCTTTTCATTGCGTTGTAATCGCTGCTCAGCGCCTCATTGGACAGGGTGCCGGCAAAAAGCAGGGCAACTGCGAAGTAAACCGCGATTGAAACGCCTACCGCCGTAAACGTACCCAGGGGCAGGCTCTTTCCCGGATCTTCAAGATCCCCTGACATGCTCACCCCCTGAGTAAATCCGGTTACCGCCGGGAAAAATATGGCAAAGATGACCCAAAAGGGAGGACCAGAGACAGGAGAAGCCCAGTTTACACCGATAAGGGACCCGTCCCACCTGATAAAGGCGCCTGAAAAAAAAGAAACCAGCGCCAGAAAAAGCAGGCACATGACCAGATACTGAAAGCGGGTCGCCCAATCCGCGCCCATCCAGGCAAGAATGAAAAGAAGAGAAACGGCAATTGCGGCGATGAACTGAGCGAAAAAAGGATCTGACCTGTTAAGGATAGCCCCAACTGCCTCTCCGAATCCTATGCAGTAGAAGGCAACTGAAACCGATTGGGCGAGAAAAAGGACAATGCCTATGGCCCCTCCGAACTGGACACCCAGGGTTCTTGATATGAGATAATAATCCCCTCCCCCTTTTACCCTAAGGTTGGTTGCAATTGCTGACAGGGATATGCTTGTGAGAATAGATATGGCATTTGCAAGACCTATTATTATAAGTGCCCTGCCCAGGCCTGCGCTGCCTACCACATAACCCAGACGCAAAAAAAGTATAATCCCAAGAATCGTGAGGATGCTTGGAGTAAACACCCCTGCAAAGGTTCCCAGGTTTGCGCCTTCCGCTTTTTCGATGGGGCCTTTTGTATTGTCCATTTTCATATCCGTCTTTTCGTCTAAATCTCCCGGGAGCTGGTATCAAAATGGAAGAGAAAGTCAACCTCACTTGTAATAATTACCTCAAAAGCACGGAATGATCTATATCATTTTGCTGACGCAATCAGCAAATAAGCCTTGGAGATCAATATCAGGATAAAATCATGGATAATCCGGCAACTGCCGTTTAATATTGATTCATCTATTTGACGCAATAAGCATGTGGAAAAATCGTCGCCAATCCGGTATCTCGAGCTGAAATACGGCACTACAGAGACGAGAGGAGGCCGACAATAGCGGCGAAAAGGCTAAAGTCAGAAAAGGGGATTCGGAGCATCTTTACTGTTTGACTACCCGACCGGCCTTGTTGAGTTGCCGAAAACGGCCCATCGCACCTCGGCAGGTTCCCGATAGCGCCGGCCCGTCAAGAATCCATATGATTTCACAATTCTGTTGACATCGACATGGCTATTTGTCAGCCTTTAAGATATCATATCGATAGCCATCCTCTAAACGGAATTACCGGATGACCGATGAAGTTCAAACCCCGCTCAAGCCCGTTACACCGATCTTCCATACGAACAATCGATAATATGGGGCAGATACAGGCAGGACTATCTTCAGAGCGATCGGGTATTTTTGATATAAGTACAAAAAAGATGCGTTTCCGCCCGTAAAATCAGGCTGTTTATCTAAAAATACAGGAGGAAGAAAATGTTCAACAAAAAGGATATCCGTCCCGAACTGGAATCAATGGGATTGAGGAATATCGCGGGCATCTACTGGAATGCCTCCACCCCTCATCTCTATGAAGAAATCATAAAGAGGCGGGAGGGGAATGTCGCCCATCTCGGACCGGTTGTCGTACGCACGGGCCATCACATGGGCCGCTCGCCTCATGACAAGTTCATAGTGGAAGAACCATCCAGCCTCGAAAAGGTATGGTGGGGAACGGAGAACAAGGGGATCGAGGAATCAAGGTTCGAAAACCTCTACTATCGGCTGCTCGCCTACGTACAAAACAAAAACCTTTTCATACAGGACTGCTACGCCGGTGCCCACCCCGACTACAGGATCCCTATCAGGGTCATAACGGAACAGGCATGGCAGAGCCTCTTTGCCCGCAATATGTTCATACAGATGCGCGACCCTGAAGAGATCGACACTCATGAGCCTAAGTTCACCATAATCGCCGTTCCAAGATTCAATTCACTCCCGGAGGTGGACGGAACAAGTTCCGACGCCTTTATCATGATTCACCTGAAAAAAAGGATCGTTTTGATAGGAGGGACAAGCTACGCAGGTGAGATAAAAAAATCCGTATTTACCATGCTCAACTATTTTTATCCCCAGGAATCGGTCCTATCCATGCACTGCTCGGCCAATGTGGGAAAAAACGGGGACGCCGCCATCTTTTTCGGGCTCTCGGGGACGGGAAAGACGACCCTTTCGGCCGACCCGGATCGGACGTTGATAGGTGACGACGAACATGGCTGGAGCGACAAGGGGCTCTTTAATTTCGAAGGAGGCTGCTATGCCAAGGTGATAAGGCTTTCCAGGGAGGCAGAGCCGGAGATATATGAAACGACAAGGCGTTTCGGCACCATCCTTGAAAACGTCACCCTGGATTCCAACTCCCGCAGGCTCAACCTGGATGACGCCTCTTTGACCGAAAATACCAGGGCGGCCTACCCGATTCCTCATATTCCCAGCGCAACCAGAGAAGGTGTATGCGGGCATCCTTCGAATGTGATAATGCTCACCTGCGACGCGTTCGGGGTAATGCCGCCGGTGGCCAAACTGAGCTACGAACAGGCGGTATACCATTTTCTGAGCGGATACACCGCCAAGGTCGCCGGAACCGAAGTGGGCGTCAACGAACCTCAGGCGACCTTCAGCGCCTGCTTTGGCGCGCCCTTTATGGCACTCAAGCCCGCGGTCTATGCCGGTCTGTTTCTTAAGAAGATCAGGGAGCACAAGGTCGGCTGCTGGCTCTTGAACACCGGCTGGTCCGGCAGGCCGGCAGGAGAGGCGGACCGTATAAAGATCGCCTATTCACGTGCAATGGTAAGGGCCATAATCGACGGGAGTCTTGCAAAACAGGAATTTAAAGAAGACCCGCTCTTCGGCTTTCTTGTGCCCAGGGCATGCGAAGGGGTCCCGTCCGAGATTCTTGACCCAAGAAAAAACAGTGCGGATTTGGAAAGATATGAAGAGAGGGCGAAAAAACTGGCCGCCGACTTCAAGACAAACTTCAGGATCTTTGAAAAGGATGTGGACGGTGATGTAAAAAAAGTGATGATCTGATAAAAATGACCCGCAAGATGGCCCAGAGAGGCCTTTGATTTTACCTGCAGGCATAAAACAGCCCTGTAGAGTAAAAATTTGCATCGAGCCGGTCCGAGTATTAACGCAATAGAATAGAATCGCAGGGGTGCCCATCGGAAAGTCATCGTTTCCGATGGACACATGATTCTATCTCATAAATTCTATCCCCGCCTTAATGGCCGTAGTTTCTCTTTTCAAAATTATCATGCCACGATTTCCCGGTATATAAAATGGGCTGAACAAGGCAGCGCAACCCTTCATCTTCATTCATGTCCACGAGCATGTGGAAAGGCGGACAATACCTTGATGGTGAAAACCAGGGTAATTCTTTACTGTTTGCCCGAATAAGGGAAGTGTGGCATTATAGAGGCAGGTATTCTCATCCGCTATCGCAGGTATCATAATTTAAGGGAGGTAAAAAGATGAACTATGATACGGCACTTAGACCCTATACCTCAAAGCGAATAGAGGAGATAGAATCGGCCGATATCCTGATTGGAATCCCCTGTTTCAACAATGAAAAAACGGTTTCCCATGTTATACAGATGGTAACTCACGGGCTTCACAAACATTACAGGGACATGAGGTCCGTCATATTTGTAGCCGACGGCGGCAGCACGGACGATACAAGGGATGTTGCCAGGGAATTCGAGATCAAGCCATGGCAGGAAAAGATAGTTTCCATCTACAGGGGACAGGGAGGGAAGGGAACCGCCTTGAGGTCACTTTTCGAGGCGGCGGCGCGCCTTAAGGTCAAGGTATGCGCAATGGTTGATTCCGATCTGAGAAGTATCACTCCCGATTGGGTAAAATACCTCCTTGATCCGGTAACAAAAAATGGATACCAGTTCGTGGCGCCCGTGTATGTCCGTCATAAATATGACGGCACCATTACCAACAATATAGTCTACAACCTGACCAGGGCGCTGTATGGTTTGCGGGTGCGCCAGCCTATCGGAGGAGATTTTGCCATTTCAAGGGATGTGGCAAAATTTTACACGGAACAGGATGTATGGGGATCGGATGTGGCCCGTTTCGGTATAGACATCTGGATGACCGTAAACGCAATAACCCGGAATTTCAAGATATGCCAGTCCAATCTGGGAGTAAAGATTCATGATGTAAAGGATCCGGGCCAGCATCTGGGCCCCATGTTTCGCCAGGTTCTCTGGACCTTTTTTTATCTGATGGAAAGGCATGAAACTTTCTGGAAAGGGGTAAAGGGAAGCAGGCCCCTTGAAATGTTCGGCTTTGAAGGGACTATCGAGCCTGAGCCGGTAAACGTCGATCTGAAAGGGCTTGTAGATCTCTTCAAGACGGGCTTTCAGCAGTTCTCACCCCTTTGGAGGGATATATTCCCCGGGTCCTGCTTCAATGAGATCAGCAGATGCATAAAAATGGATGAAAGGACCTTCCACATGCCCACGGAGACATGGATTCAGATACTCTATGAGCTGGCTGCAACTTTTCATGCCTGGCAGGCAAACAGGACCAAGCTTCTGGATCTGGTGACCCCCCTTTACTATGCAAGGGTGGCATCATTTGTGAGGCAGAGCCTCGATATGTCCTCGCTGGAGGCGGAGTCCCTCGTTGAGGAACAGGCAGCCAAATTCGAAGAAAACAAGGATTACATAGTAAAAGTATGGGACAGAAAAAAAGAAGAGTTGTCCCGTTAAACGCCCTTTAGGAGCGAAAGCACATAATATCCATATGGAAAAATTTATCTGCATACATGGCCATTTCTACCAGCCCCCCCGTGAAAACGCCTGGCTTGAGGCAATAGGATTCCAGGAATCGGCCGCGCCCTATCATGACTGGAACGAAAGGGTGAACGCCGAGTCTTATGCCCCGAACGCCCTGTCAAGGATACTGGATGAAAAGGGCCGCATCATCCAAATGGTGAACAATTATTCGCAGATAAGCTTCAATTTCGGCCCGACTCTTCTCGCATGGATGGAGAAAAAATCGCCCGAGATATATGAACAGATCCTAAAAGCCGACAGAGAAAGTCTGGAGAGGTTTTCCGGACACGGTTCTGCAATTGCCCAGGTCTACAACCATCTCATAATGCCGCTTGCAAATAACAGGGATAAAAGGACTCAGGTAATATGGGGTCTGGAAGACTTCCGTCATCGTTTCAAGAGAATGCCGGAAGGCATGTGGCTTTCCGAGACCGCCGTGGACATGGAAACACTAAATATTCTTTCCGAGCAGGGCATCCTTTTTACCATACTGTCCCCTCACCAGGCAAAAAGGTTCCGTCCCATAGGCGGAAGTGATTGGATTGATGCGGCAGGTGGCAGGATTGATTCCACAATGCCCTACAGGGTAAATCTCCCGTCAGGCCGTTTTATTACGGTCTTTTTCTACAACGGTCTCATCTCGAGGGCAGTTGCCTTCGAGGGGCTGCTGAAGAGCGGAGATACCTTTGCAGGGCGTCTCATGGAAGGTTTCAGCGATGTTCCGGAAAGAGATCAGCTGGTCCATATAGCAACAGACGGCGAAAGCTACGGACACCATCATAGATTCGGAGAAATGGCTCTTTCCTACGCCCTCAGCCATATCCGGTCAAACGGACTTGCAAGAATCACCGTCTACGGCGAATATCTTGAATTCCACCCCCCGACCCACGAGGTTGACATAATCGAGAACACTTCATGGAGCTGCTCCCATGGCATTGAGAGGTGGCGAAGCGATTGCGGCTGCAGCACGGGCACTCACCCAGGCTGGAATCAGGCCTGGCGAGACCCCCTGCGAGGCGCCCTGGACAGGTTGAGAGACTCGGTTTCCCTCCTCTACGAAGAAAAGGCCGGAACACTCCTGACGGACCCCTGGGCTGCCCGGGACGGATATATAGGGGTTATCCTTGAGAGGACGGGTGAAAAGACAGACTCATTCCTTTCCCAAAATTCCAAAAGAGCCCTCAACGAGGAGGAGCGGCTGTTTGTGCTTAAGGTACTTGAACTCCAGCGTTTTTCCATGTTCATGTATACCAGTTGCGGATGGTTTTTTGACGATATCGCGGGTATAGAAACGATCCAGATACTTCAATATGCAGGCAGGGTTATAGAAATCACAAGGGATACAACCGGGGTTGATCTTGAAAAGGACTTCATGAAGGCCATCACCCCGGCCCTGAGCAATCTTAAAGGAATGGGGAACGGCAGGTCGGTCTATGAAAATGCCCTCGGAAATGCCAACTATAACCTCCAACGGATCTGCGCCCATTATGCCACAGGGACACTTTTTAATGGTTTTACGGAAAGGGCCCGAATCTACTGCTTCGACGTTACAGGGAGCAACCTGTTCACATCTGATGCGGGAGAGGAAAGGCTTGTGTCGGGAAAGGCGAGGCTCTCGATGGGAAGCGCCCGGGTAAGGTCTTCCCTGACCGGTGAAAATGGTGAATTCTTCTTTGCCGTCCTCCACCTTGGAGATCATAATCTCTCATGCGGGGTAAAAGAGAAAATAAAGGCCGGTCACGATGAGACATTTCGAATTGAACTTGAGAACGCCTTTTACTCCGGCGATATCCCTTCCACGCTTCGATCTATCGACCGGTATTTTGAAGGAGGCCTTTATTCACTCAAAGACCTTTTTCAGGATGACCGGATGGAGATATTGAACCGGATTCTCTCATCCACCCTGGAAGATACCGAGGCCGTTTATAGAAGGCTTTATAAAAACTATTCGCCGCTTATTCATTTTCTCAGAGATGCGGGTCTCAAATCCCCCAGGGCACTTTCCACTACAGCTGAATTCGTACTGAACGCCGACCTTCTTGATGCCTTTGGAGAAAGGCCCTTTGACGGAAGGCGAACAACGGCCCTCCTCGAACAGGCAAAAAGAGGAGGAATTGAGCTAAACAGCGATCTTCTGGAATTTTCCATGAGAAAATGCCTTGAGGCGATCTCCCTTGATATCTCATTGAATCCTGAAGACATTCAAGGTCTTGAAAAATTAAATGAGGCCCTCGATCTACTGCCTGAGCTGCCATTTTCCATAAACCTCTGGACGGTTCAGAACAGAATCTACCGGCTTTTGGAAACAACCTACGGTGAAAAAAGGAATAAAGAGGAAAATGGGAGTTCGGAGGTCTCCCGCTGGACAACCCTTTTCAGAGAAATAGGCGAAAAACTTTCAATCTTCATACAATAGTAATTGTCCTGATAAACCGATTATTCCGGAGGGTCATCATGTTGGGAATAAAGAAAAGTTCGCATAAGGCGGGGCTTCCCCCGGGGACACTCATTCATATAGGTGAAAGGAAGACGGAAAGAGCAACAATAAGCCGTATTATATACAGCGAGAAAGATTATGAAGAAAAAATCGATATCTCTATCGAAGAGGCGGTTGACAATACCGACCCGAACAGCATTACCTGGATAAATGTTGAGGGCATACATGACACCGATATAATTTCAAGGCTGGGAGCGCACTTTAAACTGCATCCCCTTCTGCTTGAGGACATAGTCAACACGTCGCAGCGCCCGAAGCTTGAAGACTTCGATGAGGAATACATCTTTTTTGTTTCAAAGATGCTGACCTATGAAGAGGATCAGGGAAGAATAAGTATCGAACAGCTGAGCATGGTAATTGGAAAGGATTTTGTCCTCTCCTTTCAGGAGGCACCCGGGGATGTATTCGACCAGCTGAGGGAAAGGATCAGAAGCTCAAAGGGCAAAATCAGGAAGATGGGCACGGACTACCTGGCCTACGCCATGATCGATGCCATAGTGGACAACTATTTCATTATTCTTGAAAAAAACGGTGAAAGGCTGGAAGACCTTCAGGAGGAAGTGCTCGGTGCGCCCACGCCTGAGATACTGAATTCCATACAGCAGATGAAAAGGGACATGATCCGGTTCAGAAGATCCGTATGGCCTCTCAGAGAGGCCATAAGCGCAATGGAAAGGGGCGAAAACGCCCTTATCACAAAGGGGGTGGAATTCTACCTGAGAGACCTCTACGATCATACCATACAGGTCTTGGAGACGGTGGAAACCTTCCGGGATATGATCTCGGGGATACTGGACCTCTATCTCTCAAGCATAAGCAACCGTATGAACCAGGTGATGAAGGTCCTTACCATAATCGCCACCATATTCATACCCCTGACATTTATCGCCGGAATATACGGCATGAATTTTGAGGCCATGCCTGAACTCAAATGGAGATATGGTTATCTTGCAGTATGGGTGGTGATGATTTTTATCGGAATAGTCATGTTGATAGGTTTCAAAAAGAGAAAATGGCTTTAACGTAATACGACAACATTTTCAGGAGCTTTGAAGGAATGAAAAAGACGCTTGCCATGATAATGGCGGGGGGCAAGGGGGAACGCCTCATGCCTCTTACAAAAGACAGATCCAAGCCTGCAATACCATTTGGGGGGATCTATCTGCTTATAGATCTTGCCCTTTCAAACTGCATCAACTCGGAAATCTATAAAATCATTGTGCTGCCCCAGTACAAGTCGCAGACCCTCATGCAGCACCTTGAGGCCGGGTGGCATATATTCAGCCCTGATCTCGGGCACTTCCTTAAGATAGCCCCTCCCCAGATGATGGCCGGTGAAAAATGGTATCAGGGAACAGCTGATTCCATTCGTCAGAACAATTACATGATTGAACAGATTGCCCCTGAAAACGTGCTTGTCCTTTCAGGTGACCATGTCTACAAAATGGATTTTTCCCTCTTCAAGGACTATCATGAGGCGAACAAGGCGGATGTGACAATCGCCGTAATTGAGATGCCCAGGGAAACAGCATCTCAGTATGGGATAGTTGAGGTGGACGAAAAATATCAGATCAAAGGCTTTCAGGAAAAACCTGAAAGGCCCAGCACCATACCTGGCGACGCCGGACAGATACTTGTCTCCATGGGCATCTACCTCTTTAAGACGGAAGTCCTGATGGACCTCCTTGAAAAAGACGATCGGGCCGATTTCGGCAAACATATCCTTCCTCATATCCTCAAGACTCATCGTGTCATGGCCTATCCATATAAAAGAGAAAACAAGATCAAGGAGATACTCCTTGAAATATCAGAGGATGGGGAGCTGAGGGAAAGAATAGGCATTACAAAGGACTCGTCTTACTGGCGGGATGTAGGCACGCTCGACTCCTACTGGAACGCCAATATGGATCTGACAGGTGTGGACCCGTTCTTCAACATGTACGGCAGATTCTGGCCTGTACGCACCTTTCAAAAGCAGTACCCGCCTGTCAAGACGGTCTTTGCCCAGCAGGATAAACCCGGCCAAAGGGCCGGCATGGCGCTTGACTCACTCGTAGCTCACGGATCCATAATAAGCGGTGCCGTCCTGCGCAACAGTGTCCTCTCATACAACGTTTTTGTCAAAAGCTGGGCAAGAGTGGAAGAATCCGTGATATTGGAGGATGTGATTATAGCCCGAAACGCCCGCATAAAGAAGGCAATCATTGCTCAAGGCGTTCACATCCCTCCTGATACGGAAATCGGCTTCAGCCCGGCAAAGGACAAAAAGAGATTTACCGTCACTCCAAGGGGCATCACTGTTGTAACAAAGGACGATTTTCCCTCATAACTGGATACCAACCATAAAATAACAGGAATTTACCATGAAAGCAAAAGTCAGATACAGGGTGGTGCCTAATCTTCCTCCCGAACTCGAGCCGCTCAGGATACTTGCCTATAACGTCAGTTTCAGCTGGAAAAACGAAATAAGGGATCTTTTCAGGAGAATCGATCCACGGCTCTGGAATGAATCACGAAGAAACCCCGTTCAGATGCTCGGGATGATGAAGCAGGAGCGGCTTGACGAACTTGCATCGGACCAGGGATTTTTATCACAGTTGAACTGGGTCAAAGAAGACTTTGACCGTTATATTTCCCAGCCCCGTATAGAACATGGCGCATATTCGGATGAGGCACCTCTTAAAGTCGCCTATTTTTCGGCCGAGTTCGGGCTTACCGAATGCCTTCACATATACTCGGGTGGTCTCGGCGTCCTTTCGGGTGATCATTTAAAGTCATCCAGTGACCTTAACATACCTCTCGTAGCCGTTGGGTTGTTATACCAGGAAGGCTATTTCAGCCAGTATTTGAGTTCAGATGGATGGCAGATGGAAACCTATCCCGTGAATGACTTTGACAGCCTTCCGCTAAAACTTCTGAGAGATAAAGAGGGAAAGGCCCTTTCGATTTCCGTCGATTTCAAAGGAACCGCCGTACATGCCATTATCTGGCGAATCGACGTAGGCAGGGTACCCCTCTACATGCTCGATACCAATATAGAATCCAATCCGCCCGAATTCAGAGGCACCACAGGCCAACTCTACGGCGGAGACAGAGAGATGAGGCTGAGGCAGGAGATCGTTCTCGGAATAGGAGGAGTCAGGGCACTCAAGGCCCTTGGCATCGAACCGACCGTTATCCACATGAACGAGGGACATTCCGCCTTTTCCGCGCTTGAAAGGATAAGCATGCTGAGAAAAGAAAAAGGGCTTTCCTTTGACGAGGCCAGAGAAGTCGTCATGGCCAGCACCGCGTTTACCACCCACACACCGGTACCTGCCGGAAACGATGTCTTCGACCCCGATCTCGTAAGAAGCTATTTTGAAAATTATTCAAAGGAACTTGGTATAAATTTCAAGGTATTTCTCGGCTACGGCAGGCTGAACCCCAGGGACGAGTCGGAGCCTTTCGGCATGACCACCCTTGCGCTCAGGCTTTCATCGCATACAAACGCCGTGAGCAGACTTCATGGAAAGGTATCACGCAACATGTGGCAGGGGGTCTGGCACCAGCACCCTGTTGAAGACATACCCATTGATCATATAACCAACGGCGTTCATGTGCCCACGTGGATCTCCAATGACATGACCGTTCTCCTTAACCGCTATCTGGGGCTTAACTGGGCGGAAGATCCTGACAATGAAAGGCTGTGGGAACAGGTGGAACAGATTCCGAATACTGAACTATGGCGTACCCATGAAAGGTGCAGGGAGTATCTCGTAGGATTCGCAAGGCGCCGGCTCGCCGAACAGCTCAAACGGCGCGGGGCATCGACCGGGGAAATTCAGTCTGCAACCGAAGTCCTTAACCCGGACGCACTGACCATAGGGTTTGCACGCAGATTCGCCACCTACAAAAGGGCTACTCTGCTTCTCAGCAACCCGGACCGGCTTGACAGGATACTCAACAATCCCGACAGACCTGTTCAGATTATATTCGCGGGAAAGGCCCACCCGCAGGATAATGAAGGCAAGGTATTCATAAAACAGATAATTCATCTTGCCCGGGAGGAACGCTTTCGTAAAAATATCGTCTTTATAGAAGACTACAACTTGGATATCGGGAAACGGCTCGTATCGGGCAGCGATATCTGGCTCAACACACCCAGGAGGCCTCTGGAGGCCTGTGGAACAAGCGGCATGAAGGCCCTTGCCAACGGATCTTTGAACTTAAGTGTACTTGACGGATGGTGGGATGAGGCCTTTGCCAGTGAATACGGCTGGGCCCTGGGGCACGGAGAGGTCTATCAGAATCAAAAAATTCAGGATGAGATCGAAAGCAGGGACCTTTACACCCTGCTCGAAAACGAGGTAGTCCCGCTTTTCTATCAAAGAGGAAGCGACAGGATTCCGAGACTATGGATCGATAAAATGAAGGCCGGTCTTCGTGGTCTCGTTCCGATCTTTAATTCCCATCGTATGGTTCAGGAATATACCTCGCGATTTTACGGCCCATGCTCTAAACGTTACGAAAACCTCTGCGGAAAAGACTTCGAGGGCGCGAAACGCCTCGCTAAGTGGCGAAGCAGACTGATGACTTCCTGGAACGAACTGTCGGTCGATAAAATCAGTGTAATCGAGGGTCGTGAACTAAAAGTCGGGCAGAAAATAGCCATAGAATCACGCATAAGACTGGGGAGCCTTACTCCTGATGATGTAACCGTTGAGGCATATTTCGGGAGGCTGGATGAAAATCATGAATTCGCCGAAAGGGAAACCTCACCTCTCTGGTTCGTGTCCGTAGAAAACGGCGTTTCCATATTCAGCGGACTTGTCCCCTGCGATAAAACAGGTCGATTCGGCTATACCGTCAGGGTTACCCCCAGCAGAGAATGGCTGGAGGGCCGCTTTGGTATGGGGCTGGTTGTCTGGGCATAAGGGGCTTTAAATGAAAACTGTTCCAACATTAAACAAGGAAGAAATCTCCCGGCTGGTCTCAGGAGAACTCGACCCCTTTAAATTCCTGGGTGCACATCATCTGGAAAAGTCCAATTCCCTTGTTGCTGTAAGGGCATTTATTCCCGGGGCAAGGAGCGTCAACATACTCGATCTTACCCCTGTGGATGAACTGCCGGCATCTCTTATAGACAAGGCAGGCCTTTTTGAGGCCCTTATACCGGATCACACGGAACTGCGGCCATACCGTCTCAAGGTCGACTTCGGGGCAGGCGGATTTTCCACCTTTTACGACTGTTACTCCTTCCTCCCGGTCATACCTGAACAGGACCTTTATCTGTTCGGCCAAGGTAACTGCTTAAGGATTTACGACCGTTTGGGTGCCCATCCCATAATGCATCAGGGCGTCAAAGGAGTGCTTTTTTCCCTCTGGGCGCCTTCGGCAAAAAGGGTGAGCCTGATAGGTGACTTTAACCAGTGGGACGGTCGCAGGCACCGGATGAGAATCAGGGGACAATCCGGAATATGGGAATTGTTCGTGCCTCATCTCAAGCCCGGCTTGATTTATAAATACGAGATACTGACTCCCGGTAAAGAAATCCTTTTCAAGGCGGATCCCTTTGCCTTCGGATTCGAACAAAGGCCTAAAACGGCATCAGTTGTGGAGGATCTAGAGGGATTCAAATGGACGGACGAGAAATGGATGGAAGGCAGATCAAAAAAAGATCACCTGGCCTCACCGATGTCGGTATATGAGGTTCATCTCGGGTCATGGCGGAGAAAAGAGCAGGAGGGTGACAGGTGGCTCACCTACGGAGAGGATGCTGATGAATTGATCCCATATGTAAAGGATATGGGTTTCAACTATATCGAACTCCTCCCGATAGCCGAACATCCATTTGACGGCTCGTGGGGGTACCAGGTGACCGGATATTATGCCGCCACCTCCCGCTTCGGCGCGCCTGAAGATTTGATGGCATTCATCGACCGATGCCATAACGAAGAAATAGGAGTGATTCTGGACTGGGTGCCTGCACATTTCCCCAGGGACCCTCACGGCCTCGAGTATTTTGACGGGACACACCTGTTTGAGCACTCTGATCCCCGTCAGGGAGCGCACAGGGACTGGGACACCCTCATATTCAATTACGGGAGAAACGAAGTTCGAAACTTTCTGGTGGCAAACGCCCTTTTCTGGCTTGAAAAATATCACATAGATGGATTGAGGGTAGACGCGGTTGCCTCCATGCTCTATCTCGACTACAGCAGGGAGAAGGGAGACTGGGTTCCCAACCGGTACGGGGGCAGGGAAAATCTGGAGGCGATAGAGTTTTTGAAGAATTTGAATACCAGGATTTTCGAGCAATTTCCCGGTGCCATAACAATAGCCGAGGAGTCCACCGCGTGGCCGGCGGTAACCGCTCCGGTGCATCTGGGCGGACTCGGGTTTCTGTTCAAATGGAATATGGGCTGGATGCACGACATGCTCTCATTCATGAGGCAGGACCCTGTCCACCGTCGTTATCAGATGGACAAACTGACATTTTCACTTCTTTATGCCTTCAGCGAAAATTTCATGCTCCCCCTTTCACACGATGAGGTAGTCCACGGCAAGGCCTCACTTCTTTCCAAGATGCCGGGGGACGAATGGCAAAAATTTGCAAACCTCCGTCTTCTTCTGGGCTATATGTACGGCGAGCCCGGGAAGAAAACACTGTTCATGGGAGCCGAGATCGGCCAGTGGTCCGAATGGAACCATGACGCACAGATCGAGTGGGGTCTTCTCCAGTTCGAGCCACACAGGGCAGTCAAAAAGTATGTGGGAGATCTGAACAGGTGCTACATGAGTGAACCGGCCTTGTTTGAAAAGGATTTCGACGCGGGAGGGTTCGAGTGGATTGATTTCAGAGATACCGATTCAACGGTGGTCTCATTTATCAGAAAAGGCGACAGAGAGGATGATTTTCTGGCTTTTGTCTTTAACTTCACCCCTGTCCCAAGAGAAAATTACGTTATCGGGGTGCCCGAGATGGCCTTTTACAGGGAAATCATGAACTCCGACGCTACTTGTTACGGCGGTTCAGGGAGCGGGAACTGGGGAGGAATCATGGCGGATAAGATCCCTTCACACGGCAGGCAATATTCTATTTCCTTGACCCTACCTCCCCTGGGGATGCTGATACTCAAACCTGTTTCCGCGCAAGGATAAAAGGGCGCCTTCCTTTACAGCCTCAAATAAGGCTTTTATAAAGGCTCATGTATCGCTTCGCGGACCTGGCCCATGAAAAGTCCTCACTCATGGCGTTTTCTTGAATCCCCTTCCACGCAGAAGGATCATTGAAAAATTTCAGGGAATCTTTGACCGCCCTTAGAAACGCACCTGCCTCGTAAGGAATGAACTTAAAACCGTTGCCCTTTCCGGTCTTTCGATCAAACTGTTTTACCGTATCCTCAAGTCCGCCTGTCGCCCTTACGACCGGGATTGTACCGTATTTAAGGGCATACATCTGGGTCAGACCGCATGGCTCGTACCTTGAAGGCATAAGGAAGATATCCGCACCCCCCATTATCCGGTGGGCAAGTCCTTCGTCAAATCCGGTTTTGAGAACCAATCTGCCCTTGGATTTTTTTGCCGCCGCTTTAAGGGGCCCTACGATATCAGAACCGCCGGAACCCAGTATCAGCAGACTCAAATCCTGTTTTAGCAGATCATCCAATATCTTTAAAACAAGGTCGATCCCCTTCTGGTTATCCAGGCGGGAAACCATGGCCAAAAGCGGTTTTTCAACAGATTTTCCGTTGATCTTTATTTCGTTCAGAAGCTCTCTTTTACAGACCATTTTGCCGGCAAGGCTTTCAGGCCCATAGTTTGAAGGCAGATACCTGTCGGTTTCAGGATCCCAGTCCATGTAATCGACGCCGTTAAGGATACCATGAAGATCCCCCGCCCTTTTTTGCAGGATCCCCTCCATGCCCTTACCGTATTGGGGCGTCAGTATCTCTTTTGAATAGGTTGGACTTACCGTCGTAACGGCATCGGCAAACAGGATACCGGCCTTTAGAAGGCTTATCTTTCCCCAGTACTCCAGCGCCTCCATTGTAAAAAAACGATCTTTTTCAAGACCCGTTAAACTAAATTTTTCAGCGGGAAAGATCCCCTGGTACCCCAGATTATGAATCGTAAACAGAACCGGAATCCGGGAAATCAAGGGCTTATCTGAAAAGGGGCCTATTCGCAAGGCAGGCACAAGACCTGTCTGCCAGTCGTGGCAGTGAAGGATATCCGGCGCCGGGATTAAGCCATCAATAAGTTGGAGGGCACAATGAGAAAAAAACGTGAATCGTTCCAGGTTATCGAAATAATCCTCTTCCTCGGTTCCGTAAAGGCCTCTCCTGTCGAAGAACTCTTCCCTGTCCAGAAAATAGGCATCTGGACCATCCGTAGTGATATGTTTATAAACGGCAGCCGAAAGAGTGTCGCTTCCAAGAGGAACGTGAACCCGCCCGGGCATGCGAACAAGAGGAAAGCCCTTTTCCTTAACAGTACGGTAGAGGGGAAGAATGATGGACACCTCCACCCCGAGTTTTTTCAAAGCAGCGGGAAGTGCGCCAGAGACATCCGCAAGACCTCCCGATTTCGCGAAGGGAACGGCCTCTGAAGATATAAATACGATCCTTTTGATCCGTTTCATTTCAAATTATTACTTTCAGGCTCTGCCTTTTTCGGCGAGCATTATTAGTCAGTTCCCATCCGGAAATTGTCAACTTCCGGATGCTGCTGATTTTTTCCCTGGTAATCTCAGGGCATTTCATTTACTGCGGCCGAAGTTCCACGAACTTGACCGAGATCATGAACTCCTTTTTTACTCCTTCAGGCCGGACACGGCCGGGCATGAATAAAAGGCTCGAGCCCTGGTAGGTTGATTCCAGACCCTCCTCTGTCTTGGATACGGTCAATACAGGGAAAAACATCAATTTGACGGGCTCGGAAAGGGAAAACAGGGCCTTGAATTCATCATGTTCGTTTACCAGTTCCAGTGATGTGACACCTTCCTCCTGTCCTGATTCTGAAAGCATCCTCTTTTTCCCTTTTTCCGGGAGATAATAGTAGCGTTTTTCATCCCTGTCCGAGTAAAGGTTCAAATTGCATTCGCAGCCGAACCGGCATGATTCGTTTAAGGGGGCCTCAGGAATAATTTCATAGCTTACCCTCAGCTCTCCTTCGGCACCGAGCGCTATTGCCTTTTTGACATGGACACTCGTCCCTGTAACACTGCCCGTGCGTGCAAGCTCAATCTTCAAGGTCTCCTCACTGTGGGATGTCTCTATAAGACCGTAACTCCCGGATGCAAAATCCCCCTGCTCTTCATAAAAATCCCTTTCATAGTCCGCGATGGAAACAGCCTCATCCATAAAATGATCCATGAATGACGCCCTGACATATCTGTCCTCTATTACCAGTTTGTAAAGACCTTCATCCCTCCTGTTCTCTACATCGTGTATAGAGAGGATTTCATTGTGTGGAGAGCCCTTACCACCATCTCCTCCTTCCTGGAATGACTTACCGTGGTAGGCCTCTATGCGCCTGGTGAGGGTATCCTGAAGATTCAAGGCCCTTGGGAGGTATGATAATTCGAAAATCGAGCCCCCCCTGTGTGGACAGATACCCAGGCTCACGTCAGAGGCAAACATCAGGATTTCATCCCTGCCGTCTTTGTCAAGGTCGAGTTTCTTTAATAAGACCTTTTTCCCTTCCGCTTCAAACCATATTTTCTGGGCCTTCAGGAGATTTTCATAGATCGCGCTTCGAAGGTGCCCCAGGTACAGGCCGCCGAACACACCGTGCCAGTAAGCGCAGTTGCACTGAGCGCGCAGGATAAACCTTTTTGCCTCAGGCATCTGACCCGCCCTTTCACTGAGAAAAAGCATTTTTTTGTGCATCCGGTTTGATTCTTCGTATTTTACAAGAAAATTATCCCAGACGCCCCCGCGCACGTAAGGCCGCCACTGCTCCCACTGACCGCTGTTCTTGAGAGATTCAATGATCTCCGCAAGGGACTTGCCCCTGGAAGAAGAAAGCGCCCATTCAGTCATTTCTTCGTAAGAGGCCTGGGGAAGATAAAGGCGGCCAAGGGGAGGATTTTCATTCACATAGATCCCGGGCAGTACGGTGTTCAACCACTCCTTATTAGCCTCAAGCGCGGCAAAAAAACGTTCGAGCCAGCCCTTTTTGATGACCCAGTCATGGGTCCCGGGCCACATGCCGAATTTTTCCCCATCATCACCGTAAACCGCAGTCGTATAACCCTGATCCATCATTTCTCTCAAATGCCCTATGACCTCCTCCACCGGCTTGAAAGGAATCAGGTAACGCATGATAATCGGGGTTGCAAATAGTTTCAGGGTGTGTCCTTCCTTTTCCGTTATATAGGGGCCGTAAATCTGGTCTGCCTCCAGGCCTGCGTAAAAAAAATGGGTGTCGTCCACCACCGTATAGTCGAGGCCCAGCCCCTTTGTGATAAGAGGAATACATGGGTCCCATACCCTCTCGGTCAACCAGAATCCCTTAGGCCTGAAACCGTATCGCCTCTCAAGGTGTTCATTCATCATTTGAACCTGCTCCCTGGCGTCCCTTGCTGGGATATTTGCCAGAAGCGGCTCATAGAACCCCCCGCTCAGAGGCTCAACCTGACCACGCTCGATAAGAGATGCAAAGATTTCAAGGGTTTCAGGCTCATGGATCTCAAGCCATTCAAGCAGTGGACCGGAAAAATGTATACCCATCCTGATTAAAGGATGGGCCTCAATATGTTCAAGAATTGGCCTGTAGCACTTTTCATTGCCCTTTTTGAAGACTTCATCAAAGTTTCCCACAGGCTGATGACAGTGCAGGACCAGAACAAGATTGATCATTTACCATTCACCTCAAAAAAACATTCCGCATCCTGATGTGCAGTAGTATTATTCACAATACTTCAGGTCCTTTCCTTTTCTTTGCTCACGCAATATACCCCGTCCCCTCTGAAACCGGCACTCAGGCAAAGGTTGTCCGAATTGCACAAGGCCTTTCTCAGATCACCCGACCGCCACCGATTGATCAGGTCCGGCTCCCTTATAAAGGGCCTGCACATGGATATATGGTCGGCACCTTCCTCCTGAACGAGGTGCTCCGCCACGTTAAAGGACCTGATGCCCCCAACCAGGATAACCGGGATGCCCAGCTCCTTTTTAAAGGCGGCCGCCTCTTCTTTGAAATATGCCTCTTTCCCCTCCGAATCTATCCCCGGCCTGCTGGGAGAAAGCCTCCCTCCGGTAACAAGGCCCCCGGTCAGTTCGACCCCGTCAAGGCCCTCTTTTTCAAGCATTAAGGCCGCCCTAAGGCTGTCATCCAGGGACAGACCGTTTTCCGCGAAATCCCCGCAGTTGATCTTTATCATGACAGGGAATTTTTCCCCCACCTCTTTTCTCAAGGCACGCAGGATCTCGAGGTGTATCCTGACCCGGTTTTCTATGTCGCCTCCATACTCATCCCTTCGCCTGTTGTATATGGGGGAAAGGAACTGACTGAGCAGGTATCCGTGGCCGGAATGGATCTGGACCCCGTCAAAGCCTGCCGCCTTTGCCCTTCCGGCTGCCTCGGCAAACGCGGAGACAAGCCCCTTGATATCGGCCCCGGTTATCAACTTTTTGGGGGAATCCTCGAATCCTTTGAGATCGGATACGAAAAGAGGGATCTCCCCTGATAGCCTTATCGCGGCGAACAGCCCGGCGTGGGCCAGCTGCATGAAGATCCTCCCCCCCTTTTCATGAACCGCGTCGGTCATCTCCCTGAGACCGCCAACCAGTTCATCCCCGTATATGCCCAGCTGCCATGGTCCGGCCTGCCCCTGCCTGCTCACATAGCTGTGACCGCTTATAATCAATCCTACGCCGCCCCGGGCAAGAGAGATCATCACCTGTTTCAGCCTTTCCGTAACAGCCCCTTCCTCCGTTGCCATGCCCTCCCAGGTGGCCGATCTGACAAACCTGTTCCGCAAATCCACTCCATTAATACCGGTCTTTTCAAAAAGTATGCTCATTTACTCCTCTTTCCGTCCAAAACGTTTCTGTTTATCATATCAAAACAACCAGTCCGTCTTTTTTCTCTATTACATCGTATATCTCAAGCGGCCCTTTTACAGGCCCGTAAACCGGCTCACCCCTGTAATCATATGTTGACATGCCGATACTGCAGCACTGAACCGTTTCCGTCCCCGGAACCGGATCAAGCCTCCTTCCCATGTGCCTGCACCTGTTTTTGAAGGCATGGAACCTGCCGTCGTCTCCTTTGAGCACAAGGACACGGTCTGCAAGGCCCCCGCCCTCCAGGCGCAGGGCCCCGCCTGATCTGCTCAGTTCAGGAGCCAGTGAAAAATCAATCTCTATCTTGCCATCCTTGACGGACCAGCACCGGTCATTAATCGGGGTCCCTGTGGCGGGAATGCCGAATACCCGCTTAAAAAATCCACGCTTCAGGGTCTTTGGCTTCATGCGTCAAGTTCCTCCTTGAGCCATTGTCTCAGATCGCCATCCAGGGCATAGAGGCCCTTTAATTCGCAAACGGGTCTTTCAAATCTTTCCGGCATTTCAAAGCGCGCAAGTTCCAGCGCCTCATAAGAATTTCTCTTTATAAGGTAGATATAAAACGGCCTTGACCAGCAGTTGACGACGAAATAAACGGTGAATTCATCCCCCGAGCGGATCATCAGCTTGTCTCTTCTTGACCAGTTGTTCCCCCACTCAAGGTAGAGACGAACCGCCTCTTCAGGTGTCATTTCCCAGTTGATGGAATTTATCAGATCCCTGTCTTTCTTTAATTCTTCAAGGCCAAGCATAAGGCACCTCCTTCGTTCTTGAATCCCTCAGAAATTTCTTACCTGAAGCGATATGCAGACGCATATTTTAACATATACCCTTTGATCACTCCATAAAATCCTTGACGCAAAGGATCAAGACCTTTCCCGCTCCATCCCGGATACGGCATTGAAAATCACGGAAAAGTTAATATATTAACATTTATAAATTTGCCACAAAAGCTCAGTCTATTATAACTATTTGAACTTATTGTAATTTATTGCCTATTTAATAAACTTGACAGAGGTATTCATGAGTGGTATCAGAAAATGTCTGATATTTTATTCCATTTTACAGGAGCGCGCCCTTGAGCCTGCATGAAGATGTAGTCAGAAGGATCAAAAGAGATATCATTACAGGTATTTATCAGAAAGGAGACTACCTCCCGAGTGAATCCGACATAGCCGAATCCATGGGCGTAAGCAGGAGCGTCGTTCGCGAGGCGGCCAGGGTTTTAAGGGCCCAGGGTTACATCGACGCCAGAAGAGGGCGAAAGGGAGGGCTTGAGGTAATAAACGAGATGCCGACAGCCCTGCTTGATCAGCTTCTTGAATTTCTTCTCATGGGTGAGGTTTCACTCAGGCAGGCCTTTGATCTGAGGCTTCTCCTTGAGTTGGAGGCCTGCAGAAAGATTGCTACCGCCTCCAGGCCTGCGGACATAGAGAAGCTTCGCGAACTTAACGACAAGCTGCTTTCCACCCGGGACAACGAAGAAAGACTTTCGATAAATGTTGAGTTTCACGCCTCTCTGGGGGATCTAGGGGGAAACAGGATGATGGCGATCATCCTGAGGCTCATTCTGGAATTCACCAACCGCGCGGCTCGGCTGGCAAAGGGAGAAGATTTCCCTCTCAACTCGGATCATGTTGATCAGGAACATGTACCGATCGTTGAGGCGATTGAACAGGGGGATACTGAAAAGGCGTGCCGGCTTCTTGAAAGGCACATGAAGGCGGCATGTGAAAGGCTCGAGGAAGCTGAAAAGAAGTTCCTGGGCCGCATATACAGACAGACCATGTTTGGATGACGGGCAACTATCTGGTTGTCATTTACAAACCATTATTTGAAAATAGAATTTTAACGCCTACAGCAGTGGGAATTATCTCAACTGATTTTATTTAAGACAGGAGGATTTAAGATTATGGCATGGCCCTATAAGTATGAAACAGGAGTTGCACACTATGACAGGGAAAAGGCATATGAAGGATATACGCTCATCACCCCTTTTCCCTCCCGCTCGGCCGTTGAACCGTACGAGGTCGCAAGCGAGGTAAATCTGCTGGATATGAACGGCAAGGTTGTTCATACATGGAAGACGCCTTACCCCGCCTGGTATGCCAGGCTGATGCCTGACGGACACCTGATGGTCACACAGAGATTCGCAAAAGCTACCCCCAACAGACCCGGTTACGCCCCCTATCATATGGGCGGGGCGACAGGCATGCTCATGGAACTGGACTGGGACGGCAATATACTGTTCCAGCACTTTGATCCCAACATGCACCATGACTTCAGAAGGCTCGATAACGGCAACTACATCTATGTGGGCTGGGAACCGGTCCCAACGGATCTGGCCAAAAAGGTCAGGGGCGGACAGAAGGGCACCGAGCACACGGACGGCACCATGTTCGGCGACTATTTCAGGGAGATAAATTCCTCGGGCCAGACCGTGTGGGAATGGCACGGGATAGAGCATTTCGACCCTGATATAGACATCATCGGTGCCATACACCCGAGAGAAGAATGGACCCACATTAATGACGTGGATGTCATGGATGACGGAAACATATTCTCAGACTCCAGGCACACGGACGGCGCCTTTATCATCGACCGCACGAGCGGGGACATCATCTGGAGATGGGGAAACGTGGCCTATCTGGACCCTGAAACAGGAAGCGTTGAGCACAAGGATGTGCGTGATCCCAAGACCATGGGAGGGCCCCATGACGGGCACATCATCGCCAGGGGTCTTCCCGGCGAAGGCAATATGCTCATCTACGACAACGCCATGTACACCTATTACTCGAGGGCGCTCGAGGTGGATATAAAGACAGGTGATGTGGTGTGGGACAGCGAAGAGGACTACGGCCTTGAAGGCTATGTCCACGGCCGGGTCCACTTTTCACCTTTCATCAGCGGCTCCCAGAGGATGCCCAATGGAAACACCGTGGTCTGCTCGGGAGGAAACGGCGTGGTATTTGAGGTAACAAAGGAAAAGGAGATCGTCTGGCACTGGGTAAGAGAAACCCCCAATATGGAATCCGAGGTTCACTGGGGTGTGTTCCGGGCCCATCGCTACGGTCCCGAATACTGTCCGCAGTTCGCGAACCTGCCGCCTGCAGCCGGCGAATAAGATTTCGTTTATTCATCAGGGACGCCCTTTCGGGGGCGTCCCTTTTTTAATCCGCCCGGTAACGATCAATACGCCTGAAACCAACGAATCCCTGGGCCCTTTTTTCGATACCTTTCTGTTTGACCAAATTAGAACATCTCCCTTATGTAAAAGAAAAGCATTATACCGCTCAGGCCCATCTTTATTCCAATGGCAAACAGGTTCCCCACAAAGACGCCCATACCCGCCTTAAGGGCCGAATCCCTATCCTTTCCGGCAAAAAGTTCTCCCGCCACCGCCCCTGCAAAGCCGCCGATAAAAAGGCCGAACGGGGGAAAGAAGATCACCCCCGCAATCATCCCGAGGATCGAGGCCCATACACCCCACCTGGACGCCCCGTATCTCTTTGCGCTCAGGGCGGGCATAAAGTAATCCATGACAAAGACAACGGCCGTGACCGCGCCCATGAAAATCAGAAACCGTGTGCCGAACGGTTCCCAATTTTTGGCATAAGAAAGTAGAAGGAGGGCGAAATAACCGAGAGGAGGTCCCGGTATTACCGGAAAGACGCAGCCCAGAAGCCCCAGAAGGGCAAGAACAAGACCGGCGATAATAAGTGTGACGGCTACGGCTGCTTCCATAAAATCCCCGTTAAATGTCTCTGCCGAATCCTCTTTTTCGGAACGTTGAGCCCGACGCCGTCTTCTCAGATTCCCAGCCTTTCCCACTTGAGAAGATATGCGACCGCAACACCCGCGATAAAGCCATAGGCAAGGTTTGAGGCAAGGGTAATTCCCAGGATAAGGAGGGCCACAAACATATCCCTTCTCTCCTTTATATCCATTATCGTAAGAGAAAGCTGGCCGCCGGAAAAAACGAGCAGTATCCCAAGCACCGACATGGGCAGCAGCTTCAGGACGGCAAGGGAGCCGCTCCCCAGAAAAATTGCCAGTACCAGAAAAACGGTCCCTATCATGAGGTTTGACCCGGCAGTTCTGGCGCCGAAACGGTAGTGGGCCGCCAGACCTCCCGCCCCGTGGCACAGAGGCATACCACCCAGGAAAAAGCTTCCCAGATTGGCAAGGGCCATGCTTATGGTCGTTGACTTATAGGTTACCCGCTGCGCCCCCTCTTTAAAATATTCATGAGAAAGATCCACGTTGGCGACCACCGCGTTTCCCAGGGTCATCGGTATCTGCGGAAGGGCCAGTGCGAAAAAGGCGAACATGAAATCCGCCCTTCCCGGAAAGCCGAAAGGCAGAAGACTCGGAACATATAATCCCACCCCGATGTCCTGAATGCCCGTATTTCTGCCAAGCAGGAGACCAAGGGCAACTCCGCCCGACACGATAATGAGCCCGCCGGGAAGTTTCCTGTTATCAAGCAGCAGAAGGGTCAGGATTCCTCCCGCAACTCCTATCAATATTCCAACCGGTATGGGACCCAGATTCTGGATACCCAGATATGGTTCCGCCAACCGGCTCAACTCCTGGAACCTGGAAGTGCCGGTCATCAACTTGACACCCCCAGCCATAAGAAGTGTGCCGGTGGAAAGCTGTACTCCCCGAATCACGGCACCCGGCGTGTATTTCCCGATGAACGTCATTGCCCCGCTTACGCCTATAATGAGAAGGATACATGCCATTAAAAGGCCTGATGCGCTTATCTGTGAGGCGGTCATGCCTGTCGCGATCGCGTAGGCCCCTATCACCTTCATCGGCTGGACAGGGGTGGTTACCCTGAAATAGGCACCCGAAATGATATAAAAAAGACCGATCGACAGGAACATGCCGAGCGGGTTAAGCCCGTTTATCAGTACCATGCCGATCGCCATGGGAAGAAGTGTCCCCAGGTCTCCCAGGGAGCCGGCAAGCTCAAGGCGATTAAATCTGTATGCATTATCCATCCTGTTTCAAAGACCCCTTTTGAGATATGAAAGTCCTGAAAGGCCCTCAAAAATAATCCTTTATACCGATATCCCGAATAAATGGACACCAAAAATTGTTTCCCGGATCACTCTTTTTGAATAAATGTGTCTTCTATGATATAAATCCCAGACAGGCGACACATCCACGTCTGTGTATGGCTGTCGATCTTTTTCTTTTAATGAAGCTCGGATTATATCTTTTCAAAAAAAGGGGGCTTCCATGAAGAAAGCAGTAATAATCACGACACTTTCCATGCTTGTTTCAGCGGTTTTTATCCCCTGCCGGCCTTACCCTTTGAACGCACAGGAACCTGATACCATCGTATTTCTGACCTGGAAACCGAACCAGCCTGAGGTATGGGAAAAGCTCATAAAAGAGTTCCATCATGACAATCCGGATCTCAGGGTCAAGGTCCAGGTAGGGCCTCACTCATCCACGGAATATCATGCCATTGTGACCCAGCGCCTCAAAAACAGAGATGACTCCCTGGACCTCTTTTTCATGGATGTTACCTGGCCCCCCGAGTTTGCAAATGCCGGCTGGGCACTTGATCTGACCGCCTGGTTTTCAGAACGGGAGCAGCAGAAGTTCCTGCCCGGTCCTGTTGCCGCAAACAGTTACGAAGGTGGAATTTACGGGGTTCCATGCTACCTGGCGGCAGGCCTTTTTTATTACAGGAAGGACCTGCTCGACAAACACGAATTCAGACCTCCCTCGACCTGGGACGAGATGCTTTTTCAAGGGAAAAGGATACTTGAGGCCGAGGCCGATCCCCTGCTCAATATCTATTCCGGGCAGTTCAAGCAGTACGAAGGACTTGTCTGCGACATGATGGAGTTCATCTGGTCAAACAACGGGGGAGTTTTTGACACCGGTTCAGGCGGGGTTATAATCAATCGGGCCGAAAGCGTTAAGGCGGTGACATTCGTCAGGGACCATATCATAGGAAACGCCGCTCCAAGGGGCGCGATAAGCTATGAGGAACCGGAATCGCTCGATCTTTTCATACAGGGAAAATCGGTTTTTCACCGCAACTGGCCCTATGCCTGGGAGGTGGCCAACAACCCCGAAAAGTCCAAGATAGCGGGAAAGGTGGGTGTGGGAAGGCTTCCCTCATTTGAGGGGCATGAATCCGCCTCAACGCTCGGGGGGTGGCAGTTCGGCATAAACAGGTGGTCGAGGCATCATGAAAAGGCATGGAGGTTTATAAAGCATATGACCTCTTTTAAAAGCCAGAAGATACTGGCCGTCGAAGCCAGCCTCGCCCCCGCAAGAAAGGCGGTCTATCTCGACCGTGAGCTCAGGGCGAAAAGACCCAACCTAACGGCATTTCTCCCAGCCTTTGAAAGGGCAAGGCCCCGCCCTCTTTCACCTGTCTACCCGATGATCAGCCAGGAGCTTCAACGTTTCTTCAGCCGGGCCGTCTCGGATAAGGGGAGCGAGATCCCTCAACTGGCGGACACGGCCGCTAAAAGGATAAAGAAGATCAGGGACCTGGCCGAATCGATCCGGAAATGAAAAAAAAAGAGATAAAATTTTACCTCGCCCTTATCGCGCCTGCCCTGCTGGTGCTTTTCCTGTTCATCGGCGCCCCTATAGTACAGTCCTTTATAAAAAGCCTTCACACCATCATTACAGGCCTGCCCCAGCTCAAGGCCCCCTTTGTGGGGCTTGCCAATTATAAGGACCTGCTGAACGACCCGGTAGCCGTTCATTCCCTCCGGCTAACCGTTGTTTTCGTGGCCACCACCACCTTTTTCGAACTCCTCATAGGCCTGCTCCTGGCCCTTCTTATACACCACAGGTTTTACGGCCGCAGCGCCCTGCGCGCCTGCGTGCTCGTCCCCTGGGCCATCCCCACGGTGGTTGCGGCCCAGATGTGGCGTTTTTTATTCAACGATACCTACGGAATGATAAACTACTTTATCTTCGGGGCGGACAGCGCAAGCTATATCCCCTGGCTCGCCCAGCCCGGCACGGCCCTGTTTGCCATCATCTTCGCCGACATATGGAAGACATCTTCCTTTGCCGCGCTTCTCATACTGGCAGGGCTCCAGGTAATACCGCAGGAGCTTTACCAGGCGGCAGAGGTCGACGGCGCAGGTGTCATGAGCCGCTTCCGGCATATAACCTGGCCCCTTATCCGGCCGGCCCTTCTGGTGGCCCTCCTTTTCAGGACCATAGACGCCTTCAGGGTATTTGATCTTGCATTCGTCATGACTCATGGGGGACCTGCGGATGCCACGAATGTGCTGCAGCTCTACGGATATAAGAAGATGTTTGTGGAAGGAATGATGGGTTACGGATCGGCTGTTTCGGTATCCATCTTTGTCATAGTGCTTATTCTGGCGGTACTCTATGTCAGGATGGTGGGCAGGCGTATGCTGGAGGCACGGGCATGAACAGCAAACCTGCACGCATGATGATCCTTTTGCCGGCCATATTCATGGCATCGGCCTTTTCACTGATCCCCTTTCTGCTCTTCGTCTCATGCGCGTTCAAAAACCCCTCGGATGTAGCGGCTGTTCCCCCCGAGTGGTTTCCCTCTTTTTACCTCGGCTCCTTTCACTCCGCCGTCACCCGTTACGATATCTTTCATTATCTGGCAAACTCCTTTATCGTATCGGGCGCTACCACTCTGATAACCATATCCTTAGGGTGCCTGGCGGGCTACTGCCTTGCCAGGATACCCCGCAGGCCGGGGCAGGTCATACTGATGGTTATACTTGCCTGTGCAATGTTTCCCCAGATCGCGATAGCAGGTCCCATCTGGAGTTTTCTCAGGTCTGCCGGATGGCTCAACACCTATCAGGGCCTTATAATACCCTATGTGGCGCTCACCCTGCCCCTTGCCGTATGGATACTCGCCCTTTTCTTCAAACAGCTTCCTGAAGAACTGGAAGACGCGGCCCTTGTGGACGGATGCACCAGAGCGGGAGCATTCGTAAGGGTGGTACTTCCCCTTTCCGCGCCTGGTCTTTTCACCGCGGCCATACTCACATTCATCTATGCCTGGAATGAATTTTTTCTGGCCCTTCTCATAATGACCGATCCTGCCGGACAGACGATGCCTGTAGGTATCGCCCTGTTTCAGGGGGAATTCACAGTGCCCTGGGGAGAGATAGCGGCCGCCTCGCTCATTACGACGGCCCCGCTGGTAGTCCTTGTGCTTCTGTTTCAAAGGCGCATCGTATCAGGGCTTTCAGCAGGTGCAGTCAAGGGATAGGAACCGCCGTTACCAGAGACGGAGATACTTTCTCCCCTCCCGCAACTCACCCCTCACCTTTTCCATATGCCTGAGCGAGGCGATCTCTCTTTCCAGATCAGCCGCCTTGAC